>Ga0210396_10001151_pt1 | contig 29696 bp, 27 predicted proteins | sample IncBWH17OmetaG_FD_155466 | JGI IMG/M metagenome (GOLD analysis project Ga0210396, IMG submission 155466) | Forest soil microbial communities from Barre Woods Harvard Forest LTER site, Petersham, Massachusetts, United States - Inc-BW-H-17-O ...
ATAGCGCTTCGAGGATGGAGCGCAATTGCTCGGGCCAAGGCTTACGCGACGGCGCCGGAAGCCGGACGTCGGCAAAGAGGCGCTCGCCGATGCCGTCCAGCAGTTCGCCCTTGTCCTTGAAGTGCCAGTACAACGCCATCGGGGTGACTTCGTGATCCTGGGCCAGCCGCCGGATGGTCACCGCGTCGAGGCCCTCTGCGTCTGCCAACGCGATGGCTCCGTCCACGATGGTGTCGCGACTCAGCCGCTCGCGGGCCACGGGTCCGCTTCTCCTGTTCGGCATGTCGCCAAATATACCCTGTATAGGACTGCATATACGTCGTACATGCTCCGAAATTGGGTATCGATGGCGCATTAGGAGTGAGGCGGTGCCATCTGCGCCAGATGTACGTGGTCAGCTCAAGCTGCTCGACCAACTAGCTTCGCGTGAAAAAGGATGAGCGGCAGCTGAGGGCGCCAGCACCGCGACTAGGCCTTCATGGCGGCGACGATCTTCGCGGTGAGCTGGTCCAGGTAGGTGTTGTCGAAGTCGGCCCGCAGCACGGTCAGTCGCCAGTAAAGGGGACCGGCGAGAAAGTCCAAGCACAGTCCGACGTCGGTGTCGGCGGGCAGTTCGCCGCGCGCGACGGCCCGTTGGATGAGCTGAGCGGCCTTGGCGCGCCGGGGATTTCGTACCGTCTCGAGGAGCGCGGAGGTGAGGTCGGGGTTGCGGGTTCCCTCGGCGAGCAGATCCGGAATGATCTTGCTGGCTAGCTGGTGTGTCAGTGCCTCGCGGCCGCGATTCAGGTACTCGCGAACGTCATCGTGCAGTGTGCCGGTGTCGGGAACGTCGATGGCCGCTAAGGCGACCTCCGAGATCAGCGCGACGGTGATGTCGAGCTTGGACTTCCAGCGCCGATAGATGGCCGCCTTGCCCACGCCGGCGCGCCGGGCCACCGCGTCAATTGACAGCCGCCCGTAGCCGACGTCAGCTAGTTCTTCGAAGAACGCGTTGGTGATGGCCTCGGTCACCTCGAGCTGGAGCTTCGGACCGGCAGGCATCCGGATGGGAGCACCGTTCATCGACATCGCACAATGCTAGCAAGACGGAACGGTTGCGTATCGACAACGACGCGCGTACCGTCTAGTCGATACGGATCTGTTCCGTATCGACTATGAGGAGTCCACGATGAAGTTCTTGTTCGACGACCCGTCGTTCTCATTCGAGGCATTGCGTGCGGCCGGGTTCGCCAACTACGGCGGCGCAGACCTCGGCGAGGTATTGGTGACCGCGCGGGCCATTCCCGACGGCGATGAGGCCAGTTGGCATCGCGAGTGGAAGGCCACCGCCGAGCGCGTCGAGGAATCGGGGCGAAAGTCGCTGGCCGATGGTCACCGTGTCAGTGCGCGTGAAGCATTGTTGCGAGCGTCGAACTACTACCGCACCGCCGAGTTCTTCCGCCGCGATGACCCCGGCCGTGACTCGGAGGTGGCCCTGCTGTCAGCACGCAGCCGCGATACGTTCGTAACGGCGATGCCGTTGTTCGGGTTCGGTTTTGAGCACGTGTCGATCCCCTATCAGCAGACCACCCTTCCGGGCTACCTCTACCTGGTGGATGACTCGGGTCGGGCTCGCCCAACGATCATCTACAACAACGGCTTCGACTCCACGCTGGAAGAGTCGTACTTCGCCATCGCCGCCGCCGCCTTGGCGCGCGGATACAACGTGCTGGCCTTCGACGGGCCCGGTCAGGGAGCAGCACTGCGGGAACAGGGTCTGGTGTTCCGCCCGGATTGGGAGGCGGTGATGAGCCCCGTCATCGACTACTCGCTGAGCCGCCCGGAAATCGCCGACCACCAGATCGCGCTGTTCGGATACAGCCTGGGCGGCTATCTCGTCGCACGGGCGGCGGCGTTCGATTCCCGCGTTGCCGCCCTAATCCTCGATGACGGCATCTACGACTTCCACGCCACGATGGTCAACGGGATGCCGCCATTTCTGAGCGAGTGGATCGAGCAAGGCAAAGACGACGTGGCGATGCCGGTGGTCCAACTGTTGATGACCATTAACACCCAAGCACGGTGGGGCCTACGCAACGGCAAGTGGGCCATGGGCGTGGACTCCATCCTGGACGTGCCGCGCGCGTTCAAGCAATACACGCTCGCGGGTGTGGCCGACTTGATCTCTGCACCGGCGTTGATCCTCGACCCCGACAACGACCAGTTCTTCAAAGGCGAACCGCGACGCGCCGCTGAAGCGATGATTAACGCGGAGACCACGCTGGTCACCCTGCGGGAGGACGAGGGCGCAGGTGAACACTGCCACATGGGAGCGATGTCGCGGCTGCATCAAGTCATCTTCGACTGGCTAGCCCAGACCCTCCCCCACGACTAGCTAGGCACCGAAAATTACGTCAACACAACCGCTTTGGAGCATCTCACGATGATAATCAGCACCACCGTGCCCGCCGGAGAGCGCGGCGCGTTCACCATCGGTCACCGCGAACAGCAGGCCACACTCGCCGACTTACCCTCTGCCGCACAGGCTTTGCTCGACGGCTCGGTCACCGCCACGCTAGCCTGTCTCAACGCCAATGGGACCATCCACCAAAGCCCCGTCTGGATCGACACCGACGATGGCCACATTTTGCTCAACACAGTGCGTGGCCGACTCAAGGACCGCAACCTGCGGGCACGTCCTCGCCTGTCCCTGTTGTTCACCGATCCCGCCGATCCCTACCGCTGGATGTCGATCCAAGGCCAAGTCGCCGGCGTCATCGACGAAGACGATCCGCAGGACGGGCACGCCGCCACCGAATCCATCAACGCGATGAGCGCCAAGTACCTCGGCGAAGACACCTACCCGCTGCGCGACCCGCATACCCCCGAAGTACGGGCCCTATTCCGCATCCAACCCATACGCGCTGTCGTCTATGCCCCTCGGCAGGACAACGAAAGCACCACCCCATGACCGGATACACAGATGCCCGCGCGGTCGTAATCGGCGGCTCCATAGGCGGTTTGACCGCCGCGCTACTCCTACGCAGCATCGGATTCACCGTCGAGGTCTACGAGCGGTCCTCGGCCCCACTCAACGGTCGTGGTAGCGGAATCGTCCTGCAACCCGATACGGTGCGCTGGTTCACCGAGCGCAGCAGCCAATCACTGTCCGACCTGAACACGTCGACTCGCTACGTGCAGTACCTCAACCGCGACCGTGGAGTCGACTACCGAGAAGAACGTGCCCAACGCTTCACGGCATGGGGAACGTTCTACCGCGCGCTACTGGCCGATTTGGGCTCCGAGCACTACAACCTCGGCGAATACGCGGACGGATTCAGCCAGACAGAACAGACCGTCACGGTCCGATTCACCGGTGGCCGCACCGCGACGGCTGATCTCGCGGTCTTCGCCGACGGCATCAACTCGACGGCGCGCCAACGATTCGATCCCCACGCCGCATTGCACTACTCCGGTTACGTCGGCTGGCGCGGCACGCACCCGTTGCGGTCGCTGTCCAGCTCGGCGCGCGCCGAGCTGGGTGACGCGATCACCTTCGACGTCCCTGCAAACTCACACGTCGTCATGTACCCAATACCCGGCGAGGAAGGCACCGGACCCGAAAACCAACTGATGAATTACGTCTGGTACCGAAACGTGGCCGAAGGACCAGAGCTCACCGAGCTGCTCCTCGACAAGCGCGGCACCCCCGGGCTGGCATCCGTACCCCCCGGCCTAGTCCAAGACCGCTACATCGAAGAGCTCAAAGACGCTGCGGCAGAGCAGCTATCGCCCGCAGTCGCTGAAGTGCTGATCGCCACCGAACAGCCCTACCTTCAGGTCGTTTCCGACGTCAGATCAAACCGGATGGCCCAGGGACGCGTCGCCCTGGTCGGTGACGCCGCCTGTGCTGCGCGACCACACGCGGCAGCGGGAACCGCGAAAGCCGCCGCCGACGCATGGACGCTGGCCAACGCACTCGGCGATGCCGGCGGCGACGTGGCCGCCGCACTGGCGAAGTGGGAGCCAGCCCAGCTCGAGCTCAGCGACTCGCTCATGCGACGGGCCATCGCCGTGGGCGAACGGTTCCAAGTCACCAACACAGCGATTCCCGGCGATCCCAGCCTGCGCTTTGGCCTCTACGGGCCCGGCCACTAGAAAACCCACCACGCCCAAGATAAGGAACGTCAGTGCCCGACAACCATTTCCTGACCGATCTAGCGCTAGCCGGCGACCTCGTCGCGGAGGACTTCGACGGCTGGCCCGACTGGCTGAAGACCGAATTCGACGATCACGCCGACGACGGCCACGTCGGGTCACGGCTGCTCAGCCAGAACGCAAAAGTCCGGGTGTGGGAGATCCGACTCGCGCCGGGACAACGTTGGCACGCCCACCGCCACGTGCTCGACTACTTCTGGACAGCCGTCACCCCCGGGCGCAGCCGCCAACACACATTCGACGGCACCACACGCGAGGTCACCTACCTGGCCGGTCAAACCAGGCACTTCCAATTCGGCCCCGGCGAGTATCTGCTCCACGACATCGAGAACATTGGTGACACCGACCTGGTCTTCACCACGGTGGAACATCTGGACAGCGCCAACCCGCCGTTGCCCATCGGCGCCCCGGATGACAACCCGACGGCGACCGCGAGGCGGCGCTGACATGGCATCTTTGGCCAACAAAGTCGGCATCGTGACGGGCGGCGGGACGGGCATCGGCAGGGCGACCGCCTTGGCGATGGCCAGGGCCGGTGCTTCGCTTGTCATCGGCAACCGCGGGGCCAAGCTCGGCGAAGAAGTCGTGCGGGCCATCGAGCAGGCCGGAGGTCATGCTGTCTTTCAGGTGACCGACGTGAGCAAACCCGAAGATGCAAAGGCCCTGGTGCAGCGGGCGGTCAAGGAATTCGGGCGGCTGGACCTGGCTTTCAACAACGCCGGGGCGGACGGCGAGCAGGTGCCCCTCCACGAGCAGGACATCGAAAAGGCATCGTTCCTGTTCGATGTGAACATCAAGGGCGTCTTCTACTGCATGAAGTACGAGATCGAGGAGATGCTCAGGACGGGCGGCGGGTCCATCGTGAACACGTCCTCGATCTTCGGGCTCAACGGCTATCCCGGTTGGTCGTTGTATTCGGCCACGAAGCATGCGGTCACCGGCATGACCAAGTCGGCGGCCCTCGACTACGCCCAGCGCGGCATCCGTGTGAACGCGGTCGGCCCCGGCCCGGTGGAGACGCCGCTGCTCGCGAAGGGAACCGGAGGCGACCCGCACAGCTACGCCTCATTTGTCCCGATGGGGAGGATTGGCCAGCCCGAAGAGATCGCTGATCCTGTCGTCTGGCTGCTCTCCGACGAGGCCCAGTACGTCACAGGGCACACGTTTCCCGTCGATGGGGGCGTCTGTGCGCAGTAGTTTTATCTCGGTTGGCCGCGGCCGAGCTTGCGCCCCGAGTGTCGACGCGGCCATCCCCGGCGGGTGACCACACCTGTTTGTTCCTCTTCCCGCTGAGGTAAACACGTGGCCCCACGAGCGATGTCGTGGGGTACCCCCGCGTTCATCGGCCGGCTCGGCGATGCTGCGACGGTAAGGGGAAAATAGCGGGGCATTCCGCCCGCTCTGGCGGCCAGACGGCACGGCGTCTCCCCTGTTGCCACTGGACGATCAGACCCTGATGCCCCGCCTGTAAGCCGCGGGAAGGGTCGAGCTGAAATTTGCCGTAAAGTGTTGTGCATTCAAGCGTTTGAGCCACCGCTTGGATGGCTGTGTCGGTTGTTTCCTGCGCGTCTCGCAGACATCGTGCGTACAGAACGCCGGCCGCAAAAGCCTGTGCCGCAGCGTAAGGCGGATCACTCCCCGCCTCTTTCCGATAGGCCTCAACAAACCAATCCGAATCTGGGCCTTCATCGGGCTCGATGGCTGCCGTCGGGAGCCATTGGGCAGGCCCGAGGAGGCCTTCTCGTTGATTGCCCATTGTGTTTAGGACTTCGTCCACACCAGCCCCGACAAATGCGGCAAAGCGCCATGGGCGGGTGAGTAAGAGTGAGGCAACAGCCAGTTCGTCCGCGAAGTTTCCTACCACTAGGAGGACATCGCCGTCGGGGACCGCCGGAACCATCGCCGGTGCCTGAGAAGGCGCAAACGCGGTTGAGGTGAGATCAAGGTGGAGGTTGGCTGCCGTTGTCGCGGCACCTTCTGCCACGTCCTTACCAAAGCCCGTCGTGCTGTGAAGAAGTGAAATCGTCGTGATTGACGGGTCGACGGCGTGCGCGGCTTGCAGGGCCGCGCTGAAATAGGTGGAAGCCGGCGCAATGACATTGATTACCTGTGGAAAGGCGGGCCGACGCAGACGCGAACTCGCTCCGCCATGGTTCCACAGCACGCGTTCACAGGCGCGTGCGGCGTCGAGCATGGGACCACTCCCATATGGTCCGAAGAGGACATCCGGCTCCGTTGCCAAGGCAGCCTGCATCGCCGCGCGAATATCTTTCCCGGTGCCGCGTACATCGAGCGCGATGCTGGTCCACGGCGGTGGAAGGGCCGCGCTCTTTGCCCAGATAGCAAGCGCGGTCGCGCCTGCCCGTCCGTAAAGGCTTAACGGGCCACTCAGCGGCGTTACGAGGGCTGCACGAAGGTGCGCCATCGGGCCTCACGGGTCGTCCTGCGGATCGGCATCACACCGCCGTCCTCGTCAGTGCAGCTCATAAGAATCGCGCGCAATGCGGAAGAAGTGACCGGTACCGGCGTCCGACGGTAATCGGTAGCAGTGGGTTGCCCGTTCGCGCCAGGCGGAATCATCACCGCATCATTCGGTGAAGCCTTGCGTCAAGGCCATCTTAAGCTGCGGGTTAAACCCAGGATCCCGGCCGCCACAAAGGGCACCGGGGAGAGCGTGGCGATCATTGCGCTTTTAGAGCCGACTAGCGGCTTGCTGCGAAGGCCGGTAACAAAGTCGGCTCCATCACTAGCCAGTCCAACCGTTGCCCACCGCTTCAATTCGCCTTCTTCGCCGCGCGCCCAGGCCGCACATGCGCCAGAGCCGAGAACCACATCGCGGATTCCGATGGTCCGCATCAGTAGTGTTTCTGTCCCGGATCCAGGCGAAAAGATCCGACTCGGCGCGAGGATCATCACCGCCCCCACGGCGACGCGGGCCGCCGCGACCAGCGCCAAGACGGGGGTCGATGCCTGAGCTTTTTCGTGCACCACGACTCGACCCTACTCACCCCGTCTATTCTCTCAGCCTGGATACGCGTCGGCGCTACGGGTTTGGGTTGTCGCTGCCCGGGGCTGGCTGCCGATCGCCGGCGCCGACCGATTGCCCTCCTGCTGCTGTACGACCTTCCTGTCCGGGGTGGCGCCCTGGACGCTGCGGCAGGACAACGAGCAACGCGACGATTATGGCCGCGATGACGGCCGAGGCCAGGGGGCGGCTCAAGGCTAGGCCGCCGTTGGCCACTGGCTTATCAATGAAGTCCCCCACGGTTGCGCCCAGAGGCCGCGTCAGGATGAATGCGACCCAAAACAAGGTGACACGCGACACCCCGGTCCAGTAATACAAAGCGACGACCGCCGCGAGAGCGGCGGTGAATACCAGCGCACCGCGTTCGTAACCCAACCCGCGAGTGTCGGCGAGCCAATCGCCGAGCGCGGTGCCCAGAGTCTGGGAAAAGGTGATCGTGGCCCAATAGAACGCCTCAACTTTCGGCGTCGAGACGGTATTTACCGACACTGTTCCCTCCGACCGATGCCAAAGCCCGAGGGTGGCCAACAGGCAACACAGCAGCAGAAGCGATCCACCCGTGTAGCCGATCCCGAGCGATCGGTCGGCGAAGTCGGCCAACGTCGTGCCGAACGTCGTAGAGGCGACGATCGTCGCCCAGTAGATGATCGGATAGAAGCGCTTGGCGGAGATCTGCGCGACAACGAGCGCCACCAGCACGACTCCGAAAAGCGTGACGCCGGCCAGATAGCCCCAATGCAGCGTCATCGTCACGGTGTCGCCACCCGTCTCGCCGAGCGTCGTCGCCAATATCTTGATGACCCAAAAGCCCAGGGTGACTGCCGGCACCTTGCTCAACGCCTGTTTCGTAACGTCATTCATCGGACATGGCCCGTCGCTCCCCGTGGACTGGTGGCTATGAGTTGGTGAACCGCAGTTGATCCACAACGACGGTCATCAGACAGTGTTACGGCGCTCGACCGAAAACTTGTCGAGAACCCCTTCGGAACAGAAGGTCTTCATAGACAGGATGTTTCACGTTTGAAAGGTCTTCATAGACAGGATGTTTCACGTTTGATGTGAGTCACGGTAGCCGTTGTGCTCATCTCTAATGGATGCGCAGTCCCGTGATGAGGAGTTCTACCAGGTGACGAGGGTTGTAGCGAGGGTCGCTGCCCGCCCCAACGCAGAGATTCCCGACACCGCGGAGTAGTTCGTAGGCGTCCTGGCCGGGTCGGATCTCGCCCGCTGCAGCCGTAGCCTCAAGGAGTTCTGCGCACACGGGGACTAGGCGGTCGATGAAGTAGGCGTGCAGCGTCTGGAAGGCGGTGTCGTCGGACCGTAGCACTTCGGCCAGGCCGTGCTTGGTGGCCAGGAAGTCGATGAACATGCCGATCCAGCGGGCTAGCGCATGGTGCGGCGTATCGCTTTCCGCGAGAAGAGTAGGGCCGGCCTCGGCGCAGGCCTCGACCTGGTGCCGGTAGACGGCGACGATCAGGTCGGCTCGCGTCGGGAAGTGCCGGTAGATCGTGCCGACGCCGACGCGGGCCCGGGTCGCGATGTCGCGCACCGGCACGTTGACGCCAGACTCGACGAACGCTGCAGCGGCCGCGTTCAGCAGCGTCGCCTCGTTCCGCCGGGCATCGGCCCGCTTCCGCGGCCCCGCCGCGCCCGATTCACTCTCACCGCCGGACACGCCCGGGCTACCTCCGTCGCACATCTTGCCAAGCGGAACATGGTTCCGTATCGTCTCTATCGGAACACGGTTCCACTTCCTTTAGGATGACAGATCTGGCTAGCGGCACCAAGCCGCACGTCCCAGGTTCGCTTCACCCCTACGGAGAACCCATTGCCGCAACCATCTCTGCCCAGTTTCGGAATCATGACTGCGCCCATGCAGATCGGCTACCGGGATATCCAGCGGGTCTGGCGCGAGGCGGACGCGATCCCGGAAATCGAGCACGCGTGGCTGTTCGATCACCTCATGCCGATCGCAGGTGACCGGAGTGGGCCGATCTTCGAGGGCTGGACCCTACTGTCGGCCCTCGCCGCACAGACTGAACGGCTGCGCTTAGGGCTTCTGGTGACCAGCAACAGGTTCCGGCCGCCTGCGATGCTGGCAAAGATAGCCACGACCGTCGATATCGTCTCGGGCGGTCGACTCGACTTCGGCATTGGAGCCGGCTCACGCCCCAGCCACCCGCCGGCTCGCCGCGAGTATGAGGCACACGGCCTGCCGTACCACGATTTCCGTCACTCGGTGGAGGCCCTCGCGGAAGCGTGCACAGTCATCCGGCGGCTGTGGACGGCGACTGAGCCGTTCGACTTCCACGGCGCCCACCTCAACCTCACCGGCGCATTCGGCAACCCCAAACCTGTCCAGCACCCGCACCCGCCGATCCTCGTCGCCGGACGTTCGGCCGCCGTGCTCCGGGTGGCCGCTGCGCAGGCAGACCTGTGGAACATCCCGGGCGGCGACGCCGCCGACGCCGCCGAGCGCAGCGCCCTGCTGGACCGCTACTGCACCGAGGCCGGCCGTGATCCCGCCGCCATCACCCGCTCGATCCATCTGCAGGTGTCGTACGACCAGCCTGGTACCACGCGGGACGCGATTAGCGAAGCGCTCGATGCCGGCTTCCGGCACGTCACCCTCGGCTTGCCGACAGAGCCGTACCCGGCCAGCGTCGCGCGGTGGGTCGCCGATGAGCTCATCGCCAAGTCGCTGTAGCGGCCCCGCCGCATTCCTAGACCCACGCTCCATGGACGCCGTAGTCCCTACTAGTTCCCAAAAACCGGAGGGCACGAGCAATTCATAGGTCCGACACAGCGATTCCTTAGTGCGCGGCGGAACGGTCGATATCAGGACCCAGATTGCTGTGCGGGGTAACGCTTCTGGCAATCCCGGTGGGTTGGGGGGATATTGAGCCACAAGACAGCCGCAGCCCCGTGGCCCCAATCTTTTAGGCCGATCACCATCGACGACGAACTCACCGACAACCCCGTCGAGGGTGCGGCCCAGGGTCTAACCAAGCCACGGTTGCGCGGTTGGATCCACGTTTACTGCGCCGTCGCGGCCGCCATCGCGGGTACAGCACTGGTGGCGGTGTCATGGGCGGAGGCATCCAAACGGGCCGGGCACTCGACGCTGACATACGTCCTAGCGGTCGTGGCGATGTTCGCCGTCAGCGCCGTTTACCACCGCGTCGACTGGAAGTCGGCGATCAACAGGAAATGGATGAGACGGCTCGACCACTCGATGATCTTCGTGCTCATCGCCGGCAGCTATACACCGTTCGCGCGGCTGGCCATGCCGCGCACCACTGGCTATCTGGTGCTGGCGATCGTGTGGGGTGGCGCGGCGGCCGGAATCGCGCTGACGCTGTTCTGGGTGACAGCGCCGCGCTGGGTGGGCGTGCCGTTGTATCTGCTCCTGGGCTGGGTGGCGGTCTGGTTCACCAAGACGATCGTGCACGACGCCGGGTGGGCCGCGACGGTGCTGCTGGCTGCCGGCGGCGCGCTGTACAGCATTGGTGCGGTGGTCTATGGACTGCGCCGGCCTGACCCGTGGCCGACGACCTTCGGCTATCACGAGATCTTCCACGCCTGTACCGCGGCCGCGGCGATCTGCCACTACATCGCCATGTGGTTCGTGGTCTTCTAGAGGAAGATCAGGAAAGCTACGGCCACTGGCTCGTCAGCGTGCGTCGCAGCTACCAGTTGCTCGGCGAGTAGTCCTTGAGGAAGCAGCCGTGCAGATCTTCGCCTAACTCCCCCCGGACGATCGGGTCATACACGCGGGCGGCGCCGTCGATAAGGTCGAGCGGGGCATGGAAACCCTCGTCGGCGAGCCGCAGCTTGGTCGGGTGTGGACGCTCGTCGGTGATCCAGCCCGTATCGACGGCGGTCATGAGGATGCCATCCTGCTCGAGCATCTCGGCTGCGCTGGTGCGGGTGAGCATGTTCAGCGCGGCCTTCGCCATGTTGGTGTGCGGATGCCCCGGTCCCTTGTACGCCCGGCTGAACTGCCCCTCCATTGCCGACACGTTCACGACATACGTGCGCCGGGAAGGTGAAGCGGCCATCGCCGGGCGCAGCCGGCTCACCAGAATGAACGGCGCGGTCTGGTTGCAGAGCTGAACCTCGAGCAATTCCATCGCGTCGATCTCGTGCACGCGTTGAGTCCAACTGTTGACCGACGCCGTATCGGGCAGCAGGCCACCTGCGTCGATAGCGTTGCCGGCGGCGATCCGGTCCGGCGACGCGCTACGGGCGGCGAGGGCCAGTTCGGTCACCGCGTGCGGAGCGTGGTGCTCGGCGAGGCTGCCGGCGAGCGCCGCGGGGTGGGCGTCACTGACGCGGTCGAACGTGACCACGTCGACAAGCTCCGGCGGCGGGGTGCGCTCCGCCTCGACGAGCGCAGCGTAGGAGCCGGGTGCTCGGCGCACCGTCTGGGCGGCGTTGTTGATCAGAATGTCCAGCGGGCCCTGCGCGGCGACGGTGTCCGCGAGCGCGACGACCTGAGCGGGGTCGCGGAGGTCGATCCCGACGATGCGCAGCCGGTGCAGCCAGTCGGCACTGTCGGGCATCGCGGCGAAGCGGCGCACGGCGTCGTTCGGAAAGCGGGTGGTGATTGTCGTGTGGGCGCCATCGCGGAGCAGTCGCAGCGCGATATACATGCCGATCTTGGCGCGTCCACCCGTGAGCAGGGCGCTCCTACCGGTGAGGTCGGTGCGGGCGTCGCGCTTGGCGCGGTTGAGCGCGGCGCACTCCGGACAGAGTTGGTGGTAGAACGCGTCGACCACCGTGTATCGGGTCTTGCACATGTAGCAGGCACGCGACCGAAGCAGCGTTCCTGCCGAGGCCCCGACCGCGGCGGACACGAGGGGCAGGCCGGCAGTTTCGTCGTCGATGCGGCCGGGCGCACCGGTGGCGGTGGCCGCGGTGACGGCGTGATCTGCGGCTGCCACCGCGTCGCGCTTGGCGTGGCGGCGGGCTTTCTTCACCGACTTGAATATGCCCGCGGTGGCCCGACGCACGGCAACGGCATCGGGATGCTCGGGCGGCAAAGACTCGATGTCGGCCAGCACCATTAGGCACGTGTTGAGCTTGTCCGGGTCGATCGCGTTCACCGTGGAAGAGTACGGGGCCTATTCACGTCCGGCATAGCGATGCGACTGCTGCGTTTCCTCGACAGCGTTGGCGGCCATCATCGTGTACGGCTTCGCGCGATTTGTTTAGTCCGATCCCGGATCGGGCATGCCTCATTTGAGTGCACACTCGTACACTCATTTCTCCCATCCAATTGGAGCCAGCATGGGTTCGAAGTTACGAGGCTTGGCGCGATGGACTGTCGCTCCGGCGAAGGACGTCGATACGGCGCTGACCCCGAAGGTGAACGTGTTGCGTGGTCTGGCGGCTCGTGCCACCACGCCGCTGTTGCCGGACGACTACCTCAAGCTGCTCAATCCGCTCTGGTCGGCCAGAGAGTTGCGTGGTGTGGTGGTTCACGTCCAGCCGGAAACGGAAGACTCTGCGACGGTGCAAATCAAGCCGGGTTGGGGTTTTTCCGGTGACTACCGGCCGGGCCAATACGTAGGGATCGGACTGCGAATCGATGGTCGTTGGCATTGGCGGTCCTACTCGCTCACGTCCGTGCCGCAGCGCGACAAGAAACTGATTTCGATCACGGTCAAGGCGACCCCGGAAGGATTCTTGTCCGACCATCTGGTCAACGGTGTCGAGACCGGCACGGTGGTCCGTCTCGCCGCCCCGAAAGGCGACTTCGCGCTACCCGATCCACCGCCGCCAAAATTGCTGTTTGCGACCGCCGGTAGCGGCATCACGCCGGTGATAGCCATGCTGCGCACGCTGCAAAAGCGCGGCCAGCAGCCAGACGTCGTCCATATACACTCCGCGCGCAGCGCCGACGAGGTGATTTTCCACGACGAACTGCGTGATTTGGAAGAGTCCCAGCCCGGCTACCGGCTGCATCTGCAGTTGACGGCGGAAATGGGCAAGTTCGACTTCGCGGGGCTCGATGATGTCGTCCAGGATTGGCAGGAGCGTTCGGCGTGGGCATGCGGTCCACCCGCGATGCTGGATTCGGCCGAAAAGGTCTGGGCCGATGCGGGTTTGGCGGACGAGCTACATACGGAGCGGTTCACTATTGCCCGCACCGATAAAGGCGGGGAAGGCGGCACCGTCACGTTTGCGCTCTCCGACAAGAGCATTGAACTCGACGGCGCGACCTCGCTTCTGGAAGGCGGCGAGAAGCTCGGCATCCAGATGCCGTTCGGATGCCGAATGGGAATTTGCCAGTCCTGCGTTCTCCCGCTGGAATCCGGCCACGTGCGTGACTTCCGGTCCGGTACCGAACACAGCGCGGGCGACCGCATCCAAACGTGCATCTCCGCGGCATCCGGCGACTGCACCCTCAAGATCTAGGAGCGCATCATGGCCATCACCGACATCAAGCAGTACACCCACCTGACTCAAGAGGACGTCGAGCAGTTAGGGCGTGAACTCGACGCAATCAGAGCCGACATCGAAGAATCCCGCGGCGAGCGCGACGCCCGCTACGTGCGCCGAACCATCCAATTGCAGCGTGGATTGGCGGCCGGCGGTCGCATCGCACTGTTCGCCAGCAAGAACAAGTTCGCGTGGGTCGCCGGCACCGCCATGCTCGCGGTCGCGAAGATCGTCGAGAACATGGAGCTCGGGCACAACATCACTCATGGCCAATGGGACTGGATGAACGACCCCGAGATTCACTCGACGGAATGGGAGTGGGACAGTACCTGCCCGAGCGTGCAGTGGAAGCGCTCGCACAACTTTATCCACCACAAGTACACCAACATCGTCGGCATGGACGATGACGTCGGCTACGGGATCATGCGCGTGACCCGAGACGAGCCGTGGAAGCGGTGGATGCTCGGGAATCCGATCTACAACCTGCTGCTGGGAACATTCTTCCAGTGGGGTGTGGCGCTGCACCATCTCGAATCCGCCAAGATCCGCAAGAAGCAGAAAACCTGGGCCGAGGCGCGAAATGACCTGCGGGTGATAGGCAAAAAAGTCGCCAAGCAGGCCGGCAAGGACTACGTCGTGTTCCCGGCCTTGACGGGACCCAATTGGAAACACACCTTCCGCGCCAACATGGTCGCCAACCTGATCCGTAACTACTGGGCCTACATGGTCATCTTCTGTGGCCACTTCCCCGACGGAGCCGAGAAGTTCACCCCCGAGGAGTTCGAGAACGAAACGGACGCCGAGTGGTATCTACGGCAGATGCTGGGATCGGCGAACTTCCACGCCGGGCCCGTGATGGCGTTCATGAGCGGCAACCTGTGTTACCAGATCGAGCACCACCTTTTCCCTGACCTGCCAAGCAACCGGTACGCCGAGATCTCCGAGCGGGTTCAGGCACTGTGCGATAAGTACGACCTGCCGTACACCACCGGTTCTCTGGGACGCCAGTACTGGCAGTCGTTCTGGACGATCCTCAAGCTCGCGTTGCCCGACAAGCTTTTACGGGCTACCTCAGACGACGCGCCCGAAACGAATTCGGAGTTGAAGTTCCGCATCCGTGACGGCCTCCGGGAGAGTTTCAGTGTCGATCCCGCGACGGGTAAGCGGCGAGGACTGCGAACGGCCTTGCGCGAACTCAAGACCGGAGACCTGGCGCGGACCTGATATCCACGACCAGAGGGCGCCACAAGGTTTGTCGTCGGTTGAACCGGTTGTTTCGGTTGCGGATCGCGGTGGCCAGTCCGCGTCGACGGGGAGTGGCCACCGGGTTCCCGACGCCTACTCGTTCCGGTCGTTTCACGTGGCGGCGAAATTTCTCTTCGGAGGCGGTTTCGGGAGCGTCATCAGAGGATGCGGCCAGGAACCGGTCCGGCAGAGCCAGTTTGGCGATCGTGCGCAGTACCAGTAGGTATTGGCGGGCCAGCGGGCCGGTGGTGTAGGGCAGGTCATACTTCGCGCAGACCGCCTGCACCCGCTCGGCGATCTGGGCGCAGCGGTTACTGGGCAGATCGGGGTAGAGATGGTGTTCGATCTGATAACAGAGGTTTCCGCTCATGAACGCCATCAAGGGCCCGGCACGAAAGTTGGCGCTACCCAACATTTGTCGCAGATACCACTGCGCTTTGGTCTCGCCCTCGAGGGCTTCGGGGGTGAATTTCTCAGCTCCGTCGGCGAAGTGGCCGCAGCAGATCACCGCGTACGCCCACAGGTTTCGCAGCAGGTTGGCCAGTGCGTTCCCGAATAGGACGCGCCGCCAGCGCCGCCCGGCGAGCACGGGGAAGAGTAGGTAGTCTTTACCCGTCTGGCGAGCGATTTTGCGGCGCAGAGCTCGGGTGTGAGCGGACTTTTCGGCGTCAGTCCCCGCGCGGTCCTGTTCGGAGTACAGACCGTGCAGCGCGATACCCCATTCGAATGCGACCGCCAACAACAGGTGTCGCAGCGGCTGCACCAAATTGCCGGGCTTCCACCGTTGATCACGGGTGACCCGCAGAACGCCGAAACCGAGGTCGTCGTCGATGCCGACGACGTTGGTGAACATGTGATGACGGTAGTTGTGGGAGTACCTCCATTGAGAGGACAGCCCTGCCATGTCCCACTCCCAGGTGGTGGAGTGGATTTCGGGGTCATTCATCCAATCCCATTGGCCGTGGCCGATATTGTGGCCCAGTTCCATGTTCTCGATGCTCTTGGCCGCGGCCAGGGCGAGTGTTCCGAACGCCCATCCGGTCCGGGTCCGGCTGGCGCCGATCACGATACGGGCGGCGAGGTCAAGGCAGCGTTGAACAGCGATGGTGCGCTGGATATACGCCCTGTCGTTCGCGCCAAGCGATTCCTCGATGTCGCGACGGATCGTGTCCAATTCGACGGCAAGTGCCTCGACATCCGCGGTGCTCAGATGGGCGTATTCGGCTACCTCTGTGATGGCCATCAGTGTCTCACTGGATGGGAAGCGTTTGGCGGGCGCGGCGGTACTGCGCGGGAATGGTTTTGTCGGTGGCACCGGGGTGCCGGGTGACAGTCCACTTTGGCGGCGTTCGCATCGTGAACTTTCTAGAGCGGATCACTGAGGCGCCCGGTTGCGAGCGGTCGCTCTCACGCTGTCGCTGCAGGGGGACAGCGTGTTCCGGGCCGGCTGGACTGTCAACCAAGGCCAGTCTACCGGCGGTTGGCGTCGGGCTCGAGTCATGAGCGGTGGTCGCCCGGTCAATCACCTCGGGGTTCTGATGCAGATTTTCCCACCGGCGGCGAACTAATCGGCCGAGCCGTCGACCACAGCGTGCCAGTCGGCGCCAGCAGCCCGGCACGTCGCAGGTTAGAGCGAGCGTGCCGTTGTCGACATGTTCGCGTCTTGTTCAACGTTGTGATTCCGATTCGCCATACTGGCGTCTTCGGCGTCCTCAGATCCAAATCCGGGCGCTGCATTTTGGGCTAATGGTCACTGGGCGTGTGTCGCTGGCGCGCCTAACATCGCCCGTATGGAAAGGCTCAGCGGACTTGACGCCGGTTTTCTGCATATCGAAACGTCCACTCAGCTACCAAACGTGTGTTCAATCATGGAGTTAGACACCTCGACGATGCCTGGTGGCTACACGTTTGATCGGTTCCGCGACGAGTTGGCCCTGCGGATCAAGGCCATGCCGGAGTTTCGCGAAAAGCTGGCCGACAGCCGGCTCAATCTGGATCACCCGGTCTGGGTGGAAGACAAGGACTTCGACGTCAATCGTCATCTGCACCGCGTCAGCCTGCCATCGCCCGGCGGCCGAGCGGAACTGGCCGAGATCTGCGGGCACATCGCCTCCCTGCCGCTGGATCGGGGACGACCATTGTGGGAGATGTGGCCTATTGAGGGCATAGAGGACGGCGACGCACACGAGGGCGGCCGGTTGGCGGTGATGACCAAGCTCCATCATGCCGCGGTGGATGGGGTGACCGGGGCCAGTTTGCTGGCGCAGTTGTGCAGCGTCGAGCCCGACGCGCCGCCACCTGACCCGGTGGACGGTGGCGGCGCCGCCAGCCCGCTCGAGATCGCCGCGGGCGGCCTGATGAGGTTTGCCTCCCGTCCGCTGAAACTGGCCACTGTGGTGCCGATGACCGTCTCGGCGATCTTCGACACGCTGCGACGCGCCCACGCCGGCCTTGCCATGGCCGCTCCGTTTAGCGCCCCGCCGACGGCATTCAACGGTCCGGTCACCGCCGAGCGCAACATCGCATTCATCCAGCTGGAGCTCGAGGACATCAAGACGGTGAAAGACCGTTTCAACGTCAAGATCAACGACGTGGTCACGGCGCTATGCGCGGGGGTGCTGCGACGGTTCCTGCGTGATCGCGGCGAGCTGCCGGACAAATCGCTGGTGGCCATGGTGCCAGTGTCGGTGCACGACAAGTCCGACCGGCCCGGCCGCAACCGGCTCTCCGGGATGTTCTGCGACCTCGAGACGCACATCGGCGACCCCGCCGACCGGCTGCGGGCGATCGCCATAGCTAATTCCGTTGCCAAGGAGCACAGTTCGGCCATCGGTCCCACGCTGCTGCAGGACTGGACGCAATTCGCCGCCGGGCCGCTGTTCGGCGCGATGATGCGGCTGGTCGCCAACACCCCGCTCATGCAAAGCCCGGTGCACAATCTGATCATCTCGAATGTGCCCGGACCACAAACAACGCTCTATTTTCTGGGTTGCGAAGTGAAAGCTTCATATCCGCTTGGGCCCGTATTCCACGGTTCAGGGCTGAACATCACAGTGATGTCGCTCAACGGCAAGCTCGGCGTCGGCATCATCTCCTGTCCGGACCTGCTGCCCGACCTATGGGAATTGGCCGACGACTTCCCTATCGCACTCGACGAACTTCTTGAGCGCACGGCGTCACCGAGACAACGTTAAAAGAAGCTTTCACGTACTTGATGACGAGCGCGATACGTCATCGGCGGTCGTACTCGAATCTTAGGTCTTGACCAGTACGTCCGCTCGATACTGCCGGGGCGTCTTCCCGAACCATCGTCGGCACGACCGGTTGAGCGCGCTCTGTTCGGAATAGCCGAGCAGGCACGCGATCTGGCTGAGATGCAGTCTCGCGTCAGCAAGGTACCTCGCCGCTTGATCGCGGCGTTCGCGTTCGATGATGTCCTGGCATCGCGCGCCTTCGCCGACCAGGCGCCGTTGCAGCATGCGTGGATGCATGGCGAGTTGATCGGCGATCACCTCAGCGCTGCACTTGCCGGTGGGCAGCAGACGGCGGGCCAGGTCGGCCACCCGTTCGGACAGCGTGGCGGTGCTCGGAAGATAATGGGACTCTAGGTATTTCGTGGCAATGCGCATGGTCTGCGGATCCGCACGGTCGATGGGCCTGTCGGCCAGACGCTTGGGTAGCTCCAACCCGCACCACGTCTGTCCGAAGCGAACGGGGCAACCCAGGGCGTCGCCGTACGCGTTGTCGGCGCCCAGTTGGTCGTGCATGAATGAGATAGCGCGGGGGCGCGCCTCCGGCCCACCCAGGAGGCGGATGATGCGTGCGCCGTTGGCCATCGACAGCTCGTAGCCCTGGAGCGGATAGGGCAGACCGCGTTCAGTTACCTCGTACGTGAACCTGACGGCGGCGTCGACCGAGTGCGGTTCAGCCGTCAGGCTTAGTGCGGGGGAATGGACGTAAAAGTAGCGCGCGATCGCATCCAACCCATCGAGCACGGTCTGCGCATTCCGCACGATTACCGCGATGGGCCCGAGAACATCCAAACCCTGCCATCGCGATAGGCGAAGTCCAAAGTCCGGGCAATCCAGCTCGGCGGCCGTTGAGTCGAGCATTCGAGTAAATGCGTCCAGCGGGACGAACGCATCCTCTTGGTATTCGACCCCGGGCGGGATGTCGAAACGCGTGAGAAAGGGCTTCGGGTCAGCGCTGAGCTCGCGCACCAGGTCCGTGTACCCCCATAAATTGGTGGCTCGGATCAGGCTGCCCATTCGATCAACTCCCTGTCGGGAAATGTTAAAAGATTGTCGGAAGGTGTCAAGACCTGCGGCTTCGTCCTCGACGATCCTGTTTCTACAACGTCCTGCGAACACAGCAGGCAAGGAGCCCGAGGAAGCCATGAATGCTCAACATTTCGACGTCCTGATCGTTGGCGCCGGCCTGTCCGGCATCGGTACGGCCTGCCAGGTGGCGGCCGAACACCCCAACAAGACCATCGCGGTGCTGGAGCGACGCGAACGGCTGGGCGGCACCTGGGACCTGTTCCGCTATCCCGGCATCCGCTCGGACTCCGACATGTACAGCTTCGGTTACAAGTTCCGTCCGTGGCAGGAACTCAAGGTGCTCGCGGACGGCCCATCCATCCGCCAGTACATCGCCGACACCGCGGCGGAATACGGCATCGACAAGAAGATCCACTACGGCATGAAAATCGTGCGCGCGGACTGGTCGACCACCGACAACCGCTGGACACTGACGGCCCTGCACGAGGCGACCGGTGAGACTCGTACCTACACCGCCGGCTTTCTCGTCAGCTGCACCGGTTACTACAACTACGACGCAGGCTTCCTGCCGACGTTCCCGGGCGCGGCCCAATTCAAGGGTCAAACTATCCACCCGCAGCACTGGCCTGAGGACCTGGATTACACGGGCAAGAAGGTCGTTGTAATCGGCAGTGGCGCAACAGCGGTCACCCTGGTCCCGGCGATGGCCGGCGACGCCGAGCATGTCACCATGCTGCAGCGCTCTCCGTCGTACATCTTCTCGGTACCCGCCCTCGACAAGATCTCCGAAGTCCTGGCACGATTCCTCCCGGAGAAATGGGTGTGGACGTTGGCGCGTAAGCGCAACATCGCCTTCCAGCATTACCTCTACCGGGCCTGCAAGCGCTGGCCTACTCAGATGCGCCGGCTGCTGCTGTGGCAGGTGCGACACCACGTCGGCCCGTCGTTCGACATGAGCCACTTCACACCGAAGTACATGCCCTGGGACGAGCGGTTGTGCGCTGTGCCGAATGCCGATCTGTTCAAGGTGCTGTCCTCCGGTGCGGCGTCGATTGTCACCGATCAGATCGACACCTTCACTGAGAAGGGGATCCAGCTGAAGTCCGGCCGTGAACTCGAGGCGGACATCATCGTCACGGCGACCGGCCTGAACATCCAGATGCTGGGTGGGATGGAACTTTTCGTGGACGGTGAGGCACGGAAGCTCCGCGATCAGATGACCTACCGGGGTGTGCTCGTTGAGAACATTCCCAACCTGGCTTGGGTTTTCGGTTATACCAACGCGCCGTGGACCCTGAAGTCCGACATCGCCGGCGCCTACCTGTGCCGTCTGCTCAAGCACATGGACGACAACGGCCACGCGGTGGCAACTCCCCGCGATGACCAGGATTCCGCGATGGACATCGGCGTGCTGGACCAGCTGCAATCCGGTTACGTGCAGCGCGCCAAGGACACCCTGCCGCGACAGGGGTCCAAACACCCCTGGAAGGTGCTCATGCACTACAAGAAGGACTCCCAGATGCTCCTTCAAGACCCCGTCGCAGACGGCCTATTGCGGTTCGACACAAGCGCGGTCGACGCGGTCGCGGTCTGACACGGCTGCCCACCGACGCATATTGCGATCCACTCCTGAAAGGTCACCGTGAAAATGAACAAGCGCTTCATCCGGGCCGGGCTACGAGCCTCGCGACCGCTGTTCGGTTCCAGCCGTGTTTCTGTCGCCGGGAAGCGCCGGATGGTCGAGCTGCTTACCGGCGCCGCGCGCGCTCCCAAGGGCACCCGCTTCGAGCGCGTCACCATCGCGGGCGTCCCGGTCGAGCGGGTCCGTACCCCGCAGGGCGACACCAACGGAACACTGATCTACCTGCACGGCGGCGCGTATGCGCTGGGGAGCGCAAAGGGCTATCGCGGCCTCGTCGCCCACCTCGCAGCGGCGGCGGGGATGGCCGCGCTCATCCCCGACTACTCACGCTCACCGGAAGCGCAGTATCCGATCGCGTTGGAGGAGATGGTCAGGGTCTACACCCGGTTACTCGAGGAGGGGCTCGATCCGAAAACGACTGTGATCGCCGGTGACTCGGCCGGCGGCGGATTGACGCTGGCACTCGCCTTCGCACTGCGCGACCGGGGAATCGCGGCGCCGGCGGCGCTGGGCTTGATCTGCCCGTGGGCGGACCTCGCGATCGACATCGACAACTTGCGGCCGAAACTGCGTGATCCGCTGATTCTGCCGTCGATGACAGCCCACTGGGCTCCGCACTACGCGGGTACCGCAGATCCGATGTCGCCGGGAATCTCTCCGGTGTACGGAGACATGGCCGGCCTGCCGCCGATGGTTATGCACACCGCCGGTGATGATCCGATCCGTTGCGACGCAAGCAAGATCGCAAAGGCCGTCGCCGCCACCGGGTCGGGCATCCTCGACCATCGCGTTTTCGACAACTTATGGCACGTCTTCCACCTGCAGGTCAGCCTGCTGCCCGAAGCACGCGAAGCTGTCGCCGATCTCGGTATGAAGCTCCACAACTATGTCCACACCAACAACGCAAAGGTCGCAGCATCATGAACCGATTCGAAGACAAGGTCGCCGTCATCACCGGAGCAGGATCCGGCATCGGGAGAGCCCTCGCGCTCACCCTCGCTACTAAGGGCGCCAAGCTCGCGCTCTCCGACATCGACGGCGAAGGACTTGCCGAAACTGCCCGCCAGGCAAAAGCACTCGGCGCCGAAGTGAAATCCGACAGGCTCAATGTCGCCGAGCGGGAGGCGGTACTTGCCTACGCCGACGCCGTCGTCGCTCACTTCGGCGAAGTCCACCAGATCTACAACAACGCCGGCATCGCCTACAACGGGGACGTCGAGCAGTCCGACTTCAAGGACATCGAGAAGATCATGGACGTCGACTTCTGGGGTGTCGTCAACGGGACCAAAGCCTTTCTGCCGCATCTGATCGCATCCGGCGACGGACACGTCATCAACATCTCCAGCCTGTTCGGACTGATCGCCGTGCCCGGCCAGAGTGCTTACAACGCCGCCAAATTCGCCGTCCGCGGCTTCACCGAAGCACTGCGTCAAGAGATGTTGGTCGCCAAGCACCCGGTCAAGGTGACCTGCGTGCATCCCGGCGGTATCAAGACCGCGGTCGCCCGCAACGCCACCGCCGCCGACGGCCAGGACGCGCAAGCCTTCGCCGAGTTCTACGACAAGCACCTGCTACTCCATTCGCCGGAAATGGCCGCGCAGACGATCATCAACGGAGTCAGCAAGGGCCACGCCCGGGTGGTCATCGGCTGGGAGGCAAAGGCCCTCGACGCGCTGTCCCGAATCATAGGGCCGGCCTATCAGCGGGTCATCGCCGCCGCGGTGTCGCGATTCTTCCCCCTGAGCAAAGCAACCGATGACAGTGATAGGTCGTCTCCAATCTCAGCCTGAATCCGACGAAGTCCACCCGGGCTAGGCCGGCGAGATCCCCAGTACCCGGTGCCCGACAAGTTTCAGGCGACGCCAGCCACGACGCCGGGTCACGCACATCGGCTACACCGCGGTGAGCAATCGGTGACGACCGATTTCGAGATCACCGAGGCGCTTACGGCCGGGTGCCGCTCCTAGTTGTGTGACAGCCCGTCCCAGCCATACCGTGTGAACCGATCTTTTGACGTCACCGAAGGGGTCCGCGTGGCAAATGTGAAAGCGTGGGTAATTCTCGCTGCCGTCTGCGGTCTGGCTGCGTGTTCGTCGTCCTCACCATCGCGGCCGCAAGCCGCCACAGCAAGCTCAACGAGCCCACAGCCAGCCGTTACTACGACCCGTGCCGCCCCCAACGCCACCGCAGCGCCCAGCGTGACTGCCGGTCCCAGCACGACCGCATCCTGCGTCGGGTTGTCGATCTGCACCCCGCCGCCCCCGGACGCCGCGGGCAACCCCGCCTGCTTCTACCGCGATGGTTGGGCTGCCGACACGTCAGGCTCTGGGATTAATGTCTACTACTTCCGCGAATCGTCCAATGCAGTTAACGGCGAGCAGGTGACCGCCGACGTTCGCCTGAAGGACGGCACCACGGCCTCCCAGATCGCCGCAATCGATCCGGGTCAATTGAATGATCAGATTCAGTTCCCCGGCATCGACAAATCAGCAGTGCAGGAGGTCTTGCTGACGACTGGCGCGGGGCGGTGCTTCGTCGTTGGCCCGAACAGTTAGCCCTCCGGATCGATCCATGGATCATCGGACATCGTCTTCAACTACAGGTGCGGCGGGATCGTGTCATTGGTCGGGCATCTCTGAGTGTCGGTGTAAGAAGGATGTCTCGACTCGTAACACGTTCTCGTGGTCAAGCCCGCCGGCGTAGACGTCGTAGTGTCCGCCGCGGCTGCGGTATAGCTCTCCGAGGGGTGCGCGCGCGGCCACGGCCAGCGCCGGTCCGGTGGGAGCCATGGTGTCGTGTTCCGCCACAACCATGAGCAGCGGGCATCGGGCATTCCGGGCGTGTTTCACCGGTCGGTGCAACGTCACGTCAAGCAGTGACCGGGCGGTGATCTCGTTGGACCAGGACCCGTCGCCGGGATCAAGTCGGGCCATGCCGATCATCGCATCGTCGGTTGCGATCACCCCGAGCTGCCCCGGGGGCACGCTGATGGGCAGATAGCGCGGGCGTCGGTTGAGCACTGACCCCGCCAGGTCGGCCAGGGCGTACGCGGTCAGTCGCAGCGCGCGGGCCGCCGGGATGTTGTTCAGCCCGGCCGCACCGTCCACCAGCGGGCATTGCGCAATGGCGCCGGCCAGGCCGGGTTCGCTCGCAGCCAGCTCGACAATGTGCATGCCGGCAAATGAGGTGCCCCACACAAACATCCGTGCAGCGTCGAATTCATCTTGGGTGCGTGCCCAAGCCAACGCTGAGCGGTAATCCTGGAGCTGACGACGGACAGAGAGGAACTGTCGTGGCTCACCGGTGGAGTCACCCCAGTGTCGGTAGTCGAACGCAACTGCTGCAAATCCGCTGCTGGCGAATCGTTGCGCGAACGGCGCTAAGCCACCGGCTTTGATACCGCCGATACCGTGCGCCATGACCACGACGGGAACCGGACCGGGCCGGTCGGGCATGTACACCCAGGCATCGAGCTGGTCGCCCTCGCCGGCTGGGATCCGCAGTTGGCGGCGGACGGCGCAGCCCGTCACGATCTCACCGCGCCCGGTGTGATGATCTGTGCGCCCGCGCTGCGGGCCAAGTCGGCGCCGAAAAGCGCGCCGGGGGTGAATGCGCCTGGGTCGACGTGACCGTCGCTTATCCGTGTGGCGGTTTGTGCGGCGACCCTGGAGGTGAAGCTGTAGCCCTCCCCGGTGCGGAGCCATGCCTCACGATGTGTGCCGTCGGGCCAGTCGAGTCGCGCGTACGCCCAGGAGATGTCGCCGGACTTCGCCGGTGGAGTCAATCGGGCACGGTTGACCAGCCGCTGCGCCCCGGCCCGGATTGGCTGCGCGGCCAGCAGAGCTGACAGCATCGGCAGGACCGCGCGCACTGTTCGCCCGCTGGGCACCTCACTGGAGAAGGCCACCACATCGTCAGCCCCAGATGCGCGGCGTGCCGCTTCCAGCTCGCCGGTCGGAACCGCGAGGCACTGGCTTGCGGGCAAGCCCGGCAGTGGAATCCACGCGTGTTCGGCACCAAGCCGGGTCCGCACCAGGTGCCCGTCCCGGTAGCGCCGCCCACCATATGCGACGGCATCGATCACACTTGACAGCACCGCCGAGCCTAAGCCGTCGACGGCGGGCATTGCGGCGACCGTCGCGCGGGCTGCCGCGGGTCGTCCGCTGCACAACTCGATGACGAGCGCCTCGGTGGCGAGCACACCAAAACCCGCTCCGGTGACCAGGGTGACTTCCGCGTTTTTTGCCTCGGCGTCCATGTTCAGCAGCGCCTGCACTGGCGGTAGCTCGTTAGCCAGATCCACGTAGTGGCTCCCGGCGGCCAGGCATGCTCGGGCCAGCGGCGCACTTGTCTCGCCGAACGGGCCAATGGTGTTCACCACAACCGTTGGCTTTTCGGCTGCGATCAGGGCAACCAACTCGGCCGGCCCAGGCGACAGAATCGTACGGTTCTGCCCTCCCAGCGCTGCGGCAACTGCGGCCAGCCGGTCGTGGTCACGTCCGATGAGCACCACATCGGCGTCGCCGCCGATCAGTTCAGAAGCGATTGCGCGACCGCCCTTGCCGGTCGCGCCGAGTACCCAGATTGTCTGCATGCATTTACGGTACAGTGTGCATCGTTAATAAGTCAACGCTATCGTTCTGGTAATCACATGTCAGTTCTTCGAGGCCGCCCCCGCGACACTGCCTTAGACACCGCGATCGCGAATGCGACTGAGGCGGTGTTGCTTTCGCATGGGTATTCAGCGGTGAACATCGATCGCGTCGCCAAGCTGGCTGGCACCACCCGCGCTGCGATCTACCGCCGGGCAAAGACTCCCGGCGAGCTCGTTGTCGCGCTGCTGGTGAGCCGTTTCGGGATCGATCCCGCCCCCGACAGCGGTAATTTGCGCGAGGATCTGCGGCTGATACAGGAACTTCAGCGCCAATTCTTCGTCGACCCCATGGTGCAGGCCGCTTTGGCCGGCGTGCTGAATGATGTCCGAGACGACGGTGAGCTCGGCGAGGTGTTCTACGCGCGCTTCATGGAACCCCGTCGCCGCTCGGTAGCCGCAATGCTCGCCCGAGCCGCCGACCGCGACGAGATCGCGCCGCCGTCACAGCCGGGCGTTATCTCCGACCTGCTGACCGGTCCGCTGCTGCTACGCGCAGCGCTACCGCCCATCGGGCCGATCGACGACACGCTCGTGAACGCCACCATTGAGGCCGCGTTGACGGCATGCGGCGCAGTTGATCGCACCGCCGATAGGCCAGCGGCCAAACCGAGCCAGCGATGATGGCCACGTTGAAGCAGCTTCGGCCGATGCTCACGAGTGGCGTCCCGCCGTCCCCGTGCCGGATCAAGCGTGACACTCCGCAAGGGGAGCCGCTCCGTCTCGCGAGTGAACCGATCCCGCGCCACACTCGTGACATGTTCGGTCGATATTGCCTATCGGCCACGCTGCCTGCGGACTGTGAGCGCCCGGTTGCCTCTCGAACTCGGTGCTTACTACTCGCTACTCACAGTTGATGGCACATTTTGTTGACGGTTACGAGTCGGAGGGTGGGAAAAGCATGGCCCATAAGGACAGCGGTGTGCTGCCGGACCTGCACTCGGAAGTTCCGAACATCTGTATTCCAGTGCATTCGGTTGGACACGTCGGGGTCAAGCGGATCGTCGCGATCGACGAGCATGACAGTGCGGCGATGGTCGTCATGGACATCTCAGTCGGTTTGTATGCCCACCAGCGTGGCGCACACATGTCGAGGCTGATCGAGTGCATCGACCGGCCAGGTCCACAGCCGACCGTGCTCGACTACGTCCAGGGCATCTTCGAGCGGCTGCGCTGCGCGGTGCCCGGCGCCGCGTCCTGGTCGGTGGACGCGCGGGCGACCATCGTGTTGCCGCACGACGGCGGGTTCAAGCCGGTCGAGGAGATCTGTCGGATCGAGGCGGCAGAGCGGACCGAGGTGACCTGGGGCGCCGCATTCAAGGTTTGTCTGGCCTGTCCCCAAGCCCAGAGCGCGATCGCCTGCGACCGTGACGATATGGACAACATCGGCGAGCATCCGTCCCACAATCAGGTTTGCGACCTGGAAATCACCGTGACCGGGGACTTGACGACCGTGGCCGGTCGTTCCCTGGCCGACCTGCTCGCCGTTGGAGAGTGTGCGGCCAGCGGGCCGGTGCGGGAGCTGTACAAGCGGCGAAGCGAAGCCGACGCCGTCACCGCCATCCACCACCACGCGGTGTTCGCAGAGGATGCGCTCCGGATGATCGCCGACAAGACCAGGGCCCAGTTCCCGACGGCTAGCAGGGTCACTTGCCAGATCGTGAACTACGAGAGCATCTTCGAATACCCCCTCCGCTGTGTCGTCACCGTCTGATGAGATGTTGCGTTCTCGGGTCTTGACGGCGTCAAGAGCGGGTCACCGACCGCGGCAAGCCGCAGGCCTCACGGCGACCCGGTCCCACGCGCGGTGCAGCCCCAGCCCGGCTGCCAAGGCGGTGGTGAAGGCCGTGTCCACCGTGTCGGAGATCTCGATCCCCGGGTCCGCGGGGGTAATTCCTGCGGCGTGCAGGATTGCGACACCGTCGCCCCATGCGGCGAGTACCTTGCAATGCCGGAATGCTTCCTGGAGCAAAACGACGAGCTTGATATCAGCGCTCGCTGTCGTTCCGCCGGCCACGACGAGCGCGTCGAACTCGATCGAGCGCGCCGTCAACAGCGTTCGATCCACAGTGACGCTGCGGCGACCCGCCTTCAACACGCCACCGAACGGCGCGATCACAAGCGCGGTAACACCCAGCCCGGCAGCAGACTTCACCAGCTTCGATACGCCCGCGAGATCGGAACCAGCGTCGGCGATGACGCCGATTTTGCGTCCCTCAATCGGTCCGGGCTCGGCCAGTATCTGCACCAACGCCGGCGAAATGATGACATCCTCCGCGGGCTTGCCTTTCGGGGCGGCCAAACCCAGACCAGCGGCCACCTGCTCGCACAGATCTGTGTCGACGTTCGCCAAAACCTGCAGCTCGCGCTCTTTGATGACCTGCTCGTATACCTTGCCTAATTCGAAGGTGAACGCCTCAACCACGTGGGCTTGCTCGACCGGGCTCAAACTGCGGTAGAACATTGTCGCCTGGGAGAAGTGGTCGTCGAACGATGCCGGCTGCGCGCGCACCGCGGACCCGTGGATCACCCGGGGGGTCTGCACATACCCGCCGTCCTTCTCGCCGGCCAGCATCGGCTCGTCGCCGTCAATGCTGTTGGGGTGGTAGGGGGCCAGGCCGGTATGGATAGCGCTCTGATGCATCCCGTCGCGGAGCATATCGTTGACCGGGCAGTGTGGCCGGTTGATCGGCAGCTGCGCGAAGTTCGGGCCGCCGAGCCGAGTGATCTGGGTGTCCAAGTAGGAGAACAACCGGGCCTGCAAAAGTGGGTCGTTGGTGGGTTCGATACCCGGCACCAGGTTGCCGGTGTGGAAGGCCACCTGTTCGGTTTCGGCGAAGTAATTGGTGGTGTTGCGGTTCAGGGTCATCTTCCCGATCAGCTGCACCGGGGCGAGCTCCTCGGGGACCAGTTTGGTCGGGTCGAGCAGGTCGATCCCCTCGAAGCTATCGCTGCCGTCATCGGGCATCACCTGGATACCGAATTCGTATTCGAGGAACGCGCCTGCCTCGATGCCGTCGGCCATGTCGCGGCGATGGAAGTCCGGGTCACACCCGGCGGCGATCTGCGCCTCTTCCCACACCAGAGAATGCACCCCGGCGACAGGCTTCCAGTGGAACTTCACCAGGCTGGTCTTCCCGGCATCGTTGACGAGTCGGAAGGTGTGCACCCCGAAACCCTCCATCGTCCTGAACGAGCGCGGGATACCGCGATCGCTCATGTTCCACAACACATGGTGGGTGGCCTCGGTGTGCAGCGAAACGAAGTCCCAGAACGTGTCATGGGCGGACTGCGCCTGCGGGATTTCGCGGTCGGGTCGCGGCTTGGCGGCGTGGATGATGTCGGGGAACTTGATGCCGTCCTGGATGAAGAAAACGGGAATGTTATTGCCCACCAAGTCGAAGGTGCCCTCCTCGGTGTAGAACTTGACCGCGAACCCTCGGGTGTCACGGACCGTGTCGGCCGAACCCCGCGAACCCAGCACGGTTGAAAAGCGGGTGAAGACATCGGTTTTCGTGCCTTTTTTGCCGAGGAATCCGGCTTTGGTAACCGACTTGGCGGTGCCGTAGGACTCGAACACACCGTGCGCCGCGGCGCCGCGCGCGTGCACGACGCGCTCCGGGATGCGCTCGTGGTCGAAGTGGGTGATCTTCTCCCGCAGATGAAAGTCCTCCAAGAGCGCGGGACCGCGGTCGCCCACCTTCAGCGAGTGATCGGTGTCGGGCAGCCGAAGGCCCTGCGCGGTGGTCAGGTACGCACCGGACTGGGACCGGGGGTCAACGTCGGAAGTCTGACCGTTGGTGATACCGGTCGGGCTGGTCAGCTTGGGGCCGGCCTGGTCGGGTTTACGAGGCGAGGGCATGCTTCCTCCAGGTGAATTGGGTGTGAAAGGAGACGACGGTAGCCACCCTGTCGGACACCCGAAGTTTTCTGCGCCGGTGGGTGAATACCCCGATAGCGGAAATGCAAGCAGAGGACCTGCACACGATCGACACTGGTCTGGTCGCAGGCGTCGGGCTCGGGTCATGAGTGGTCGTCGCCCGGTCAATCACCTCGGGTGCTGATTTCCCACCCGCGGTGCGTTGAACCGCGTCATTCGAACCCAGCGCGTGGGTGGGTTCGGCATTCGGCGTCACCGACTCGCTACGATGCAGCCAGACTCGCCTGGCGTTGTGCGTAAATGGCGTTAAGGCCTTGGCGCTCCGAGTT
>Ga0210396_10001156_pt1 | contig 29644 bp, 25 predicted proteins | sample IncBWH17OmetaG_FD_155466 | JGI IMG/M metagenome (GOLD analysis project Ga0210396, IMG submission 155466) | Forest soil microbial communities from Barre Woods Harvard Forest LTER site, Petersham, Massachusetts, United States - Inc-BW-H-17-O ...
ACGCACACGCCCACGAGGGACACTTGCCGACGCCGCTCCTATTCGCTTTGCATCTTGCGGGGAAGACCAGGCAGATCCGGCTCGGCTCGGCAATCGTGTGCCTGAATCTGCACCATCCGCTGGCCGTGGCCGAGCAGGCGGCGGTGGCGGATTGGTTAACGGGCGGCCGGCTGGCGCCCGGGTTCGGCAGCGGGAGCACGCCAGAGGAGTTCGAGCTTTTCGGATTGAAGGAGACCCAGGAAACCGAGCGGCATGTGCGGTTTGCCGAATCGCTGCGGATCATCCGCGAGGCTTGGAAAGGAGAGGTGAGGCCGCAATCTTTGGAATACTTCAACGTGCCGGCGCACGTGCCGTTGCCTGTTGCGCGCACGGACTTGGCGGCCCGGTCATGGCTGGCGGTGAACAGCGCCGGGTCGGCGCGGATCGCGGGCGAGATGGGATTGGGGATGCTCTTCTCGCACCTGCGGACGGTGCAGCAGTACCGCGAGTACGTCGAGGCGTATCGGGCGGCGGGAGGACAGAACCAGATCGCCGTGAACCGGCCGGTCTATGTCGGAGAGGATGACGACAGCGCCTGGGCCGAAGCCGCGGGCGCGGTCCGCACGCTTTGGCGGCGGTTTCGCGAGGAGGGGAAGATTCCCAGCCAGACGCCGGAGCCTTCATCAATCAGCGAATTGTGCGGCCACCCATTGAATTTCATCGTGGGGGGCCCCGAGTCGGTGGCCCGGCAACTGATCGAGTTGCACGCTCAGGTTCCGTTCGACGTGGCGAACCTGGAGGTGCGATGGGAGGGGCTGTCGCACCGAATCGTGCTCGAGAGTTTGCGACGGCTGACGACGGTGCGTGCGCTACGTGAACAGGTTGTAAAGCTCGATGAACACGGACAGCGGCACGAACCAGATGATCAACAGGAGCACCATGAGCTGCGTCGCAGCGACGGTCGCTGAGGCGTGAGGGAACCGCAGGTAATGGCGATAGCCCGCCCGCATCCGAAGCGAGGTAAGAAGGAGGACTGCCACGGCGCCGAAGGCAATACCTTCTCTCAGAACAAAATAGCTGTCGCGGAAAGGATCGGGCATCAGAATGCCGCTGGCCGCAGCCAAGGCCAAAAGCCACACGCCGAACCAGAAAACGATGTCGCCGCTGTAGATCGCCACCCGTATCGCATGGCCCGGTTTGATTCGGGCATTTCGCATGGTCTGATGAAAGAGTAATAGGGTCAGCGCACATAGCAGCGGATAGATCGCGGCAGCCGAGGCAGCGTAGACGATTGCGTCCCTTTGGTTGATGAGGAAGTATCTGACGTAATCCAATCCGTTCAGCGTAGGTGCGCGAGCATAACCGGACCAAGTTGTGCTCCAGATGAGCCTTAGCGATGCAGCCCGAGTCCGCGGGAAAATTGCGTCGTCGGTTGCGGCAATCGCAGCGAGCGCGGGTGACAACGCCACGAACGAGCAAATCAATCCGTAGACGACCAACCTGCGCGTGTTGACCGGCTGGCTCGGATAGAGCGTTTTCCAGAATCTACCCGGGCGAAAACTCCGGGTGATGGTTTTGAAGAAAGCGCGGATCGGACGGCGGGGGTGATGCTCGAACAGGTACTCATGCCGGCGTCGCTGCGGATCAACCAAATCCTGCCAGTCGAAGGCGTAGCCGCACTCGGGACAGCGAGGTTGGGTGAGGCCGCGGAGGTTATAGTCGCACAGCGGGCACTGGACGGTTTCCGCGGTGACAGACCAATCGGGTGCGGCCGTGGTCATCGCTTCATTCTACCATCGCGGGCGCCAGGTGAGGTGGGGACGCGGCCATCGCGAAGGGCAAGCGGCGGAGGAGGAATCGCCGTGCATCGCTGAAATCAGGCTGATCGCGGGTGGAGTTCAGGCGCTGAGCTGGACGCGGTCGTCGCCGTGCCACCAGGCGGGGACGGGCTCGTGCGACGCGGGCGTCTGGATGCCCAGCCACGCCGTGCATACGGCGATCGCATGCCGCGCCTGCTCGGGGGAATCGAACACCTGCTCGATGCTGCGATGGTTTTTCGGGCTGCGCCAGGCCCGCAGCAGGCCGCCGACCGTGTAGATGTGGAGCACGTGCTGGAGAGGCAGCGCGATTTCCGAACGCATCACCGCGCAGAGCTGAACGTCGAGGATGGGGTTTTTGGACATCACAAAGCCCACCATATAGACCAGCCGGCGGGCGTTCGCGCGTGCCGAAAACGAAACGACGCATCAGGCGACCGCACGCACCGACGGACCAGATTGTTGCCGTGGGGTGGAGGGGAGCGACTGATCCGTCAGGCGTCTCCCGCCCCGAGCCCATTCAACCGAGCCGGCAGACAGCATCCGTACCGCACATCCGGCTCAGGTTGCAGGTCCGATGAATCGGACCCGCGAGCAGCAGAGTAATTCGCGATTCGTGAAAATCAATGGGCGACGGGGGAAATCTTGGCGGTGCAAGCAATTATACGACAAATCTTCGATGACAATTTCGGGGTGCCCCGTTATGGCGTGTTTTGGCGTGTTATGGCTTGTTTTTCGCGCATTTATCAGCCATGAGCCACAGGGGGCACGATGAGCCAAGACGCGTGAAACGTTTGAAACGTTTTGGAACGTTTTCGCGGCTTCAGTCAGGCGGGACACGGTCCTTTGTCCCATCGCCGGAGGGGACATTTTGGGGACATTGACTTGCGCGAGGGTGTTACGTGTTACTCGTCACGTTTCAAGTGCGTCGCGACTCACTCGTTTCCGCTGGTTTCTTCGAGCATTTTGCGAAGGTAGCCGTTTTCGCGGCGGGTGGCTTCGAGATCGAAGACCAGGTATTTGATGCTGAGGCGTAGGTAATCGAGGCTTTCCTGGAGGGAGCTGACGGTCTGGCGAAGGCGCTCGTGGCGCTGGCGGGTTTCGCTGGCGAGCTTTTCCAGCTTGCCGCGTTCGGTGGGGGGCAGGGTGCTGATCTCGCTCATGAGCTCGGCGAGCTTGGACTGGAACTCTTGCTCGTTCATGACGACTCCCACTTGCGGCCCCATCCGGTATTGCGTACCGGCACAGGGGGCACTTGGCAAACGGCGTTCCACGTCCATGTGGGCCAATTCCTTCCACCCGGCGGGCGGGCGGTTTAATCGATGCGTTGACCAGACGCCACGTTTGGGTCAGTTCACGACGACCGCCGCGTAGCCGACGGCGTCAACCGGCCGTTGCGGCGCTACCTGGGCCAGCGTCTCGTAACTGCTGGCATGGCGGAGGACCTTCGCCGAGGTCGCGCCGGCCTCTTTGCAGGCGGCCAGCATCGCCGCGATCGCGCCGGCGCCGCAGGCGTTGACATTCTGGCGGACTTCGGGAACGATCTGGTCGATCTCGAAGTTCTCCACTCGCCGCAGGAGCCGGCGATCGTTTTCCTTGGCCCAGCCGAGCGCCTCGATGCCGATGCCCGCGGGGGCGAAGCGGTACGACGGGCCGTAATGCGTCAAGTCGCTGCTGGCCAGGAACACCGGATGATGTCCTTTGTCCAGAAGCAGCCGGGCGGTTGTTCGCCCCATTTCGGCGGCACTTTCGACCACCGGCACCTCGACCGGCAGTACTTGGGCCTGCGGCCAGACCACGCGAATCAGCGGCAACTCGACCTCGACTGCATGCTCGTGCGCGTGCAGCCGGTCGTCGGTGGCGAACAAGTCGCTGGTTCGCTCGAGCGTCGCGGCAAGCTCGCGGGAGACCGGACAGTTGTCGCCGGGCACGGCCCAGCTCTGGTGCGACTCCAGGGCCGCGACGCGAACGTCGATCGGCGTGTGAATCGCGCCGAACACGACGACGACGTCGGGCGTGACGCCTCGGGCCAGCGTGCCGAGCGTCTGACCGGCGATCGCCCCGCTGCAAATCCAGCCGGCGTGCGGGACAATTCCGCCAAGGCCACCCACACTCGCCGGCTCTTGGGGGACCCTCACCATCGCCTCTGCGATCGCGCGGCACTGCCCGGGATCGGCGGGGTAAAAGCGGCCCGCCATCACGGGTTGCCGAACCGAAAGCTCTTTTGGCTCGGTCACGACCAGCGCACTATAATGCCCTTCGCGCAAGTCGGGCAATGACAAATGCGCCGGCGACAGCCTCAGAGTTGCGGGTTTATGGGAACTTTGTCAATCTGCGCCGTTCGTGGGGGAAATGCGGCAGGTAGCAGGCACGTCCAGTGCCCTTGAGCGGGCACTGGATAACGTTCTGGAATTTGGGAACCAATCGTATGCCTGTCCCAGACAAGGATGACGTAGCGCGGGCGCTGGAGCGGCTGACCTCTGGGCCGGGCAGCGCGCCGACGCCGCAGCCGCGGCCTCGGGCCGCGCCGACTCCTCAGGTTCGCGTCAGTCCTGCGGTTGCCAAGACGACGGCGCAGAAACCTGTGCAGAAGGCGCTCCGGCCGGCGGCGCCAAACGCTGCCCCCGATCAATCCCTGAGCGCGGCAATCTCCGCGGCGCGACCCAAAGTGACTGAGCCAAAGGCGCGGCGCCCAGCGCCGGGAATGGGCCTTCGCCGCACGCTGATCCCCATTTTATTGACCGGCGGCTTTCTGCTGATTGCCATGGCTGTGGTGCGACTTGCATGGAACTCGATCGACAACCCGATCCTCGATTTGCCGCGATGGGTCGTGATCGCGATGGTATCGCTCGGGACGGTTTGTTGGCTGCTGGCGGGGGCGAACATGTTCGCGGTTCATCGCAGCCTTCAAAAAGCCGGCCCGGAGCCGACTTGAGCCCGCGTTGACAACGCTCGCAACCGACTTCTATCATCCCACATCGCACCATGACGGTGCGTTCAAGGAGAATTCCGGTATGGCAGGCCAAAACGTCGTCGAATTGACCGATCAGAATTTCGAGCAGGAAGTCCTCAAGAGCGAGGTTCCGGTTCTGGTCGATTTCTGGGCGGAATGGTGCATGCCGTGCCGGATGCTCGCCCCCACCATTGAGAAAATCGCCAAGGATTATGAAGGGAAGGTCAAGGTCGGGAAGGTCGATACCGACGCCAACCGCGACACGGCCCTCAAGTACAACATCAGCAACATTCCAACCGTCATCCTCTTCCGCGCTGGGGAGATGAGCCAGCGGTTTGTGGGGCTGCGGCCGGAGCGCGATTTCAAGGAAGCCATCGACGCCGGGGCTAAGTAGGCGGTCTTGTGACACGGGTTTTTAACCCGTGCTGGCGGCGGAAGATTACGAAAGATTTCTGCTTGGATTTGGGCAACCCACGGTGGGCGGGGCCTCGCACGGGTTGAAAACCCGTGTCACGGGATTCGCTCCCGTCCATTCATATGTGACCGCAATGCTTCGGGAATGGTGACCGATCCGTCCGCATTTTGGCAGTTCTCCAGGATCGGGATGAGGATGCGGGGGCTGGCGACGACGGTGTTGTTGAGGGTGTGGCAGAAGCGGAGCTTTCCGTCGGCGGCCTTGTAGCGCAGGTTCAGGCGCCTTGCCTGGAAATCGTAGAGGCGCGAGGCGGAATGGGTTTCGCCATATCCTGAATCCGGGTCGTCGCCTGCCTGACGGCTCGGCATCCAGGTTTCGATGTCCATCATCGAGGCGTTCTTGATGCCGAGGTCGCCGGTGCAGCACTGGATGACGCGGTAGGGGAGATTGAGGCGTTTGAGGACCTCTTCCGAATAGGACAACATCTCCTGGTGCCAGCGCTTGCTCTCTTCGACATCGTTGCGGCAGATGACTACCTGCTCGCATTTGTCGAACTGGTGGACGCGGTATAAGCCGGCAGTGTCTTTGCCGTAGGTGCCGGCTTCGCGCCGGAAGCAGGTGCTGACGGTGGTGTATTTCTTCGGCAAGTCCTTTTCGTCGAGCGTTTCGCCGATGTGGTAGGCGGTGAGGCCGACTTCACCGGTGCCGGTAAGGAACTTTTCTTCAGGGCCGGGGTCGACCACGTACACGGCATCTCTCCCCGCGGGGAAAAAGCCCGTTCCGATCAGCGCCGATTCCTTGACCAGCACCGGAACGGTCATCGCGGCAAAGCCTTTTTCGTGGACCATCATGTCCATCGCGAAGCGAAGGATGGCGTTGTGCAGTTGGGCGCCGGCCGCTTTGAGAAAATACGAGCGGGTGCCCGAAAGCCTGACGCCGGCGTCAAAGTCGACGATGCCGAGCGCCTCGCCGAGCTCGATATGGCTTTTGGGTTTGAAATCGAACTTCCGCGGCTGACCCCAGCGATACAGAACGACGTTTTCGCTGGCATCCTTCCCTTCAGGAACGTCCTCGTCCGGGGGCTGGGGGACCTGGAGCAACAGCGCGTTGACCTGCGCCTCGGCGGCTTTCATCCGCTCCTCGGCGTCCTTCACTTTCGCTTTCAGATCGCTCATCCGGCTGATGGCGGCCTGCTTTTCCGAAGCGTCTTTGATCTTGCTGATTTGCTTGGAGGCGTCGTTCTGTTCCGAGCGGTATTTCTCGAATTCCTTCTGCGCCGCCAGCCGCTGCTCGTCGATCCGCAGCAGCCCGTCCACGTCCACCCTGACGTTTTTCTGCTCGGCCCCGCGTCGATACTTCTGCGGGTGCTCGCGCAAATCCTTGAGATCGATCATGAATGGAATTTTGGGGCGCTGGGGATGAAAAGCAAGTGAAACGTAAAACGTGAAAACGTGATGAAATGCGAGTTCTCATCACGTTTCACGTTTTACGTTTCACGCGACGGATTGCCGGAAAGGCAGTGGCCGGCGGTTGCCGGCCACGATAAATCGAAAAGAACGTTGTTCAACAACTACCACGCAAAATGCGCGAACGCCTTGTTCGCTTCGGCCATGCGGTGGGTGTCATCGCGTTTCTTCATGGCCAGGCCCTCTTTCTTGTAGGCGGCCATGAGTTCGTTGGCGAGGCGGTGGCTCATGGAGCGGCCGGTCTCCTCGCGACAGGCGTTGATCAGCCAGCGGAACGCCAGGCTCTGCTGGCGGCGGCGGTTCACCTGCATCGGGACCTGGTAATTGGCGCCGCCGACGCGACGGCTGCGAACCTCGACGAAAGGCTTGACGTTGTTGATCGCGGTTTCAAACAGCTCGAGCGGCGGGACGTCCTTCATCTGCTTGGTCACGGTCTCCATCGCGTCATAAAAAATCTTCTGGGCGACGGATTTCTTCCCGTCCCACATCAGGCAGTTGATGAACTTGCTGACCAGCTTGCTGTTGAAGCGGGCGTCGGGCTTGAGGATCTTTTCGCTGGCGGTGAATTTCTTGAATGCCATTGCTGCTTACCGGTTACTTGCCTTTCTTTGCGCCGTATTTGCTGCGGCCGCGTTTGCGACCTTCGACGCCAAGGGCGTCAAGAGTGCCGCGGACGATGTGATATCGCACGCCGGGCAGGTCGCGGACACGGCCGCCGCGAACCAGCACGATGCTGTGTTCCTGTAAGTTGTGCTCCTCGCCGGGGATATAGGCGGTGACTTCCTTCCCGTTGCTGAGCCGAACGCGGGCGATTTTGCGCAAGGCCGAGTTGGGCTTCTTGGGGGTCATGGTCTTGACCTGAAGGCACACGCCGCGTTTTTGCGGGCTGGCTTCCAGGTCCTTGACCTTATTGATCCGCGGCAGGCTCCGGCGCGGCTTTTTGATCAACTGATTGATCGTCGGCATCTAATGGTTCCTTGGCTGTCCGTAAAATTGCAAAGCGGCGGAGTATATGAATCGGGGCGCGTTGTGGCAAGAGGAAGCGGAAGCGATGCCCGCGAGTTGTGTGACTCTTTGGCCGACAAGCGCGTTCCGGGAGCTGCCTGATCGCCAGCAGGGTCTCTGGGGTCCAACTTTGCTGTCCAACTGAACGTTTCCGAACAGAACTGAACCTTTTTCGCGATTTTTTTGGAAAAACGTTCAGTTCTGTTCGGAAACGTTCAGCATTCGTGCCTGGGGCCCGGGGGCATCGCGTGAACTTGCCGATTCACGTTTCAGGTCGTCGTTACCATATTTCAGCCCGCTGATCCGGGGGACGATACATCGGATCCTGCGGCATAATGTGGAAGGCATCGTAGAACTGCTGCACGTTGGAGAGGGGGACGTTGACGCGGAATCGCTCCGGCGAATGGGGATCGACGCGAAGACGGGTCTTGAGCGCTTCAGGACGCTCTACGTCCCGCCAGGATTGGCCAAACCCGATGAAGAAGCGCTGGTCCCCGGTGAGGCCGTCGATGATCGGTGCAGGATGTCCTGCCAGCGACTTGTGGTAGGCCTCGTAGGCGATGCGAAGCCCGCCGAGGTCGGCGATGTTCTCCCCCAGCGTAAGCTGCCCATTTACGTGAAGGTTATCGATGGCGACGCAGGCGTCGAATTCGCGCACAAGGCCGGCGGACTTGGCCTGGAAGCGCTTGAGATCGTCAGGCGTCCACCAGTTCCGCATATTGCCCTGGGCATCGAACAAACGGCCCTGGTCGTCAAAGCCGTGCGTCAGCTCGTGCCCGATCACTGCGCCGATCGCGCCGTAGTTGACCGCGTCGTCGGCCTGCGGATCGAAGTAGGGTTTCTGAAGAATGCCGGCGGGGAAAACGATTTCATTGAGAGTGGGATCGTAATAGGCGTTGACGGTGGGCGGCGTCATCTCCCACAGTGAGCGGTCCACCGGTTCCTTGAGCTTCCTGAGCCAGAAATTGAACTCGAATGCCTGCGCCCGCAGGGCGTTCTGGACATAGGAATCTTTTGTGATCACCAGATCCGAATAATCCCGCCACTTGTCCGGATAGCCGATCTTTCGCATGACCAGCGAGAGTTTGGCCAGCGCCTCCTTCTTCGTTTGGGGCGCCATCCAGGTGACCGACTGGATGCGGTCGTGGTAGGCGTCGATCAGATTGCTGACCATCGCCTGGGCCTGCCGTCTGGCCTCGGGAGCGAAATGCCTTTCGACGTACAGTTGCCCCAGCGCCTCGCCCATCAACGCGTCGAGTGAATGCAATGCCCGCTTCCAACGCGGCTGAAGTTCCGTGCTGCCGGAGAGCACTGTTCCGTAGAAGTGAAAGTTTTCCGTGACAAAGGGGTCGCTGAGGTAGGGCGCTGCCTGATGAATCAGGTGCCAGCGAAGGTAGGTACGCCAGCGGGCCGGAGGAACCGACGAGAGGATCACGTTCAGTCGCTGGAAGAACTCGGGCTGTTGAACGATGACCTCTTTGAGGTCGGCTGCGCCGAGGGTCTTAAGGTACAGATCCCAATTGATCTGAGGCGTGAGTTTCTTGAGATCATCGAGCGACTTCTTGTTGTACTGCGCTTCGACGTCGCGGAGTTGGACGGGGGTGCGCGACGTCTGGGCGAGGAGGGTTTCGACGGCGAGCACGACGTCGGCCTCACCGGCGGCCTGCTCGGGTGCATCCCCGAGCAGTTGAAACATTTTGGCCACATGCGCCCGGTAGAGATCGCGGATGTGTTTGAGCTCTTCATCGTTATCGTCGACGTAGTAGGCGCGTTCGGGAAGGCCCAGCCCGCCCTGGGAGAGATAGACCGCGTAACCGGTGCTTTGCCTTTCGTCGGGACTGATGCCAAACGAGAACGCCGAGTCGATTCCCAGGAGATGGTGATGCGCGATCAGTTCCAGAAGATCGTTGGCGGTTTGCGCTTTATCGATGCGTGCCAGTTCGTCCTTCAGGGGTTCGATGCCGTCGCTCTGGAGCTTTGCAGCGTCCATTGCCGTGAGGTACAGATCGCGTAGTTTGCGGGAGTTTCCCGTGAGGTTTCCAGGGTTTTTGCCGAGGTCCTCGACGATTTCGCGGAGCCAGAGGAGGTTTTGCTCATGGAGCTGCCCGTCGATTCCCCAGGCGCTGTGGTCGGGCGGGATGGGATTGGCTTTGATCCAGGCGCCGTTCACGTACTGGAAGAAGTCGGTGCCGGGTTTGGCGGTGGAGTCGAAGCCGGCAAAATCGACGCCGCTTTTAGGACCGCCTGCGGCTGTCGACAGGGAGAGGGCGCAACTCAAGACAAGTGTAGCGGAAGCAATCATTCGCATATATTTTCCCCGGCACAATGCGCGGGGCCTGCATGCCAAATCGGAGGTTCGACTGTAGCATAATCGGCGATGGTGCACGTTTCGTGGCTCATCATATACGTCAGCATCGGCTGGATCATCCGCGCGGCCATGGTTCCGGTGATTCTGCGGCGGCAGTTTGCGCCGGGTGCGGCGGTGGCGTGGCTGCTCATCATCTTTCTGCATCCGTACATCGGCGGGACGCTGTACATGCTGGTCGGGGAAACGCGGCTGGGACCGCACCGCACCGACCGGCATCGCGAGCTGATGAAGCACTATCGTGGCGCGCCGGAATTGATCAAGAAGGGCCATGACGAGATTCGCAAACTGGCTCCCGCGTATGAGCCGATGGTGCTTCAGGCGGAAAAAATCAGCGATATGCCGGTCGTACCGGGCAGTTCCGTCGAGTACATCGGCGATTCCAATCTGATGATCGACCGGCTGGTGGCGGACATCGACGCGGCCAAAGGGCACGTTCATCTGCTGTATTATATTTTCGCGCCCGATGAAAGCGGGAGGAAAGTGGCCGATGCGCTGATGCGGGCGAGAGCGCGGGGCGTCGCTTGCCGGGTGCTGGCGGATGCGGTGGCGTCGCGGGCGTTTTTTCACCTGACCGGCCTGGCCGCGCCGCTGAAGCGGGCGGGCGTTGAAATCGCCGCGGCGCTGCCAGTGGCGCCCATCCAGCGGCGGCTTCCGCGAATGGACCTCCGCAACCACCGAAAGCTCGCGCTGATCGACGACGTGGTCGCATACTGTGGCAGCCATAATCTGATCAACGCCGACTATGGTGGGCGCAAGGGTGCCCCCTGGGTCGATCTCAGCGCTCGCTTCACCGGGCCCGTCGTCAGGGAACTGGCGATCGTCTTTGCCGAGGACTGGGCCTTTGAAACCGACATCCATTTGGAGGCGCCTCCGCTCGCGGACCGGCCGCTCGCTTCCGAGGGGGCGCTCATGCAGGTGGTGCCCACGGGTCCAACGTCGGCGGGCGAAAACTATCGTCGCGTGCTGCTGGCGGCGCTTCAGTGCGCCCGCAAGCGGGTCACGCTCACAGCGCCGTATTTTGTGCCGGACGATCCGACGTTGGTGGCGCTTCAGATGGCCGCGGACCGGGGCGTTGACGTCAACCTGCTGGTCCCGCTGGTGGTGGACCATTTTTTCACCGGCGCCGCCGGTCGTGCCCATTTTGGCCGGCTGCTGGGATCGGGGGTACGCATTTTTCAGTACCGCCCCGGTCTGCTGCACGGGAAGACGGCTGTGATCGACGAATCGCTGGCGCTGATCGGCAGCGCGAACCTTGACGTGCGCAGCTTTAACTTGAACTTCGAGCTGACGGTGCTGATTTACGATCGCGAGGCGGCTGGCCGGCTTGCGGGAATTCACCAGCAGTACATCGCCGATTCAAGCCCAATCGACCCGCAAAAGTGGTACTCCAGGCCCGCCCTTGTGCGATATGGTGAGAGTGCCCTCTCACTGCTTTCTCCCCTCCTGTAAAAACGAAGCGGGCGCGGCCCGTTTGGTCCCCGGGGCCGCGCCCGCGATGGCGTCAATTGCCTGGTGTAATTACCTGGTTTCGTGCCGCATTTCCGGCGGGTTCACGTTGTAAATCGCCATGAACACGCGGTGAGCGGCCATGCGATAAGCCGTGGTCTCGTCGGCCGGCCACTGGGAAGCGTTTTGTCCGAAATAGGTGAGCTCATTCTGCAACTGCATGTGAATTTGCTCGGCGGTCTGCGACGGCGGAAGGGCGACATACCAGGAGCCGTGGCCTTCTTCGATCATGGAGACGATCAGCCCTGAAAGGTTCGCTCCTCCTGGGAAGCGGACCAGCGCCACGCCCTTGGATTCCTGAAGGTCCTTGGCAACAACCTGGTCGACCTGGCCCTCCTGCTCGTTGGCGCGTTGCCTGTTGCTGGCGAGCTGAGCGCCGCGTTCGGCGGGCACCGGAAAGTTCATCGCGGCGGCGTTCGGATTGGTCACCACGCCCTGCACGGTGACGAATTCATCGTTGAAAACGTTTTCCGCTTTTTTGATGTTGAATTCGTGCCCGTATTTCTGTTTCCAATCCATATTGATCTGCTCGATCACGCCGTCGAGGGTTTTGTAGTCCTCGTTACGGTAGTCTTTCATACGGTCGCGGTTCCATACGGCCAATTGCGCGACGACTTTGCCAAAATCGCCGCGGGTGAGGGCGTATTCGGTGACCTTGGCCAGCTCGCCGCGGACATTGTCCAACTGGCTCAGATCCTTCATGTCAAAGCCATCGGGGAGCTGCGGCTGGGCCTGCTCCGCCTGCCGGTTTTCCCGATCTTGTCGCTCCTGTGCGGGCTTGGCGTTGGCGATCGTTTGCCATCCAGCCATGCCGGTTAAGGCGATTGCTACGGTGTAAAGTGCTGCTCTGCGCATATGCGGTCTCCTGCAAAAGAAACTAAAACAAACGACTCTTTCACAACGGATCGCAAAGCGCGAGCCTTCATCACTCAAAATCCCGAATGTCCGAGGAAAAGCCGGAGTATTGGGCACCATCAAATTGTGAGGCAAGTCAGTGGGCGTGTGGATGGACAGTCTGACGCGCCGCCCTCGCGACAGTGCGACAGTTCAGTGGTGGCGGAAGTAGCCGGCGAAAAAGATCAGGAAGACAATCGTGCCGTACAGGGCGTATTTGCCGGCATAGTAGACTTTGCGGTTGGCTTTCTTGATGCGCTGGAAAAAGTTCTTGAGGGCATAGATGCCGGCGGAAATCCTGTTGAGCACGCCGACCTTCTCGTCGGCGGTGTTCTGCGTGGCGGTGATCTTGACGATGTGGTTGATGACGAAGCGATTGATCGCCCGCGCGATCGGCGTGCGCAGCGGTCGGGTGACGTCGCAAAAGAGTATGATCCGGTCCTGGTCGGTATCGTTGTTGACGCTGTGGATGTATGTCTCGTCGAACAGGATGGCCTGCCCGTCGCGCCAGGAGTAGGGGGTGCCGTCGATGTAGATGCGGCACTCGTCGGAGTTGGGGGTCATCAGCCCCAGGTGATAGCGGATCGAGCCGGCAAAGGGGTCGCGGTGCTCGCCCAACCTACTCTTGCCGGGCATCAGCGTGAACAGGGCGGCATTGACCGATGGAATCGACTTCACCAGTTCGACTGTCTTCGGGCACAGGTCCATCGCGGAGGGGAAGAAGTCGCCGTACCACTTGAGGTAGAACCGTTTCCAGCCGCGCTTGAAGAAGGTGTTGAACGCCAGATCGTTGTAGCTTTTGGAGATCTGGATGTGCCCGCCTTCGTACAGCTTGCGGGCTTCCTCGCGGATCATTTCCCAGTTCTGCTGGAGCGGATCGAGTCCGGGAAAATCCTTGACGTCAAGGATCGGTTTGTTGGGGACGCCGGAAAACAGGTAGATCAGCGCGTTATACGGCGCCATGAAGGTGGAGTGGTCGGTGAGCTGGCGGGTGAATTTGTGCCTTACCTTGCCGCGAAAATGTACGTAGAGTGCGCTGGCGAGAAGGGCCAGCAGAATCAAGTACTTGGGCGTGATAAGCTCGTGCAAAACGGCACGAGCGGTGATGCCGCCGAGCATTAGTTACAACGCCGCCATTCAGCGAATACCATGCGGATTTAAATAACGTTGACCGCGTGCTGCGTCAAGGCATCGTCGATGATCAGTTTCACAAACGGCGAAAAACCTTACCGTCGAACGGGCGGCTCGGCCTTCTCATAAATGTCGGCACCGGGCTGGTAGTCGCCCAGGAGGTGCTGGGCGAAGTATTCCCAGGTTCGCTGGGTGGTGTAGGGGGTGTATTCCCCATACGCGTGTCGGGTCCCGGGGAGATAAATCATGTCGAACCGCTTGTTGGCTTTGATGAGCGCATCGACCAGCCGCAGCGTGTTGGCCGGGTGGACGTTGTTGTCGGATTCGCCATGAATCAGCAGCAGGTGGCCGCGAAGATTGGCGGCCAGTTCGACGTTGGTAGGGACATGGATCTCGAATTTGACCTTCTGCTGCTCGGATTTTTTCTGGTCTGAGGTGGCGTTGTCGGTCTTGGCGTCCTTTTTCGAGGCGTCGTCATCGGCGGGCAAAACGAGCGAAGCGGTCGAAGGATCAGCTTGATGGGCGGCCATGTATGAAAGCCAATCGGTCTGCTCCCAGCTTTGGTCGTCGGACTGCTGGTTCTGCTGGTCGCCCTGCTCGACGGCGCCGCTGGAATTGGTGGCGGATTTTGCGCCGGTGGAGCTGAGGTCGCGCGTCTGGGTTTTGCCATCGCCGGTGATGACGACCTCCTTGAGGCCGTGATAGCGCTCGGACCATCCCTGGTTGTAGATGTTGTTGTCGTGGTTGCCGGACTCAGAGACGCCGACCTTGAAGAACTCGTTGTAAGGCTTCTGGAGCATGGCGGCGGCGGTCATGAATCCGCCGCCCGAGTGCCCGTAAATGCCGACGCGATCGAGGTCGATGTAGGTGAAGCGTGCGGCAAGCTGCTCGATGGCCGCTTTCTTGTCCGCCAGCCCGTAATCCCGCAGATTGAAGTACCCGAAGCTGCCGTAGGCCTTGGACCGCTGCGGGGAGCCGCCGCGATGGCCCACCTGGATGACGATGAATCCGACCTGCGCCAGCTGCTGCTCGGCGGCGATGGCGGAAAAGGTGTAAGTCGTCCCTTCCATCTGCGGACCGGGATAGACGTGGGCGATGATCGGGTATTTCTTCCGCGGATCGAAATCAAACGGCTTCCACATGTTCCCGTAGAGATCGGTGACGCCGTCGGCGGCTTTGACGGTGAAAGTCTCGGGCATTTTCCAACCAACTGCCTGGAGCTGCGAAAGGTCGGCCTTCTCCAGCTCCATGATCTGCCGGCCCATCGAATCGCGCAGGTAGGAGACCGGCTGGGCGTCGACCCGCGAGCAGTTGTCGACGACAAACTCGTGTGAGGGCGAAAGCTCGGAGCGATGCGTGGCGTCGCCCGGGTCCATCAGCACCAGATCGGTACCGTCGAGGTGGACGCGGTAGAGGTGCTCGAAGTAGACGTTCTCGCCGGCCTCCCGGCCGTTTCCGATGAAGAACAGCAGGCGGTTCTTGGGATCGAGATCGACGATGCGGCTCGAGCGATAGGGGCCGGACGTAATCGCATTTTTCAGTTTGCCCTCGTGGTCGTAGAGATAGTAGTGGGCCCAGCCGCTCCGCTCGGACCACCAGACCATCTCGTCAGTGCCCTCGACATAGGTGACTGACTCGGTGGCGAGGTTGGCGTTTTCGAATCCCTCGGCAATCAGGCACTTGATCTGCTTGTCGGTCGTGCTCATCGAGCACAACTCATCGTGACGGAGCAGCCGGTCGTGGCGGACGAAGCGAAGGTCCTGGCCGGTCTTGCCGAAGTGGACGTCGCTGTAGCCCTCGTCAATCCACTTGGGGGTCACGCGTTTGAGATTTCTGTTATCGGCGGTGAAAACGAACAGCTCGCTTTTGGGAACGGCATCTTCGCCGGGCATGGCGTACTTGTATTTTTCGATCGTGGGGCGCGGCTGCGAGAGGGAGTTCATCACCCATAATTCCTGCACGCCGCGATTGTCGACGCGGGTCACAAAAAACGATTTGGAGTCCTTGGACCATGTGACGTTGGGGCGAGTCTTGCGAGCGGCGCGTTCGGCGTCAGTCAATTGTTGTTGAGTGTCGTTGGTGTTGTTCTGCCCGACCCCGCGGCCCCGGCCGAAGCCGCCGGCAAAGTCGTAGTCTTCGACGCCGTCAGTGGTGAGCTGAATCGCGTCAGCATCGGGATCTTTATTTGCCGGCTGAGTCTTCGGCTCTTCCTTCTTTATCTCATCCTTCTTGTCGTCATCCCCAAGTTCGTCCGTGTCGCTTTTCGCCGGCTTCTTTGCCTCGGTCTTGTCGGCCTCCTTCTTGACGACAACGAGATAGAGGTTGTGATTACGGGCGAAGACGTACATGGCGCGGTCGGGAGAGAAGTTGCGGTAGTCGGCCGGGCCGCGGGCCAGGCCGCCCCTGCCACCGCGTCCACCAAAACCACGGCCGCGCCGCCCTTGCGTGTTCTGCTGCTGGGTCTGCTGGTCATTCTGCTGTTGATTCTGAATCTGCTGGTTGTCGCGCTGCTGCTGGTCCTGCAGCTGGATCTCCTGCTGCTGTTGCTGGAACTGCTGGAAATTCCCGCGCCCAAAGCCGCGCCGTCCGCGTCCCTGTCCCTGGAAGGCGGGCATCGCGGGCGCCTTTCCGAGCTTTGCCAGCGTCTCGGCCTGAAGGTCGTATTCATACTGAAAATCGTCGACGACAAACTTGAACTTGTTTCCATCGTCGCTGACCGATTCCCGCTGGAGCGGCAACTGCGCGCAGTCCAATGGCTTCTGCACCATTTCTGAGAGCTGCGACCCGAGTTTTTCGCAATCGAACAACGGCTCCTTCGCCGCCAGCTTCGGATTGACGCGATACCAGTGCGTGCCGGCGCTGGTTCGATAGGAATACCAGAAGATGTCCGTCTTCCCGATCCAGTGCGGATTGACGGCGGTGTCGTAGACGAATTGCCGCAGATACTCGTTGCTGTATTTGAGCGCCTGCTCGTAGTTGGGCTGCTCGATTCGCGGGCCCTGAGCGTCGGTTGACGCCGCTGCGTGTGAAAGGCCGAAAAATGCCCCAGCCGAAGCGACAAACAGCACCAACCCCGTGCGCAGCCCACAAACGCGAATGACCGAAAGCCAATTCATGACGCGCTCCTGATGAGAGCCTTCGCGAGCGACGGCGCCAGAACGCGACATTCGTCGTGCAATTTCGCTTAAGTCGCCCAGAAAGCCGAGGGATGCCAGAACACCAATGAGGGTAACGCGCCATCCGAAGACGTGTCAAAATAATTCGCGTGGAACCCCCTTTGCGGTGCCGGCGCCTTTGTCAAGTTTTACCCGGATTACTTGCGGCCTTGTCGGCACGGGCGGTTGCCCGTAGCTTGCCCAACGAACGGAGTCCGGTATGGCATCGCGGAGAATTGGAGCGTTAGTGAGCTTGGCGGTGGCGTGGAGCGCGGTTCTTGCCGCGGGCGCCCCCGATCCCACCGCGTCAGTTCTGGATTACCTCAACCGGACGATCGACTGGCATCGCGAGGTGTGGGCGCTGGGGCTCAAGCCGATCGACTCGCAGGACGTGGTCCTGCGGGAGACATCCCGGCAGAACGCCAGGCAGGTATTGCAGTTGGGCTTTGCGATCGCGCGAGCGGAGGCGCAATCGCTCGACAACACGCCGCATCCGACGAGCGGCCCGACTGGCGGAAACGCTCGCAACATTGGCGCCGTCCTAGCCAGCAACGCCCAGCTCATCGCGCAGCTTCAAGCGCAGCTGGACCAGCTCAACCCGCAGGTCACCAAGACGCCGCCGGATGAGGCGGCGCCGCTGATTGCCAAACGGGATAAGCTGGTCGCCCAGCTCAATTTCGCGAAGACTCGTCAGAGCGCGCTGCAAGATATCCAGGCATTCATGAGCGGGCTGGATACCAGCGGGTCGGCGGGGGTGCTCCAGCGGATCAGTGATCTGGAGAAATCGATCCCGGACCTTCAGAACAATCCGCAAAGCGCGTCCATCCAGAGCAGCGCCGCGTCGGCCGATGCCGCCGCCTCGGATGGCCGGCCTTTCGAGGCGGAGAATGTGGGCATTCTTGGGCTGATGGAAGAGCTGTTTACACTCACCGGCCGCATCACCGAACTGGGCCATGTATCGGCGGATACTCAGCGGCTTCTGGATCACAATAGCAAGCTGCGGGATCCACTGCGTGCCCAGTTACAAAGCGCTATCCGCCAGGGTGAAGCGATATCGCAGGCCGCGCAGACCGACGACCCCGCCAAGCTCGCGTCGCAGCGGCAGCAGCTCGACGCATTGACCACGCGTCTGAAGCAGCTCACCGCCGTGACAGTTCCGCTGGGCGAGCAGAATGCAGTTCTGGGCGCCACCATCAGCTCGCTGGGCGAGTGGCAGAAGGTGCTCGATCGAGAAAGCGAGCGGCTGCTGCGGTCGCTGCTATTCCGCCTGGCCATGATCGCCGCGATCATCATCGTTCTGCTGCTCATCTCGCGGATCTGGGGCAAAATCGCGCTGCGCTACGTGACCGACGTGCGCCGCCGGCGGCAGTTCATGCTGCTGCGGCGGGTGGTGGTGGGCTCGATCATCACGATGGTCCTGATTGCCAGCGTCGTTGCCGAATTCGGTTCGCTGGCGACATTCGCCGGATTGATCACCGCCGGCATCGCGGTGGCGCTCCAGTCGGTGATTTTATCCGGCTGCGCGTATTTCTTTTTCATCGGCAAGTATGGCGTGCGCGTCGGCGACCGGGTGACCATCTCCAACATTACCGGCGACGTCATCGACATCGGACTGTTCCGTCTTTACCTGATGGAGCTGGCCGGCAACAGCCGCGACCTCTCTCCCACCGGGCGAATCGTCGTCTTTTCCAACTCCGTGCTGTTTCAGCCCAACGCGTTCTTCAAGCAGATGCCGGGAGCGGATTACGTGTGGCACGAGGTGGCGCTGACGCTTTCCCCGGACACGGATCATCGCGCCGCCGAGGAGCGGCTGCTTGGGGCCGTCGAGTCGGTGTACAACACCTATCGCGATCAGATCGAGCGGCAGTACAACCGCGTCAAGGACTCGGTGCATCTCTCGGCGACCACACCGCGGCCGGTCGGTCGGCTCCGGCTGGTCGACGCGGGGCTGGAATACGTGATTCGGTATCCCGTGGACATCCATCGCGCCGGGGAAATCGACGACGCCATCACGCGGAAGCTGCTGGTGACGATCGAGCAGGAGCCGAAACTGAAGCTCGTTCCCTCGGGCACGCCGCGGATTCAGCCCGCTGCCAATGCCTCCCCCTCCGCCAAGCTCGGCGCGGAGCGGAGCGAAGCCCCGGAGGCGCGTCCGGATCCGGGGCTTCGATCCGCTCCGCACCCGGCTTAGCGGCTGGCGTACCTCATGTTCCGCATCGCTTTCCAGTACGTCACAAGCAGGTACAGGGCCGCGAGGATGACCTCGGCGCTGAGCAGGTAGATGTACTGCATCACCAGGTCCGGATGGTGGACAAGAATCGCGCGGGACGTGCCCACGGTTAGCGCCGCGACGATCGCAACCGGCAGATAATGGGCGGCGTGATAGTCCAGCCCGCGCCGCACGACACTCAGTGGCAGACGGATGCCGCGGTAGTTGGCTTCCCATGTCGTCAGCCGGGCTGCCAGGGCCAGCGTGAGCGTCAGGAAAAGGTAGGACGCGGCGGCAAGCAGGATCGCCGTCCACCATGGCCACACCGCGCCGATGGCGCTGGCTGAGCCGGGCGCCGACCAGTCGAAATGCAGCCACGCCGCGATCCCGAACAGGATCGAGGCGATCGTCCAGTGGATGCGGGCAAAGACTGCCGATTGTTCCCTGCTGCCGCGGGTGGCAAGCGACCGATAAAAGTGGGAGGGACGGAAAATGACCTGGACGGTGGTGATGGCAAATCGCTGGAAAAAGCTGGCGTCCTGCGGCCGTTCCCAGAGCGGCAGAGAGCGTAAATCCCCGGCACTTTCGCTGGTGTGCTTGCCGCACTCGGGGCATCGGGATTCGGTCGGCAGGCCGTCAAGGACGTACCCGCAGCCTTCGCAAAGCCAGTGCGATTCGCCGGAAGCGTCGGTGGCCGGGGCACGGGACATCGGGTTATGATATACTTGTCGAAGACGAGACGGCGGGCCGAAGGGGTCGTTTCACGCCGGGCCAGCGCTGGAGAATCGATGCGTTCTCGCTTTTGGTTGATCGCCGCGGTGCTTGGCGCGGCCGTGTTCGCAGGGTGTGAGAAGCCGGATGAATCCGCGCCCAAAGCCGCGACGACCGAGGCCCCTGCGGCCGCGACGCGCCCCGCGACATCCGAGCCGGCGACACAGCCCTCGCCCTCTTCGCTTCTGATCGATGGCAAGCCGTATGCTTTTCCGCCGGCCAGATTGCGCGTCAGCAAAGCTGACGGCCATGTGATCGCCCGCCTTTACACCAACGACCCCAAGGCTGCCCTCGGCGACGACTACAAGGGCAACGGCTTCGACCTGATGATGAAGCTCGACGATATCACCGAGCCGACGGAGGTCTATACGTCGGTCTGGCAGTTCAAGGCGCCCAGCGCCGACTTTGTCGAATCGCCGTACGGGATCTTCCTGGAGGGGATCCGCTATCAACTGCAACCTGGCGACGTCTCGGCGCAGTTTTTGGGCGACGTGCTCCAGGTCCGGGTGCATCTCACCGGTAAATTCCTCCAGTTCGACCAGACCGATGCCCACCAGCCGGCCAAGTCCGTGTATGTCGAGGGGTACCTGCTGACGCCGGTGGAGTATAAAGACTGAGCGGTCCGTCCGATCCGCTTGCTCGCGATCTCCGCCCGCCTTACGCTCCGCGCATGTCCCTCATCCATGATTTGCAGTACGCGATTGAGTTGGCGCGAGGCGCGGGGAAGATCGTCCTCGACGATTATGGAAAGGTGGCTCGGCTCACCAAGCGCCACGCCGAGGCTGTCACCGAAGCCGATCGCGCCAGCCAGCGATTCATCGTGGGCGGCTTGCGCAAGCGTTTTGCTGGCGATGGCATCGTGGGTGAGGAGAACGAGACCGGAGAAGCGATCACCGCTGAGATTCCGAATCCGGACGGTCGCGTGTGGGTGATCGATCCGATCGACGGCACGAACAATTTTATCGCCGGCCTGGGCAATTTTGCGGTGTGTATCGGCTTGATGGAGCGCGGCTTTCCGGTGCTGGGTGTCGTGTTCGACGTGACGCGCGACCAGCTCTTTTCCGCCGCCAAAGGCGAGGGAGCATGGCTGGGCAACCAGCGGCTGCACGTGCTGACTACGCCGTTGAGCGACAGCTCGATGATCATGCTGACCAGCAACCTGCTCGACTCGGCGGGCCGCTGTCCGCAATGGGCCTGCCGGTGGCTTGGACAGACGAATTGGAAGCTGCGGATCCTGGGATCGGCGGCGCTGGAGGCGGTGCAGGTGGCGGCGGGGGTGGCCCACGGCGCGGTGACGATGAACGGAAAGCTGTGGGACGTCGCCGCTCCCGCGGCAATCGTGCTTGAGGCCGGCGGGTTGATCACGACTCCGCGGGGGGTGCCGGTATTCCCGTATGACTTGCGCAATTACGACGGGGCGAAAGTCCCGTTCCTGGCCGCGGCGCCGGCGGCGCAGGAGCAGCTGCTTCGCGAAATTCAGCAATATCCCTGATGCGATTGTTCTCTGGGCGTGGTCGCTTCAGCGACCATGTTCTGTTCGCACCTGCGCGAAATGCATGGTCGCTGAAGCGACCACGCCTGGATTGGTCATTCCTTGAAAAGCATGGGGGCGAATTCATTGAGATAGTCGCGCCAGTTGATCCAGACGTGGCCGCCGGTGCTCTCGACAAACACAGGGTTGAACCCGTGTGATTTCAGAAACTCGACGGTCGCATGCGAGGTGCTGATCAGGCGGTCGTCCGCGCCGGTGCTGAACCAGAGGACTTTGAGCCCGGGTTTGAGCGAGGGGTCATCGAGCATTTTGCCGCGGGCGTCTTCCCAGGCGCCTTTGCCCCCGCCGAAGATTCCCGAGCTGAAAACGCCGACGTAGGCGAATTGATCCAGGTGCGAGAAAGCGATCGCCAGCGTCTGCCCGCCCCCCATCGAAAGGCCGGCGATAGCGCGGCTGGGCCGGTCGGTCGGCACGCGGTAGTGACTCTCGATATAGGGCATGATGTTGTTGACGAAGTCCTCGCCAAACTCGTCGCGGACGTTGGCGCCGCGGCGGCCACCGAAGCCGGTTTCGGAAGTGTGCCCCGCCGGCATCACCACCAGCATCGGCCGCGCCTTTTTCTGTGCGATCAGGTTGTCGAGAATGAAATTAGCCCGGCCGACGGAGGTCCAGGAGTCGTCGCTGTCGCCGGCACCGTGAAGCAGATAGAAGACCGGGTATTTCTCCTGGCCGGATTCATATCCCGGCGGCGTGTAGACGTGCATGCGCCGGCTTCGATTGAGCGACTTGGATTCATAATAGACCGTCGCGACGGCGCCGTGAGGCACGTCGGTTTCATCCATGAAATCGGAGCCCGGCACCACGACGACGCTCCAGGTAATGTTGTTCGACAAGCTGACGGCGGGGCTTCGCGGATCGACCACCGGAACCTGTCCGAGCAGGAAGTGATAGCGATAGGCGCCGGGCTTGAGCGGACCAACGGTCAGTTCCCAGACGCCGCTGTCGTTTTTGGTCATTTCTCCTCGTCCGACGCCGGGAATGTCGCCGGCCTCCAGTCTCACGCTTGGCGCGTCCGGGGCGGTAAAGCGGAAGGTGACGAGACGATCGGCGCTGACTTGCGGCGATACGATGCGCGGTCCGCCGCGCCCACCCCGCATCCCTCCCGGCCGCGTGGTCGGCGCGCCCTCGCGGCCCGCCTGCTGCGCGGAGCATACGGAGGTGAGCAACAAAGCCGCGAGCAACGCGGCTCGAGGGGATTTTCTGATCATCATGTCGCGCTCCAGGTTGATCTGACTGCCCCGCACGGCGCTGTGCGCCTGCAATTATTAGAAATGCGTTCTGCTTTTGTTGTCGGAGGTTGAAGCAGGATTCTCTTGACAACCGGGCGGTCGGCGGAGACCCTCCTGAGCCGCAGGTTCGCAATTCGCGAGGGGTGCTTTGAAGCGACAGCTACGGCGTTGGCGACGTCGCCGGCAGCACCACGGGCACCGTCGCCAGCATTCTCGCCTATGGGCTGCTGTTCCGCTTTCTCTTGAATCTTGACCTGAAAGATACGTCGATTTGCGTCCCGGTCACCTGGATCCTCATCACAGCCGTCAACTACGCGGCATACAAGGTGCAGGGGGCGCAGACCGGTTCGTGGGTATAAGGAGCGGGGGCCGGGACACGAATGAGTCTTGCCATCGCTCCGTCTGATTCAAAAGGAGCCTCTCATGTTGATGAAGTGTCTAAGCCTTCTGGCGGTTTGTTCGATGCTTACGCTCGTGAGTGCGGCCCCTGCGCCCGCGGCGCCGCGCCCAAACCCTGTCAGCACTGACCTCACGGAACATCCCGAGGTGCTGATGACCGATTACAACCCGGCCCTGCTCTCGGTCTTCGGCGCGCACGTGGGGGATCCGACCTCGAAGATTCAGGCGGACAAGATTGACCGATTCTCGGGAACGCTTCCCGGTCTGATGAAGCTCGCCGGCCTTTACCAGGTGCGGTATAACCCGACGAATTACACGGTCACAGCGCTGGTCGTGAGCGATCACGCGACCCTGGTGAAGATCGGCTTGGCCGACCGCTACGACGCCGAGTTCAAGTTCGGCGTTCCCGACATCCAGAACGATCGGCACGCGATCTATCTGAAGAAGCGCATGCTGATCACCTACGACAACAACAATCTCATGTCGGTCGAGATCCGCTGATCATCACATGGCGGGCGGAGGCTCAGGAGGATTCTGGCTCGGAGCGGCTGGCGGCGAGGAGGCCGGGGCTGCGCCCGGCGCCAGAGGCGCCGGCGGGAGATCCATCCAAGGGGTCTGCTGCGACGGCGATTGCGGCATCGCGCCCGGCGGACCATATCCGTAGCCCTGCTGCGCTTGCTGCTGCTGGAGATACTGCCAGTACTGCTGCTGCATGAACTGCTGCTGGTCTGCCATTCCTCCGGCACGAAGCGCCCGCCAGAGCCAGCTTACCGTCAATCCGATAACCGCGGCGATGCCGACGCCAATCACCAACTGGACCACGCCCAGCAGCGCGCCGGCCGCCAGGGCGGCCAGTCCTCCCAGCATCGCCAGTAATGCCCAGACGACCAGTGGCACGCACGCGACCAGTGCCGTGATGACGCCGCCGCGTCGTGCCCGGCGTACGAACCAGGCGCTGGCCGTCATTCCCAGCCCGGTCAGCAGCGCCACCACGCTGATGAATCCATATGCGACGCGCAGCGCCATCTGCATCTGCGGTGTGGAAAACTGCTGCGCCTGCTCGGGCGAATACTCGCGGAACTGTTGGAGCAACTGATCCATCGGCGCCAGCATCCCGACGACGCCGACGCACAACCCACACATGAGGATGAGGGGCCCGATGATCCACAGCATGACACTGGCCCGCCGGGCGGCGGCCAATGGGGCGGGCAGTGGGCGATAGGAATCGAATCCGAACGGTCCTTGCGGCGGGGGAACGGGTTGAGGGTAGTTGCTCACTGATTCGTCCGTCTCAAAAGGCCGGCGGATCGTCCCCACCGCCCCCCGGCCCGTCAAGGCTTCGGTTCCCCGCAGGCCGGGCTGGAGCGGTGGCCCGGCCCGCAAGTTGCCGATTTAGGCACTACGACGTGGAAACATAGGCTAAAATGGGACGAAGGCCGCTGCTGGCCAGGCAATTCGTTTGGATTTGTCTTGCAGAGCCGGTTCTTCGATTTTACCTTCCACGGTAAGGAATCTGCCCCGTTGTCAGAGGCGTTCGATGGAACTGGAAGAAGCCCGCCAGCGAATCTCAGTGATCCACCAGAACATCGTTCGAGGTCAATTCCTGCACGGCTACCGTGCGGTGCCGACCTTCCTGTCGGGTTTGATGGCGTTCGTCGCCTGCTCGGTTCAGGGAATCTGGCTGGCGGACGATCCAAACCCCTGCCTGATCCTGTGGGTGTCGGCGGCGCTGGTGAGCGTGGCAATCGTGGCGGTGGAGATGCTGATCCGGTATCGGCGGGCCGATTCGACGCTCGAGCGGGACATGATTATCGGCGCCGCCGAGCAGTTCGTGCCGACGCTGGCTGCGGGGGCGCTGGTCACGCTCGTCCTATGGCTATTCGACGAGAAACAGCTCTGGCTGCTTCCGGGATTCTGGGCGGTGATGTTGTCGATGGCGATCTTCGCGTCGCGGCGGATGCTGCCGGGCGCGGTCACCATCGTCGGGGTGCATTACCTCTGGACCGGGCTGGTCTGCTTTGCTTTCGGGCACGATGACAAGGACATGTTTTTCCCCGCCTGGACGATGGCCTGCACCTTCGGCGCCGGCCAGTTTCTGGCCGCGGCGATTCTGTACTGGAGCCTGGAGCGCAAGGAAAATCCTGCCGGCAGACACGTCAGTTGAGCCAGGCCGCTTGGCGGTTGGAACAATCGCGCCTACCTTAGTGGCGTGTCCGTCGCCACCTTAAGCTCCATCGAGAAAACCTTCGGAAAGCGCGTCCTGTTCGACAAGCTCGATCTCAACGTCGAGCAGGGCGAGCGGATCGGGTTCATCGGCGTTAACGGCTCAGGGAAGACCACGCTCTTCAAGGTTCTCACCGGGGAAGTGATCCCCGACGCCGGCCTGGTTGCGATCTCCAAGGGCGCGCGTATCGGCCACCTGACGCAGGACCCGAAATTTGATCCCACCAACGCCGTCATCGACGAGGCCGAGCTGGCCTTTGCCGACCTTCATGCCCTGGCTCACAAGCTGCGCGACATCGAACACGAGATGGCCCATCTCGACGGCGAGGCGCTAGAGAAGGTCCTGCGGCAATACCAGCAGGCCCAACACGATTTCGAGCTGGCCGGAGGCTATGCCTGGCGGCATCGTCTGGAGGCGACGCTGCTGGGCGTGGGGCTGGGGCGGGAAACCTGGGAACAAAACATTCAGACGCTTTCCGGCGGACAACGATCGCGGCTCGCCCTGGCCAAGCTGCTGATCAGCGAGCCGGACCTCCTGCTGCTCGACGAGCCGACCAACCACCTCGATCTTGCCGCGATCGAATGGCTGGAGAAATACCTCCTGTCCTTCAACGGCGCCGTGGTTCTCATCAGCCACGACCGCTACCTGCTGGACCGTCTGGCGACGCGCATCGTCTGGCTGACGCAATGCCGGCTGAAAAGCTATCCGGGCAACTACTCGGCGTTCATCCTCCAGCGCGACCTCCAGGAGTTGACGCAGCAGCGCGCCTACGAGCAGCAGCAGGAGGGCATCGAGAAACAGAAGGAATTCATCCGCCGGTTTGGCGCGGGCCAGCGCAGCAAGGAGGCCAAGGGCCGCGAGAAACGGCTCAACCGCCTGCTCAAAAGCGAACAGATGGTTCAGCAAGTCCAGTCGGGAAAGAAGATCCATCTGTCGCTCGGCGCCGACTTGCGGGCGGGGGATCAGGTACTGAACATAAAGGGTTTGGCCAAGTCCTATGACGGCCGCGTCCTTTGGCGCGACGTCAAGCTGGATGTCCGACGCGGAGAGCGTATCGGGATCATTGGCCCCAACGGCTCGGGAAAAACCACCCTGCTGGCGACGCTTCTGGGCGAAATCGACGCCGATGATGGAGACATCCGCTGGGGCGCGAATCTCAACATCGGGTACTACGACCAGCGCCTGGACGACTTCGACCCCGAGCAGAGCGTCATCGAGACGGCGTGGGAGAATCGCGACGTCAAGGAGCGACAGGTGCGCGACATCCTGGCGACGATGCTTTTCCGCGGCGAGGATGTCCACAAACGCGTCGGTCTGCTCAGCGGCGGCGAGCGCGCCCGGCTGCGGCTCAGCCAGCTCCTGCTCGACAAGCCCAATGTCCTGTTGCTCGACGAGCCCACCAATCACCTGGACATCCCCTCGCGCGAGGCTCTGGAGGCCGCGCTGGCGGGCTTTGATGGCACGATTCTCTGCGTCAGCCACGACCGCTATTTTCTCGATCGGGTCGCCGGTCGGCTGCTGATCCTCGATCCGCCGGACGTGCGCGACTTTGGCGGGAGATACAGCCAGTGGGCGGCCCGGCAGGTCGAAGCCGCAGAGCGCAGAACCTCGCCCGAATCATCGAAATCCAAGCCGAAACCTTCCACCGACTCGGCCCGCGAATCCGCCAAAAAGAAGGACAACCCGTATCTTCGCCCCTTTGGCCGCTTAACGCTGGAGGAACTGGAGCGTCAGATCACCGAAACCGAGGTCGCCCTGGCCGAGTGCCAGGAGAGCTTTGCCGTTCCCGAAGTGGTCCGCGATCCCGCCCGCGGCCGCGAGCTGCAAAGCGAATTCGACGGGCTTTCCAAGAAACTCGAAGCACTCGAGGCCGAATATTTCGCGCGGGGGCAGTGATTGTTCGGTGTCTCTGGCCCGAGTCGCGAAGGGCAAGCGGCGGTGAATGCTCCCAGCGCGGATCATTCCTCCTGAACCATATACTGCTCGATCTTTCCGTCCCGCAGGGTGAAGGTGCTGGCCAGGAGTGTTTTGTCTTTGAAGCGGATGCGATAGCTGCGGTAGATCATCCCGCCGCGAAGGGATTGGCGGGAGCCGGTGAAACTTTCCGGGGTGCCCAGGGGGCCGAGGCTGTCGGCAAAATCCTTCAGGGCCTGCTCAGTGAAATGGGCTTTGCAGTTGGGGCTGAGCAGGTTGCGGTCGATCTTTCCCTGCTGAAGGCTCGCGAAGATGTTGCGCGCCATCTCGACCGCCGCGGCGGGGGGACGCTGCGAAGGCTGCGATGTCCGAGCGGGCAGGACGAGCGGCGCGATTTCATCTGCGATGTCGCCGGGCGCGCTTGTGCCGTCCAGGTTGCACAGCACCACCACCGCGGCGCGGGCATCGGGATAGACGGTGTTTTGTGCGGTAAACCCCACGATTTCGCCGTCGTGGAAGATGGATCGATGCCCGTCGGTGTTTCCGACGTGCACGCCCAGGCCGTATCCGGTTCCCGAGCCGTCCGCCAGATGCGTCTCCGACCACATGATGCGGTAGGAGTCGGGCTTGAGGATCGTCTGGTCGATCATGGAAATGTCCCACAGGGCCAGGTCGTGGGCGGTCATGGCCAGTTCGCCCATGGCGTAGATCCATCCCGCCGCTTCCTTGGGCGCCGGCCGCGGCGGGCCCAGGGCGTAGCGCAGGTATCGCTGCGCATCCTCGCCCGGCAGGGCGGCGCGATCCACGTCGTACACGCTGCTCATGCGCAGCGGATCGAGAATTCGCTTGTGCAGGAATTCCATCAGGCCCATGCCGCTCACCTTTTCGACGATCAACCCTGCCACCACGTAGTTTGTGTTGCTGTATTGCCATTTCGTGCCCGGCTCAAAATCGAGCGGCTTCTGCGCCCACAATTCCAGGATTTGCGCGGGCTTTACCGGTTCGGACATTTGGGGAAGCATGTAATCCTGCGGCCAGTCATCCTGATACCCAGCGGTCATCGAGAGAAGTTGCCGGATGCTCACCTCATTTGCGCGCGTCAGCGTCGGCAGCCACTTGCCCACCTTGTCGTCGAGCGAGAGCCTTCCTTCCTCGGCCAGCAGCAACACCGCGGCTGCCGTGAACTGTTTGCTGATCGAGCCGATGGCATAGCGCATCTGCGGCGTCGCCGCTCGCGCCGGATCGATCCGCGACAGCCCGTACGCCTGCGTGAAGACAATCCTGCCATCCTTCACCACCGCAACCGAGGCACTGGGCGCCCCGGACCGCTTCAGCACCTGCGCGACCGCCCCGTCAATCGCCTCGCGAGTCTGGGCCGGAAGCGCCTCCTGTCCGGACAATCGCGCGCCAACCGCCGCGAGCAACACCATTGCGGCAAAGAGGCGAAATGCGGGTTGATTCAGACTCAATCTCCGTGCGAATACCATCCTGCGACCTCGAGAAATGAACAGCAATGTCCCCTGCGATCATCTTGCCGGCGGAGCCCACCGGATCGCCGGCGATTCTGCATGGGAGCTCTCGCGGGTCAAACCCGCTGCCCGCATCGCGGCATCTAAGCTAAGGCGCTTTAGCGTCACGTTCCGGATCGACCAGACCGCCGGTACGCTCGTGGATTTCGGCGTCGATGTCCCGAAGCGTTCGTTTCGTCGCCTCAACTCCCCATCGCCAGATTTCGGCATCAGCGGTTGCCACGATGGGATCGTCGGAGAGACGAGGCACCGGCTCGTCCAGGAGTTTAACGAGTTTCCTGCGTAACCTGAGAAGCTCTTCAATAGATTTGAGTTCCACGTTCCGTTTTCTGCCTCCGCAACCCCACAGAATCATAGCCCATCAACGCATGACCGACATCGAACGTTCCTGTTCGCCCATTGGGGGTGCATCGGATCGTGTTCCATCATGAGACGAAGGATTGGCTCGCGGGCCTCGACTGGCCTCCGACCGCCGACGAGGACTTCGATCAGATCAGCAAGTTCGAGATCACGGGGCAGACGCGCCCGACGACAGAGCCGACCACGAAGCCGGCGTAACCCTTTGCGCGATAGTCGCGCCACATTCCGGGCAGACGCCGCTGGTGTTGCCGGTCAAGTTGTAGCCACAGGTCAAGCAGTCGCCCCGCAACTCCCGCTGGTGTTCTCGGCGAATGCGCTGCAAGTAAAAGGGGCGGATCAGACAGACGACCAAAACGAATGCGAAGGGAAATAGAAATCGCTTCGGGATCAGCACGTATGGGTGCTCGACATAAAACTCGCCGCCTGTCGGAGGGGTCTCAAAATCCCATCGCGATCCAACGACGAGGCCCGCGAATGAATGCGTGGGGGGATAGCTTACGAGCCACGGGCGATAAGGTGGGGCCGGTATCTCTTGCCCTTTCCACATAAAGCGTACGCCCCAGATGCGACCATAACGCACGTCCGGACGCTGTATAACAAGCCATACCGCCGCACACATGCACAGCACGAGCCACGCCCCGGCGGCGATGTTGAACACGCGGCGACGCATCACGCATCCATACTACCGACCGAGGCGCTTCAGAAAATGGGCGGAGGACTTTTCGGCTGCCCGATGGGTTTGCCCACACGACGCCTCGGGTTATGCTC
>Ga0210396_10001158_pt1 | contig 29611 bp, 29 predicted proteins | sample IncBWH17OmetaG_FD_155466 | JGI IMG/M metagenome (GOLD analysis project Ga0210396, IMG submission 155466) | Forest soil microbial communities from Barre Woods Harvard Forest LTER site, Petersham, Massachusetts, United States - Inc-BW-H-17-O ...
CCGGCGGTCATTTCCGTCGAGGACGTTCGCCAGGGCGGATTCCTCTCGGGCGGAACGCAGGAAGTCGCCATCGTGGAGCGCGTGGATAAGGAGCGCGGGCAGGCTATTATCTCGGCAACGCGCATGCCAAACACGCCCGGAGTGAGCGGATCGGGCACGCTTGTGGGGATCGTCGTCAAAGGCCTCGCTCCAGGCAACTCGCAGCTCACGATCGTGCAGGTGAACGCAAAGGATTCTCAGCAACGGCCGATCCAGGTGGTCACCGGCGAAGCCACCGTCAATGTACAATAGGGTGTAATAGGCCAGAGGGCTACATCACATGCGTCGCCAAACATCATCCCCGCGTGGCGGAAGAAGCAAGACTGCGGGATTGAGCATGATCGAGCTCGTCGCCACCATAGGGATCCTCCTGGTCCTCTCCTCGGCCGCAATTCCCATGTTCCAGATGACCATCCAGCACCGGAAAGAATCGGAATTGCGCTATGATTTGCGGGAGATGCGGAACGCGATCGATCGCTACAAAGATGACGCCGACAAGAATCTAATTCGCACGGAAGTGGGCAGCCAGAACTATCCGCCCGATCTGCAGACCCTGGTCGATGGCGTAAGCATCAGCGCCGCAGGAGCCGGGGCAGGGGGAATCAGCGCCTCGACGCTGGCCGGACAGAGCAATACGGGACAGTTTGGATCCGCCGGGACGCCACAACTGGGTGCTGGACCGGGCGGCGCATCGCAATTCGGCCCAGGCGCGGCAGGCGGCGCATCACAATTTGGCCAGGGTGGTGCGGGCGGCATTGCACCACTGGGGTCAACACAGGGTCAGGGCGGCCAGGGTATCTCGGACCTGCCCAGCAAGGTACGCTACCTAAGGAAAATCCCGGTGGACCCTTTGACGGGTAAACCCGATTGGGGTCTGCGGGCCGTTCAGGATGACCCGGATTCCACCAGCTGGGGTGGAAGCAACGTCTTCGACGTTTATTCTCAATCCCAGGCGACGGCGACCGATGGGACAAAATATTCGACCTGGTAACAAGCGCATGAAATCCTTTCTCATTACGGATTTCGGTTTTCAAAACACGCGGCGGCGCAGCCCGTCCGGACGACGTGGCTTGCTGGAGGCAGGATTCTCGTTGTTGGAATTGATGATCGTTATCACGATTATTTCGATCCTGGCGGCAATCGCCCTGGGACGTTACGACCGATCCGTGCAAAGGTCAAAAGAGGCCGTACTTAAACAGGATTTATTCGTCATGCGCAATGCGATTCAGCAGTACACGCTGGACAAAGAGGCAGGCCCGACTTCGCTCGATGACTTGGTGCAGGGGAAATACCTGGCCGCAATCCCCACCGATCCCATCACACGCAACAAGGATTGGCACACGGAATCCGAACAGGTTCTGCTGGATCCGCAGCAGACCACGCTGGGCATCACCGACGTTCACTCCAATTCCGATCAAGTCTCTCCGTTTGAAAATACCCCCTACAATTCTTGGTGACCAGATGTGGGATAGGCTTCAGCCTGTCCTACAAATTCCAATCCGGAAGGGATTTCCGACCGCACATGACTTCGGCCGCCCAGCGCCCCAGGTATACCGATTGTGCGACGCCGTGCCCGCTGAATGCACCGAGCACAATGGTGTGTGGACTTCGAGGATGCTGCGCAAATACCGGACGCCATTGATTGGCGATCAGGATTGGGCCGCCCCATCGGTTGGCGAAGCGCACATCTTGCAGGGCCGGATGCAGCGCGCGGACGCGAGATTCAAGCCGCGTGATGAGCTCCGCCGATTGCCCTTCCACAACATCCAGGTTGGCAAGTTCCCGCCAGTCATTCAAGTGAACCAGGCCGCCGCCAAAAACGACGCCGCCCGTGCGCAAGATTCTTCCCCACAAATAAGGGAAATCGATCGTGTAGAACGGCTTTTCAGACCCCAGGCCCAGGCTCTCCAGTTTCACAGGGCCCAGAGGCTCCGTTGCAACGGCGAGCGTGAATTTCGGTTGCCCGCTCCCTACCAGATCGCTCAGTTCGAGAGACATTGCATTCGTCGCCAGCAGGACTTTGCGGGCGCGAAGCTGTCCCCCGTGAAAACGCAGGCACACGGGATCTGTAAATTCAATTTCCTCGACGTGGATGTTCTCGATAATTTGCGCTCCGCTCCTTTCCGCGGCACGCGCCAGGCCGCTCACCATTTTTCCCGGATCGATCATTCCCCCGGGCACATGCTTTACCGCGCGAACTTGTCCGGAATCCGACCAGGCAATCGGCGAATCGTGCAAGCCGCCTCTGCGGCCGATCTCATACACTCCGGGAAGAGTGAGGTCGCAATCGACATCGAGTTCCTTCAGGATGGAGGCGAATCCGGCCAGCACATCTCCCAGACCGGGCAGATCGCCGGCAGCCGTCTCCGACAGCGCCATCCCGCCTGTATGGCCGCTCGAACCGGCTCCGATTGAGGCGGATTCGAACAAAACCACAGTCTTGCCGGGCGCGAATCGCCGGAGCCATGCCGCCGCGGAGAGTCCTGAGAATCCACCGCCCACGACGGCGAAGTCCGCTTCGACAGGTAAGGGCGCCAGAGCAGGCTGAAAATCGATGGTCCATGGAGAACTACCCCAGCGGGGATGGGAAACGGGTCGCTTCATGCGGTATCTCCTGGCGAACCCAGAATAACGCAGTCCGGATGGTGTGGCTCACGCGGTTTGTCGATGGAAGCCCGGGAACGCAAATCTCCCGATTGACGTGGCGGAAATCGCCAATCGGGAGATTGGCGTTCCCAGGAAAAATCATCTGTCGATTCACCGCCCGATGGGATTGGCCGGATCGGCGGGAAATTTCATTCGCCGAGGCCGAGGGCAAGGCCAGTGAACCGCCGTTGAAACCCATCAAACTGTCCAAACAAGGGAGAGGTGACGGTATTGAAGACGTCATGGGGATTCTGGCGATTGGTGATATCCAGCGAATAAACCCCGATGCGGATCTTGCGTATCTTGCCTTTGGGGCGCTCCCTGAATGGAATGCGGATCGGGAAGTCCCGGTACACTTTTACGTCGAGTGAAAAATAAGTGGGGAAACGGTTGCTGTTGGGGATGCCGACATAGTTCTGAAAAACATCCACATTTGAATAAGCAAACCCCGAGTGCATGTCAGCGACGGGGCTGAATACCAGGCTCCAAAACGGAAGATGAAGAAATCCCCAGGCAAGAAAGCGGTGGGGGATGTCGGAAGGTTGAACGCCATAGACATTGGAGCGAATCACAGGAATCTGGAAAGGGATAAAGGTATCCGAGAGTGTGTTGAGATCGCCCCGCGCGCGGCTCCACGCATACGATGCGTTAAGTTCGGCCTTTTGGTTCGGGCTGTAACGAGCGGTTACTTGCACCTGACGATAGTGCGCCGATCCGGTGTTCTCCAGTGCCAGCAATCCATTCGATGCCGTAGTTCCGACAGCAGGCAGAATCGGATTCACGAGAAAAAGGTCATCCGTGTGAGTCTCATAGTATTCGACACGAAGGGTGACGTTCTTCCGTAGAGCGGTGTCGCTCTCGATATTCCAGGTGTAGGTCCGGGGACTGTTGCCCGGGTCAGCGGGATTAGCGGGGTTGGCAAGGGATCCGCCTGGAAGGTAGACATTCTGCAATGTAATAGTCCTGCCGGCGTATGGACCCGAGGAATAGTTGACCAAGCGAGTTTGATTGTCGCCAAAGTCCTGAGCCAGCAAAGGTACATGGCCGTAGATCAACCCGGCGCCGGCGCGGAGGACCGTCTTCCATTTTGGTATGGAGTACGCAATCCCGCCGCGAGGTGCAAAGCCTGCGTCGAGGCCGATGCTCTGGGTGCTCAAGCGAGCGCCGAGGGTGATGGACAGGTTTTTCGTCATGGTCCAGTGGTCTTCTACATATTCCGCAAATTCGGTGTCGGATCCTTGCAGCGCGCCGGGGCCCAGGAAAGTGATCTGCTCGACCGGGGCGCCGTTCTGCGGCACACCTTCCGCCAACAGGTTGATCGGCTGGGAAAGGCTGGTGCCGGTAAATTTTCTGTAAAGGAAATCGAATCCAAATCGGATGTCATGTTTGCCAAGCAAGGTTTTGGCCGGGAGTTGCAGGTTGGGGAGAACCTCGACCTGGTCCGCGTTTCGCGACGAGGTATTGAAATAACTGCCGCCCCAGCCCTCGGGATTGATCGTCAAGGGGGCTGTGCTTTGTCCGTGGGCGTCGGTGAAGAAATTGGTGTAGCGGACAACCGTGTTCAAAACCATCCCTGAATCGAATTGGTAATCGTCGGAAAATCCAAACGATCCTCCGCGGCGGCTAAAATTCACGGATGCGGACTGCGGGATTAGCGAATCGATATTGGCAAAGAGATTGGTGGATTGAAAAAGATTCAGATTGAGATTGATCAAATGCTTCGGAGAAAGGATCCATTGCAAATTTGTAAATGAGTCGAAGGCGTAGACATACGTCTCATTGAGAGGCCAGGACAACCCGCGCACCGGGTCCCGGCGAAATTCGTAGCTGAGGTCCTGGGAAAAATTAAGTTTGTCCTTCACCAACGGGCCGCCTATCTCAAAGCGCGGAGTTATGTTGGCGACACCGACCAGATGGTCGTTTTTCCCGCGGAAAGACGGAAGGAAATCGAGAAATTTATAATTCCACAAAGGCGAGGGTGGTTTGATTTCGATGCGCGTCAACCCCGCGGAAAATCCGCCGTAGGCCACGCTGTCTGGCGTATTGAACACCTGGATCGACTGAATGGCGTCGACCGGCACGGGAATCGCGAAGCTTCCCGCCACCGGATCAACATTCTCGGCTCCGTCCACGAGCAGCATGCCCTGGCTTTCCGCCTGCCCGTTGAAATTTAATCTTCCTTCCTGGGTCTTGATGACGCTTGGGCTTACGGAGAGAGCTTCGGTAAATTTACCGGTGCGCAGCGGCAGGGTTTCGAGCTGTTGGTCGCTAACGGTCGCGGTCGGGCTAACACTTTCCGTCGCGATCTCGGTGGCTTCCCCCTTGACCTCGACCGATTCCTCGACCAAATTCAGCTGCAAAGCAGCGTCCTGTACAGCATCCTGGCCAGCAACAAGGTCCACGGTCGCAGTCCACGGTTTGAAACCTTCCACGGTCACTTCCAGCTTGTAATTTCCCGGCGCCAAATGAGTGAACTCGAAACGCCCATCCGAATCCGAGACCGCATCCTGCGAAGTTGTGGCGGGCGCCGGCCCGGTCAGCTTCACAGTAATTGCCGAGAGGTTATTGCTCACGCCCTGGGCCGAAGCGACGCTGACGCGGCCCGAGATGGAAGCGGTTGTGGCTTGGGGGCTGGAGTCTGACCCACGCGCGAATCCTGGAACCACGCAAGACATGGCGGCGAGCAATAAAACCCCGAGGGGCATGAATCGGCCTGATTTTGACCTGCTTCGCAGGAAACTCAACAACAATCCCCCCAGAACTATGGCTCGCAATACGGTACCGTTCCTGACTCAGATGGAATTGTCCGGCGGATGGTGCATTGTTAGGGCGCATGCACTTTTTCTGTATGCGCGCCATCCCCCAATTGGCCGCATATATCAGAATTGAAGAGATTTAATCTGATGCCTGCCGCGGACAGATTCCATCATCGCTCGTTTTGACTCTTTGGCCAAACAGAAGGTTGTATGCCTATTTGCAAAGGGTTACGGGTCCCCTCACTTCGATCCCCGCCAGGTTCGTTGGTTCTGGAGACACCCTTGCTTTTCCTCCCCTGACTTTCAACAGGAAATCTGACGGACACGAAAATGGGGCGCTGCTTTAATTTGAATGGCACTGTCACAGCACACTTGCTCAGGAGGTCGGGACATTAGTCTCAACGAAGGGCTGCGTCGGATTCAGGTTTTAGCGCCTGAAGCGTTAGGGGTCGAAGCCCTCAAGCAAAAGCGGGCGGAACGGCCGAGATTAATCTCGGCACTCCAAAAGACGAAGATTTTCAATTTAAGACGGTTCCGAGAATGGCCAACTAGTCGGAGGGATTCTCTCTAAGTCGGAAAGAGCAGCGGCTCGGCGGGAGGCTCGGAAGCGATGCCATCGAGTTCGGGGTAGCGCTGCCGGAGGGGCTCAGGGACTTTTACTTTCGCGCGGGTGAGCAGGTGGACGAGCTGCAGCGCGTTCACGATGGCTTTTCCTTCAAAATGATTGTTGGTGATGACGAAGGTGGAGTCGCCGGTTTCCGACACGTGTTGGATCCGCGCGGCCCAGGGCTCGAGCTCGTGTTCGGTGTAGAGGTAGTTGTAACGTTCCGAGGGCGGCGTGGCAGGATCGTCGCTGAACCAGGTGTCATAGCGGCGGCCGTGCAGGCGGACGTAGGCGACGCGCGCGGTCGTGCGTTCCGTCGGCTTCATCGAACGGCCGATTACCGGCTGATCGATGTTGCAGAAGCCGACGCCGCGCTCGTGCAGCATCGCGTAGAAGGCTTTGTCGTTCCACGTGGCGTGGCGAACTTCCACCACCAGCGGATAATCGGAAAACTGTTTCAGGAGTTTGCCGAGGTACGCGATGTTTTCGTCGGTCCGGTGGAATGAGAATGGGAACTGGAGCAGCACGGCGCCCAGTTTTCCGGCATCGCGCAGCACGTCGAATCCTACGCGGACGGCGCGCTCATCCTCCGCTCCCGCGCCCGTATCGTGCGTAAATCTCTGCCACAACTTCGCGGTGAACACAAACCGGGGATTGGCGGAGACGAGCTCTATCCAATGGCGGCAATGCTCGGGCCGCAGCGGCTGGTAGAACGAAGTATTGATTTCGATGGTGTCGAAAAACTCGGAAAGATAGGCAGCCTCATGGAAGGCCGTCGGCTTTCGCGCGGGGTACACGATGCCCACCCAGTCGGCGTAGGACCAGCCCGCGGGGCCGACACGGATCGTGCCCGCGCCTCCCTTTCGACTTTTGTGCGATCCCGACATCACAATTGAAAGTCGCCCGCCTCTATACTAGAGTGATGCTACTCTGGAAGCGGCGCAAGGGGGCCAGAGAAAATGCTCCGGCAACCGGCTTTTCTGGTTCGCGTGCGGGGTTACCGATTCGAACCGGAGCACGGATTGCCGTCTCTTGCGGAGCGCAATCAGAGTATTTTGTTTTGGACCAGCCAACTTCATCGGGGCTGCAAAACAAATCATGAGCAAAATTTTTGAAGCGTTGAAACAGGCGCAATTGGCTCGCGCCGGTAAAGCACAGCCGAAACCTCCGGCAGAGGACGCAGTCGAGATTCCCGACCGGCGGAGAAGCCGACGCTGGGCGCTCGACGTCTCCGTGTACGTGTACGGTCACGGTCCGGGGAAAGAGCCCTTCCATGAAGAAGCGCACACGCTGAACGTGAATGCCGATGGCGCCCTGCTGCTTTTGGGCGCCCCGGTGGAAAAGGGACAGACGTTGTTGCTCACCAATCAGTTGACGCAGCAGGAGCAAGACTGCCGCGTCATTTTTCTGGGCACGCAGCACAGCCGGACGGTGGAGGCAGGCGTTGCGTTTCAGGAAACGAATCCCGATTTCTGGCAAAAGCAACCACCATCTGAAAACGATCCCGCCGTCTGACGAACTCTGATTTGAAATTTCAAATTTGAAATTTGAGATTCCGCACTTCGCACTTCAATTTCACATTTGCCGTCGCGAAGGAAAATGGGCAGTTTTACATTTCACATTTCTTATTTTAATTGGGAAGAGCAAGGCTGAATGTTGAACCTAGAGATTCGACTGGGCCACGATCAAGAAAGCTTTCCCGTATACAGCGCCATGCCGACAGCTGCGTTCATGTTGATGCGGGCCAGGGCGCGAATTTCCTGGAGGCTGCGGATGCCTCCCGCCGCGGTAATCGGGCGGCGCGTCGCGCGGCGCAGGGCCCGGAACCATTCGAGGTTGGTGCCGCGCATCGTGCCTTCAGCGTCCACGTAGGTGCACAGGAATTCAGAGGCGTACTTTTCGAGTTGCGGGATTACTTCCTCGGGGCTCAAGCGCAATTTATCCTGCCAGCCGCGGACCAGGATTTTTCCGCCTTCGGTGTCCAGCGCGATGATCACACGCTGCCGCCCGATTTTTCCCGCCAGACGCTGGAGAAAAATATCGTTTACGCGACCGTCCTTGAACGCGGCGCTGCCAACGATTATTTTCTCGGCGCCCCAGCCGGCAATCCGCGCAGCCTGCGCGACCGTGCGAATTCCACCGCCGACGCGCACGCGCATCTTGCGCTTCTTTGCGGCAGCGCACAGTTGGCGGACAAGCCTGGCGTTCGTTCCCTTGCGCATCGCGGCGTCAAGATCGATTACGTGGATCAGCGGGTAGTGGCCAAAGCGATCGAGCAAACCGAAAACATCGTCCACCGCGAGTTTGCGCTCGCGGCCGTGGACCAGTTGCACGGCGCGCCCGTCTTGCAGATCGATGCAAGGTATCATCATGTCGAGCCCTTGGAATGTATATGGCAGCTCTTACATCATCGCGACAGCGCCTAAACGGGCTATGGAAAAAACCCTCCAGAATTTTGACATTCCGAGCGAAGCTAGGAATCTCTCCTTCTTTTCATGGGGCCAAATCGAGGTGAGATTCCTCGCTTCGCTCGGAATGACAAAATAAATTACTCTTTCCGCAGCCTGTAAAGCCGACCGGATTCTACATATTTTGCGACACTGCTGAAGCCGTGCCCTACAAGGATTCCGCTGTTATTTCACGGGCCCTTCAACCTGTCTGGCGGACCGACACGCCATTTTCTCCGAGATATCGTTTGAGCGCGCCCAACCCTTGAATGCTGTCGTGAAAAATTGACGCGGCCAGCGCCGCATCCGCGCGGCCTTCGCGAAATACTTCAAGAAAAGTATCGGGAGTATCCGCGCCGCCCGAGGCAATCACCGGAACCGAAACCGCGCGCGAAATTGCGGCTGTGAGCGGGCAGTCGAATCCGGAACGCGTACCATCCTTATCCATGGAAGTAATCAGAATTTCTCCGGCGCCGCACTCCACTCCCTGGCGCGCCCAGGCGACCGCATCGATTCCGGTGGGCTCGCTTCCACCGCGAACGAAGGCTTCCCAGCGATCACCGACGCGCTTGGCATCAATCGCCAGCACAACCGCCTGCGAGCCGAATTCCGCCGCGAGCGCTGTCAGCAGCGGCGGATTGCGAATCGCCGCGGTGTTCACGGTCAGCTTATCCGCGCCTGCGCGGAGAATGGCGCGGCCTTCGTCGACATTTGCGACGCCGCCACCGGCCGTCAGCGGGATTGCCAGTTCGGCTGCGACGCGGCGAATCGTTTCAAGAAAGGTGGGGCGATGGTCGCGCGACGCGGCGATGTCCAGCACCACAAGTTCATCCGCGCCCTCGATGTTGTAACGCGCCGCAAGCGCGGCGGGGTCGCCCGCATCGCGCAGATTTACAAAGTTCACGCCTTTGACGACGCGCTCGCCGTCCGTATCGAGGCATGGAATGATGCGGCGCGCGAGGCTCATCCTTTGCCGCCCGCGTGCCGCAAAAAATTGGACAAGATTTGCGCCCCGGCCGGGCCGGATTTTTCGGGATGAAATTGCGTCGCGAAAATGTTGCCCTGCTCGATCGCGGCTACAAACGGTGCGCAGTGGTCGCAGAAGGCAACGCCTGCTTCGCCGGCATCAAGAGCGGCATAGGAATGCGCGAAATAGAAATATGCGTCCTGCGGGACGCCCTCTAGCAATTTACTGGGCCGGGCGCGGCGCAACTGGTTCCATCCCATGTGCGGAAGGCGGTCGGCCGGCGGCAACGCAGAAACTTTCTGAGGAAACAGCGCGAGGCCCACGTCACCGGGCGCTTCGTCGCTTGTGGCGAACATGGCCTGGAGTCCAAGGCAGATTCCGAGCAACGGCGTCCCGCGCGACACTGCGTCCTGCAGAGGCTTCACAAGCGCACGCTCGCCGAGCGAGCGCATGAGCGCGCCGAAATGGCCGACGCCGGGAAGAATCAAAGCGTCGCAATCCGCGAGGGCCTCCGGCGAGGATGCGCGGCGCGATTGAACGCCGAGCCGCGCGAGCGCGCGTTCGACCGAAGGAAGATTACCCGCTCCGTATTCCACAAGCGCGATATTCATAGAAGGCCTTTGGTGCTTGGTAGCACCCGTTTCAATTGCGGATCGCGCGTCGCCGCGAAACGCAGTGCCCTGGCGAACGCTTTGAAGATCGCCTCCACCTGATGATGCGACGAGCGGCCGTACAAGAGGCGCAGGTGAACGTTCGCGCCAGCGGCTTGCGCGAAGCCTCCGAAGAAATCCTCGAGCAATTCCGTTTGCAGGCCGCCCACATATTTGGCCGAGAATTTCCATTTGCATACGAGGTGAGGCCGGCCGCTGAAGTCGATGGCCGCTGCCGCGAGGGTTTCGTCCATAGGCATCAGAAAATATCCGGCGCGCAAAATGCCGCGCTTGGATCCGAGCGCCTTGCGCACCGCTTCACCGAGGACGATGCCTGTGTCCTCAACAGTGTGGTGCTGATCGACTTCCAGATCGCCACGCGCGGTGAGTTGCAAATCCATCGCGCCGTGGCGCGCCACGAGCGTGAGCATATGATCGAGAAACGGAATCCCGGTGGAGATTTTCGCGCGGCCTTGGCCGTCGAGATTAAGGCTCACGCGAATGTCCGTTTCGGTGGTGGTGCGGCGCAGATTGGCTTTTCTCATGCCCAGAATTTCTCCAGGTCGCGGACGCTGTGCAGGATTTCGATGGCCCCCAATTCGCGCAAGCGCGACGCACGCGCATGGTGCGCATCGCTACCGTGCGGCAAAACGCCGAGGAACGGCACGCCGGCGCGTTTTGCGGAGAGCGCGTCATCAATGTTGTCTCCGAGGTAGAGCGCATCGCGCCGCGGCATGCCGTTGAGCAGCAGGCGCAAACCTTCCGGCTCCGGCTTTCCTTTTTTTACATCGTCCATGGTTACTGATCGGCGAAAAATATGGTTCGCGTCCGTACCCTCAAGCGTGTGGCGCAACTCCCGGCGCGTGCGGCCGGTAAAGAGAGCCAGCTCTGCGCGGCGGGACCATAGCTCCAGCCGTTTGTGCGTGACCAGCCAGCGTTCCCGCGCCACATTTCCAGGACGCGATTTGGTGCCCCAATAAATCTTCTGAAAGCGCGCTCTCACTTCTTCATACGGAATCGCCGGGCCGAGCGAGGCGATCCAGTCCGTGGTCAATCGCCAGTCATCGTTGTAGCCGGAGCGATTCTTCCACTGGTGAATTTCGGCGTAAGTGACGCGCTTGCCGGTGAAAAAATGAACGGTGTCGACGATGGACTTGTGAAACGATCCGTGAACGTCCACAAGGACGCCGTCGACATCGAAGATAATCAGTTTTGGCGCCAGCTTCACAGGATCCTTTCCATGGCCCGCAGCAATTTGCGCGTGTCGTCCCGCGTCCCGGCGCTGAAGCGAACGAACCCCTCGCGCGGAAAATCTTTTCTTGCGCGGACGAGAATTCCCTTGCGCTCCAGGGCGCGCACGAGGCGGCGCGCCGCGGGGCCGAAATCCGCGAGCACAAAATTTGCACTGCTCGGATAAATGCGCGCACCCAGTCGGACGAGGCCCTTTTCAAGCAGGCCGCGGCTTTGCAAAACCTCCCGCGTGTAATTGCGCAGAAAGCGCGGATCGCCAATGGCCGCTACCGCCGCCACGAGCGCCGCCGAATTCACGGGATACGGCGTGCACGCCCGGCGCATCGCCGCCAGAATCTCGGCCCTTCCGAATAAGCATCCCACACGCAACGCCGCCAGCCCCGCCGATTTTGAAAACGTTCGCGCCACGAGCAAATTAGGATGCCGGCGAATCCAGGAAAGAATCGTGAGCCCGGAGAAATCGAAGTAGGCTTCATCAACCAGCACTAGCGTGTGCGAAGCGGCTCGCAAAATCCGCTTCAACTCTTCGCGCCGCACCAAGGTGCCGGTGGGATTGTTGGGATTGGCGATGTAGAGAACGCGTGGGCAGCGCTTTGGCGGCTGGCGCAAAGCGCGGATCACCGCATCCACGGGAAATCGCATTTCTTCGTCATAGCGCAGTGCGATGACGCGCGCGCCGGCAAGCTCAGCGAAGAAGCGGTACATATCGAAAGTGGGCTCGACAACTAGAACCGAATCGCCATCCTCGATGAAAGTATCCGCGATGAGATGCAACGCATCGTCAATGCCGTTGGTCAGGTGCGTCTCCGCAGGCCGGACTCCGAAGTAGCGGGCCAGGCGCTTCGTCGCCTCCTGATACTCGGGATAAATGGCCATCTCTTTCGCGGTGATGCGCGAAAGCGCGCGCAGGACCGCGGGAGAACAGCCCATCGTATTTTCATTAAAGTCGAGGCGAAGTTTCTTGGCGCGGCCTTCTTCCGGAGCGATATATGGCGCGAGGCGCAAAGCCGCCTTGCGGACTGAAATGACCGGCAACTTCACGCGTTTCACTGGCGCACCTCGACGGCGCGGGCGTGCGCCTCCAGGCCTTCCGCGCGGGCCATGGCCGTAACGACCGGTGCGAGGCGCTTCAGTGCGGCGCGCGAAACTTCTTGCGTGCTCGAACATTTCACGAAGTCCGCGACGCTCAATCCGCCGCGCGCGCGCGCCCAGCCTGATGTCGGCAGCACATGATTTGTTCCGCTGGCATAGTCTCCAGCCGGCTGCGCGCTCCACGGCCCGAGAAACACGCTGCCCGCTTCCGACAATTTCTCAAATATTGTTTTGTTGGGATCCGGAATGCTCAGGTGTTCCGGGGCCACGCGGTTTGCAAATTGAATCGCTGCGCCGACGGAAGGCGCAATCAGAATGGCGCTCGCGAGGCGCAGCGAATTCCATGCTGGATTTGTTTTGGGCAATTCGCGCAACTGTTGGTCGACTTCGGCGGCCACCGCTTTCGCGAGGCGCGGCGATGGCGTGACCAGCAAGGCAACGGCATCGGGATCGTGCTCTGCTTGCGCAAGGATATCCGCGGCGATGTAGCGCGGCGATCCGCCTGTGGCAAGGATCAGCACTTCCGTTGGGCCGGCGGGCATGTCAATCGCGCAATCGTTGGAAACGATGCGCTTGGCGGCGGTGACGTAGCGATTGCCGGGGCCGCAAATTTTGTCGACCCGGGGAATTGATTGAGTGCCGTAGGCAAGCGCGCCAATGGCCTGCGCTCCGCCCATACGGGCAATTTCCGACACGCCCAGAATTTCAGCAGCGGCGAGCAATGCAGCGCTTGGTTTCGGACAGGCGACGACAATGCGCTTCACGCCGGCCACTTGCGCCGGGATCGCTGTCATCAATAACGTTGAGAAGAGCGAGAATCGCCCGCCGGGAATATAACACCCGATGGTTCCGAGCGGCGTGACACGCTGGCCGACGCGAACACCCGGCTCCACCGTAATGACCCACGAACGAGGACGCTGCTCTTCCGCCACACGGCGGATGTTTCGCGCGGCGTGCTCGATGGCGCGCAGCAACTCGCCGGTCACGTTGCGTCGCGCGGCGCGGATTTCCGCGCGGTTGATCCACAGGGAATTTCGATTGAGCCGAAACCCGTCCAGACGCAGCGTCCAGCGAAACAGGGCCGCATCGCCGTTCTTGCGGACGTTGCCGAGAATCCGGGCGGCAGTTCGTTCGGCAGCCGCATCATGCAAGCCGCGCCGCGCCAGGAATTTCGCGGCGACCGCATCGGTAAGTTTGAGTATGCGCATTCGCATCAAATCTTTCTTCAGAGCACGATCTTGTTCAGCGGATATTCGACAATCCCCTGCGCCCCCGCCGCCTTCAGGCGCGGAATGATCGAGCGCACCACGTCTTCGTCGATGATGGTATTCACCGCGATCCAGTCGGGATCGCTCAGCGTGGAGACGGTGGGATTCTTGAGCGCGGGAAGAACGGCAAGCACGGCGGCAAGCTGTTCCTTCCGCACATTCAGCATGATGCCGACTTTCGTGTACGCAGCGATGGCGCCTGAAAGCAGCAGAAAAATATTGGAAATCTTTTCGGATTTCCAGCGGTCGGCCGCGGCCGCATGATTCACGATGAATACCGTGCGCGATTCGAGGATAGTGTCGACGATGCGCAAGTGATTGGCGCGCAGCGACGATCCTGTTTCCGTGACTTCAACGATCGCGTCGGCAAGCTGCGGCACCTTCACTTCGGTCGCGCCCCAGGAAAACTCCACGCGCGCCTCTACGTTGTTGCGGGCCAGGTATTGCTTGGTGAGATTCACCACTTCGGTGGCGATCACTTTTCCGGCGAGGTCTTTCACGGATTGCACCGGCCCGTCTTCCGGCACCGCGAGAACCCAGCGCACGGGCGCGAGGCTTTGTTTCGAATACATCAGTTCCCCGATTTCCGCGACCTTGGAGCCCGTTTCAAACACCCAGTCCCGCCCTGTGATTCCCGCATCAAGGGCGCCGGTTTCCACGTAACGCGCCATTTCCTGAGCGCGAACCAACATGCAGTTGATTTCCGGATCGTCGATGCCGGGAAAATAGCTGCGTGAGTTGATGGAGATGCGCCATCCGGCCTTTCCAAAGAGCTGGATCGTCGCATCCTGCAGGCTGCCCTTGGGAATTCCCAGGCGAAGTACGCTCATCAGCGCGCATCCTTTCCGTATACCGCGTCCGGGTCGAAGGTGCGTTCCGCGACCAACTTGGCCTCGCCCGCGGGAGAAACCTGTCGGAAGAAACATGAGCGGTAGCCTTCGTGACAAACCCCTGGCCCAAGCGCGTCCACGCGAATCAGGAGCGCGTCCACGTCGCAGTCCACGCGGATCTCGCGAACGCGCAGCACGTGGCCGCTTTGCTCGCCTTTGCGCCACAATTTGTTACGCGAGCGGCTGAAAAACGTGACTTCCCCGCTCGCCTGCGTCGCGGCGTAAGCTTCCGCGTTCATAAAGCCCAGCATGAGGACTTCGCCCGAGCCCGCGTCCTGAATCACCGCGGGAACCAAACCGTCGAGTTTTTTGAAATCCAAGTGCATCGTCTCCCCCAACTCCTTAAAACCGCCGCCACAAAATAAAAAACCCGCTGGCGTTTACCGCGCCAGCGGGCCGATGAGTGCGAATTTCGAAGCGCTACTCAAGCCTCCGCGGACACGGTCGAATGCCGTGATGATGGTGATGCCCGTGGTGGCTCGCGGAGAAATTCATAACGGAAAAGAATATACAGGAGCAAGCGATTCGCGTCAAGAGAAGCAATCGCGCTCGACATGAATTGAGACTATGGGACATGGTACCCTGCGCCAAGCGCACGGCAGGCCGCCCTGAGTTCGGCCTGCGTGTGCCGCTTGCATGACCACCGTTCAGTCAGGAGAAATCAGATGCACTCTAAAATCTGGTCCGACATGTTCGTACTCGCGCTTCCCGTGGCCGAAAAAATTCTGCGTCCGATTGTCGTCTACTTATTTCTCGTGATCGGATTGCGGCTGGCCGGGAAGCGTGAGTTGGCGCAGCTCAATCCATTTGATCTGGTCGTGCTGCTCACGCTGTCAAACACGGTGCAGAACGCCATCATCGGCGACGATAACACCGTAAGCGGAGGCATTGTCGGCGCCGCGACTCTTCTGTTTGTCAATTTCCTGGTCGTGCGTTTTCTGTCCCGCCACGAGAAACTCGACCGGCTTATCGAAGGCCAGGCCACAGTTCTGATCGAAAACGGCCGGATCCAGAGGAACAAACTGTCGAAGGAAGTGCTCTCGCTCGCGGAACTCGAAGCCGCCGCGCATAAGCAGGGATTCGGCGACCTGAAGGAGGTGGATCGCGCCACGCTCGATCCCAGTGGCACGATTTCTTTCACCGGTAAGAAACCGGCTCCGGAGGAAGCGCGTCATCAGGAAGTTCTCGAACGGCTGGATCAGCTCAATCGCGAAGTTGCAACCCTACGACTGGGAATCGTGCCCCCGGCGCCGTGACCGCGATTCAGGCTCGGCTCAGTACATCAACATTCCGGTCGCGGCGATGCTCAGCCCCGCGAGCCCCGAAATAATTCCCAAAAACCAATAGAAATGCTTGCGCGAAAGCAGGGCGAGCGAGGAAATTACCAGCGCTATTTCGAGAAACACTTCTCCCAGATCGAAGCGATCCGCTTTGCGTTGCGCGCGCGCCGATTCGGCCTCAAAGTCCATGGCTTTCTTCTCGATTTCCGCCTGTTCTTGTGTGTAGCGGTCGACTTGCGCTTTATATTTTCCCTGGATTTTTCCGACCTGCTCCTTGTCCTTGAATTCGATCAGGGGAAGCATGTCCAGGCCCATGTCATAATTGTGGAGGCGAATATTCTTCGCCTGATAGTAGGCCCACTGATCGGTCGCGCGATTCTGCGTCAAAAGTTCCTCAGTGTGCGACCGGTGCCCCAGCAAGGAAACGACGGCCACGCATACGGCCAGGATGGCCATGGTGACGGAAATGGGCGCTAGCGAGGGGTTCTCGCGGCCGTGTTCGGCGTTCTCTTGAAGCTCACTTAATTCGTCGGGCATGAATGTTTTCTCCTTCTAGGATACAGCGTGCTAGTTTTTATTCCTGGCCGTTTTGTGGCGCCGGCGTCTCGCCGGCGAATTTGTGCTCAACTGGGAATTACAAAAATCGCCGGCGAGACGCCGGCGCTACGCAAACCGCTTCTAGTAATCAACCGAACGTAGTGGAGTACCCAACGACGCCGCACTTTTTTATCCGGCTCCGGCGGCCAGGCTTTCTCTGCACGCGGCAAGAGTGCGATCGATGTCCGCATCCGTGTGAGCCGCCGAGACGAACAAAGCTTCAAACTGGGAGGGCGCAAGAAAAACGCCACGATCCAGCATTCCCCGAAAAAAATCGGCGAAACGCCGGGTGTCGCATTTTTTCGCGGCGGTGTAATCGGTGACCGGCTCCCGCGAGAAAAATAATGTGAGGAGCGAACCCGCGCGAACCGCCATGGCAGGCGCGCCCGTTTCGCCGACCGCCGCGACGATGCCGTCTCCGAGCCGCTTCGCTCGCGCGTCGAGCGATTCGTAAAACCCTGGCGCTGTCAGCAAATCAAGCGAAGCGATTCCCGCGCTCATAGCCAGCGGATTCCCGGACAGGGTTCCCGCCTGATACACCGGCCCGAGCGGCGCGACGCGGTCCATCAAGTCGCGGCGTCCTCCGTAGGCAGCCACCGGCAATCCTCCGCCTATGATCTTGCCAAGCGTCGTCAAGTCCGGAATGATTCCAAACAGAGTCTGCGCGCCGCCGTAGCAAACGCGGAAGCCAGTGATCACTTCGTCGAAGATCAGTAACGCTCCGTGCCGGGAGGAAAGATCACGCAGAGCCTGGAGAAATCCGGGCTTTGGGTGAACGACACCCATATTGGCCGCAATCGGCTCAACAATCACCGCAGCAATCTTGTTCCGATGCGCATCAAACAGTTTCTCCACCGCGGATGCATCGTTATACGGAGCATTGAGCGTCAATTCGGCGAGGGCCTGCGGCACGCCGGGACACGCTGCGATTCCGAGCGTTGCCAGACCCGAGCCCGCTTCGGAAAGAAAGCTGTCAGAGTGTCCGTGATAGCAGCCCTCGAATTTGACGATCAAATCGCGGCCCGTCGCGGCGCGCGCCAGGCGCACCGCGCTCATGGTTGCCTCGGTGCCCGAGCTTACGAAGCGCACTTTTTCGCAGGAAGGAAGCGCTTTTCGGATGCGTGCTGCAAGTTCGACCTCGAGTTCGGTGGGCATGCCATAACTCGTGCCGCGGCGCGCTTGTTCGGCGATGGCCTGAACGACTTTCGGATGGGCGTGGCCCAGAATCAGCGCGCCCCAGGAGCAAACATAATCGATGTATTTGTTTCCATCCGCGTCCCACAGCCGCGCGCCGGCTGCGCGATCGACGACAATGGGTTCCCCGCCCACCGCGCGAAACGCGCGCACAGGACTGTTCACGCCGCCAACGAGCACGTCCGTCGCGCGACGAAAAATTTCCTCGGATCGAGGCCGCTGCATTTTAACCAGTTTGGGAAAGCTCATCGTTGCCAGTGAATGAAACGATTCGCGTCAGCAGTTCTTCAACCAGCGCGCCGCGTCCTTTGCATGATAGGTGAGCACAATGCTTGCTCCCGCGCGATGAATGCCGGTCAAAATTTCGAGCGCGATTCGCTTTTCTTCGATCCAGCCGTTCGCCGCGGCAGCCTTTACCATCGCGTATTCGCCGCTGACATTATATGCGCCGACCGGCACGCTGAAAGTTTCGCGCACGCGGTGAATGATGTCGAGGTAAGCCAGCGCGGGTTTCACCATAACCATGTCCGCGCCCTCGGCCAGGTCCAATTCGACTTCGCGGAGCGCCTCGCGCGCGTTGGCCGGATCCATCTGGTATCCGCGCCGGTCCCCGAATTGCGGAGCGGACTCCGCCGCCTCGCGGAAAGGTCCGTAAAAGCCGGAACAATATTTCGCGGCGTAGCTCATGATGGCGACGTCCTGAAATCCGGCGCTATCGAGCGCTTTGCGAATCGCGCCGACGCGGCCGTCCATCATGTCCGAAGGGGCGATGATATCGGCGCCGGCGCGGGCGTGCGAGAGCGACTCGGCCGCGAGCAATTCCAGCGTCGCGTCGTTCTTCACTTCCCCGTTTTCAACGATGCCGCAATGCCCGTGGTCGGTGTATTCGCAGAGGCAAACATCCGTCATAACCAGCAGATTCAAATTGGCGCGGCGAACCGCCTCGACCGCGCGCTGCACGACACCATCCGCCGCATAGGCTTCGGTGCCGAGCGCATCTTTTTTTTCCGGGATGCCGAACAAAATAATTCCCGGAATGCCAAGCTGCTCCACCTCGCGGCACTCCTCAAGAAAAGTGTCGACAGATTGCTGCGCGACGCCGGGCATCGAAGTAATCGGATTCCTGACATTTTTGCCCGGGCACACGAACATCGGATAGATGAATCCGCTCGCCGACAGGCGCGTTTCTCGCGCCAGGGAGCGAATCGCTTCGCTGCGCCTCAACCGTCGCGGTCTGGTTACCGGAAAACTCATACGGCCCTCGCTTTTGAATCGGCACTTGATGAAAAATAGCCGGCAATCGCATCCGCCATGGATTCCGCCGTTGCGAGCGGCGCCACGATGTCCACGGGCAAACCCGCGTCGCGCAATGCTGCGGACGTTACCGGGCCGGCCGCAGCGAGCGCTGCTTTTTTTCCAAGACGGGAGACCACTTCCTCGCCTAGTTCAGCGCGCATGTTTTCAACCGATGACGGGCTGAAAAAGGAGATCACGTCCACCTGGGCTTCACGCATTACCCGCATCACTCCAGGGTCGATCGCGCCTGCTCCCCCTGTATGATACGCCACAACCTCCGTTACTTCCGCGCCGGCGGCCCTCAGCATATTCGGCAGATCGGGGCGAGCGCGGTCGCTTCGCGGCAGCAGGATTTTTTTCCCGGCGATTGACATTGAAAGTTCGCGGGCCAACTCCGTTCCAAGAAATTCCTGCGCCACGTGATCGACTGAAAATCCTTCCGCAACCGCGGCGCTGGCGGTTGCCGGGCCGACGGCGGCGAAGAGGCAATTTCCGCGCCGTCCGGGATCGACTCCCAATTTGCGGCAGCGCCCGGCAAAGAATCGCGTCGCATTTGCGCTGGTAAATAAAATCCAGTCGAACTTGCCGAGTGAACGGATCGCTCGATCCAGTTCGGTCGTGTCGGTTGGTTCGGAAAAACTGACCGCTGGAAACAGCAGCACAATCGCGCCCATGTTCTCAAGGCGCCCAATCAGATCGCGCGACTGCTCCACGGCGCGGGTAACGACGACGCGCTTTCCTTCGAGCGCCCTGGCCGTGCTCATGCGCGCGTCCCGCGGCTTTCACGGTCGAGCAGAGCCGCTGCGCCACACTCACGCAATTTTTGCGCGATTCGCTTGCCGATCGTGTCGGCCTCCGTGGGCGATCCCGAATCCTTCTCCCACATGCGCTGCTTACCATCCGGAGAGAGCACGGCGACGTCGAGCGAAAGCCGATTGTTCTCGACGCGGCCCCACGCGCCAATCGGCACTTGGCACCCGCCGCCGAGACCCGCGAGCGCAGAGCGTTCGGCGGTCACCGCGCTGCGCGTCTCCCCATCTTCCAGACCCGTGAGGACACGCAATGTTTCGGGATCTCCCGCGCGGGCCTCGATCCCGATCGCACCCTGGCCCGCCGCGGGCAGACTCACCTCCGGCGGCAACACCTCGCTGATATTTCCACTCAAGCCCAACCGGTCGAGCCCCGCCTTGGCCAGGACAATCGCGTCGTAATCTCCCCGCCTAAGCTTCTCGATCCGCGTGTCCACGTTTCCCCGCAGTTCCAGCACGCGCAAATCACGCCGCGCGTAAAGCAATTGCGACTGACGCCGCAGGCTGCTCGTGCCCACGCGAGCGCCCCGCGGCAGCGACGCCAGCGTGGCCCCGCTCGAAGAAAGCAGCGCGTCGCGCACGTCTTCCCGTTTCCCAATCGCGGCAATCGTCAAGCCTTCAGGAATTTCCGTGGGCACGTCCTTCATGCTGTGCACGGCCAGGTCGATGCGCTCTTCCAATAAGGCGTCTTCAAGTTCCTTGATGAAGACTCCCTTGGTCCCGATCTGGCTGAAGCTCGTTTGCTGAAATTTATCGCCGGAGGTCTTGATGATCACGATTTCCGGTTCGGTGCCGGTAGTCTCACATAGCGCCCGCGCAATGCTTTTCGCCTGCCACAGAGCAAGTGCGCTGCCCCTCGTGCCAATTCGCAGGGCCTTCAAGGTTTCTCCCGGTCGAGCCGGAACAGATCCCGGATGGCTTCAAAGTTCTGAAGTTTCCTGCGCAATTCCGGAATTCCGCGCATGCGTTCCGCGGGAGTAAGGACCACGCGGTCAAGAAATTCCCGCAGCATGGCAGCCACCTGCGCGCGGTCCTGTTCGGAAAGATTGGGCATCGACGCGAGGCGCTCTTGCACAAAGGACTCATGCTCAGCCGCCAGCTTGTCGCGAAGATCTCCGAGGACCGCGCCGGCGGCCACTCCCGCTTGCCAGTGCAGAAATTTTTCGACTTGCTCGCCGATGATCGCTTCGGCGCGCGGAATCTCAGCTACGCGGGCCTTCTTGTTCTGCTCGACAATTTCGGTCAGATCATCGATGTTATATAGATAGGTGTTGTAAATATCGGCGACATCGGAGGCGACGTTGCGCGGGACTCCGAGATCGATCAGTAAAAGCGCCCGATTGCCGCGCGCCGCCATGGCCCGTTCGATCGTGGAGCGCGTCAAAATTGGTTCTCCGGCTGAAACCGACGTCACAATCAGGTCCGGCCATTCGAGCGCCGCGGCCAGCTTTTCCCACGGCACGACCTCGCCGCCAAATTGAGCCGCGAGGTCCAGGGCGTGCTCCGGCGTGCGATTCAAAACACGCAACTGCTTGACTCCTCGGTCGCACAGATGCCGTACCACCTGTTCGCTCGTCGCGCCCGCTCCGATGATCAGCGCGCGATGATTGTTCAGCTTGCCGAAAATACGCTCGGCCAGTTTTACTCCCGAAAACGCCACCGAAACGGGCCGCGCGCCAAGCTCCGTTTCGTTGCGCACACGTTTTCCCACTTCCAGAGCGGCCTGGAACATGCGATTCAGGACAGGGCCGGTTTCGCCGCGGTCCAGCGCGATCTGGTACGCATCGCGCACCTGCCCGAGAATTTCCGCTTCGCCGAGCAGCATGGAATCGAGCCCCGCGGCGACGCGGAACAGATGCCGCACGGCGTGACTGTCACGATGCCGGTAGAGCGAGCCATCCAATTCGCTGAGAGAAAGCTGGTGAAAGGACGCCACGAACAATTCCACCGCGCCGGCGCTGTCCGCCGCATCTTCGCGCGGGACGCCGTAGAGTTCGCTGCGGTTGCACGTCGAGAGCACCAGCGATTCCTCGAGGATGCCGCGCGAACGCAGTTGTTCCGCCGCTTCGCGCGCCTGTTCGGGCGTGAAGGCGACGCGCTCCCGCAGGTCGACCGAGGCGGTGCGGTGATTCAATCCGATGAGAACAATTTCCATTTACAAGACGCTCGACTAGCTCCCCCGATTCCCTGCCCGCGCATCTGCTCAAAAGTATCGGTGAAAATGGGATAGATACCGGTTCACGATACTGTAACTGAAAATCACGAACATGAAATTGAATATGCAGAGCGCGGAAGCGCGCGCCCCGCGCCACGCCGCCGTCCGTGAGAGGAACGTGTAGCCAACATATATCAAAAATATCAAGACGGTGACGATCACTTTTGGATCGCCATCCCAATACTGTCCCTGCAGACGGTGCGCCCAGATCAATCCCGCCGTCATGCCCGCCGCGAGCGATGCGCAGCCAATCAGCACGCTGCTTCGCGTCATGCGCTCGAGAACATCGAGTGCCGGAAACCGCCATCCTACAACGCCCAGCTTGTGGTCGCGCAACCGCCGATTTTGCACGAGGAAAATAATGCTGAGCACAAAAGAAATCGCAAACGCGGAATACGCCAGGATGTTCAGCGTGACGTGAAATGCAAAGAGCGGCCCCTGCGCCGGAGGCGCATTGACCGGCCGCGCCGCGGGCAGGTGAGCGAGCAGGAACACGCCCAGCACGATCGGCAACACAAACGGACCGACGGCGCGGCGCCGGTGAATCGCCTCAAGGCAAAGATAGGTAGCGGCGAGGAGCCAAGCAAACAGCGAGAGCGAGCCAAAAAGATCGTCGTACGGCACGGCATGAATCATTCGCGACCTCGCCAGCAGCGCCAAATAATGGAGGCCTAACCCCACCACAAGGCAGGAGGTCGCGCCGATCCCCGCCGCGCGCGAAGGCTCGCGCAAATTCCAGATGTACAGCGCAAGGCTCGCCGTGTAAAAAAGAAGCGTCGCGATTACGTACGGACTGGTCATCGTGTGCATGCATCCGCGGGAAGGGGTTTTCGTTCCAACCCGCCGCAAATGTCCATTGCCTCAATATTATAGCCAATTCTCGAAGATGAAAGCACGAATACGCGGCTGCCGGTCTTGACTTGGCTCCCGATCAGACATTCCCCGGCAGTCATGCGCAAAAACTCAAGCGATCTGGGGGGCCCGCCTTGGCTACAAATTCGTTGTGTCGCGAACATGGGAAGCGTACGATGCGGCGGAAAGCGGAGGGCGAGACTCGATCATTGAGAGACGGCCCAGTCTGAAGAAATCCAAGGAGATTACGATGTTACATGTGAGAACTCTATTGCGCGGTGCAGCCGCAGCGGCCTTAACGGTCACGATTGCCTTTGCTGCGCCGTCTTTTGCTAACGATATTCTCGACGATTGGGCCACTGCAAAAGCTCCGCCACCGCCCGAGCTCAAACCGGTCACGCTGGAGGGCTCCACTACTGCGCTGCTCATCCTGGACATGATGAAGATGAATTGCGGCGCGCGACCACGCTGCGTGGCCACCGTCCCAAATGTCAAGCGGCTAAACGACGCGGCGCGTAAAGCAGGCGCTATGGTGTGGTACAGCCTTGTCGGAAGCAACGGCATGGCCACCCCGGCGGATGTAATCGATCCCGGATTTGTACCGCGCGATGGCGAATGGGTGCGCCAGAACGGGCCGGACAAATTTATCGGCTCGAATCTGGAGGAAAAACTAAAAGCGCGCGGCATCAAGACGGTTATTGTATGCGGCACTTCGTTTCAGGGAGTTGGCATTGGCACGGGCGGGGGAGCGGCGCAGCGCGGGTATAAGGTCATCGTCCCGATCGATTGCCTGTCTTCAGAAGACACGTACACGGAGCAATACGCGGCCTGGCATCTTTTCAAGGCTGGCCCCGCCGTGGTCACCAGCCAAGTGACGCTCACGCGCAGCACGATGATGAAGTTCTGATTCGCGTTTGCCGTCAATAACTTTGCGCGGGATTGTGGGAAGCAAGTCAGTCAAAGTTTTTCGCGCAGATTCTGGAAACCATCTGGAAATCGCAGTCGACGACAAAGCAGGCAAACCTGCTCATCACAATTTGTGAAGAACTGAAAACAAGTTGTCGCTCGAAATTCGATCAGGCGCGAGCTACGGCGGAGACCACGTCCACATTCGTCGCATTAGCCCGTTGCCGGGGCGTGAAATGGGCGGCAGCCCGGTCCAGGTTCTCACGGAGGATCATGAGCGTGAGGAATGTGGTGAGAACACGCTTTTTGATTTCGTCCGATAACCGTGCGCTTCCGGTACCCACGAGAGCAAGCTTGACGGCTGCCGCGGCCACATAACTTTCAACCTCGGCTCGTCGAGTGGCGTTGGATGCGCCCGTCGCGGTCTCTCGTCGCATCTCGGCACAGGCGCTTTCCGCAGCCGAGAGGAAGTGCGGAACGCAGAATCCTTCCATCTCCAATTCTGTGGGAACAAGGGCCCCGCAGCCGGGAACGCGACACTGTTTGAAGCAAGTATCCATAGTTTGTTGCCTTAGCCATCCCAAAGCAGGAAAACTGCCAAACTTTTACTTGTCTGCCAAGAACCCCATAAACTATCTCCAATGGTTACAATACTTTAGCAAAGACCGTTGAAAAAGATTTCCCCCGTGGACGCGGCCTGGTTAAATTTAGTGCCATTTTTGGGCAAATGTTTTCTCATAGGACCAAATTGACAAAGTAAATGGCGCCTAATCGCTCAGATTGACCGAGGGAAATCAACACCATTTGCTAGTTTTTAGAGGGTTGGTGCCGGTTTGGGAGGGGTTTACATGAACATTCCCCGGACGTGAGCCGGATTGGTCATGCAAAGCCCTCTGCCTGGAAAGGCCGCGCATTCAGGGGCGGCCATGCAGGCGACGCTGAGTTTTGCTATTATGACTGCGAAGCCTGACCCAGATGACCCAATCACCCGAATCCGTGAACCGGAAAACACTGTTCCTGCGCGCCTGCCGCTTTGAGCCTGTCGAGCGCGTCCCAGTGTGGATCATGAGGCAGGCCGGACGGTACTTGCCGGAGTACCGCGCCATTCGCGAAAAGCATAATTTTCTGGAAGTCTGCAAGAGTCCGGAGTTGGCTGTCGAGGTTTCGCTGCAGCCCTATCGAATCCTGGGCGTGGACGCCGTTATCGTTTTCTCCGATATCTTGATTCCTGCCGGTGCAATGGGGTTGCCGTTCGAATTGTCGGATAGGGGGCCCGTGATTGAGTCTCCCCTGCGAACGGCGGGGCAAATCAGGAAACTTTCGGTCTTCGACCCTGAGATGGAAACGGGCTTCCTGATGGAAGCGATACGCGGCCTTGTAAGAGAACTGGGACCCAACGTGCCCGTCCTGGGCTTTGCGGCGGCGCCGTGGACGCTGGCTTGCTACATGATCGAAGGGCACGGGAAGGATGGTTTTCCCGCCGCAAAGACGATGCTGTACTCCGAGCCGGAACTGTTTCGAAACTTGCTCGAACGCATCGCGCAGGCCACGGCGCGCTATCTTCGGGCGCAAATCGCGGCGGGCGCCGCCGCGGTACAACTTTTCGATACTTGGGTGGGCGAGCTGACCCTCGAGCAGTACCGCGAATTTGCGCTGCCCGCAACGCAGCTACTGATCGAAGAGATTGGCGCCGGCAATGCGCCGGTGATTCTTTACACCAAGGCCTCCAGCCATCTGCTGACTGCCGCGGCTGAATCTGGCGCGAATGTGTTGAGCGTGGATTGGCGCATGGATCTCGCGACCGTTCGTGAACGGATCGGGCCGCGCATTGCACTGCAAGGCAACGTGGACCCGTGCCTGCTTCTTGGTCCGGAAGAGGGCGTGCGGCAAGCCGCTCGCGAGACCGTTGAGAGCACGGGCGGCGTTGGCCACATCCTGAACCTTGGCCACGGGATTCTGCAGCAGACACCGGTTGAAAATGCGCGCGCCTTTGTTCAGGCGGGCCAGGCCGCCTGCGTCACCGACAAAGTACGCGTGGAAGGGGCGCGCTAGAACGCAGCCATGAGCGAATCGAGCCTCCATTTGCAGTTGAACCGGAAGCGCTTCGAAATTTCCGAAGCGTTCCTCGAAAAGTACAATCGGCCGGGACCACGCTACACCAGCTATCCCACGGCGCCCGTGTGGCAGGATAATTTCGGGCCGGACGACCTCGAGCAGTTTTACGCGAAGGCCAATGCGGCGCGCACTCCGGTGTCGCTGTACATGCATCTGCCCTTCTGCGAAAGCCTCTGCCTGTTCTGCGCCTGCAACGTGGTCATCACCAAGGATCACGGCGTGGCGCCGCCCTACATCGAAATTCTGGAGCGGGAAATCGAGCATGTCGGCCAGTACGTTTCCCGCGAGCGGCCCGTGGTGCAATTTCACTGGGGCGGGGGGACACCGACGTATCTGACTCCTGAACAAATGGAAGGCTTGTTCCGTTTCACGGCTGAGCGGTTTACGTTCGCGCCGGATGCGGAAATCGGCATTGAGATCGATCCACGCGTAACGACGCACGCGCACCTGGAGACGCTGCGGCGGCTGGGCTTCAACCGTTTGAGCATGGGTATTCAGGATTTTCATCCCGAGGTGCAGGAAGCGATTCACCGCATCCAGCCCTTGGAAATGACTCGCGGCTTGATCGAAGAGGCGCGCCGGCTGGGCTTCGATAGCATTAACGTCGACTTGATCTACGGCCTACCCTTGCAAACCGCGGAGCGCTTCGCGCATTCGGTGGAGCAGGTGATCGCCTTATCGCCGGACCGCGTGGCCATGTTCAGCTACGCGCATGTGCCCTGGCTTCGCAAGCAGCAAGGCGCGCTGGGCACGCGGCTTCCCGAAGGGATGGAGAAATTCCGCATTTTCCGCGCCGGACTGGAAAGTTTTCTCGACGCCGGCTATCAATATATCGGCATGGACCACTTCGCGAGGCCGAGCGACGAACTCGCCGTGGCCCAGCGCGGACGCACGCTGCATCGCAATTTCCAGGGCTACACGACGAAAGCCGGCGCCGACCTGTACGGCATGGGCGTCAGCGCGATCAGCAGCGTCGGCGCGTGTTACGCGCAGAACGATCGCGACGTCGCGCCCTATCGCCAGAGCATCGAGCGCCGGGGCGTCGCCACCATGCGCGGCTACCGCCTTACCGAGGACGATTTGCTGCGCCGCGCCGTCATCAGCCGCATCTTGTGCCACGGCGTCCTGCACAAGAACGAGATCGAACAGGAATTTGGGATCAATTTTGACGCGACTTTTGCGGCGGAAATCGAACGCCTCGCTCCGTTTGTGTCCGATGGTTTGCTCGAGCTCGAAAACGGCGTTCTGCGCGCGACGCTTCTGGGCCGCATCTTTATTCGCAATATCGCGATGGTCTTCGACCCCTATCTCGAAAAACAGAAGCTCGAAAGCCGCCAGCTTTTTTCAAAAACGCTCTGAGCGACCGATCGAGGTTTCGTGCCCATTCCCGCGCCGACTGTGTATCCGATCGTTGTGATAGGCGGAGGAATTTCCGGCCTGGCTTGCGCGTATCGCTTGCAGCAGGCGGGAATCCCGGTGCGCGTGCTGGAGGCGGGCAACCGCCCCGGCGGCGTCATTGCCACGAAAGAGACAGAGAGTTTCCGCTTCGAGCTCGGCCCGCAAAGTTTTCTCACGACGGAGCCACTGCTGGGCCTCATCGACGCGCTGGGGCTGAAAAATCAGCTTCTGCGCGCCAATCCGCGCGCGCCACGTTACATTCTACTTGGCGGTCAACTCGTGCCCGCGCCACTGACCCCGCCGTCACTTCTGACCACTACCCTGTTTTCGGCGGGCACGAAATGGCGCCTCATTACCGAGATCTTTCGCCGTTCCAGGCCGCCGGCTGACGATGAATCCATCGCCGCGTTTGTTCGCCGAAAATTCGGGAATGAGATGCTTGAGCGGCTGGTCGCCCCTTTCGTTTCCGGCGTGTATGCCGGCGATCCAGAACGGTTGAGCATGCGCGCCGCGTTTCCCAAGATTCACGAATTTGAAACGCAGTATGGAAGCGTCCTTCGCGGAGCCATTAAATCGCGGCCCGCAAAGGGTGCGCCGCGCGGGGGATTGTGCTCGTTTCGCGATGGCATGGAAACTTTGCCGGGGGCAATCGCCGCCCGCCTCGGCGACTCGCTTCTGCTTGAAACCAGCGTGGCAGGCGTGCGCCACGGCAAGGCCAATGGAAAGCCATGGTTTGAAGTTGATGTCAGGCATCACAACCATCGCGAAACGCTGGCGGCAAGCGCGGTAGTCGTCGCCACGCCCACGAATATCGCATCGCAAATTCTGCAGAACCTTTCCGAAGAATTTGCGCCAATATTTTCGCGAGTTGCATATGCGCCGGTCGCGGTGGTGTCCAAATGCTATCGCCGCGAACAAATCCAGCGGCCTCCTGAAGGATTCGGCTTCCTGGTCCCTCGTGCCGAAGGGCTGCGGGTTCTTGGCACGGTTTTCAATTCCTCGCTCTTTGCCGGGCGAGCGCCCGAAGGCATGGATTGCTTCACCAGCTTTGCGGGCGGCACGACGGATCCCGGTTTCTGCGATCTGAGCGAAGCGGATATCAGGGAAACAATTTGCGCCGAAGTCGCGCGCGTCCTGGGCATTACGGGAAAACCTGTGGCCACAAATGTGCACTGCTACGCGCACGCTTTGCCGCAGTATAATCTCGGCCACTCCCAAACCGTGAAATCGCTCGAAGCGCACATGGCGGCGATCCCCGGATTGTTTCTCGCCGGGAATTATTTATCCGGACCATCCGTATGTGCTTGCGTTGAGCAAGCCGATCGTACCGCAGAAGCGGTTCGTGTCTATCTCGCGTCCATCGGTGTCGCAGGCGTGGGAGCCGTCGCACACGCATGATTTTGTAGGACAGCACTCTTGGCTGCCCTACAAAATTCCTTTGTCGTAGTAAGATGTCGCGCGGAGTCGCTTGGCCGGCCCAATCTCATCCAATTGCTTCGTTTCTCCGTATTTAGAGAGGAACGGAAAGGGAACGGAATTTTGCTGCTTGCAGTCGTTCAACCCTGGCCCGAGGGCCAACAGCCGACCGATGCTGCCCTGATGGAACGCATCCTGCAACGCGACTCCGGCGCACTCGAGGCTCTTTACGACCGCTATGGCAGGCCGGTCTATTCCCTTGTTCTGCGGATCGCCCAGCATCCATCTTCGGCCGAAGAAATCGTTCAGGACGTTTTTCTGCAACTGTGGCGCAGCGCGGACCGGTTCCAAATCTCGCGCGGGCCTCTCGAGCCGTGGCTGTTCACCATGGCGCGCAACCGGGCGCTTGATTTTTTGCGCCTGAAGCGCGAAAAGCAGCGCCGCCGCGAAGATTCGGATTCCGACATTCTTCCTTCCGCCGTCGTACGCCCCGATCCCGAAGGTGACATTGATCAAGCCAGACGCGCGGAAAAAATTCGCACACTCATGACTTCTCTTCCCGAAGCGCAGCGCCACGCGATCGAGCTGGCTTTCTTTGAAGGTATGTCGCACAGCGAGATTGCAGCGGCCACGGGCCAGGCGCTCGGCACAGTGAAAAGTTGGATTCGAGGCGGGTTGCTGCGCCTTCGGGAATCGCTTGGGGGGGCAAGTTCGTGATGAACTGCGAACAACTCGCTTCGCTCTACGAAGAGTACGCCCTCGGCGTGCTGGAGGGAGAAGAGCGCGCGGACCTGGAGGCGCATCTGGCCCGTGCGGGCGATCAGTGCATCGCGGGAGTCGCCCGGGCGAGATGGGAGATCGCGCAACTTGCCCATGCCGCGCCCGACGCGCAGCCTCCGTCAACGTTGCGAGGCAAAATCATG
>Ga0210396_10001159_pt1 | contig 29607 bp, 32 predicted proteins | sample IncBWH17OmetaG_FD_155466 | JGI IMG/M metagenome (GOLD analysis project Ga0210396, IMG submission 155466) | Forest soil microbial communities from Barre Woods Harvard Forest LTER site, Petersham, Massachusetts, United States - Inc-BW-H-17-O ...
GTATCGGGCGGCGCGGAAACTCTGGCCCGAACTGGAAGCGAACTCCACGTTCTACACAACGGGAAAATATGCGGGCGAGACGCAAATGTTCCTGACCCCCGGACTTGGATTTGGGCGCGCGCACCTGGCGGGCCGATTTCGGTGGTCTTCCGCGGTGGGTATGCAAATCGCGGCGACCCAGTTTCATACCTACAATCATCGCTGGATGTTTTCAACGCGCGTCTCGTTCTGAGCGCAACTCTGGAAGACCGCTGATTGTGTTCACTCAAGTCCTGACAAAACGGGCTAACCGGAAGCTATTCCGGGCCACAAGTCCGGTTGTAGGAAGTTCCACCGGATAGATACCGTTAAACGCGCTTGTGTCCATTGAATGGAATCGTTCCCGGGTTGTCGGCAACCCGGAACTTACCGAGTGGGCCGGTCCCAGTTTCCGGTTTGCCTGTGACACGACCAGAATCTGGACCACCCCTTCCTCGTCGTAAGCGCTATGGCCTCTTCTCAACAATTGACCGCCGGATCGCGCCAGTGACCCGACCGGAATAGCCCATTCAACTTCCCACGACCCAACTTATCGGGAGCTAGACGGCTTAACATATGTTGGCGGTCTGCCAGTGCAAGAAATCCCGGCACAATCGTTCTAAACATCATGCAAATGTTTACGTATTCAGACGAGAGCTCTGGAGGTGATGTAATTGGTCCTCGGTGAAAGCTGCCGCCACGTATTGGCAGAACTCTTGGTAGTGATGTTCGCTTGCGCAACCGCCAACGCGCAAACCCCGCACGTTCGCCTGGAACCGGGCTCGGTGCACGCATGCAAGATTGAGGCAATTCGCGATGATAAGAAGATTTCCCTTCAATTCCGTTCCATCCTGGTGCTGACGGATTTTCCCGGCGCAAAATCCGGCGAGTCCGCAGTCCAAATGATTTACGACCCGGAGAGCAAGCTTTTCGAATGGCGCTCCTTCCAGACGTACCAGGGTTACGATGCAGAACTCGAAGCAAAGCAATTTGCCAAAAACTCTTTCGTCTATCTCGTACCCGACAGGCTCGTGGTCTTTTCTGGTCTCATGTTCCAGTCGCAGGCGGCGGTGTGGGAGAGTACAGAACACTACGACAGCATGCATCAAGGGCAAGATAGCGTGATGCGGTTCTTCGAAGAACATAGGGCAACCGCAGACACACCATGGGACGCGCGATTCAAGACAGTCGACTTAATGAAGGAGATACCGCGAGATTTCATGGAGCAGTGCTATAACGCGATGATGATCCCTCCCAGGATCGAAGAATTGCGGCGCGACGAAAAGCACTGGATTTTAAAGATTACTGGCCCGAATGGCAATTCTGCCGAAGTCTCCTTGGATGATGCATTCAAGGTAGTCGCCACAAAGCTCATTCCCCGTCCCGCCATCATCGTTGAGGACAGCGCCAGCGTTCCCACGGCGGTCCATGCGATGCGCAACGGGATTTCCTCTCGATTGGAAGCCCGCGAACTGCTGCTAAATATCGCTCACGGATGTTCCATGGCATCCCGATCGCGGGTGCTGATGGTTTACGACCCGACCACGAAGCTATTCCTGTGGTTTCCCGAAGGAGCATCAACCGATTTCCTCCCCAAAAGCGATCGCTTCCCGGACGACATAGCCGCTCAATTTTTTCAGAATTCCATCTTCGTCATTACGGAAGACAAGATAGCGGCCTTCAGCACCGATACAGAAACCGTCCGTCATTCGAGCGCCCGCTTCGCCAGTCTGCAGGATGCGCAACAGAGTCTCTTATCCGAAATTGGAAAACCTCTATCCGCGCCTGCCGCCGGCGCCAAGCAGTTGCCGCTGGACTCGCTGCTGGTTCCCATGCAGTACTACGTTCCAAAGCGCACTCCGCCATCCTGGCGGTCAGCGACCCACGAAGGCGGGCGCTGGCGCCTGCAACTGGAGTGGTCTGCAGGGCCGCTTAAAGAAGCTACCCTTTTTCTCGACGATAACTTCAGCCCGGTGAAGGCGGATCTCACCTACGCGACATCGCCAGCAAAAATCGGCGGCATTGCGAGCTGGCCGCTTCTCTGGGACACCGTGCGTAACCTGAAGGCTGATCAGCTGACGCCGCCGCCCCAAAGCGAACTCACCATCACCGACAAATCCTCCTCCATTCACGCCTTGAAAAACGGACGCCCAATAAAAGTGCAAGCGCAATTGATTGATATTCATCGCATGGGAAAAATGTTGGCTGTGTATGACCCAACGACCCGGCTCTTCTGGTGCATTTATGAGCCTCACGGCGTGGGAGACAACATCGCGTATTACTCCAGCCAATTCGAGAAGGGGAATTCCTGGTTGCTGGTTACCGATGACAAGATTCTGGGTTTCGACGCCGTGAGCAACAACAGTTTCACTGGTGCTCAAGAGTCAACCCTCAGGTACGCCAGTTTCACCGAAGGGCTAAACTACGCTTTGACGGCAGTCTGGCGGAATACAGGATCGATCCGTGACGGTCATGCGTATTTCGACATCCAGTTTCCACAGGCTTTCCTGACACAACGGACGGCACCGTACAACGTGGCGCCTCGGTATCTCGGCATTTCCGAGTCCCATGGCAACTGGCAACTCGTCCTTGAAGGAACCAGCGGTCAACAAGCCATCGTCACGCTGGGTGAAAAATACGAGCCCGTGCGTGCCAGTATCACCTACGCCGCGCACTCAGTTGGCGAAACATCCCCATAGCACTCACAACCCCATAGTCCTCGCCACTGGGCGATTGGTCTGCAGTCTGGAAGTTAGACGGTCGGTACTCCTGATCGCGGTCGACCGGATTCAATGGAATTTCAAGCCGATGAGGGAAGCAGGCCGAGAATTGTTTTGAGTTATAAGCTCAGGTGGCCGTGATCTCGGCGTCGTTCTAAGCTAAATTCCCCAGCTGTAGGGCTCGTCGCTTTTTAGAAGTTTATCTTTGAGCGACCCGCATTGTGGTCTGTTTGTTGATCGGATCTACGCGAAAGCACTGCACTTCCCGGCTGAGCCAGTACATCTTGACGCTGCGTGGGCTGAACCTTCCACGATAGGCGGAACTCTGATTCCGAGATCGTGCACAGTAAGTGGACCGGAGAAGTTGCAGTCTTGTACCGAAGCGCAGATTCCGCACAATTGCGAAATACGCTAAACCACCGTACAATGAGATAGTTGTGAACGTTCCCCCCGCGATGTTGGGGCCTGTAGCTCAGGTGGCTAGAGCGCGCCCCTGATAAGGGCGAGGTCGGTGGTTCAAGTCCACCCAGGCCCACCATTCCCCTGTTTTGACCCGTTCGAAGATCATGTCGAAGGGCTTTCTGTATGTGGGATAAACACTTACCGCATCCACGGCGCAGTTCGATAGCACCATTCTCAGCAATTTCGCTTTTTCCTGCGGAGGCTGCGTAACGTACAGAGAATGCGCCTTATTCGCGAGTTCTAAAATGCGAACGCGGTCGAGCGCACGCTCTGGATTTTCCGCCTGTTCGTGCTCGCGCAAAGACGCCAAGAGTGCTTGCTCCTCTTCCTGCCACTCGGCGGACTTCGCTTCCCAAAATTCCTCCGTGATTTTTCCGTCCAGGCGGTCAACGTAAGCCTGCTCCAGGCGTCTGCGGAGTTGGGTCAGCCGTTGGTGCATTCGCTCGGACTGGCGCTTTCTGAGTGTTTCCTCGTGGGTTTTATCGGAAAACAAGGATTCTTCAAGCTGCGCCAAAACGTCATCCGGGATGCGGATCGCCTGCAAGACCTGCCCGAGACGGTCGGCCATTGCTTCTTCGCGAAAATAGGGCAGATCGCATTTTCCCCGATAACCCGTGCAACGGTAATACGTGTACTTCTCCTTTTTGAATTCAGCCGTGACGGCGCAGTTATCGTAGGCACAGCGAAGCAAGCCAGAAAATGCGAACTCGTGTATTTGTTTGCGAGGGCGCGCTTTGTCGCTCAGCACGTCGCGCACGCGCGAGAATATTTCAGGGCTCACAAGGGGAGGATGCGTGCCTGCGTAGCTCTTGCCTTCCCATTCGTAAGTGCCGATGTAGAAGCGATTCTTCAATAGCTTTTCCAGATGCCACTTCGTGAAGGCCTTGCCGTACTCGGCTTTGAGAAACTGGCTCAAGGTATCAAGCGAGTATGAGCCTGTCGCGTATAGCTCGAACATTCGCTGCGCGATCTGCGCTTTGTCAGGGTCAACCTCAATCGTGCGGAGCAATTTGTTATTCCGGTAACCGAGCGGTGGCCGGCTCGGGTAGATCCCTTGCGCGGCCTTTTCACGCATGCCCTTGCGCACTTCATCGCGCAAGTTCTCGATGTAGTTCCGTGCGATGACAAGCTGAATGCCGTGAACGAGTTTGGCCTGTGACTTCGAGTCTTTGCTGATGACCTGCCCCTCTTTGGGAAGATGGATTTCAACGTCGAGGTCTTCTAGCGTCACGCAATCGCGGAAGTTCCGATACAGCCGGTCGGTTTTTTCCACCAGCACGACGCGGCACGCCGTGTGATCGCGCAGAAAGCGCACCATTTCGCCGAATTGTTTTCGGCCAGTCGTCTTGGCCGTCTCCACATCTACAAATTCATGCAGGACATTGAGCTCGTGCGTTTGCGCGTATTCTCGGAGAAATTTCAGTTGCGCGGGGATTGAGAAGCCCTCGCGCTCTTGGTCTTTGCTCGACACTCTCGCGTATAAGACGGCTTGTCTCATCTGGTCCTCTGTCGGCGTGCGCTGACGGCGCACGCGTTCTGGTGACCTTGCGCCGATTCAGTCTGCGTGTCAACGGGAGTCGCGGGTTTGCTGTTCCGATCCCATGCGTCTAGCAAGAGGAACATCGCCCGCAATGCGAGCAGATCATCGCCAGCGAGTTGCTTCCCCACTGTGGTCCCCTGGGCTGGCGACACCTCTCGCGTGTCAAGTAGTGGCGACGGCATTTGTACGTTGGGAGGTGGGCTTCCTACGAGGAAGGCCGAAGGGGAGGCCGAGCGGAGTACCCCTCTACTTAATACTAATGGGCAAGAAGTTCGAAAAACATTTCAAGGAAAATGAACTTTTTTGCTTTTGGGCCCCGAAAGGGCCCTGCCGATTTCCGATAAGCGATTTGGGCGGGAGCGACCCGGTGAGCACTCTTGGGCGGCAAAACCGCACAAACATCCGGGTCGCTCCCGCCCAAATCGAGGTTTTCGCCTGCGGTCTTTTTGCAGACTCATTCTGACTTAGTTGATTGTACGGAGGGCCTTTATCTCGCAGATCGGCAGAACGCGAAGGGTATGTTTCGACCAGAACACTGCGTTTGTTTCTGTGTTCTGCCGCGCTGACCCACATGACGGGAAAAAGTTACGATTGTCGCCCATTTCCTGCATACGTATGCGTGCTCGTTTATTGCCAGATGTGACTTTTTGGCACTGGGCACGGTCTTTCGATTGCAGCAGGTATAGCGTGGAGTACGCTTGGCTGTAGTTCCACCACACCTCGTAAGAGGACGAACCAATGCGAAAACAGATGCTGGGGTCGGCATTCGCAGCATTGGGCTTCGCTTTGAGCTTGTCGGCCAGGGAACCTCACCAGGAATCACGCATCAGTCTTGCGCCAGCATCGCCGCAGCCCCAGCCTGTCGCATCTCTTGCCCTGTCCGAATCACCCCCATCTGGCCAAGAAGAGGCAGCCTGGGCCTCGGTAGCATTCACGTCGGAGACCTCGATTGCGGTGGGTGTATGCCTGCGGGATTTTTTTAACCAGAAGTGTTCCTTGGTTCTCGTCCGATGGCAAGGGGGTGCTCTTCAGCCGTTCGCACAAACGCTACGATTCGACCTCGGCGTCTCTGTGTATCCGGCAAGTGATGGCCGGATACTCGCAGTTCAGCGTCTGTCCCCAAAGTTCGTGTATTCGGCGGACTTGTCCACAGTGCACGATTTGCCGAAGGAGCTGTCGCGTTTCTTTTCCCAAACGGGGAAAACGGTGGCTGAATGGGCACCCGGATCTTGGAAACTTTATCACTTGAGCGACAGGCTGGAACCGATTCGAGAGGGCACTGGGAATCTGCAGTTCGTTTCGGACGAAGTTGTTCTGATCCAAGATGGTAAGGTCATGAGAGTCGAAACACTTGATGGAACGCGGCTCGGCTCTTTCTCCGCGCCAGCAGGGGGTTACTACGCGTCTGGATCGATGGGAAACAACAAACTCTACCTCGACGACTGCAAGAGCCTGCGGATAGTTGACTTCGATGGGAAGACGCTCACGAAGATGCGGAAGGAATGCAGTGCGGGCGATACGAGCCCGTCAGCCGACGGAAGGCGGGTGTTATTCGATTTTACAAATCACAAGTCGTCTGGATTGAAACACGTGCTGGAGAGCGTCCAGACCATCACTACTCTGGGAATGGCGGGACCGGAAGACGTCAACCACGAGGAAGTTCGAGTGATTGATACGGCGACAGGCAAGGCATGCTTCGACTGGCACCGTAGTTTTCCAGCGACATTATACAGCCGGGTAAGGTCTGCAGCGATGTCACCTTCGGGCGAGTTCGTGGCGATCGTCGAAAAAGGTAAGCTGTCGATATACCGGCTTCCCTCGGACTGTGACGATTCAGTGCTAGTCTCGCCAAACAAATGAAAAACAGCCAGTTGATGATCTTGCATTCTAGGCAGTTTGAAATCCCTCACCCCGATTCACTTCATCAACTCTGATTACTGCGGGTAACCGCGCTTTTCGTTAGAATCGGAGGAGCGAGAGCCCTCCAATGCGTGGAATCCCTGCGACGATCTGGCCCAGCGGAAGAGTTCTAAGATCGTCAACCAGGGCCCACCATTTGTTTCCAGTAGGTTACCGGGTGTTGTCCCAAAGACCTCAACCCACAATCCAGCCCACTTCTCACTGCACCATCTGCGTACCCACTCCTAGCGCCGTCAGATATTCCCCCTGCGCCGCGCGTGTTTCATCGCCGTCGCCCTGCGCATACAGATCGAGCGTCAACCCCCAACTTATTTAAGGAACATCGAGAAGGGAAAAAAGGAGAAAAAATCTTGGTACCAGTACGTTTTTCTCAGAGTCGCCTGGGAAAACGAGGCCACAGAGGAAGTGCGAAGGATGGAGCTTCTGGCCCATACCGTCCAATCGACAACGACAGCTTCAGAGACGCTTGGCGCGAACGAGTGCTCTCAGCGTCGCATCTAGGAGAAAGCGTCCGACCGCCTCAATGTCCGTCTAAGAGGCGCCTTGTGCGCAGAGCGCCGTAACGCCGTTAGACAGCGCCAGCAGTGATCGGCTAAAGACTGGGCGCGTAATAGCCTGTTTTTGTGTAGACGCTGAGAGGCGGAAGCCCCTTGGGGGCGCGCAGCTTGACCTTGATCTTGCGCCACCGCGCGTCGTGTGATTTGTTACTCGGTCGGTATCCCAGAATGTATTGGTTGCACAGCTCTTCGCCTATCTTTGCGGCAATGTCCGGCAGCTCGTTGATATTTTCGACTGCGAAAGCGCGCCCGCCGGTCAGTTCCGTCACTTCCGAGAGCAGCGAGGGTCCGCTAAGTTCCTCTGGCGTTCGGCTGCGATACTCAAATGCGTCAAATATGCCGACCGAGTACAGCTGAGTACCCGCCTCTCGCACCAGTCGCTTAATATCCTTTTCGTTGTACCGACTATTGTTGTCTCCTCCGTCGGATATGATGTGCAAGGCCCGTTTGGCGTTTCGAGCAGGCCTCATCTCGCTGAGGCCCAGATATATCGCATCAAAGAGCGCAGTGCGGCCTTTCGCAGATGCCGAGAGTATGCGGCTTTGCAGATCCTCAACACTGTTGGTGAAGGTGCTCACTACCTCTGCGCGTTCGTTGAAACTGACTAGGAAGAATTCGTCTTGCGGATTGGCAGTCTTGAAAAACTGCAAGGCTGCTCCCTTGGCCTTACCGACTTTGTTGGCCATGCTGCCGCTGAGATCGAAGATGACACCTATGGAAATGGGGACGTCTTCGGAAGAGAAATACTGGATCTCCTGCTCGACGCTGTTTTCGAAGACACGGAAATTATCGGGCTCAAGGCCTGTAACCAGGCGGTTATATGAATCGGTGACAGTTACGTTGACGAGCGTGGGGTCTACATCGATATAGACGGTTTGGCCCTGCTTAATGACCTGGCCCGGCTTCACGTCGTTGGCGGCGCCGGATTGTGAAAGATCAAGACAACGAGGGCAATGAGCAGCAGAAACATGAACGTGATGGATAAAATGCGAGTCGCGACTGGACTACTTTTCACGTGGTCCCCATCGTGCCGAGTGTCATAGAGATGAATCTGAGCGATTGTTGCCCGTACCTTGATCGATTTGCGCAGAACTTTGATACAACTTGTAGTCACCAAATTCTTCGGTCTTCATATCGTCATCACTCACGCCCGAAGCATTGAGAAGGCCGGTCATTGCAGTGACCATTCCCGACGGGCCCGCGATGTAGTAGATAGGTCCATTGAGTCCGAGTAGATAACGCGTGAGCATCTCGCGATTGATGTGACCTTTTTCGTAAGGCCAAGCAATGGTTCTATGTCCAGTGACCGTTGGAATGAAGGTAAAATTTGGATTCTGCGCGGTCAAACTTTCAAATTCTTCGATGAATGCTGCGTCGTCCGCCTCCCGGTTCGAATAGAACAAATACAGTTTGTGTGGCAGACGTTCCTGGGTGGCCTTCTGAAGGATGCTGCGAATGGGCGCAATTCCGATGCCACCCGCCAGAAACACCGCAGGCCGGGTGATGTCTCTATGCAGCGTGAAGGATCCCCTGGGACGGCTCACGATGAACTTCGTGCCAAGAGCAGCAGACTTCAGCGCGGTCTTAAAGGCGGTCTTTCGCATGCGCATCGCGATCATGATTGGCTCTTTGTCAAGAGGAGAGCCCGCGAGCGAAAAGGTCCGGGAATTGTCGCTTTCACCTTCCATGTACGAGCGCGCGAAGACAAAGTCGGCATGCTGCCCGGCTCGGAATCCGAAGCTGGCCAGATTTGTGTCAAACCAAAAAGCCATCGTATCTCTTGCGATTCTTTGCCGATCCACTAAAGTCATTTCAAATTCAGCCATGGGTCGTCCTCGGTCTGAGTTTTGCGAAGGCCCTTATAAGCGCCATCGGCATTTCAACTACATAGACCAAATTGACGACGCTTTATTCCGTTCTTGTTTCGACACAGCATTTGCTAAAGGTTACAAACCGGTGACGTGGATCCAAAGAAGGAGTGCCATGAGGCGGACTCACGGTTGGAGTCCAGGACGGCCCGTCCAAAGGCGATGTGGCAGCAGGTATGTGAATCCCACGAACGCCTCCCACCGAGTGGACGTTTTGGTCAGTCCACGATTGAATCCTGCGTCGAGTACTAAATTCTTGCGAAGGGCCCGGGAAACCGCCCAGAGATTACCGACGGTGTTGCCCTTCTCGAATGGTTGCGAGAAATGCCATACCTCTCCGGAAATTGTGAACTTGCCCAGGGGATGGGAAATGGACAGTGTCTGTCCGAACTGCGCTCGACGTACATCGCCTTGCACCTGCTCGGCAAGTATCCCGTTCGTGTCGAAGTGAAATCCGTGGAGGTCTTCACTCAGAAGAATCGAGGTTGACTGACGAAAAGTGCCAACGTCGAGTTCCGGGGCGACACTTGTGTGAATCCGCCGAACATAGCTGAACGAAACAGTCGGCCGCGAACCATCGCCGACAAAGAGCACGCTTTGCACACCCGCGAAGACTTCTCCTTCATGCACCACAGTCCGGTCTTTTGACTGACCGATGGCGAGCGGCTCACTTTGTAAGAACAGCTCCAACCGCGGAAGCACGGACAGTTTGGTGATTTGTCCGACACCGACGCGCTTCGAAAACTCTGTTGAGTCTTCAGCGAAGAGCGCGCCATTTTCGAACTGCAGGTATCCAACCGGCGTGAGTGTCGCAGGTGTCGATACCGTGGGTCGTCCCGGATTAGCCTCGGGCACGGGTGTCGTTCCCGACTGTGCTCGACTGGGTTGAGCAAGGACGCTCAAAACGGAAAACAAGGAAATCGGGACGATCTTCAATCTCGCTCCTCTGAACACACAACGCAAATCTATTTCCGGAATAAATGCGGTACGTACCAGCGCGTGTAAGTTGCCATTCCCAGTAACAGCACGACCCACCAAAGCACGAGGACGGTTCGCATCCAAAGCTTGTATCTGGTGATTCGCAATTTTTCCGGCAAGAAATTTGTGCCCGCTGACAGCAAGACATACAGTCCCGCGAGTTCGGTGACTGCTCCGAACGCGGCGTGCGTCGTCGCCAGTGCGTAGTAAGCCTTGCCCAGCTTGGCCGGAACCCTGGGAAGCACATGAACGCGGAATGAAGGAATCATCATCACTGCAACTACAGCGAGGTTCAGAAGCACGATGGCGGATTGGCACCAGGCGTGTTGGCGAAAGCGCTTCTTGCGAGCAAGGCGAGCACCAAGCAAAAGACCAATCCCCATCGCGATTTCGAGGACCAGAACCACATTGGCAGCACGGGGGGCGGCCGTTTCAAGAAATGCTTTTATCAACAGACTGTCTCCACGCAGACTACAGACTGCGTTCGGTTGGTGTTCAGATAAGAGTCTCGCGTGGCAGAATGCGCAGAATTCATTCCTGCAATTGGGAGGTGCTAAGGCCGCACATCGGTGTCGGCCATGAACACCTCCTAGGTCTGGGGGGCGACAGCACTCAAAGCCACAAGCGTAATGGGTGCACCGTGTTTCGACGAAACTCCTCAGTCTCCGTACGAGTCCGTCGTGGAGTCACTTCCACCAATCACCGGACATGCAGCAAATTCTCGAAAGGATTCGCGTCCCTTTAACAATGCGTTCGCATCCTTCCTTTTCAGAATGATTACGCTCTGCGTCTTTGCTGAGCCGCCGTTTTCTCCGGGCTCAGCAACGCACACGTAGATCCCCGAGGATTTCTGGTCGAGAACCTTGATCGCCAACCTCCTCACTCCACCCGCCGCCTCGAGGACGGCTTCGCTTTCGTCCACCCTCTGCGCGGCGAATCCGTAATCTGCAAATGTCTTCTTTCCTTTTTCCTTCTTCGGACGGAGCGCGGACGGCAGTGAAGTTAAATCCAGTTTCTCGACCACGAACGCCGCTACGTTTTCTTTGGGATATGCGGCCTCATCCCCAGCCACCACCAACGGCGCGTATGACAGCGCCACAATCGCCAACAGAACTTTAGTTTTCATTTTCGTGCTCCTTTTCCGCATGGGACTTCTCCGAATATTTGGTCGCAAAATGCCGTCAGCACTTGCCTTTTTGCCGAATCTCCCGACGCGTCAAATTGTCCTGTTGTAGAATCAACCGACTGTTGTTGAGTAGTTTCGGAGCACTTCTATCCTGGTCCATTCACTCCGCTGAGAAAGCCGCCGAGGTGTCCCGTCAGTGCGACGATGACTACGGCGACCGCCTCGATCGGCAAGCGGTATCCCGGCAGGACCTCTTCTTTGTTCCTTCGGGGTTTCATGTGGATGAACCACACCATACAGATCAGGATGCTTGACGCGCATCCCGTTATCAGATGCATCAAGAGGATGCCCTTCAGTTTTTGACCCTCAAGTTCCCACTGCCAAGCGAGAATTCCGGTGACTACCACGGGTATGGTTGCAATCGCAGCGACGAGCAAGTTGTAGTAGGCCGCCGCAGCCAGCAGGCGCTGCTTCTTCCACTGCCCAAGGAAATCAAAGAGAACGCCGATGATAAACAGCGCGATCGGGAAGTGGATCAGCACGACATGTTGCGCATGCTTCGCCAAAAGTACTGTTTTTATGTCGAACGGATGCAAGGTCGCTCCTCACTCACTGCACGATGACTTTGCCGGTCATCTTCGGGTGAATCGAACAAAAGTACGGATAGGTCCCCGCTTTGCTGAACGTAAAGGAAAACTTTTCGTCGGTATCCAACACTTTGGATTTGAACGTCTTCGAATCATCCGTGCTAACTACCGTGTGAGGGATATCGTCACGGTTGATCCACGTCACCGTGGTCCCGACGGGCACCGTTAGCGTTACGGGACCGAAGCTAAAGTTGTCGATCTTCACCTCCATCGTCGACATCTTCTCCTGCGCGCTTAAGGCGAATCCTCTGCGGCCTTCTACGGTCCCCACAAATCCGATCGTTAGCACTGCCGCGAGTATTACAACGGACGCACTTCTCCTCATGCTTTTTCTCCTTTTATCTGTTTCAAGTTCGAATTGTTTCTACGTTTGGCTGGATCTAGCTCACGCGAGCGAAGAATCAACCACAGCCAGAGCGTGTTTCCCTTGTATGTAGTTCACATCGGTGATGCCGAGGACGCTTTTCAGTTGCTCCGCTGGCACCTTCATCGGGCCTGGTGAATCGGCTTTCCCCGGGGCCGGTTGTGGAAACGCCGTTGACGCCGCGGTATGAAACGTTACGTTTCCTTCGACCTTCTGCATCGTCTGGTGGATATGCCCATTGAGCACAGTCACGGAACCGAATTTCCTTAAATACGCCAGTGCTTGTGCGCTATCGTCTGTTCCCCAGCCCCAGTCCGGATAGACAGACCAGAGTGGAATGTGCGCAAACACAACAATTGGTGTGCTGTGCTTCAAGTGTTTTACATCGTCTTCCAGCCACTCAAGCTGGTCGTGGCCCAGCGTTCCGAGCCCCCCGGCCTTCAGATTCATCACATTGACCAACCCGATGAAGTGCGCGCCCTTCTTTTCGAAGCTGTACCATCCCGCGCCCCTGCTATCTTTTCCATAGCGCTCAAGGAACTGTTTCCCATCGTCATTCAGCACGTCGTGTTCACCGGGTACGTAGAAGACATCCTTGGGGGTCGCGCTCTTCAATATTTGGTCCACCGTATCAAACTCTTCGGGCTTCGAGAGGTGGCTGATGTCGCCCGTGTGCAGCATGAATTCTGGTGCGTGCGGAAGGGCGTTGATCTTGTCCACTGCTGCTTTCAAGGTGCCTGCGACGTCCGGATTCGCCGGCTTGTTGAAGCCCATGTGGCTGTCGCTGATCTGCACGAAGCTCAGCTCACCCATCATGTCTGCCGTGCTAATCTCCGAAATTCGGCTCAAACTGTACGAGTTCAGCACGCCGCCTTTCATCACACAAAAGGCACCTGTTCCGGCCCACGCCATGCACTTCAGAAAGCCACGCCGGTCAATTCCGTCATGGTTGTGGTCGTGCAGGAGTTCATCTTTTTTTTTCTCGGACATCCTAGCCCTCCATAGCTACTTTTTTTTACCCCGTCTCCAAGCTCTTCACATGCCGTTGGGACTGGCGGCGCGGGATGGTTTGGGGGTTGCCCGCGTCGCCAGTGAACGTGCTTGCGTCCATCCAGACCGAGGCAGCGCCTCTCTTATTCCAAATTCTCCGCGTTCACTCTCTATTTGCATGTCCGTCACAACAGAGCACACGCCGAGAATAAAATCGCCGGTTCTCCGGTTCTTACGCATGAAGCATCACTGATCAGGGGAAGTCTTTGAGCGATTTTGATACCGAAGACCGACTGCGCTTCGAACAGCTTGTGCTGCCCCATGTCGATGCCGCCTTTAATCTCGCGCGTTGGCTGTTGCGAAGCCGCGCAGATGCCGAAGATGTCGCTCAGGAAGCCTTACTTCGCTCGTACCGTTTCTTTCGCGGCTTTCATGGTGGAGATGCACGCGCATGGCTGCTCCAGATCGTGCGCAATACTTGCTACACATGGCTGGAGAAGAATCGCCCCATGGAACTAAACATGGAATTTGACGAAGAGTTACACCTGCAGACCTGCGCCACACCTGAAACGCTCGCTATTGCCGGTGATGATCGCAAGCGCCTGACCCTGGCTCTCGAGACGCTGCCGCCGCGCTTCCGCGAAATTCTTGTCCTTCGAGAGCTCGAAGGCTGTTCCTACAAGGAGATCGCTGCAATCACGGCGATCCCCATTGGCACAGTTATGTCCTCGCTCTCCCGTGCGCGTCGCCAGTTGCATTCCGCGCTGGTAGATTCTCCTCAAGGAGCTCGTCCGTGAGATGTGACTTTGCCGACTCTCTGCTGCAGGGCTATTTCGATGGTGAGCTGAGTGGCCGTAGGGCTGCTGAATTCGAGCGTCACCTCCGACATTGCGTCCACTGCGCCACCGAACTCGTGGATCTGGATTTGTTGCGCGATAGAATGCAACTCGCCCAACTCTACGAACCTGCCACGGCCGCGCTGCGGCGGAGGATTAACGCCCCTCTCCGCGCAATCGCACCGACGAAAGCTGTGTCACGGCCTCTCGTTTGGCACTGGCTGGCAGCTGCGGCTGCACTACTTTTCGTCTCGATCTTACTGTGGAGAGTCGGTCACGGCGTTCGCGGTGACGACTATCAAGCCGAACTTGCCGGAGAAATTGTCGATGCGCACGTGCACTCGCTGCAGCCAGGCCAGATGAACGGCATCGCCTCCAACGATGAGCGCGTTGTTGAGGGATGGCTCGAGGGCAGAGCCAGGTTTGCTGTTCCTGTGCGAAATTTCGCAAGCGACGGTTTCGCGCTGAAAGGTGGGCGCGTAGATGTTATTGAAGGCCACGCCGTCGCGGTGCTCGTCTACGAGCGTAACAGGCGTCCAATTAACGTATTCATCTGGCCCACACGGGAACGGGACAGTCCACCGCGGACAGGTTCCCTGCAGAGCTTTCAATGGGTTGATTGGCGAAAGGGCAAAATGGAATTCTGCGCGGTGTCCGACGGAAGCCCTGTGGACCTTGAGCAGCTCCGCCAGCTAATCAATTCTTTCGCATAGGCAAACCGTGAATATTATCGGGCAACTTCATTTCCAGGATCGAATCCGAGCACGACCGTATGGACTGCAAGCACAAAATCAAGGGGTCGCGCATTCGGTTTGTCCTTCATCTTTAAGCGACGGCACTCCTTACAAGAGGAATAGAACATTCGTGACGCAGGTATTCAGAGATGAACGCAATCGAATTACGGAAGGGATCAACAATGATCAGGACAACAATGGTGATATGGCTTGTGTTACTGATGCTGGCTCTAAACGTGGCTGCTTTCGTGACTCGGGTCATTGAAAAATACAGACTGGCCGATCGCTTACCAAAATCCTCAGAAAGAACCATTGCTACCATACGGACCAAGTGAACCGGCGATGTTGAAGCATCGACGGAGCCAGCCGACAAACCGATAGACATTGTCCGCTCTACGTGAGCCGAAATTGTGGCATTCACGATCAGGGACCGCGGAACAGAACTTTTGGGGAAATGGGTGTGAGGGATGAATGCAGAAGAGGTACGAGAATGGAGAAGCAGGCCAGAAAGCGTAGCAGCAACAACTGGGTGATTACGGTCGAAAGCAGAAAAGACCAACACCAGGAAATCATTCTGGCAACAATCGCCAAGCGTGCCTACCAGCTTTTCGAACGGCGTGGGTACGCGCATGGCTTTGATTTGGATGACTGGATCACTGCAGAAAAGGAACTTCTGCAGAACGATTTTAATGGGAACACCTCCCAATTTGATTTGTTCATTGAGTCTCCGCGAGATCCGAAGGTGACCACAATACTTAGCATGACGACTCATAGCATGATTGTTTTTCGCAGTCATGCTCGACACGCCGGAGAGGTTGCTGGTGGGCCAGATGTAGCATCTGTCCACCTCTTTCCAGAAGAAATTGACACAACTAAGACGAATGTGAATGGCGTGGATGGGCTATTGCACGTGCAGGTTCCAAAGAGGAATCATAGGAATTCGACCTGACCTCCCTCGCTCGTCATCAAATTCCGTGGCTCAACGTGGGAGGCCGATACGGCGCACAAGGTCTTCAAAGCGCGGATCTGAGCGGAGAGGGTCGAAGCCCGGCCGCAAGAGCACTCCTGGGTTAAAACGCTCTTCGTATCCTTTTTCGAGCCAGCTCATGGCTTGATCCGTATCCCCGAGAGCTGCATAGATCACGGCAATCTCCGAACCATGCGAATAAATAGAGTTTGATCGCTTCTTCAACTCATTCAACAGCTTTATCGCTTCGCCCCGCTTGCCGGATGCCGCGTATGCGCGAGCAAGATTAGCCAGAACCGTCGGGCTTCCACCGGAAAGCTCCGCCGCCTTTTGCAATTCTGCAACCGCTTCGTCATTCATGTGCTTCTGGAGGTAGGCCTGCGCGAGTTGATTATGTGCGAGAGCAAAATTAGGGTCCATTTCAATCGTTTTGCGGCTTTGTCGTATCGATTCGTCATAAGAATGCGCAAGGACTAGAAGCTCCGCCAAATCGGCGTTGATGATGAGAGATAGCGGATCCAGGTTTTCCGCTTTTCTCATTTCCGCGATCGCTTCATCATACCGGCCCAACAGACTCAAGTGCCATGCATACCAATGGTGAGCGGTTGCATAGCTCGGGTTCAGTTCAATGGCTCGCCGGAATTCTTTTCCGGCAGCGTCAAAATCCCAGTCGAAACCATCCAAGCAAAACGCAAGCGAGTTGTGGGCCTCGCCGAGAGAGCCATCCAATTCCAGTGCTTTGATCGCCGCAGCCTTAGCTTTTGGCAGTGCCTCCGTCGGGGTCATCACCGCATACTGCCAGTCTCCCAACAGAGCAGTCGTGTCGGCTAAACCAGAATAAGCGGGGGCATATTTCGGATCCTCGTCGATGGCCTGATTGAAATAAGCTAGAGCAACCTTTAAAGCATCCGCCGTTCGCTTATTCCAGAAGTAACGCCCTTTGAGAAAGGACTCGTATGCTTCGGGGTTAACGACCTTCACGCTTTTCAGCGCAGCTTGCTCCTGGGGATTCACGTTGATTCGAATTTGGTCTGCAATGGCGCGAGCCACCTGATTCTGCAGCGCCAAAGTATCCCGCAATTCACCCTGATAACTCTGGGACCAAAGGTGCTTGTCCGCAGAGGCCTCGATCAACTGCGCCGTGATTCGGACCTGGTCTCCGGAGCGAAGCACGGTGCCTTCCACCACGGCGTCCACGTTCAACTCGCGAGCAATCTGCGGCAAAGGCTTGCGCGTGCGTTTATAAGCCATCACTGAGGTACGCGAGATCACACGCAACGCGCTGATCTGGCCGAGATCCGAAATCAGCTCGTCGGTCATGCCATCAGCGAAGTAATCCTGAGACGCGTCGCTCGAGAGGCTTTCGAGCGGAAGGACGGCCAAGGAGCGAATGGCAAGGGACGGGCGGTTCGACGAATGAAACTTCCAGGCGGCGAGAGATACCAACAGTAGGAGCAGCACGAAGGCCGATATCTTCCCTGTAGGTGACGACAGAAGGTATTTGGGCATTGCCGGTTTGCCGGCGAGATCGGGGCGATCACCAGATTCGGCCAATGGATGACGCAGTCTGACGAGGTCCGGGCTGTCAACAATGGCCGCATCGGCTTTTTTAACATCTGCAAGGAAGCGGTAGCCGCGCCGCGCAACGGTTTCCACAAATCGGGGACTTTCGGCGGAGTCACTGAGGGCCTCACGGATTTTGCTGATCGCCTTGTTGAGCCCGTGGTCGAAATCCACAAATGTGTCTGCAGGCCAGAGTTTTTTTTGAAGTTCCTCGCGAGTTACGACCTCGCCGGGATGCTCCAGCAGCATGGCCAGGATTTGGAAGGGCTGTTCCTGTAAGCGAACTTGGAGGCCGTGCTTGCGCAATTCGCCGGCGCGAAGATCCAGCTCGAATACCCCGAATCGGAACCGCCCGTGGAGGTGAAGGTCTTCTTGCATGAAGTCGTGAATGCCCGGCGCGAGCGAGTGTACCACCTGACAGAGTTCCAGGAAATCGAACGTAGGGACATCTTCTAGTAAGTCTTTTGTAGAGTTGCGGTTACCAGGGGACCCTCATTCCAGCGGCAAGGAATTGCCCGTCCATTGAATCGATCTCAACTCCCAACCATAGTGAGCCGGTCAAGCGAAGGGCTAGGACGCCGTACCGTCGCGGGAGGTTTCCATGTTCGAGCACAATCAGCTTCCAAACTTTGAGCAGGCTGTCCTGCCGCATCTTGATGCCGCCTATAACCTCGCGCGCTGGCTGATGCGCAATGAGCAAGACGCCCAGGACGTCGCCCAGGAAGCATACTTACGCGCTTTCCGGTTCTTTCCTGGCTTCCGCGGCGGCGATGCGCGTGCCTGGCTCATGAAAATTGTCCGGAATACTTGCTATACCTGGTTGCATACAAACCGGCCACTGCAAGAGGCCACGGAATTTGACGAGAGCCTTTTCCATCCTGAAACTTGCGCCCTCAATCCTGAAGAAGCCGTGCTCCAGAACGACAGCAATACTCTGGTGCGAAAAGCGATGGAGAAGCTCCCGCCGAATTTTCGGGAAGTACTCATTCTGCGCGAACTTGAGGGGATGTCGTATCGAGAGATCGCAGACATCACCGGCATGCCAGCAGGCACCGTGATGTCGAGCTTATCGCGTGCGCGGGTGCGGCTTCGTCAGATTCTGATAGGTCTCATGAACGGAGAAACGGTGGCAGATCCACGGCGAATAGCAGTTGCGACCGCGTAAGGGCGCGTTGCTGGACCATCAGCGATTTTGGGATTCCAACTTGGGGCAATTTCTTGGCGGATTCAGAGATAGGAGTAGGGTTATGAACTGGCGTTTATCAACTTGTTTGCTCTTCGGGGCTCTTTTGTCATTGTCGCTCACGGCTCGGGGTCAAGATACAGGCTCAACTATCGCGCAAAAAATGATCCTCAGCGGACCATCATTCAAGATGGAGGAGCCGACTGAAGCCGCACGGGGAACTAGTGACTCGGTTTCCCTGCGGGAGTTGAGTATTCCGGAACGCGCAGCCAACGCGTTCCAGAAAGGGATAGATCGCCTCTCAAAAAATGACCCGGCAGGCAGCCTCGTTCATCTCCAACGCGCCACTTCCGAATTTCCAAACTTTTATGAGGCTTATCATGCCATGGGTGTAGCTCAAATGAGCTTGGGACATGATGAAGAGGCTCAACAGGCATTTCAGAAATCCATCGACGCGAGTGGCGGCCATTACGCGGAACCGCATTTCGGCTTGAGCGCGCTTCTGTGCAATCAGCAAAAATTTACTGAGGCTGAGCCGATCATCCGAAAGGCATTGGAACTTGCCCCGAGTTTCGGCCCGGGTCATTTCATACTCGCTTGGACGTTGTTTGGGCTGAACCGCCTGGACGAAGCGGAGAAAATTGCTCATGAGGCGTCGACACGAGCTCCCAAGTTCGCTCTGGCTCACCTGCTGTTAGCAAATATCTATAACCGTCGAAGTGATTATTCGGAAGTGGTGGCCGAACTGGATGCTTTTCTCAGACTCGCGCCGGATGGGCCACTGAGTGACCAGGTACGCGAAGTCCAGGAATCTGCTAAGCGGAAGCTTGCTCACTCTGTGGTCATTATCGCTGCGGCACGGGCCAAACCTTGAGCTGAGCTACTAATCAATCTGAATGAATGCGGCCGGAGTGCTGGATGAAGCGGAAGGTCGGTAGCAGTTGTTTTTTCTACGTAGGTCGGTTGAAACAAACGGTCATAAATTGGAGACCGAAAGATTCACAATTTTATTCCCGCCACTTAAACATCCCTGGAGCGGGGAATTATCCAAGAGCATGCGTGGTCTTACACACTGAAGACAATGAAATGTCTCGCAATTCAAAAACCGCATCGCACAAGGAGATTTGAAATGATCTGGGCTCGGCATTTGAAACTAGTAACGAAAATAGGGATTGCTGCTCTTGCGTTGGTCGCTTTGGCGACTAGCGGAAACGCGCAGGACGCACTCACAGGCAAGTTCACCCTGCCATTTGAGACTCATTGGGGAACCGCCACACTGCCGGCAGGCGATTACACTTTCGCTCTGCCAGTCACGGGCTTTCCTTACACACTTTACATCCAGGGAAAGGGAGGCAACGCGATTATTATGGCCGCTAGCGCCGACGAAAGAGTGGTTGCGGGCCATGCGCAACTGAACCTGGTAAACATCGCGGATGTGCAGAACGTCCAGACATTCGAGGCGCCGGAGCTCGGGCTGACCCTTAGCTACTCGACGCCCTCGCAAAAGCACATGGGACACAACCTGGCCCACCAAAAGACGATGCCACAGACCGCGCCTGGAACTCAGGTCAGCGAAAACAAAACTTCATCCATCGCAGTCCAGATTGCGTCTCGCTAAGGAAAAAAGTCATGCAAGCCACTGCAAATGCCAGGTGCAGAAAGCTAGCGGTCGAATCCCTGGCAAGGCCCATTGTACAGAAGCGGCGTAGCCTGAATTGGGATGCGTGTTCCCGCACGGAACGCATCTCGAAGAAGGCTGCGCCGCCAGTCTATTCTCTCGCCAGCGATAAGCTGACCGAAGCGGAGATCATCCGGCGAGCCCAGGACGGCGATCCGGCAATGTTTGAATCTCTCTATCGGTTGCACAGCCGGCGCGTGTATGCGCTATGCCTGCGCATGGTAGGAAATCCGACCGAAGCAGAAGATCTGACCCAAGAAGCCTTTTTACTTCTGCTCCGCAAGATTCACACGTTTCGCGGTGAATCTGCCTTCTCTACCTGGCTGCACCGGCTGGCGGTTAACCTCGTGCTCATGCGTCTCCGCAAGAAGTCTCCAGCTATGGTGTCGATCGAAGCGACTCCCGATCCCAACGATGAAACGGTTTCACCAAGCATCGATGTTGGGGGGCCTGACTTGTTGCTGGAGGGATCGATTGACCGAATAAATCTCGCACGCTGCATCGCGCAGTTGCCGGTGGGCTACCGCACAATATTTGTCTTGCACGATATCCAAGGATATCAGCACGGCGAGATTGCCGAGATATTGGGACGCTCGGTAGGCGATTCGAAGTCGCAGTTGCACAAGGCCCGCATGCGGCTACGCGAACTGCTCCACGAACTTCAGCGTGACAAGGCGCGGCATGAGCGCCTGTCAGCAGCTAAACTGCGTTCCCGATCCAGCGCGACTTTGGTCCCTCTAACGTCTTAGATACCGAAACGCAGTATCTACACTGGTTACGCCAATCAAGCTGCAGTCAGGCACCATCCGGTATACATGCGACCAACAACGCTTGATATTGAAGAAGGAGAGAAAGTGATAGTTCCAAGGTTTCTGATACCCGTCGGCGCCAAGTTGGCTGACATCGCGAGGCGGTGATGCCCGGAAGCTATCCAGAAAGGTAGTTCTAGGAAATGAATGCGGGGGGTACTTCGAAGTTCATTCAGTTTTCCAACCCACAGCCCAACCCACAAAAACCTACGTCTTATATGACTCCCGCGAAGTTTGGCAGTCCCCGCGGTCTTGTAAGTTATTGTAAAACCTAACCACGCTACCCTGATAAGGGCGAGGCCGGTGGTTCAAGTCCACCCAGGCCCACCATTCACTAGCCATGGCGTTTCACACCTACGTCTTAAAGAACCAATCCACCGGACGCTTTTACATGGCCACAGCGAAAACCTCACGAAGCGCATCTTCGAGCACAACAATAACCGGACGACAAGCGAACCCCGGCTGAAACAAATGTGTGCATCACAGCCGAAGTTTTGTAAGGACTCGTTATGAGGGCCTTCGAAACCCCGCAGCAGACGTAGCCGCATTCAGACTAAGGTCATCGGAGGAAAGCGGTCCGCCGCTTTGCTGATGGTCATAGTGATGCTCGTACACTACGCGCGACCCGCTCCATTTCCGGAAAGTGCACCAACGCACAGTGCAGGTCCTACCGGAGACACCGACCAGATCGAGCGTCCACGCAGAATGCCTCCCGTCTGCAGCATCTCCAGCAATTGCGGTCTGTCGGATGGATATCAAAAGGCCACCGATTTCGGCCATTACGTGAAGCGGTACAAGAAAATTAGCGAGAAGTGAGCGGACTCTCGCCTTTCCACGCACCGTTCCTTCCGCGGTTTCGCTGCTCACCTCGATATCGTCGGCGTAAAAGACGTCGAAGATTTTAAGGAACTCTTCGAAGCCTTCGCTGATGTTAGCCTGAACGATGGCCGCGTTAAGGGTTCGCTCTCGGCTTTGGGAACTTATAAATGGATCAAGATCGATGTGATCGGCGGAGACGAAGCTCTGTTCTTTGGCCATTGAAGTTCCTCGATGGAGCAATCTGGATCGAAACGCATAGTGCCGGTGCCCTGGCTTCAGCTCCCACCAGCTTCGATGTCGTTTGAGACCGGTCGGTTTCAGTTATTTTGTGTCGCTTTGCGCAAAAAAGATGTAACCCATTGTGCTGTTGAGCATCACATATTGCGCAGGAGAAGATATGTCGGTGAAAAGCGTCCAATTTACGGTTGCCGCGCACATTATGGCTGCCCTGGGTTACTTCCACGGCGAGGAAATCTCCTCGGCGACCCTGGCCGGGAGCGTGAACGCCGACCCTACATTCGTTCGAAAGTCGCTCTCCAAGCTCTCGAAAGCGGGCCTGGTCGTGACAAAGCGCGGCAAGAGCGGAGCGAGCGTGCTTGCGCGTCCTCCGCGACAGATCACGCTGTTGGACATATACCGTGCCAGTGCGGCACCGCCGGCGTTTGCGATTCACTCGTATCCGGTGGAGAAGAGGTGTCCGGTCAGCTGTCACCTCAAGGAATGCATGTCGGGAGTGCTTTCTCAAGCTCAGTACGGCTTCGAGAGATCGCTCGCGAAAATAACGCTGGCCAATCTAGTTGGTCAGATCCGGGAAAAGGCGCATTGACTTTTTTTGTTTTTAATCGTGCAGAAAAAAAGCACAGTTAATGAGTAGATCTAAAAGTATGATGACGGTCAACGGAGGCACAGCTATGAGTTCAGCAGTTGTTAGGAGCAGAAACGGGTTCAAGAGAAATTCGATGCGCTTCGCCGCCGCTTTCTTGGCAGCGCTGGCCATCTTTGCCGCCGGTCCGAACGCAGCTCTGGATGCCGCACCCCAGCGCCATGATCAGCAGCCGGGCTTCTACCGGCTAAAAGTCGGCGACCTCGAAGTGACGGCCCTATACGATGGCACCCGCGCATTCGATCCGCACTGGCTGAACGGAACGAAGGCAACGATGGATGGTGTTGTTAAGGGACTGCAAGAAGATCCGCGCATGCTGGACGTTGTTGACAGCGGCTTCCTGGTCAACACCGGCAAGCAACTAATCCTCGTGGACGCGGGCGCCGGCACCTGGTGGGGTGGGGCAGCACTCGGGCGCTTGGCGGGGAGCCTCCGCAGCGCAGGCTATACGCCGGAAGAAGTCGGCATCGTTTTGGTCACGCACTTCCATTCCGATCACGTCGGCGGCCTGACCACTCAGGATGGAAATCGCGTTTTTCCAAATGCCGAGGTCTACGTCGCGAAGGCAGAAAGCGACTTTTGGCTGTCGCCGGAAATCGCTGCCAAGGCGCCGAAGGATGCGCAACCGTTCTTCCAGAGTGCGCAAGCCATCGCCGCGCCGTACATCAAGGCCGGGAAGTGGCACACGTTTAGTGGTTCCGCGGTAATCGTCGACGGCATGCAAATCGTCCCGCTGCCTGGCCATACCCCGGGACATACCGGCTATGAATTCTCGTCAAAGGGAGAAAAAATCCTGTTTTTGGGCGACATCATCCACGCACAGCGCGTCCAGCTGCAGCATCCCGAGGTCACGGCGGTCTTCGACATCGACCAGACTGCGGCTGCGGCGACGCGGAATCAATTGCTGCCTAAGCTTGCGGGCGCGGATGTTTTGATCGCGGTTCCGCATTCGTCGGTATTTCCTCCCCTGGGCCGCTTCCACAAGGAGGGGAGCGGGTATAGCTGGGTGCCGGTTGTATTTACCGATCGATGGGACGAGCAAGCGTCTTCACCGCAAAAGTAGTAATGCTACGTGGCAAGCCGCCGGGTCAAGTTGGGGCCATCGGCATTGCTGGACCCGGCCCTTGGCAATTGCTTTGCCGCCGAATTTGGGGGCGAAGATACTGCCTGTATGAATCAAGATAGGAGAATTTATGGAGCGTCTTGCTGTTTGTTCAGCGGTGATCGGTCTCCTACTTCTAATTTCGTCTCCATCTGCAGTTGCGGGCGGTCGGCACAAGTTTTCAATCAAAGTATTCACCTCTCCCGACGATCAGTTTTGGACTAACTCCGTCATTATCGAAGGAGAACATGAGGTGATGTTGGTCGATGCGCAGTTAACAAAAACCAATGCTGAAAGAGTATTAGAGAAAATTAAGGAGACTAAAAAGCCGCTTTCTATCATTTACATTACCCATGCGCATGCCGATCACTTTCTTGGACTGGAGGTTTTTAAGGAGGCATATCCGGGAGTGAGAATCATCGCCACTTCTACGGTAACCGATCGAATCAACATGGTCTATCAACAGAAAATAGACAAATGGAAAAAGATCTTGGGCTCAGGTGCAACCTCTCACGTTGTTGCCATCGAAAAATTCGACGGCAACTTTATTAATTTTGAGAGCTCACAAATAGAGGTCCTTAAAAACATCCAAGGCGACACCGATGAAAACACAATGCTTTGGATTCCTGGACAGAGAGTTCTCATTTCTGGCGATGTCTTATTTAATGACATGCACGTTTACACCGCGGAAACAGACAGTAAGGCTAGAGGGAAATGGTTGAACTCATTACAGGAAATCAGAGAATTGAAACCTTCGATTGTTATTCCTGGACACAGCAAGGTTGGAGCTCCCCTTGACGCGAATGGCGCCGTAGATTTTACGGAAAACTATTTATTGGTTTTCGAAGAAGAACTCAAAAAAGCCAAAGATCCGGATAGCTTTATTAATACCATGAAGGAAACATTCCCATCCGCCGACCTTCTCTTGGCAATCGAACGGGGCGCGAAGGCTAATGTTAAATAGGAACAAACAAACTAACGATTTGGTAGACCGAGCGCAGGATGCGAAGGGCCGAATCAATCACCGTGGGACGGATGCTAATGAAGAAGTACAAGATCGCTATTCTGGACGATTACCAAAATGTGGCGCTTAAGTGCGCCGATTGGTCGGTGCTCCGCGATCGAGCCGACATCGCCGTATTTCAGGACCACCTCGCCGATCCGGACGCCGTGATTGAGCGGTTGCTGCCTTTTGATGTCGTTTGTATCATGCGCGAGCGGACGCCGCTAACCCGCAACGTCATTGAGCGCCTTCCCAATCTCAAGCTGATTGCCTCGACGGGAGCTGGAAACGCGTCGATCGATGTGGCCGCCGCGAGTGATCAGGGGATCGCAGTGGTCCACACGGGGTATAGGTCGGACCCGACGATCGAATTTACCTGGGCGCTGATCCTGGCCTCCGCGCGAAATATCGTGACGGAGAGCAACTCCGTCCGATCCGGCGGCTGGCAGCAAACAGTGGGCACGGATCTTCGTGGAAAGACCCTGGGCGTTCTGGGACTTGGGCGGATTGGATCACAGGTCGCGCGGGTTGGGAGCGCTTTTGGAATGAATCTGATTGCCTGGAGCCAGAACCTGACGCCCGAGGCGGCCAAAGCCGCGGCTGCAACCCTGGTTTCCAAAAAGCAGCTGTTCGAGCGGGCCGACATCCTGACGATCCATTTGGTGTTGGGCAGCCGTACGCGCGGCCTGGTAGGGGCCGCGGAGCTGGAGAGGATGAAGCCAACGGCCTGGTTGATCAACGCATCGCGCGGGCCGATCGTCGAAGAGCAAGCTTTGATCAGCGTGTTGAAGAACAAGCAAATCGCCGGTGCGGCGATCGACGTATTCGACATTGAACCGCTGCCTCCGTCTCAACCTTTCCGGACCCTCGACAACGTACTCGCGACGCCGCACATCGGCTACGTATCGCATGGTCTTTACAAGACGTTCTACGAGGATGCCGTCTCGAATATTCGGAAGTGGTTCGACTCGGCAAAAACAGAGGAGAACAATGCCTAACAAGCTCGAAGGCAAGGTTGCTGTCATCACCGGCGGCACAGAAGGGATTGGGTTAGCTACGGCAAAGCTTTTCGTCAAAGAGGGTGCCTATGTCTTCATCACGGGCCGCCGCCAGAAGGAACTCGACGAGGCCGTGAAGGCCATGGGCAGCAACGTTTCTGGCGTTCAAGGAGACGTTGCCAAACTCGCCGACCTTGATCGTCTTTACGAGACCGTCTCTAAACAGAAGGGGCGAATCGACATCGTTTTCGCCAACGCCGGCGTTGGCGAATTTGTTCCCTTTGCGGCCGTCACCGAAGAGCATTTCGACAAGCTATTCAATATCAATGTGAGGGGCACGCTGTTCACGGTTCAAAAGGCCTTACCGCTACTGAAGGATGGTGGCTCTATCATTCTCAACGGCTCTGTCGCGAGTGTTAAGGGCACTGCCGCCTTCGGCGTCTACGCGGCGAGTAAGGCTGCAATTCGCTCGTTCGTGCGAACCTGGACTACAGATCTGAAGGACCGTCGTATCCGCTCAAACGTTGTTAGTCCGGGTCCCATCAATACACCGCTGGTGAGCCGGCAATCTGCAGACGTGATTGCGCGGATTGTGTCCACCATCCCGATGGGACGCATGGGGGAACCCGAGGAAGTTGCTAAGGTGGCGTTGTTTCTGGCGTCGGATGACTCCAGTTTCGTCACGGGTATCGAACTGTTCGTTGACGGCGGCAGAGCCCAAATCTGACCGAAACATGGGAGATTTTTTTTGGCGGGATCGCTCGCAGTCCGCCCAGGCCCACCATTCCTCTCCGTTATTTAGCCTTCTAACAAAATTGAATCACTTCGTCTGGTTGCTTGAACCCGAACGGGCTAGGGTTTGGGTGGTACTGCTGGTGTCGGCGGGGGCGGAGGAAGTGAGGGCGGCGTAAATTTCGAGTCGTCCACGGGGACGTTTTGCTGGAAATCGTCAACCTGGATGGTGAAGCGATTGCCGGGGCGCGCGAGAGTCCAGCGGAAGGGGATCTTCACGCCATTGGCGTCGCGGTAGTCGGCGTAGTCCACTTGAGTTGGCAGCCGACCAAGCGGGCTTTCCGCGTAACGGACCATGCGGAGCAGCAAACCGGTTTCGGTGTCGAGATAGAGCTTGATGGGCGGCTGGCCCTCACGCTCTCCAATGAGGAGATAGGTATCGCGGCTGGAGATTTTCCCGCCGGGCTGCGCCTGGAATTTCTCGTAAAGCGATTTGATATGTGCGGGGAAATAGAAGTCGGCGTCAATGCTAGCGGCCGTGTTCTCCGCCGCTGTGGACATGCGGACGCGTGGAGGCTGGGAGTGGATGGATTGCCAGCCAACCTTTCCGTTGAACGCGGTGACGCTGTCGCCGTCGGGAAGGTGCATGACCGAATAGCGTTTATCTGGCGCTTTAGCGAAGACCTCGACCGGGACATGGCGGTCGCCGGCCATTGTGAGTGTGCCCTTCTCGACGCGGCTCGTGATTTTCTGGAGCGCAGCGGCGCCGCCGACGGCGGAAAGATATTTGTCGAGGAGCTGGTCTGCCGAGGGCAGAGCGGCTTTTTCCTCGCCGGGCTTCTTGCCCTCCGCGGTTTCCGGCTTCGGTTCTTCATCGCTGATAATTGGTGTCGCCAAAGGCTTCGCTAAACCGCGGTGGCAGGAGTAGCAGGTCACTTCGCGATGGCCTTCGAAGTTTTCCTTGTTGATGGCCATCATCATGGCTATCATTTTCCGCGCGGCGACTTTGGGCTTCTTGTCGTCCTTATCGAATGCGCGAGCGACGTGGCAATACTCGCACTCGACGCCCAACGAGGCCGCGATGAATTGCATTGCGGGAATGAGCTGATCGGCGGGGATTCCCTTTAGCGCCTGAATGTTCTTGAACTCTTCTTCAGCAAGCTTAGGGTGAGCCGCGCCAGAGGTGGGCGCTTGTTGCGGCGTGGATTGCGCCCGTGCCCCAGCGATTGCCAATAGGACGCCCAGCCCAGCTGCGGCCAGAGGAAACCAAAAACGCAGACGATTGCTATTCACGAATTCACCCCTCTCAGCAGATGTGACGAAAGTGCTTGTCTTGTGGCCGGAGAGAATTTACTGGAGCTAGTGCAAGCGGCGCAAGCTCACGCGCTGAGTTCACCGCGCTTGGCGAGCGCGGTGATGCGATCTGCGGCGCGGAAGGCGAGCGCTTCGATGGTCATGGTGGGCTGGCCGCGGCCGGAGGTCACGAGGCTGCTGCCGTCGCAGAGGAAGAGATTTTTCACGTCGTGGGTGCGGTGGTCAGCGTTGATCACGGATATTTTAGGATCATTGCCCATGCGACACGTCCCGAGCAGATGCACTGCGAATTGCTGCTCCTGCGCCGGATAGCTCCATTTCTTTTCCGCACCGGCAGCATCGAGAAGTTCCTGCGCGCGAACGTTCAGCCAATTCACGAGCTTGAGATCGTCGGGGTGATCCTTGTAGGTCAAGCGGAGAGCTGGGAGCCCCCAGGCATCTTTCAGATCGGGGTCGAGCGAGAAACTGTTGTTTTCGAGGGGCAGCGACGTGCCATGGCAGAAAATTTCCATGGTACGGGTGAAATTATGGCTTAGCGCCGCCTTGAAGTCCTTGCCCCAGCGCGGCGTGCCCGGCGGAAGTCCACCCATGGCAAAGCCGATCGGAGTCATGTCGAAGCGGGCGTCAATGCCGCCGCCGCCGTAGAAGCCGACTTTCTGGGCGTCGAGTTCGTAAAAATCATGGAAAATGCGGCTGACGGCGAATCCTTTGTAATCGTTGAGCGGATGCTCGAAGACGCCCATGGAGATCGCGCCGGAATTGAGCATCAGGTTCTTGCCGACAAAACCGCTGGAATTAGCGAGCCCATTGGGGAATTGCTTGTTGGCGGACAGCAGAAGCAGGCGCGGGGTCTCGGCACCGTTGGCACAGACGACGACCGCCTTGGCTTTCTGGAGATGCGTGTTGCGTTGCTCGTCGAAATAGACGGCGCCGACGGCGCGGCCATTGGCGTCTGTTTCAATGCGATGGACGTAGGAATTCGGGCGAATCTCGCAGCGGCCGGTTTTTTCCGCCATGCGAATGGCGGTGGCCAGCGAACTGGATTTGGCGCCCACTTCGCAACCGAACGCGAGACAGAAACCGCAATTGATGCAAGCGCTGCGGCCGGGGCGCGGTTGAGAGAGAATCGCCATGGGCGCGGGGAACGGATGCCAGCCAAGTTTGCTTGCGGCGCGCTCGAAAATGACGCCGGAAGACTTCACGGGCAGCGGAGGCATCGGATACGGTTTCGAACGCGGGGGATCGAAGGGGCTGGCGCCGGCTAATCCGGAGACGCCGATTTCCCATTCGACTTTCGTGTAGTAGGGCTCGAGGTCCGCGTAGGTGATCGGCCAATCGGTGAAAGTGGTTCCGGGAATCGGGCCGATTTTACTGCGTTCGATGAAGTCGATTTCGTGGAAGCGCCAGAAATTGGCGGTGAAATGTACGCTGGTGCCGCCGACGCAGCGGCCATAGACGAGCGCGCGCTGGGGTTTGGCCTTTTCGTCGGGCGTCTTGCGAAAGGTGTTCGGCTGAAGCTTGGGGTGATTGGTAAGCTTGTCCTGCGCGAGAATTTCGATTTCGTTGTGAGAGAAATCGGACTCCGTCAGATAGGGGCCTTGTTCCAGGACGACGACGCGGAAGCCATTAGTGGAAAGCTCCTTGGCAAGAATGCCTCCCGCCGCACCGGAACCGATGATGACGAAATCGACTTCGTCGGAAGTCTTGTACTTGGGCAGGTCGGACCTCATGTCTTGTTTGCTTCCTTGGCGAACGGCTGCCAACCCACGTAGTCCTTGTCGTAGTATCCAAACGGC
>Ga0210396_10001161_pt1 | contig 29543 bp, 27 predicted proteins | sample IncBWH17OmetaG_FD_155466 | JGI IMG/M metagenome (GOLD analysis project Ga0210396, IMG submission 155466) | Forest soil microbial communities from Barre Woods Harvard Forest LTER site, Petersham, Massachusetts, United States - Inc-BW-H-17-O ...
AACAGAAGCAGCCCCTTTGAATCGGCATCCACTCGCCCGACCGGGTAAACCCGCGCCGAAAAATTGGGCGGCAGCAGGTCGATCGCCCGCGTCTGCGCGCCCTGGGCGACGTTGGTGCTGTACACGCCGCGCGGCTTGTTCATGAGCAGGTAAACGCGATCGGAGCTTCGCCGGCCTTTGAAACGAACGCGCTCGCCGTCGACCTCGATCTCATCGGAACCGGGATCGACCAGGATGGGAAGCTCCGTGGCAACGCGCCCGTTCACCGCGACTCGCCCCTGCCGGACCATTTCCTCGACCGCGCGCCGCGAAGAGACGCCCGCATTAGCCAGCACTTTTTGAATCCGCTCTTTCATCATCGGATTGTAGCAGCACGCTTCGCGTGCCTTCGCTTTGCCGGAATCACGAGGGGAAAGTCACTTCAAGCCAGGCGCAACCGGCGTCGACCTCGACGTGCGGCGCTCGCGCAGCAGCCGGGATCAGTACCACCTCTCCGTGGTTCACGGGAACCCAGTCATCGCCAGTTCGGACACAACCGGCCCCCTCAACCACGATCAGCACGCAAGGCCGCTCCTGCTCTAATTTCTGAGTCCCCTTCGACAGGGTCCGGCGGTGAAGGCTGAAAAAAGGCGACTCGACCAGAGTCGACGATGCCACATCCACCGCCTTCACCGCGCCGCTCGCGCCAAAATCGATGCATTGCAAAGCTTCCTCAACGTGCAGCTTTCGCTGCGCGCCCGTCGACGGATTGATCCTCCCAAAATCGTATACGCGGAATGTCGTGTCGCTCGGCGTCTGCACCTCCGCCACCAGCATTCCGGCGCCCAAGGCATGCACCGTGCCACTGGGAAGATAGAAGCAGTCGCCGGCTTCGGCTGAGACAGACTCGATGAGCCGGTCGACCGTGCCGTTGCGCAGCGCCCGCTCGAACTCGTTTCGCGTAATCTGCGGCTTCAACCCTCCCAGCAGCCGCGATCGTGGATCGGTCTGAATCACATACCAGGCTTCGGTCTTCAGGTGCGCGCTCGGGTTGGCGTCGACGTAGGTCTGATCGGGATGCACCTGCACCGACAAATCCTCCCGGGCGTCGAGAAACTTGATCAGAATCGGGAATTGGCCGTGTTGTCCGGAAAGGGAAATCGAGCCGTACAGATCGGCCCCCAGCTCCTGGACCGCCCAGTGCAATGACCGCCCGGTCAGCGCCCCGTTGGCAATTTCGCTGCTCACCCATTGGTCCGAGTTCTCCACCACGCCCGGCGGAAAATCGTACAGCTCCCAGCTCTCCCCAATCAGCTTTCCCGTCGGCAAGGGCTTGCCCAGAACCGTGTCGAGCTTGTGCCCGCCCCAGATCTTCTCCACGAATCGCGGTCGGAACTTCAGCGGATAAACTTTCGCGCTCGATGACATTGGCTTTGAACTTTCGGTCCGTAAGATTCCCGAACGGGAAACCAGTGATAAGTAAAACGCCTCACGCTCGCAACCGCACATGACAACAACCGACGGACCGCATTCGACAAACGGACAGATGAAGCACTTCGTGGTCGACACCAACGTCCTGCTTCACAATCCCAACGCCCTTTTCATGTTCGCCGACAACGAAGTCGTTATCCCCTTCGACGTCATTGAGGAGCTGGACAAATTCAAGGCCGCCACCGACGACCTGGGCCGCAACGCCCGCACCGTCATCCGCCATCTCGACGCCCTGCGCAGCACCGGGAACATTTCCGAAGGCGTCTTCGTCCCCCAGACGGGCGGCCGCGTTCGCATCGTGCTCGAAGAAGACCAGAAGCTCTGCCCCGGCCTCACCGCCAATACGCCCGACAACCGGATCATCTGTTGCGCCATGTCCCTCAAACAGCAGGGCCACCGCGTCGTCTTCATTACCAAGGACATCAACGCCCGCATCAAGGGCGATGCGCTGGGCCTCGATACCGAGGACTTTGAGGCGCAGAAAGTTGATTTCGATCATCTGTATACCGGCTGGCGCGAATATTCCGTGCCTTCCAAGGTCATCGACCGGCTCTTCAGCGAAAAGCAGGCGCGAGTCGAAGGGCTCGAGCTTTACGCCAATCAGTTCGTGCTGTTGAAGGACGAGCAGGACCCCAATCACACCGCGTTAGCGCGTGCCCGGAGTGAGCCGGGCACGATCGTGCCGGTGCGCCCTCGGCGCGGGCCGGTCTTCGGAATCCTTCCGCGCAATTTGCAACAGACAATGGCCATGGACCTGCTGCTGGATGATTCGGTGAAGCTGGTTTCGCTGATCGGCGCAGCGGGAACAGGCAAGACGCTGCTCGCCTTGGCCGCGGGTATGACCAAAGTGCTCAACGAGCAGGTCTATCAGAAACTTCTGTGTGCCCGCCCGATCATGCCGCTGGGCCGCGACATCGGCTACTTGCCCGGCGACAAGGACCAGAAGCTGACCGCCTGGATGCAGCCGATCTTCGACAATATGGCCTACCTGCTTTCCAACCGCCTGAGCGGCGACGGCCAGCACGCCCAGCACGCCTCCCTCTCCAGCGTCGAGCAGCGCATTACGCAGCTCATGGAAAGCGGCCAGGTGGTCCTCGAACCCCTCACCTACATCCGCGGCCGCAGCATCCCCCACCAGTTCATGATCGTCGACGAATCGCAGAACCTCACCCCCCACGAGGTGAAAACCATCGCCAGCCGCGTCGGCGAAGGAACCAAACTGGTCCTCACCGGCGACGCCACCCAGATCGATAATCCCTACCTCGACTCCAGCAGCAACGGCCTGTCCTACCTCGTCGAGCGCCTCAAAGGCAAGCCCATCGTCGGCCACATCACCCTTGGCAAAAGCGAGCGCTCCGAACTGGCCAGTCTTGTGACCGCGGAGTTGTGAGGTGCTGCAATCGCCCGCGCAGCAGGCGACTTCAAGCCAGTTGGCGGCGGAAGCGTTTGGCGCCGCCCGTGACAGCAAGAAGGCCTAGCAGGGCCAAGCCGCCCCACAGGGAAGGGGGAAGCGGAGTCGCCACGCCGAACACCTGCACGTTGCCGTCGGAATTCTTGTCCCAGCCCGCGGAAAAAGGAGACGTCCCGACGGGTGTTCCGGAGGAGTACCAGGTTTCCACGTCCTGGCTTGAGTTGTTGACGTGGAGCCAAAGGAACTGTCCGTCGGCGCCATCCTGCGTCGACCCGCTTAGCGGGCCGTTCGAAGCGTGCAGGAATGGATTGACGTAGCCTGATCCGCTGGGTGTCCAGGGGCCGTTGAGGAAGAAATCGAAGGTTTGTCCCACGTTAAGGTCCACGTTGACGGAAAAGTCGACCTGGTAGAGCGAATGAAACGTGCCGCTGGTTCCCTGATAATCCGACCCATCGGAGTAGTGCACTTGTGCGGCGTTGAATGTATTGGAGAGCGAGTCCATCGTGGAGCTGCCCGCGACGCCGCCCAGGAGGGACAGGCCGGTTGGCAACGTGCTGCCGCCGACAACCCACACGCGAATATCGTCGATATGGTAAGGGCCGGACCCGGCCAGTGTGAAGTCATCGCCGGGAAGGTAGTAGTTGGTGGGGGCGTTGGTGTTTTCACTGTCGGCCCACGCGACATTGCTGCGGCTCGGGCCCGCGGCGTTGTTCAGGTTCGCAGTGGGCAGCCCGCGATCGAATAGCAGGCTGTCGGCCATCGCCGACGTCCCCGAAACCAATCCCAAGCCGACGATGACACCCAGAATCCGACCGCCAACCTTCATGACCTCCTCCTCTCCGGCCGCTCGCGTGGCCGTTTTGGTAACAGCAGACTGAACAATCGTGGAAAGCCCTGTCCCGTCCAACTCCCCGGCAGAGAACAACTCCAGTGTCTACCGAGGGGAGCGAGTTTCTATCAACAGAACAACGCACATCAAACGAAAAGATTCTGACCCATCTTATGGTTGTTAATATTTTGCGACAGAATGATGTCGGAGTTGCCGTTCATTCAAGTGGGAGCATCTCAAGACAAAGGTTACGGATGAGCTTGAATCGCCATATGGCGTCGAAGGCGTATCGATTCGCCCGCATGGAAAAGCTGCGCGGCCATGCTATACTGCGGCGACCTGTCGCACGTCGACAGGGGCCCGCCAACATGCCTCAGAACCATGCTGACGGGAAAACGCGTGTAAGTCGATGCCGTGATGAAGGCTCGGGCGGGTTGCCCGGGCGGCGGATCGTCGCTTCGCATGTTTTGAGACGATCCTGCCTCCGCGCGGGTCGTTAGAAAGCGTTTGACTCATGGCCCGATACATCGGACCGAAGGTGAAGTTGTCACGCCGGGTTGGCGCGCCGATCGCCGACATTCCCAAGCACACGGCCAAGGAACTCCAGTTGCCCGGGATGCACGGCTATCGTGGCCGTCGCACGACCGAGTACGGCGTTCGGCTGACCGAAAAGCAGAAGCTCCGCTACTACTACGGCATGCTGGAGCGGCAATTCCGCAAGTTCCTCCAGATCGCCAAGAAATCCAAAGGCAACACTGCTAAGACGCTGATACAGCTCCTGGAATGCCGGCTGGACAACGTGCTTCGCCGGCTGGGCGTGGCGCGAACGATCTGGGGCTGCCGGCAGATCGTGGCCCATGGCCACGTGCTGGTGAACGGCCGCAAGACCGACATCGCCAGCTTCCGGGTTGAGCCGGGAATGACCATCACATTTAAGGAAGGAATTCACAAGCTGCTCCGCGACAACATGGAACAAAATGCCGGGCACAATGTTCCCAACTGGCTGGAATGGAACCCCGCGCAATTGACCGCGAAAGTCAACGCACTGCCGGTCCCGGAAGACGTACCGTTTGAAGTGAATATGAACCTGATCATCGAGTTCTATCGGTGATGAGCGAGTAGGCAGTAGGCGGAGAAATACACGGGACACAGACGCAGGAGACCCGCCCGGCTTTGCCGCGGCGGGTTTTCTGTTTCTTTAGCAGGTGCGCGCTTGGAACTGCCTACCGCCTACTGCCTTTCCCATCTTGCCTGTTTCCGCAGAGGTCTGATAATGCGGGGGAAATATGGCAGGGAGGGGCTATGTGGGCGACTACTCATCGGCTCGCGAAGGAGGGGTTGGCTCAAGTTGCGGAAAGCTTGGGCCGATGGTTGAATGGGAAAGCTGGGAAACCCGGTCAATCAATTCCGGTAACTCGGGTCCCGCCGCGTACGACGGATCGGATCGCGGGTCGCGTCAGGGAGCAATCAATATGAAGACGGTTTTCACCACGGGCGAGGCGGCAGACATCTGCAAAGTGTCGCAGCAGACGATCATTCGTTGCTTCGACAGCGGACGGCTGAAGGGGTTCCGGGTTCCGGGGAGCCGGTTTCGCAGGATTCCGCGCGAGGCGTTGATCGCGTTCATGAAGGACAACAACATTCCGCCGGACGCTTTGGACAGCGGAAAGCAGAAGGTCCTGGTGGTGGATGATGATCCGGAGATTGTGGAGTTGTTCGTCGACGTGCTCGAACGGGACGGGCGCTTCGAGGTCAAGACCGCCAATACAGGGTATGACGCCGGCGTCCTGACTCAGGAGTTTGTCCCCGATTTGATCATTCTCGACTACATGCTGCCGGACATCAACGGCAACGTCGTCTGCGCGACCATCCGCAAGAATCCCAATTTCGAGCACATGAAAATCGTGATCGTGTCCGGTGTCGTCAACCAGGACGAGATCAATGAGCTGCTCAAAGCCGGAGCGGACGAATTCGTCAAAAAGCCGTTCAATATTGAAAAGCTGATTGAGCGGATCGGCGAATTGCTGACGGTGTAGGGGCACAGCGGCTCGCCAACTTTCGCCCACTGCGCCATGCCAGATCTCAAAGAAAAGCGGGTCGAATTGATCCTCCAGCAACTGGAGGACCTGCCGACGCTGCCGGCGGTGGCGGTGCGGCTGCTGGAAGTCACATCCGACGAAAAATCGTCGCTGGACGATGTGGTTTCTCTCATCGCCAGCGATCCTTCGTTAACCACCCGCGTGCTCCAACTGGTTCATCGTGCCGACGTGGGCGTTCGCGGGGAAGTCAAATCCATCGATCGCGCGGTGGTGCTGCTGGGGTTCGAGGCGGTCCGCAGCGCGGTGCTGGCGATTTCAGTCTTTCAATCCTTCGGAAGCGTCTCGGAACGTCGATCGCCCCATTTCAGTCGCGATGATTTCTGGAAACATTGCGTGGCGACGGCGTGCTGCGCCGAGCTGCTGGCGCTGGCCGCGGGCGGAGGCCGGCGCGGGCCGGGAACCCTTGCCCCGTCGGACGCGTTCATCTGCGGGCTGCTGCACGACCTGGGCAAGATCGCATTGGAGACCATTCTTCCCAAGAGCTTCAGCCGCGTGGTCGAGGCGGCGGACCTGCTGCGCGGGAACATCGCCGACGTCGAGCGCAGCGTCATCGGGCTGGACCATATGGTGGTCGGCAAGCGACTGGCCGAGCGATGGAACCTGCCGGTGAGCGTGCGCGATTGCGCCTGGCTGCACGGGCAGGTTCCGCAGGCGCTGCCGGCGACCGTCGCCGAGCCCCGGCTGGTCAACCTGATCACCCTGGCCGACATGCTCGTCCGCGAGCAGCACCTGGGCTACAGCGGAAATTACACCTTCAGCGTCCCGCGGGCGGTGCTGCTGGAGGCGCTGGGCATCACGGCGCAGCAGGTCGATGAGGCGATGAAACGGCTGGTCGAGCAGATCGAGCCGCGGGCGCGGGCGCTGGGGCTGGGGCAGGCCAGCTCGGGCGAGCTGTATCAGCAGGCGCTGGCGCAGGCCAACCGCGAGCTGGGGCGGATCAGCGGACAGCTTGCCTCGCGGAACCGGCGGCTTTCGGTGCGGGCGAAATTCTTCGAGGCGCTGAGCGGATTTCAGAGCGGGCTGCGTGCCGATGCCTCGCCGCAGACGGTGTTGCACGCGATCGCCCAGACCGCGATCGGCGTGCTGAACGTGCCGGTCGCCGCCGTCTTCTCGCTTCCACCGACCCAGCAGTTTGCCGAGACGCTGGTTTGCGATCAGACCGGTACCGTAGTGGAGAATTCACTGGTCGATTTGCTCGTGAATCCCGCTAGCGCCGCCGAAACGGGCGAGCCGGCGCTGGCCAAGCCGATGCGTCCGGCCAAGCCCGCCGCGGGCGACGGACCGGTTTTGTCGACCGGTGAAGAGCTGGAGTGGTTCGAGTCGGCGATCTCACCGCGGCTTCCACATCAGCAGCGATATTGGCTCTGCCTGAAAGCCGATGGGCAATGCATCGGGGGCGTGGTGTGGGGCGGGGAGCGGGGTGAAGCGCAGCGGCTCAGCCCGCAGGCTCACGAGATTACCGTCATCGCCAGCGGCTGGAGCCTGGCGCTGCGCACGGCGCAGATCCGCGAGGAAGCGCGGACTCTGTCCGAGCAGCTTGCCGAATCCAACCGCCAGCTCCAGAACGCGCAGGCGGAACTGCTTCGCAGCAAGACGATGATCACGGTGGGTGAAATGGCCGCGGGAGCGGCCCACGAGATGAACAATCCGCTGGCGGTAATCAGCGGGCGATCGCAGTTGCTGGCGAGCCAATTATCCGACCCGAAACTGAAGGCGGCGGCGAGCCTGATCTTCGAGCAATCGCACCGGCTCAGCGCGATTATCAGTGAGCTGATGGATTTTGCCAAACCCCAGCCGCCAGCCGTGCAACCGGCGGAACTGGCGGACGTGGTGGGGCGGGCCGTTTCCGATGCCAAGGCCGTGGCCGATCCGGCCGATAGGCGGATTGAAGTCGCGATCGGGCAGGTGCCCAGCGTGCTGGTGGACGCCCGGCAGGTCGCCGCGGCGCTCAAAGAGGTGGTGGAGAACGCGATCCACGCCACCGAGCCGCAAAGCGGTCAGATCGAGATCACCGCGGCGCACGATCCATATTCGGCGCGCGTGGTCGTGACGGTGTCGGACAACGGCAGCGGCATGGATGAGGAGACGACACGGCGAGCGTTCGATCCGTTTTTCAGCGCCAAGCCGGCGGGCCGACGCCGCGGACTGGGGCTGGCCAAGGCGCTGCGATGGCTGGAAGCCAGCGGCGCCTCGATTCGATTAGAAAGCCGCCGCGGCCAGGGAACAAGGGCCATCATCCTGCTTCCCGCAGTCCCGGCGGCCGCTGCGACATCGCAGAGTCTGGGAGCCGTGGAGCCAGAGGAGCGTAAGGCTGCGGGGCTGTGAGGGAGATGCAGATTTGCGATTTGCAATTGGCGATTTGCGATTGACGGGCGAGCTTCTTACGTGCTTTTCAATCGAAAATCGCCAATCGCAAATCGCAAATCTTAAGGAGAGGGAGCTATGCCGGCAGTGGTGACGGAGTCCAAGGCCAGGGTGAGCAGTCCGCCGCGCGTTCTGATCGTCGATGACGAGCCGGACGTGATCGAGCTGATGCGGGACCTGGTCGTGAAGCAGATCGATTGCCGGGTCTCGGCGGCCTCGTCGCTCAAAGAAGCGAGGAAATTGCTGGCCGACGGCGGCGCCGATCTCCTGGTCATCGACCTGAACCTCCCGGACGGCGACGGGATCTCCCTCTTGCCGGCGCTCCACGATGCCCGGCCCACCGCCAGCGCCATCGTGATCACCGGCCGGCCCAGCCTCGACGGCGCCATCAGCGCCATTCGCAGCGGGGCGATCGATTTCGTTCCCAAGCCCTTCTCCGCCCAGCACATCATCGATCGGGTTCGCGCCGCCATCGAGCGGCAGGGCGAGCTGGCCAAGCGCGAGAAACGCGTCGACCGCCTGCGCGACGCCGTTCGACGGCTCAACGATTCCCGCAAAACGATCAGCAAGAAAGTCGACCTGTTGTGCAACGACCTGGTCGGCGCATACGGCGAGCTCTCGCGGCAAATCGACACCGTCCGCCATGAAGAAGGTTTTCGCAAACAGATCGCCAAGGCCGACGACCTGGAACAACTCCTGTGCCATTCGATGGACTGGCTGCTTCGGCAGATCGGGTATTCCAACGTTGCCGTCTATCTCGCCGCCGACGACGGGGTCTTCCAACTCGGCGCTTACATGAAGTACACGGTCTCGGGCGAACCGCTGGTGACCGATGCCCTTCGCCGGGTCATGGTGCCGCTGGCGAACAAGAACGGATTGATTCACCTTCGCGGCCGCGAGCTGGCCGATCGCATGAGCACCAAGGAAATGGAGAACTTCCACAACCAGGACCTGCTGGCGGTGAATTGCACTTATCTGGGCGAATCGCTGGCGTCGCTGGTTTTTTTCCGCGACGAGCGAGCGCCGTTCACGGATGACGATATGGCGCTGCTCAAGCAGATCGGCCCGGTGTTCGCCGTCGAGTTGGCGACGATCGTGCGCGAGACACAGGGGCAGACCCCGTTCGACGACGCTGATTTTGGGGGCGACACCAAGTCTCCGGACCCAAACGCCAAGAAGAAGCCGCCCAAGAAGGACCCCGCCGACTGGTGGAAACGCGGCGAACAGCCACCGTTCTAGTATTTGCAACTGCCAATTGCGATTGGCAATTTGTCAAGCCTGCGGTGTGCTTTTTTCAATCGCAAATTGCAAATCGCAAATCGCAAATCTCGACCGAATTTTCCGACCACTTCCGCGGCGGCGAACGTATAATTCCTGCATTGCTCCGAGATGCGGAGTCGATAACAAGACAAGTACGGATGCTTCTGCGATGTTTGTGATTCGAGGACATTTTTGGTTAAACCGATAAGCAACCCCAGGGGATAGCCGCCGGTGTGACGCATGCCCGCAGGCCGCTCATGCAGTATGGGTGAGCGGCAGGACGGGAAGCAGATGGCCGGGCGACAGGAGAACCCTCCTGATCGGCATATCACCCACTTTTTTACAAGGGTTTGACTGAGCGTTCTCACACGGCATTGGCGGATCTATCCGTATCAGGCGGCGGGCTCGGCTTTTATCACACGGCCCTGACGACACGGCTCTGACGGCGCCGTGTCTCTTTTTGCGCGGGATGTCGCAGCAAAAAACCGTGCGTGCATATTCCCTTACCGCGCGGCTATACTCTCCAAACACATCCTTCATACTCGGAGGCAGGAATGTCGGGCACGGCCCATGAGATTGACGCGAACAAGCCCCTCGAAGACCTGGATCACTGGGAGGAGTTTCTTAAAGACCGCTATCCAGAGCCCGACGCCAACGGCAATCCTGAGCCCGATTCGGGCAAGAAATGGAAAAAGGTCACGAATAAGTTCCGCGATTACCGCGCCGAAGCCCGCCCGAGCGTGAAGGAGTTCTACCGGCTCAATCACACGTTCCAGACATTCGATTTCGTACAATCCAAACGCCGCGAGTTTCTTTCGCTGGACAAGCGCAAGATGGGCGTCTGGGAGGCGATGGAATACCTGAACACGCTGGTGGACGACAGCGATCCCGACACCGATTTGAGCCAGATCGAGCATCTGCTCCAGACCGCCGAGGCGATCCGCCGCGACGGGCATCCGCGCTGGATGATCCTGACCGGCTTGATCCACGACTTGGGAAAGATCCTGTGCCTCTGGGGCGAGCCGCAGTGGGCGGTGGTGGGGGACACATTTCCGGTCGGCTGCGGGTATTCCGACAAGGTCGTGTTCCCCGAGTTTTTCACGCAGAACCCTGACTATCAGATCCCCTCGTATCAGACTTCATGCGGGGTGTACAAGGAAGGTTGCGGGCTGGACAACGTCCATCTGTCCTGGGGCCATGACGAGTACATGTATCACGTCACCAGGGACTTTCTGCCGGTGGAAGCCCAGTACATGATCCGCTATCACTCGTTCTACGCCGCCCACAAGGAGCGGGCGTACACGCACCTGATGGACGAGCAGGACCGGCAGATGTTCGGCTGGGTTCGCAAGTTCAATCCATACGACCTGTATTCCAAGGGGGAGGACAAGCCCAGCGTGGGAAAGCTACGGCCTTTCTATCAGGAACTGATCGCGGAATACTTCCCCGAGAAGATTAACTGGTAGCGCTACGCCGCCGCGGGCCAGGGTCGAAGCAACTCGGTGCGCAGGAAGGCACAACCGATCAGGTGGTTGTCGCCGTCATACGGCGTGCAGTGGATGACCCGCATGCGCGTCGTCCAACGGAAGGGGCCGACCTCCACGCGAATCTGAAGCCGGTCGCCGACATCCATTCGCTGGGATGAGTGAAAGCGGGTTCCGGCAATCGAAATATCAACCAGGCTGACCTTCGCCGGGGGCGCTTTGGCGCCGTCGATGTGCACCAGGGCATGGGCGGTCATGCGATCCCGTTTGAATTTGCGACGCTCGACGAAATGTTTCCGCGCCGCGTTCGGAAGGGGGATTTGGACGGGCGGCGGTTCCGCCGGCGGCGCATCCGCGGGAGCTTTTTCGAGAACGGTCGGCGAGGTTGCCGGCGCGCGGATGGCCGGCTCCGGCAGTTTATCCGACTCGGGTTTGTCAGCCTTGCGGGCGGCGGGCGCGGCGGGGGCCGACGGCTTGGCCGGCCGCCTGACAAACGGGAACTCCGGCGGGAACTCCACCATATAGCCCCTATCGGCCGCTTCCGCCGCACACCTTATCATCCGGCCACCGCGCTCCTCCAAATTCAACTCGCCTTTCCAATCCGATAGAAACCTGCCCACGGCGACCCATAACATTCGGTTCTTCCACTGTTGAAAAGGAAATAGCAATGTCACAGATTCCCAATCCTTACCAGCCTTCGCGTCCGCTGGACTATGCCGGCCAACTGGACGCGGGGGTTGTGGCGCGGTTCTTCAATTCGGTCTACGCCTGGATGGCCGCCGGGCTGGCGGTAACCGCCGCCGTCGCCTGGTGGGTGTCGACGCAGCCGCAGTTGATGGCCCAGATCTTTCACGGCCCGGTTCTGTTCCTGCTCGTTATTGTGCAACTCGGGCTGGTGGCGGCCGTAGCCGGTGCCGTGAATCGCATCAATGCAACCGCCGCGACGGTGCTGTTCATGCTCTACTCGGCGCTCAATGGCTTGACGTTGTCGGGAATTCTGCTGGTGTACACACACGCGCTGATCGCGTCGGCATTCGTGATCACCGCCGGTACGTTCGCGGCGATGAGCTTGTACGGTTTCGTGACCCGTCGCGATCTCACCAGCCTGGGCGCGCTGCTGTTCATGGCCCTCATCGGGCTGGTTCTGGCGTCGGTCGTCAGTATTTTCTGGCATCCAACCTGGCTGACCGTCGCGATCAACTACGTCGGCGTGCTGATCTTCGTCGGGCTGACGGCCTACGACACGCAGCGCCTTAAATACATCGCGCTTCAGACGGGCAATGATCCGGCGCTGGCGGCGCGACTGTCGATCAGCGGCGCGCTGAGGCTGTACCTGGACTTCCTCAACCTGTTCCTGTTCATCTTGAGCATTCTCGGCGGCGGCAACCGCCGACAGTAAGCGAAAGACAGGCGGGCGAGGCTTCCGCCGTGCCGATTTTGTGGTGCAGGCCTTCGAGCCTGCACCGCCGGTTCGAAGAGGACTTAGCCTTGGCCGGAGCCTCGCCGCCTCGCCCTACCCAACTGACCTGGCGTCCGCGGTAAGATGCTCGCCGTCCATGACGGCCGAGAATCTCTACCAACTCGCCACCGAGCATTACCAGGCAGGGCGGTTTGCTGAGGCGGAGTCGCTGTATCGTCAATTGCTGACACTTGCGCCGGAGCATGCCGATGCGCTGAATTCGCTGGCAGTGTTCGCGCAGCGAGCCGGGCGTGGCGAGGAAGCCGAGCGACTGTTTCGGCGGGCAATCGCCGCTCGACCGGACGAAACCAGCTTCCATCACAATCTCGCCCTGGTGCTCGAGGACCAGGGCCGGCTCGAAGAGGCGATCGAGCAACACCGGCAGGTCCTGGGCGCCAACCCCCAGCACGCCCCCTCGCAATTCAACCTCGGATTCGCCCTGGTTCAACTGGGCCGTTACGACGAAGCGATGGTGGCCCTCAGCCGCGCCCTGGAATTGCGCCAGGATGTCGCACAGGCGCATTTTGTAATGGGATCGCTGCTGCGGGAACGGGGAGAAATGCAACCGGCGGTTTGGCACCTTCGGCGGGCGGTCGAGCTTCAGCCCAACATGCCCGAGGCGCACACCAACCTGGGGATCGCCCTGCGGGCGTCGGAAAAACCGGACGAAGCGATCGCCGAGTATCGCGCCGCGATAACGTTGCGGCCCGACGATCCGGAGGGCTTGAGCAATCTCGGTCAGATTTTGACCGAAACCGGCCGCTTCGACGAATCGCTCGATTGTTTTCGCAAGGCCGAAGCGCTGGGCGGCGGGCCGCGGGTGGCATCGAACCTTCTGTACTCGATTCTGTTCAATCCCAAAATCGATGCACATGCGAGCTATCAGGAGCACGTGCGCTGGAACCAGACCCATGCCGCGCCGCTTGCCGCCGCCAGCGAGCCGCAAAAGGTGAGCGGACAGCCGGAGCGGTTTCGGATCGGGTACGTCTCGCCCAATTTCCGCAATCACGTGGTCGGCCGGTTTCTGCTGCCGCTGTTTTGCCACCATGATCACGTGGAATTCGAGATTATCTGTTATTCCGACGTGACGCATCCGGATTCGATCACCGAGCAGCTTCGCGCCTGCGCCGGCATCTGGCGCGAAACCGCGGGATTGTCGGATGAGGAGTTGGCGCGGCTGATCCGGGCCGATCGGATCGACATCCTGGTCGATCTGAACATGCACATGGAAGGGAGCCGGCTGCTGGCCTTCGCCCGCCGGCCGGCGCCGGTGCAGGCGACGTACCTGGCTTATGCCGGCACCACAGGCCTCGAGACGATGGACTGGAGGCTCACCGACTCGTATCTCGAGCCATCCTCGACCAACGAGGCGCAGCCGCCCGAATTCCGCTACTCCGAGCGATCGATGTTGATAGGCCGGAGTTACTGGTGCTACCCGATGCCGCTGGAGGCGCCGACGCCGGGTCCGTTGCCGGCGCTGGTGGCGGGGCACGTCAGCTTCGGCTGCCTCAACGCCTTTCCCAAAATCAATGCTGCTGTCCTTGAGCTCTGGGCGGCGATCCTGCGCCGGGTGAGCGGTTCCAGGCTCATCTTGCACGCACCGGAAGGAAGTCATCGCGAGGCCGTCACTGGGAAACTTCTTGCCGAGCAAATCAATCCGCAGCGAGTGCAGCTGGTCGCGCGAACGTCGGGCTCAAATTATTTCGCCCTGTATCGTTCGATTGACATCGCCCTGGACCCGTTTCCGTATCCCGGCGGCACAACCTCGTGCGATGCGCTGTGGATGGGTGTGCCGGTCGTCACGCTTAGTGGGCAGAGCGCGATTTCCCGCGCGGGGGTGAGCATCCTCTCGAACGTCGGCTTGCCGGATCTGGTCGCGCGAACGCCTTCAGAGTATCTGCAACTTGCCATCGAGCTTGCGTCGGATTTGCCCCGACTGGCGGGATTACGAGGCGCACTTCGCGAGCAGATGCATCATTCGCCACTGATGGACGCCAAACGATTTGCTCGTGATATCGAAGAGGCTTACCGGCGGATGTGGACCGAGCGACTGCTTGGCGCCGGCCGAGCGGATGACCAGTCCTGACCTGCCGCGAAAATCTTTCGACTGCCACAAATGGCAAACGCTCCGCACCGAGGGGAAGCGGACTGCCAGCCTGACAGCCGAGCCACGATAGGAGATCCGGGTTCGTGGCGCATAACACATGAATGAATATGGCGTTAGCAACAAGGAAGACCCAGTCTTCTGATAGGCATCAGGTTTGTTGATGCGCTGGCGCAGCTCTCTCAAGAGCGCCAAGGGTCGCGCCTCGGGTTTAGATCCCGCGCGGCGGAGATTTCTCTAAAGATTAATTGCGTTTTAAAGGAGCGAATCGAATGGCCGCAAAGATTCTCGAATTTGATGCCGACGCCCGCAAATCGCTGTTGGAAGGTGTGACCAAACTCGCCCGGGCGGTCAAGGCGACGCTCGGCCCCAAAGGCCGCAACGCTGTTCTCGACAAAGGCTGGGGCGCCCCCACGGTCACCAAAGACGGCGTCACCGTCGCCGAAGAGATCGAACTGAGCAACAAGTTCCAGAACATCGGGGCCAAGCTGGTGAAAGAGGCGGCAAGCAAGACCAGCGACGTCGCCGGAGACGGAACCACCACGGCCACTGTCCTGGCCGAGGCCATCTTCCGCGAAGGTTATCGCAACCTCACCGCCGGCGCCGACGCCATGGCCCTGGCTCGCGGCATCCGCAGGGCGGTCGACGCGGTCATCGAAAACCTCAAGAAACAGTCCAAGCCCATCTCGGGCAAGGCCGACATCGCCAACGTCGCCTCCATCAGCGCCAACAACGACCGCGAGATCGGCACCATCATGGCCGATGCCTTCGAGCGCGTCGGCAAAGACGGCGTCATCACCGTCGAAGAAGGCAAGTCGCTGGAAACCTTCGTCGACGTTGTCGAGGGAATGCAGTTCGATCGCGGCTACCTCTCACCCAATTTCGTCACCAATCCCGATGAGATGATCTGCGAAATCGAGAAAGCCTTTGTTCTGGTCTACGAGGACAAGATTTCTTCCGCGACGAAGCTGATCCCGCTGCTGGAAAAAATTCAGAAGGCCAAGCGGCCGCTCCTGGTGATCGCCGAGGACGTCGAGGGCGAGGCACTGGCGACGCTGGTGGTCAATAAGCTTCGCGGAATCCTCAATGTCTGCGCGGTCAAGGCGCCGGGCTACGGCGACCGCCGCAAAGCGATGCTCGAAGACATCGCCATCCTCACCGGCGGCACCGCCGTCATGAAAGACCTGGGCATCGAGCTGGATAAAGTCGAAATCCATCAGCTCGGCCAGGCCAAGCTCGTCCGCGTCGACAACGACAACACGACGATCATCGAAGGGGCCGGCGACACCAAGTCGATCCAGGGCCGAATCGAACAGATCCGCCGCGAGATCGAAGTCACCACAAGCGACTACGACCGCGAGAAGCTACAGGAACGTCTGGCCAAGCTGGCCGGCGGCGTGGCCCAAATCAACGTCGGCGCCGCCACTGAAGCCGAGCTGAAAGAGAAGAAGGCCCGTATCGAAGACGCGCTGCACGCGACTCGCGCAGCCGTGGCCGAGGGTGTCGTTCCGGGCGGCGGGGTCGCGCTGATCCGCGCCATGAAAGCGCTCAATGGTGGCAGCAACCTGAAGCTCGAGGGGGACGAAGCCGCGGGCGTCAAGATCGTCCGCCAGGCGCTGACCGCGCCGCTCAAGCAGATCGCCGAGAATGCCGGCACGTCGGGTTCGGTGGTCGTCCGCCGGGTGATGGAATCGAAGGATAACGACGGCTTCAATGCCCTCACCGGCGAGTACGTCGACGTCGTCAAGGCCGGCATCATCACCCCGACCAAGGTCGAGCGGACCGCCCTTCAGAACGCCGCCGAGGTGGCCATCCTCCTGCTCACCACCGACTGCATCGTGGTCGAAAAGCCCAAGGCCAAGGACGAAGGCGGCGACCATCACCATGACCACGGCGGTGGCATGGGCGGAATGGGCGGCATGGGAGACATGATGTGAGCCAGGTGCCCGCCTGTTGCACCAACTGACTACAGACAACTGACGAGTGACAAATGACCAAGGACAAACCCATGAAACTCAAACCCCTTGCAGATCGTGTGATTGTGCGGCAATCGGACGCGGAAGAGAAGACCCCCAGCGGCATCGTGCTGCCGGACACGGCCAAGGAAAAGCCGACCAAGGGCAAGGTCGTCGCCGTTGGCCCCGGCAAGCTCGATGACCACGGCAAGCGCATGGAGCTGGGTGTTCGCGAAGGCGACACCGTCTACTACGGCAAGTACTCCGGCACCGACGTCGAGATTAACGGCGAAAAGTTCGTCATCCTCCGCGAGAGCGACCTGCTGGGCGTGCTGGAATAAAACGAGGCACGTCATGGGCTGCTTCCGCGTCGACGTGAAGTTCACGAACGTCGCCGACCGGTCGAAGTCGGCGGTCGTGCCGCAGTTGCTGGTCGATACCGGCAGCGAAGCGACGTGGGCGCCGCGGAAAGTGCTGGAGCAGCTGGGAATTCAGCCGGAGAAGAAAGATCGATCGTTCGTCATGGCCAATCGGCAGGTGATCACTCGAACCGTCGGTTACGCGATCGTCGAGGTGACGCCGCAGTTCAAAACAGTGGATGAAGTCGTGTTTGCCGAGGACGGTGATCTGGCGCTGCTGGGCGCTCGTAGTCTCGAGGGCCTGAACGTCCGGGTCGATCCCGAAGGAAAACAACTGGTTGCCGCCGGCCCGATTTTGGCGGCGGGGAATATTGAAAACGAAAACTAACCGGAGCAACTCACAATGGCAGCAAAGCAAATGAAATTCGACAGCGACGCCCGGGCCGAAATTGCCGCGGGACTGTCGCAGTTGGCGCGGGCGGTGAAGGCGACGCTCGGCCCCCGTGGCCGCAATGTCGTCCTCCAGAAATCCTTCGGCGGGCCGCGAATCACCAAGGACGGTGTCACCGTCGCCAAGGAAATCGAGCTCCCCCAGCCCTTTGAAAACATGGGTGCCAAGCTCGTGAACATGGTCGCCAGCAAGACCGGCGATGTCGCCGGCGACGGAACCACCACCGCCACCGTCCTTGCCGAGGCCATCTACTCTGAAGGCCTCAAGTACGTCCGCACCGGCGTCAACCCCGTGCAGATCCAGCGCGGCATCACCAAGGCGGCCGAGGCCGCCACCCAGGCCATCACCGCCCTGGCCAAGAAGGTCAAGGGCCGCGAGGACTACAAGCGCGTCGCCACCATTTCCGCCAACGGCGACGAGCACATCGGCGAGCTCATGGCCGAGGCCATGGAAAAAGTCGGCAAGGAAGGCGTCATCACCGTCGACGAGGGCAAGAGCACCGAGTCCGTCCTCGAATACACCGAGGGCATGCAGTTCGACAAGGGCTATCTCTCGCCCTATTTCATGACCAATCCCAATACCCTCGACGCCATCCTGGAGAACGCGTACATCCTGCTGCACGAGAAGAAGATCAGCAACCTGGCGGAGCTGCTGCCGCTCCTGAACAAGGTCGTGACCGGCGGCCGGCCGCTCTTGATCATCGCCGAGGACGTCGAGTCCGAGGCGCTGGCGGCGCTGGTGGTGAACAAGCTTCGCGGGGTTCTCAGCGTGTGCGCGGTCAAGGCCCCTGGCTTCGGCGACCGCCGCAAGGCCCTGATGGGAGACCTTGCCGTCGTCACCGGCGGTAAATTCATCAGCGAAGACCTGGGGCTCAAGCTCGAAAATGTCGAGCTGGAAGACCTCGGCTCCGCCAAGCGCGTCGTCATCGATAAGGACCGAACCCTCATCATCGAAGGCGCCGGCAAGCGCAAGGACATCGAGGCCCGCGCCGAGCAGACTCGCAGCCAGATCGAGAAAACCACCAGCGACTACGACCGCGAGAAGCTCCAGGAGCGCCTGGCCAAGCTGACCGGCGGCGTTGCCGTCATCCGCGCCGGCGCCGCCACCGAAACCGAGATGAAGGAACGCAAGGACCTGATCGAGGACGCGCTGCATGCCACGCGCGCGGCCGCCGAGGAAGGGATCGTTCCGGGCGGCGGTGTCGTCTTCCTTCGCGCCATCGAAGCCGTCGAAAACGGCAAGCGACAGGCCAAGGGCGATGAAAAAATCGGCTTCGATATCGTCGCTCAGGCCCTCCGCTCTCCCACCCGCCAGATCGCCGACAACGCCGGAGAAGATGGCGAAGTGGTGGTTGACGAGATCCTTGAAAACAAGAATCCCAACTGGGGCTACAACGCCGCCGCCGGCGAATACGGCGACATGTTCAAGCTCGGAATCATCGACCCGACCAAGGTCGCCAACACCGCCCTGCAAAACGCCGCCAGCGTCAGCGGCCTGGCACTCACGACCGACGTGCTCATCACCGAGCTGAAGGAAAAGAAGGGTGAAAAGGAACCCGAGCCTGTTGCCGGCGCCGTGATTTGACGGCAGGGTCCGATAAAAAGTGAACGCCAAACCCGCGAAGACACGAAGATAGAGATGTATCTTTGTGTCTTCGCGCTTTTGTGCCTTGGGGCGCCATTCCCGGGCATCGGACCGAAGGACTGAACCAACCGCGGGCAATGGTTGTAGGAAGAACGTGGCAACGACCAAGCGAGACTATTACGAAGTTCTGGGTGTGACGCGAAACGCCAACGGCGAAGAGATCAAACGCGCTTATCGCCGGCTGGCCATGAAGTATCACCCGGACCGGGCTGATGGAAACAAGGCGGAGGCCGAGGTCGCCTTCAAGGAATGTGCCGAGGCCTACGAGGTGCTCAGCGACGACCAGAGGCGCCGCCGGTACGATCAGTTCGGCCACTCGGGCGTCGCGGGCGGCCACGACTTCTCGCACATGGACGTCGGCGACATCTTCTCGATGTTCGACGACATCTTCGGCGGGGCGTTCGGCGCCCGGGCCGGTGGGGCAAGGGGCGGCGGCCGGCGCGTCCAGCGCGGGTTCGATCTGGAAACTCAGGTCGAGCTTACGCTCTCCGAAGTCGGCACCGGATGCGAGAAGACCCTTCAGTTTGAGAAGCAGGAATTGTGCGAAACGTGCAAGGGCAGCGGCGCCAAGCCCGGCGTTCCGCCGGTGGTTTGCGTTCAGTGCGGCGGGCAGGGCCGCATCGCCCAGCAGGGCTTCGGCGGAATGTTTCGCATGGTGACCACCTGCCCGAACTGCCGAGGCCGCGGCAGCGTCATCCGCGACCCCTGCCCGACCTGCCGGGGAAGCGGACGCCAGCTTCGCCAGCGCGTCGTCACCGTCAAAATCCCCGCTGGCGTCCACGAGGGCCAGGCCGTCCGCATTGCCGGCGAAGGTGAAGCAGGGCAGCAGGGCGCGCCCCCGGGCGATCTCCATTGCTACATCTCCGTCAAGCCCCATCCGATTTTCACCCGGCATCAGAACGACATCGTTTGCCAGGTGCCGGTTTCCTTCACGCAGGCGGCGTTGGGCTCGGTCATCGACATCCCCACTCTCCGCGGAAAGGAGCAATTGGAAATCCCTGCCGGCACTCAGCACGGCGAGGTCTTCAAGCTCAAGGGAAAGGGCGTTCCCGACCTCCGCTCGTACAAGAACGGTGATGAGATCGTCCAGATTCTGATCGAAATCCCCAAGCGACTGTCAGACCGGCAGAAGCAACTCCTCAAGGAGTTTGCCGCCAGCGAAGACGAAAAGCTCATGCCACAGCGTAAGTCGTTTATGGACAAGCTGAAACAGGTATTCACCGGAGATGAAAAAACGTAGCCGCCCGCAAGCGACTGATGGCGCGTTCTTTGCGGTGGTAGAATGGAAACCCCATTGAGAGCGTGGAAAAATGGCACGAATTCCAATTGATAACGACGATCTCGAGCAGCAGGACCAACCTGACCCCGTGGCGGCCCAAGGTACGGCCGGACCGGACCGGACCGAGAACCAAAGGCCGGCCGGCCAGGACGACATTGCCCAACTTCGCCGCGAACGCGATCAGCTTTACGAGCGCCTCGCCCGCGCGACCGCCGACTTCCAGAACATCCGCCGCCGCCAGGAACAGGAGGCCGATCAGCGCGTTCAATACGCCAACAGCACGCTGATCAAGAGCCTGCTTCCGGTCATCGATAATTTCGAGCGGGCCCTGGCGGTCGATCCAACCAAAGCCGACGCGGCGTCGATCCTCAAAGGGATGCAGATCGTTCACGATCAGTGGCTCAACGTGCTGCGGCAGCAGGAGGTCGAGGAGATCGCCCCCACGCCGGGCACCCCTTTCGATCCGAACCGCCATCAGGCGCTAATGCAGCAGGATGCCACTTATCCGGTTCCGACCGTCGTGCAGTTGCTGCAAAAGGGTTATGCCCTGCACGACCGCACGCTTCGCCCCGCCCAGGTGGCGGTCAGCAAGAGTGTTCAATGAGCAATGGGGCTTGTTCGATCAGGCAATGGGCTTGCGGGTTCAGTTATGCCAACTTACGAATATCGCTGCACCAAGTGCGGGCACAAGTTTGAGAAGTTTCAATCGATCACAGCCCCGGCGATCAAGCAGTGCCCGGCGTGCAAGAAGAATTCGGCGCAACGCCTGATTGGCACCGGCGCCGGCCTGATCTTCAAAGGCAGCGGTTTCTACATCACCGACTATCGGTCCGAAGGATACAAGGAGAGAGCCAAGGCGGAATCCGGCGCCTCCGAGACCAAGGCCGGAGATTCCGCCAAAGACAGCGGCGGAAAAGACAGCACGGCCAAAAGCGATTCCGCCGCCCCCGCCAAGGCCGAAAGCACGGCCCCGGCCAAATCCGACATCAAGCCCACTCCAGCGCCTAAGACATCAAGGAAGAAGCCCGCCTGAGTTGCGATGGAATTTCGCTGTCCCATCTGCCGCAAGCCCGTCCAGCCACCGGAAGATTCCCGCGACGACAACCCTTCCCCATTCCCGTTCTGTAGCGACCGATGCAAACTGATCGACCTGGGACGCTGGCTCGACGGCAAGTACCAGATTCCCGTCGAGCCGTCTGACGAGCCAACCACCCCCGATGGCACAGAGCAGCTGTGAACGCTAATAGTGCTAATGTGGCACCAGTCGCCCTCGACCGTGTTCGACCGAAGGTCGAAATGTTTCCGCCTTCGGCGGAACACAGCCGGGGGGCGGCTGTGCTACATGAATCAATTGCTCCCGGACCCGTCCGGTCGCTCGCTAAATTGAGTTGTCCGACTATAATGCCGCCGCGCGAGCGGGCTGTGGGCCGGTCGTGCGGGAATTTTCAGGGATAAAGGAGGTCGGTCGATGGCGGACGAAGCTGTCACCCTTCGTGACATCAACTGGCGCGAGGCGTTTCCGTTCACCCACCTGTTCCGGGCCTTCCGCGTTGCGGTCCACCCGTCGAAGCTGGTCATTGCGCTGGTGGCATTGGGGTGCCTGTGGTGCGGCGGACTGATTCTCGATGTGGTCTGGCGGTCGCAGGTCACCCCCGACGACCGAGCCCAGCTCTGGGGCATCGAAGCCGCACCCTACAGCAACGACAGGGTCGGAATGCCGCCCGAGTATTACCGCGCCCTGGCCCGCTCGCCGGTGATGGAATCCGATCCCGGCGTCTTTCACACCTTCTTCCATTACGAAGTGGCCCAGGCCAACCACGTGCTCACGTTCCTTGGCGGCACTCTGGCGCCCTTTGAATCGACGTGGAATTTCATCGCCCACGGCCCGCTGTGGCTCTGGCGCACGCACTGGCTCTTCGCCATCCTCTATACCGCCTGGTTCCTGTTGATCTGGTCGGTGCTGGGCGGCGCCATCGCGCGGATCGCCGCCGTCCACGTGGCCCGCGATGAGAAGATATCCGTCCGCCATGCCCTGACCTTCTCGGCGGGCAAGGTCCTCAGTTTCATCTTCGCGCCGGTGATCCCGGTGCTGATCGTTCTGGGGATCGGCGTCATCATCGCCCTGGCGTCGGCGATCCTGTTTCATATTCCGTGGGTCGGGCCGATCGTCGCCGGCATCTTCTTTTTCCTGGCGCTGATCGGCGGCTTCGTCATCACGCTGGTGATTCTTGGCACGCTCGGGGGGTTCAACCTGATGTACCCGACGGTTGCCGTCGAAGGCTCCGACAGCTTCGACGCGATCAGCCGCTCGTTCAGCTACGTTTTCGCCCGGCCCTGGCGGATGCTGTGGTACACGATCGTCGCCGTCGTCTACGGCGCGATATGCTATCTGTTCGTGCGCTTCTTCGTTTGGCTGATCCTGGCGGCGACCTGGTTCTTCATGAGTTGGTTCCTTGGCGGAACTCACCTGCCGCCCGATGACAAATCGCCAGCGGACGTTTTTCCGAGGATCTGGCCGCAGCCACAGGATCCTCTGGAGCGGCTGAGTTATTCACCCCAATACGACATGCTCAAGGGCACCGAAGCGACCGCTGCCGGGTTGATCGTCTGGTGGAATTACCTGCTGATCGGCCTGGTTGGGGCCTTTGTCATCAGCTTCTACTTCTCGGCCAACACCATCATCTACTACCTGATGCGGCGCGAGGTGGACGCCACGGACCTGGACGATGTTTACGTGGAGGAGACAGAGGACGAGCCCGGCGACGGCGAGCCCCCTTCCGCTGCCATCGAAGCCAGCGTCACCACCACCGTCGTCACCACCGCCGACCCCGCCCCCCAACCGCCCCCGCCGGAGCCGAACATGCCGTGACGCTGGAGACATCACACAAGCTCGCGGCCAGGAAATGCGATAGATTCTGATCAAGGAGCAGCTTCACGGATCAGGTCATGAGGCGGCGTTCCCGGTTTGCCGCGAACGCCAGGCAGGCCCGGATGTCCTCGCGGTACGATCGGGAAAATCGTGCAGGATTTGTTGCTCAGTCATCCCCGAGGCCAGATAATCCAACGCATCATAGACGGTGACGCAGCCCACGAATGCAAGGCTTGCCGCCGCGTTTGTCGGGCTCGATGGCGATGAGTCGTTCGAGGTCCATTTGCGTTCTAGGCCATTATAACGACTTCCTCGTTCTTGTCCTTCAAGCCAAGCCGCCTGCGAACATCTACCTCATCTTTGCCACGACCACGACCCCGAGCAGCACCGTGAAAATCAGCCCCATGATCAGCCCGAAGACGGCACGCCCCATTCCATGCCGATCGGAATGCTGACGGATGTCCCGGATGGCGATCAGGGCAAAGATCAGCGCCAGCGGCGCAGGAAGTAGCAGCACGCTGAACAATCCCAGATAGCCGGCGACGATCGCCCAGGGCGAGCGTCCGACGGGGAGCAGCCATCGGGTTCCGGCGTCGTCTCCAAGCCGCGGCGGCGCGCCGTACCCGCCGGGCGTGGCGTAGCCGATCGCTCCGCCCGCCGCTGGGGGCGGCAGGGGCGGCGGAATCGAGCCCGCCGCCAACAGCCCCGGCACCTGTCCCGCCGGCTGCCACGACGCCATGCCTTCGGTCCACACGAAGGCCGACGGCGCCAGCCCGCCACCGGCGGCCAGTTGCTTCAACGCCTCCAGCGAAACCGGCCCGCGCTGCTGTCCGTTCTCGGAATAAAACCAGTTGTCCGCCATTATCTGGCTCCCCATGCTTATCCCTGCGGAAGCGTTTTCCGCACGACCAGCGTGCCTGCAATGATGTCGTGCAGCGCCTGCTTCTTCTCCGTCCACCCGGCCATCATGTAGCCGATGCAAAGGAGCATACCCGAGATCCAGCTTGCAAAATGACGTCCCGTCGCCCGTGCGAAGCTGATTCGATGACCTTCCAGGTCGGTGACGATGATGCCGCAAACCATCTTCCCCAGACTCGCCTGTTTCGCTGAACTCTCCATCAGGGCGAAATACAGCCAGTTCAAGACCCATTGCATGATATTCCCGGACATTCCCAGCGAGATCATCCACATGGGCGACATGGGCGACGTTCGTGGCCCGGCAAATCGCGGCCCCATGGCGAAATGCGTGGCGCCGGCAAGGACCATGTTGGGGATCAGCAGAATCAGATAATCCAGCAGATACGCCGCGACGCGCAGCCAGAAACCCGCATACCAGGTCGCCGCCCCGGCGGGGTTGTAATACTGAATCGATGACTGGCCATATTGCAGCGGCGTTGCGCTGCCCGCCGGCGGCTGGCCGTCTAACAACTCTGCGAGGGTTCCCGCGTGTACCCACTGGGGCATCCCCTCGCGCCACACGAGGTGCGCCCCCGTGACTTGTCCGCTGGCGATGAGCCGGCGCAAGTCCTCCAGGCCCACCGGCCCGCGCTGCTGCCCCTGCTCGGCGTAATACCACTGCTGTTGCTCTCCCATGCAAGTATCTTACCCGCGGGCATCGCGCCTGCGACTCTCTCAGGCAGAAAAAGGCGAGAAAGTAGCGCCCCGACTGTTAGAAAAGCACGTTGAATCCCGCGGTCTTGAAGTGGCAAATGCCTCAGTTGCCCGCGCGTGCCATGGGCCCCGGGAGGTCCAGAACGCCAGGAAGCCGACCGTGTCGATGAACACTTTTCTCAAGGCTGGTACTCGTTGTGGCGATCAGCCATGTTGATCACTTCACGCAGTTCTGCGGCGTGTGTATAGTTCTTCATGCCCAGCCCCGTGCGGTTCGCGGTGGTGAAGAAGCTGCTCGAAAGCAAAGGATATGAGCATGTACGGACGGACGGTTCGCATCACGTCTTCACCAAGCCGGGCGCGTTGCCCATCGTCGTGCCGGTGCATCACAATCAGGTGAAATATGCCTATTTCCGCAAAGCGCAAAAAGCCCTCTAAGGACGATCCACTTCGCCGGCCATTCGACCGTCGGATTATGCGCAAGGCTGAGGCAATCGCAGCGAGATACCAACTCGTGCTGTGGCGCGAGGACGGCCATTGGTTCGGCTACGGACTCGAGATGCCCGGCTGCATGGGTGACGGCAAAACCCTCACAGCTTGCGAGCGTGTAACGCGCCGCTCTATTACTCTCGGCGTGGCGACGATGCTGGAACAGGGCGAGAATGCCCCCGTCCCGGTAGTTGACCAGGAGCGAGGCCGCATGCGACGGGCGGGCTGAGGTTGCGTAGAACCGGCTGGCGTTGGTAAGGAGAAGCAATGGTGCAGATATGCCGGGCCTACGCGATCACGGAATCGATCGGCCCGTTGCCTTCTTCGACGAGGCGCATGGTTTTGCCCTGGACGGGGATTTCGAGCTTGGTGTGGTCGAGGCCGAGCTGGTGAAGGATGGTGGCGTGGAGGTCGCTGTAGTAGTGGGGGTGGTCGATGGCGCGGTAGCCGTATTCGTCGGTGCCGCCATGGACGGTTCCGCCTTTGATGCCGCCACCGGCGAGCCAGGCGGTGTAGCCGCGGGGATTGTGGTCGCGGCCGGTGGTGTTCTGCGACCAGGGGCTGCGGCCGAATTCGCTGCTCCAGACGACCAGCGTTTCGTCGAGCATGCCGCGCTGCCTGAGGTCGCGAATGAGGCCGGCGATGGGCTTGTCGGTGGCCCGGCAGAGCGGGGCGTGGGTGCGGATGTCGCCATGGGCGTCCCACCCGCCGTTGCCGCCCCCGGCGTGGCAGATCTGGATGAACCGCACGCCGCGTTCGGCCAGCCGGCGGGCCATCAGAAGCTGACGGCCGAAATCGTCGGTGATGTCGTCGCCGATGCCGTAGAGATCGAGCACGTGCTTGGGCTCATTTGAGAATTCGACGACTTCGGGAGCCGAGAGCTGCATGCGCGCCGCCAGCTCATAAGACTTGGTGCGGGCGGCGATGTCGGAGTTGATCTGGTATTCCTCGCGGAATTCGCGATTCAGCTCCATCAGCGTCTGCATCTGGCGATCGCGCTCGCTGGTGCTCGAGCCTTTGGGTGGCTTGAGGTTCGGGATCGGCGTGGTGCCGGGTTGGAAGGGCGTTGCCGCGACGCTGGCGCCGAGGTATCCGCCGGTCAGTTGCACGGGGGATGAGGGCCGGCCGATGTTGACGAACGCCGGGAGATTCTTGTTCGCGGTGCCGAGGGCATAGGTGACCCAACTGCCAAGGCACGGGTTGTCGAACTGGCGGCCGCGATGCCCGGTGACGGTTTCGATGACCGCAGGGAAGTGGTTTCCTTCGTTGCACCACATCGAGCGGACGAGGGCGATTTCGTCGATCACGCTGCCGACGTGCGGGAACCAGTCGGAGACGGGGATGCCGGATTTGCCGTGGCGGGTGAACTTGCGTTCGCAGTAGATGACCGGCCGCTTGATCTCGGCGACGTTGTCGCCGAACGCGGTGACGTCGATCATCTTCCCGGCCCACTTGTTGTCCTTGGGATCGAAGGTGTCGATGTGGCTGACCCCGCCGCACATGAACAGGAAGATGACGCTCTTGGCCTTGGGCAGGAAATCCGGGCGATAGCCGGCGTCGCGGATTTCCCCGGCTTGTGCCCACAACGCTCCCATCGCGACGCCGAAGAACCCGCCGCCGGCCTGGTGGAGGAATTTCCGCCGGGAAACGCGGCCGCAGGGGTAAAGCGAGTGGGCCACCCTGTGACACGGGTTTGTAACCCGTGCTGGCGACGCAGAACTTGAGAAATCCCTGAGCATGGCGAGTTACTTTACTCTGAATCTCGTCAGCACGGGTTAAAAACCCGTGTCACGGGGAATGCCGTGTCACAGCCGGTTTCACTTTACATAAATAAACTCGTCCAGATTGAACATCAGCCAGGCAAAATCCTTCAGGCGAGCAGGGTCGTTACCGAGGTACGCCAGTGAACGTTCGGTTTCGGATTTCGAAGGCGATCGCGCCAGGGCGATGCGGTAGGCCAGATCGACGGCTGATTTAAGGTCTCCCTTGGATTCTTTGGCGAGGCGCTGGGCGAATTTGTCGGCGGCCTTATCGACCTCCGGGCTGTTCATCATGAACAGGCCCTGCGGCGCCGTCACCGTCTGCGTGCGCAGCGGGCAGGGGACACGGCCGTCATCCACGTCGAATGCCTGGAGGAAAACGGGAACCACGTCGCGGCTGGTGGAGAAGCCGCGGATCATGTACGCCGCCCGGCGGGTCGTGCGGGAATCGGTCGTCGGCATCGGGCCCAGCAGGGTCGCGTCCACGGCGCCACGACGGCCTCGGGCCGGTGTGATGTCAAACGAGGGGCCGCCCACCGAAACATCGAGCGTTCCCGCCGCCGAGAGGATGGAATCCCATATCGGCTCGGCTTCCAGCCTCTCCAGCCGAAAATGCCAGAGACACGCGTCGTCGGGATCGGCCTTGTTGGCGACCAGCGCCGCGTCGTCGACGCGCGAAGCAAGTTTGTAAGTCTCCGACGTGACGATCAGCTGGTTCATCTGCTTCATGCTGAAGCCGCGGCGGACGAACTCGGAGGCGAGCCAGTCGAGCAGCTTTGGGTTCGAGGGCGGCCCGGCGAGTTTCCCGAAATCACTGGGCGTCTTCTCCAGACCCTGGCCGAAATGCCACTGCCACAGGCGATTCATCGCTACGCGGGCGAACATCGGATTTTCCGGGGCGGTCAGCCAGTCGGAGAACGCTTCGACGCGGCCGTCGCGGAAGTCGATTTTTTCTGGCGCGAAGGGCCAGCCGGGTTCGACGGGGTGATCCAGCTCCGGGCGAAGCGGATCGCCGCTGGTGAGCATGTAGCTCTTTTCCAGCTCGCGCTTGGGATCGACCTCGACGGTCCAGAAGGTGGCGATGCCGCCCATGCCTCCGCCGCGACGCCCGCCTGAGACCTGATTGAGCTGCCGCGTCAGCGCCTGGTACTTGCGCTTTTGCTCAGGGGGCATGATCTCGAGGAGTTTGTCCGAATCAATGCGGACAATCGGATAATAATCATCCGCCAGCTTCTGCTCGGCGACGGTGCGCTCTTTCTCCGGCTTGAGAATGACCTCCCGGGCCTCAGGCGGCAGCATCGCGATGCGGTCGTCGAAGAGTTTCTTCTTGTACGGCGCGACAAGATCGTCGATCGGTCCCTGGATCGCCGCGACCTTCTTTGCCCGTTCATCAGCCGCAATGCCGCTGGCGAAGATCTGGTCCGGCGTCTCCAGCCACAGCTTCCGCACCACCAGCGGGTCGAATAGCGCCTTCATCTCGTAGAAGTTGCGCTTGGTGATCGGGTCGAACTTGTGGTCGTGACACTTGGCGCAGCCGACCGTCAGGCCCATGAAGGCGGTGGAGACGGTATCGACGGCGGTGATTGCCAGCTCCTGCCCGTCCTTGCCGTCGCGCAGCACCTGCCCGCGGGCCAGGAAGCCGAGGGCGAACAGGTCATCCGGCCGGGGCTCGGAGCGAGAGCGATAACCCGTCGCGGAGATCTGGGTTCGCTGGGTTGTGCGGTAGCCGGTGAGCTGGGCGCGGACAAACTGGTCGTAGGGCAAATCCTGGTTGATGGCGCGGATCACCCAATCGCGCCAGAGGTAGATCCCCGGGGCGGCGGTCATCCGTTCGTCGACGTCGGCGTAGCGGAGCACGTCGAGCCAGTGCCGGGCGTAGCGGACGCCGTGCTGTTCGCTGGCCAGGAGCCGGTCGACGACCTTGTCGTAGGCGTCGGGCGACGTGTCATTCAAAAACGCATCCTGCTCTGCGGGCGTCGGGGGAATGCCCGTCAGGTCGAGGCAGACGCGGCGCAGCAAGGTGGCCTTGTCGGCGGCCCCGACGGGTTGAAGTCCCTTGTCCGGGTAATCGGCGGCGATGAAGGCGTCGATCGGGTTGGAAGATTCTGTAACGCCGGTGGGAACCACGGGTGCCGTGAGCGGCTTGAGAATGTAAAGCCCGGACTTTTCGGGGCTCGCAGCGGGCGCAATGACAGTGCTCAACAAAAGCACAACCACTGCCTGGAGGCTGATCGATCGCACCATTGCTAATACGCCACCAGTTTGCCCACGTTGGCATTGGGGGGCGATGCCCGCCCTGGAGAGGAGAATTCACGGGTTCTGCGCCGGCGGTTCGAGTTTCTTCTTCACGTCGTCAGGAACTTCGACAGTGGTGGCGCCCAGGTCACTGAAATCGACGGTCGTGGTGCGATCGATCTGGGTGTCGCCACCGTTGCCGGTGACCCGGAAAGACGTCGAACGTTTGGAACGGAATGGACGGAATGGAACGTTTTTCGCGAATTTTTTTGAAACTGCTGGAGAACGTTCCATTTCGTTTCAAACGTTCCAGCAATAGTGTGCGAGCAGCGCCCCGATCCAGATCGCCAGGTGTAACATGATGATCGCGGCGGTTACGAGCGAGAACCCGATTTTGCGACGCTTATGGGC
>Ga0210396_10001164_pt1 | contig 29518 bp, 24 predicted proteins | sample IncBWH17OmetaG_FD_155466 | JGI IMG/M metagenome (GOLD analysis project Ga0210396, IMG submission 155466) | Forest soil microbial communities from Barre Woods Harvard Forest LTER site, Petersham, Massachusetts, United States - Inc-BW-H-17-O ...
GATCTCGTTTGCCGGTCCCGCCGCGGGATTCGTCTTATACGGGCTGACCTACGCCGCAGCGTACCTTTTGGTCAAATCTCGGTGGCCGCAGACGCTCGATGATGCGTGGCTATCGCGGCTGGCTGAGTTTTTCCGGGACATGGAAGACATCAATCTGTATTGGGGACTGGTGAACTTGGTGCCCGTGCTGCCGCTCGACGGCGGCCGCATTTCGGAGGCCCTCTTCCGTCGCGTTCGACCGTGGGACGGCGCGCGACTGGCGGCCATGTTGGGCGTCATCGTCGGCGCAGGAGTCGCGTTCTACTTCTACCAACACCGCGAAAGGTACGGGACCTATCCGGCGATCCTGTTCGCGCTCCTGGCGTTCTCAAACGTCCAGTCGCTGCAGACGCGGGGACCGTGGTAGGGCCAAGCTGCGAGCAACGCCGGGTCGTCCCGTGGCGAATTAGAAGCCCAGGCCGATCTTGTTGAGCGCGCCGGTGGTCACCTGGCCGTCGGTGACTTTGAAGAGGCCGGGATACTTTTTCGCCCACAGCTTGTTGGCTTGCGGGCAGTACTGCCGGCTGTTGCCTTCGACGGCGGCCACCGTCGGGATTCGGGCCGCGAGCGAGGCCGACTGCAGGAACGACGCGCCCGGGCAGGTGAGATCCTGCACGCAGACGAACATGCCGAATTTTTGCGCGGCGGCGGCCAGCAGCAGCGAATCGGTCTGCCCCTTGCACGTTTTGAGGGCGACGCCGCTATAGCCCATGTCGCGGGCCAGCGTCAGCGATTCGTAGTCGACCAGCGATTCGTCGATCACCACCGGCTTGAGCTTGGCCGCGTCGTGCATTTTATCGTTCGGGTGCTCGCGCAGGTTGCGGTGCGTCGGCTGTTCGAGGTACTGGATGCGATCGAAGGCGGCCGCATTCTGCTTTTTGATGCGGTTGAGGAAATCGACCACGTAGGCCGCGTTCGGGCACTTCTCGTTGAAATCGCACGAATAGGAGAGCGCCGACTTGCCCTTGGCCGAGGCCGCCTCCGTGGCGACGCGATCGACGGCCAGGGTCCGCTCGACGTCCCAGTTCATATCGTCGCCGGCTAGCTTGATCTTCAGATGCGTCAGCCCGTCGGCCTTGATCCAATCGCTCAACGATTCGGGCAGTCCGTCCTTGAGCGGCTGCTTCACGTCGGCCGCGGTGAGCGGATCGAGCGCCCCGACCAGGTGGTAGAGCGGCAAGCTCGGCTTCGGCTGTCGCAGCGTGTACTTGTCGAGATACTCTCCCTTGAACTGGTCGTCGAGGTAGATCGACAGATCGTCGTTCATGTGCTTCGACGACAGTCCGTCGTATGAGTTCATGTCGTTGGCGCGGCCGAAGGCGTCGTGCAGAGCGGCGTCGAACGCGCTCGCGGCGACGAGCTGAGCCAACAGCGGCATCTCTTCGGACAGCTTGAGCCGTTGCGCCAGCGTCTTGGCCACGTGCGGGTATTCGGCGGAGAGCGAATAGGCGATTTCGATCGGGTGGCCGAAGTCGGGATAGCCGTTGGCCAGCTCGATCACGTCCTCCGCGAACTTCTGCATCGCGTCTTCGGTTTGCTCGACCGAGAGGGACGTGCTGGGCCACGCCCACGCGCTGCCCAACGGCATGGTGCCGAAGCCGGAGGCGCCGTGGCCGCGGCGACTTTCCGCGGAGACTTCCACGTTGACCAGAATCGCGTGGTCGACGGTCCGCCCGCCAAACTTCAACGGAGTGCGATAGGGGACCGATTCAAAGCTCAGAACGGCTTCAACGATCTGGATGTCGGACGGCTTCGACATGGCCTCGCGCGGTTGTGGCTCGGAAGTTTGGGCGGGATCCCTTGAATTTGAAGCGATTCTATCGGCCGCTCACCATACCATCAAGAAGAATCGCAAGCGGCCCCTTGGGACGGCGATCCCCGGCTCAGATTGCCCTCTAATACGAACCGACCGACGTCTCCCGACACGGCTCCAACTCGGCTTCTAACCACGACAGGACCGGTTCGAGCGGGGCCAGCGGTGCGGCCGCCGGTTTTGCCGTCGTGTCGCCTGTTTCGATTAAGCCCGTTTCGATTAAGCCCGTTTCAATTAAGACAGTGCAAAACGGGGCGCCGGCCGGGACGAGCGTCCCTGGAGAGGGCCGGTCGGCGAGTCGAGCCCGGGTGGCCGACCAGGCGGGCGTGCGGCCCAAGTCGGCCAGGTTCGGAGACCGCAGGGCAAACGGCGCGTAGACGATGGCCTTGCCGCACATTCGGCCGCCGTTCGACCGGCGGGCAGTTTCGAGCCGCGCTTGCAGGTCGTCGGCAAGCTGGCATGAACGGTTTTCGTTGGTAAATTGGGCAGTCGCCCGCACTTGATCGGCCACCAGGGACAGGCCGAGGGCCATTTCAAAGACCTCGACCGACGCCGTGTAGCGGGGATTGACCTCCGTCAGCCAAGCTCGGCCTGCTTCGTCGAGCAGGAAGTCGACGCCGAACAGGCCCCTCAGCCCAAATGCCCGGCCGATGAGCCGCCCACACTCGGCCATTTCTTGCGAAAGCGGCTCGGCCACTTCGATCGGCCCGAGCGACCCGCAGTAGGCAAACGGACGAGCGGAGAGCCGCGACTCGCCGATCAGCTGTCGGGCGACGCCCACAAGCACCGTTCCGCCGGATGTTGCGAGGTAGAGGGCGGAGTGCGGCGTTCCCTCCGCGCGCTGCTGAAAATAAACCGGCTCGTGGCGAGGCGGCGACGCAGGGTCGGAGCACGATTCATCCCAGAGAAAAATCCCCCGTCCTCCCGCGCTGCGTCGGGGCTTGATCACCCAACGGCCGTCGCGCGGCGGCGGTCGATCGGCCGGTCGAACTGCCAGCGAGGGAAGCCCGGCCTCCGTTAAAACGCTGGCGAACGCGAACGGATCCCGCACGCGAGCGACGACGTCGGCTGGATTGCCGTACAGTGGTCGCTGCGCGGCCAATTTCCTTAGCAGCCCGGGATGATTCTCGAGCGCGCCCGTGTACATCCAAGGCGTCGCCGCGCCGGCCGCGCTCGCCGGCTCGCGCGCGGCCGAGGCGATCAGGCCGTGCGGATAGTCGGACAGCGGCAGGACTTCAGCCACCTCGAACAAGTCCTCGTCGGCGAAGTGATCGGCGCAGACAGGCTGAAAACCAGCTCGCACGGCCGATTGGGCCGCGGCTCGTGTGCTGGCTCCGAAGATCATCAAGCGTGGTGAGGTCATTGGTGTGCGCTTTCAGACGGCATCATGCACGGCAGCCGCGGCGGCGCACAGCGAACTGGAATTTGGCCACCCGGCGCGTTATCAATGCGGTGCCAGCCGGACAGGCGGTTGCGGATTGCCGGTCGCGGTTTCGAGAACTGCGATCCCGCCGGCTCGACCGCGTGCGGGTCCGTCGGAGCCCAGCCCACAGTTCGCAGAACACCATTTGAGGAGAACGGCAGCATGTCGATGTACATCGGAGAAGCCCTCAGCGGCGAAGGCAACGAGATCGCCCATATTGATCTGTTGATCGGCGATAAGACTGGCCCCGTGGGCGTCGCGTTCGCCAATGCCCTGGCCAATCAAAGTGCCGGTCACAGCAACCTGCTGGCCGTCCTCACCCCCAACCTGCTCGTCAAGCCTGCCACCGTGATGATCACTAAGGTCACGATCAAAGGCGCCAAGCAAGCGGTGCAGATGTTCGGACCGGCCCAGTATGCCGTCGCCAAGGCCGTCGCCGACAGCGTCGAGGCGGGCGTGATTCCCAAGGACCAGTGCGACAGCCTGGTGATTGTCTGCGGCGTCTTCATTCACTGGGAAGCCAACGACGACAAGAAGATCTTCCAGTTCAACTACGACGCCACCAAGCTGGCCATCGCCCGCGCGATGAAGAACGAGCCCACGCCCAAGGAAATCCTGGAAAAGAAGGCGACCGCGAAGCACCCGTTCGCGGGAGTCTAGCGATCCATAAGCACGAATGACGAAAGAATTTCCGAATGACCTAAGCCCGAAGGAGCCGAGCATTCATTAGTGCTTCGTGCTTCGTGCTTCTTTCGTCATTCGTGCTTCGTCATTCATGATTTCCCGTTGGGTTTCGCGCTCCCTGACTCATTGCGTCCTCCATGCGCCGCATCCTGATTCAATTCGACACGGACGCCGTGCCGAGCGTGTTTGATCGCGTCGTCGCCGTCGACGCGGGGATCGACGAGCTGTTCAGCTACGGCGGCGTGACGCCCGACCGCGTGGAGCCGCTCGTGCATGGGGCCATCTTCACCCGTGGCCCGGCCGACTTGAAGCACACGGCCATCTACATCGGCGGCAGCGACGTCGAGGCGGGGCAGCGACTCTTCGACAAGGTGACGGGCACCTTCTTCGGGCCGCTCCGTGTATCGGTGATGATCGACTCGAACGGCTCGAACACGACGGCCGCCGCTGCCGTGTTGGCCGCGCGAAAGCACGGCAGCCTGCAGGGTCGCACGGCCCTGGTGCTGGGGGGCACCGGTCCGGTGGGCGTTCGCGCGGCGCAGCTCTTGGTTCGCGAAGGGGCGAAAGTGCGCTTGGCGTCGCGTTCGCTCGAACGGGCGCAGGCGACGGCCGCCTCGGTGGCGTCGTCCCACTCCGGCGCGCACGTCACGGGCGTATCGACCGCCACGCCGTCCGACGTCGTGGCGACCTGCGCGGGCGTGGAGGTCATCATCGCGGCAGGCGCCACGCGGGCCCGGTTGCTGACGGCCGAGCAGCGGCGGGCGATCCCCGCGCTCAAAGTGGCCATCGATCTCAACGCGGTTCCGCCGGCCGGCATCGAGGGGGTCGAAGTCACCGACAAAGCTGCCGAGCGCGACGGCACAATCTGCTACGGCGCCATCGGGGTCGGCGGCACCAAGATGAAGATCCACAAAGCGTGTCTCGCCAAACTGTTCGAGGCCAACGACCAGCTGCTCGACACGGTCGCCATCTATCAGACTGGGGAGGCGCTGCAGGGCACGAAATGACAACGCACGGGTGAATGACGAAGCACGAATGACGAGAGAATTTCCGAATGACCTAAGCACGAAGGGGACGCAGCCTCATTGAGCCATTCGGGCTTCGTGCTTCTTTCGTCATTCGTGCTTCGTCATTCTCCCCAGTCCCCAGTCTGCCCATCTTCCGCCCCGCTCCCGCAGCCGAGACTCGTCTTGCTGGGATCGGGGGAATCCGATATCTCTTCCCCGCCTCCCTGCGGCCGGTGGAGTCGGTGCGATGTCACCATAGATCCGTCTCCCCGGTGTTCGAGCCGGTCTCGAAGAGTCATCTCCGCTCTTCGCCGGAAGTTACACCGCAAAAGGCAAACAGGCACGTCTCGGCCTCGTGATCCTCCTACTCGAAAGCAACCCTCGCATGACCGGTGTCCGACCCGGCACCTGCGGCCTCGTGGCCGTCCGCGGAGCATTCCGCGGTCTGTGTCTGGCCGGGCTTGCGCTGGTCGGGCTGCTGGCGGGGTCGGCCAGGGTCGAGGCTCAGGACGATGCGCAGGCGCCGCCCGACGCGATGAGCAATCGCGCCTTTCTGCAGAACGGGCAGCAGGCGGCGCCCGGCAATAACAACGGTAACTCGAAAAAGAATGGCATGCTCCCGAACGCCGCCGAGGAAGATCGGCGGATCGGGGATCTCATCGCCAAGCGGCAGGCCGAGCAGGAAGGCGAATTCATCAGCGAGATCCTGGTCGAGGGGAACGCAACCATCCCCACGCCGGCCATCTTGCAGAAGGTGAAGGTCGCTCCGGGCCGCAAAGCTTCGGTCAAGTCGATTCAGGACGACGTCCGCGCACTTTGGAAGACGGGTTGGTTTTACACCGTCGAAACCCGGTACCGTCCGCCCAAACAAGGGAAGGGGCAGGTACTCGTCTTCGTCGTCTTCGAGCGGCCCATCGTCCGCAGCGTGGCGTACGTGGGCAACCTGGAGATCAAGACCAAGAAGCTCGAAGAGGCCACCGGTCTCAAGGTCGGCAGCCCGTTCGACGCCAGTGCCAACGTCGAGGCGGCCAAGAAAATCGAAAGCTTCTACCGGGAACAGGGCTATTCGGAGGCGACGGTCGACCTCGAAAAGGGCGGCAAACGCGACGATCGCGACGTCCTCTTCCGCATTCACGAAGGCGTGAAGCAGAAGATCATGTGGCGCGATTTCGAGGGCAACAAGGCCTTCTCGAGCGAACTCTTGTCGCTGCAGTTAGTGTCGACGCCGGCTTACGGAGGCTTCGTCGGCGGCAAGTTCGATCCGGCCAAGCTCCCCGAGGACTGTGCCAAGGTCCGCAAGTATTACGAGAACCTGGGCTATTTCGACGCCAAGGTCGCGCCCGAGGTTCTCTACTCAGCCGACCACAAGTGGATCAAGCTCTTGTTCCACGTGCAGGAGGGGCCGCACTACCGAATTCGCACGATCAACGTCATGGGGAACACGCGGTTCTCCACGGCCGACCTGCAAAAGGACATCAAGACCCACGAGGGTGAGTTCTACAACGCTTATCACATCAACAAAGACATCGCCAAAATCAAGAAGAAGTACGGCGAGCTGGGCTACACGTATTGCAAGGTCGAGATCGTCCCCCGCTATCTGCCCGAGCCGGGCAACATCGACCTCTTGTTGCGGGTCGACGAAGACCGGACTTACACGATTCGCAAGATCACGGTGCACATCGAAGGGGACCATTCCCGCACGCGGAAGACCGTGGCCTACGACTACATTGGCCTGGCTCCCGGCGAACTGGCCGACCCCGCCAAGATTCAAAGGAGCAAGGGCAAGCTGACCGGCGCCAAAGTATTCGACGTGGCGCAGGACGGCACAGGCGAAGGCGTCCGCATCAAGATGACGCCCGTCACCGCCGAATACGAGCGGATGGAAAGCAATCTCCGCGGCCAAAGTGGCAACGATGACGACACGTCGTGGGTCAACCCGTCGGGGCCGATCGGCGACAACATCGTCGGCGGCAACCTGCCACTGGTGCCCCGCGTGCCGCCGCCGCCACAGCAGCAACCGGTCGCTCGCGGCAGCGCGGCTCCGGAGGATGAGGAAGATCATTTCTTCGACCACGATCCGTACCTCTGTCCTCCGCCGGAGGACGAGTGGACGGCCGACACGGTCGTGATCCGCGGACAGACGGGCGCCGATCCGTTCGGTTCGCCCGCCAATCCCCTGTTTGCCCCCTCGCCGCAGGGCGATCCCTACGCCACCAACGTCCAGCTCAATCCGGGCGGTCAGATCGACCTCGACTATTATTTGAAAGAAGCTCGCACGGGCCGGCTGATGTTCGGCGTCGGCGTCAACAGTAGTTCGGGTCTTGTCGGCTCGATCGTTTTCGAAGAGCAGAACTTCGACCTGTTCCGTCCTCCGCAAAGCTGGGAGGACCTCATCGACGGCACGGCCTGGCGCGGCGCCGGCCAGCGGTTCCGCATCGAGGCCATGCCCGGCACCGAGGTCAGCCGTTACACGATCAGCTGGTCCGACCCGTACGTGTTTCACTCGAACTGGACGCTGGGCACGAGCGTTTACTACTTCCAGCGTTACTATCTGAACTGGACCGAAGACCGCGTCGGCGGCCGCATCAACATCGGCCGGCAGCTCAGCCCCGAGTGGTCGTTTACCTCGGCGTTGCGGGTCGAAGGCGTGCGGATCGAGGACGTGACCGTCCCCACGCCTTCCATCCTCCAAGCCGTCGTGGGCGACAACCTTCTGAGTACGGTCCGCGGCTCGCTCATCTACGACACGCGGGACATGCCTTTCATGCCCGGCGAAGGGCACAAGGTCGAGGCCTCTTACGAGCAAGGATTCGGCGACTTCAACTATCCCCGGGCTGAGCTCGACGGCCGCCAATACTTCACGCTCTACCAGCGGCCGGACGGCGGCGGTCGCCAGATCCTCACCGTCGGAGGCATGCTCGGCTGGACCGGCGACAACACGCCGATCTTCGAGCGGTTCTTTGCCGGCGGTTTCCAGAGCTTCCGCGGTTTCGCCTTCCGCGGCGTCAGCCCCGTGGCCGAGTCGAACCAGAACGTCTACATCGGCGGCCAATTCATGGCGGTCGGCACCCTCGAGTACCAGGTGCCGCTCTTGGCCAACAGCATGGTTTCTCTCGTCACGTTCAGCGACTTCGGCACCGTCGAAGACGGCGTGACGTTGGGCGGATTCCGCTGCAGCGTGGGCGCCGGCTTCCGCGTCGCCCTGCCGATGCTCGGCCCCGTGCCCCTGGCGTTCGACTTCGCCGTCCCGGTCGTCAAGCAGCAGACCGACATCACGCAGGTCTTCAGCTTTTACGTCGGTTTGAACCGCTAGTCCGCGCTCGCGGCGCTCGCAACCGTCCGCGCGTCCGTCCCGCTCTTCCTCTCGCGCCCCGCATTGCGTCCGCGCCGGCGGTCTTCGCCGGAGTGGCCGGGGCCCTCCGCCCCGCGGAAGCCGCGGAATTTTCATGGCCACGAGAGTCATGAAAGGACACGCGGCTTTGAACTCAAAATGCCACTCGACGCAACCAACCTCGTCGCCGAAGATTCCCATCGGAAGCTTCCGAAAGGCGGAGCGCCCCTCCGCCCACCGGATAAGATCGAAGGGCACCTGGCGATCTGCTGAAACATCCTGCACTTCTGATCGGTTAGTAATGGAGACCGAACATGTATGCAGTTACTGGAATTACCGGGCGGGTCGGCGGCGTCACCGGACGCACTCTACAAAATGCTGGCCTGTCCGTTCGCGCCGTCGTGCGCGACGCCGCCAAGGGCGCCGCCTGGAAGCAGCGCGGCTGCGAGGTTGCCGTTGCCGACATCAATGACGCCCCAGCGCTGACCGCCGCCTTCACCGGCGTGAGCGGAGTGTTCGTGCTGCTCCCCTCGAACTTCGACCCGACGCCGGGCTTCCCCGAGGCCAAAGCCATCATCACCACCGTGACGACGGCGATCGAGGCCGCGAAGCCACCCAAAGTCGTCTGTCTCTCGACGATCGGCGCGCAGGCAACGCAGCCGAATCTGCTCAGTCAGCTCGGTTTGATGGAGCAGTCGATGGGCGCCCTGCCGATGCCGGTGTGTTTCCTACGACCTGCCTGGTTCATGGAAAATGCGTCCTGGGACGTCGCACCGGCCCGTGATACCGGTGTGATCTCCAGCTTTTTGCAGCCGCTCGATAAACCAGTGCCAATGGTTGCGACGGCCGATGTCGGACGTGTTGCCGCGGAGCTGCTCCAGGAAACCTGGACCGGCCGGCGGATTGTCGAACTCGAAGGGGCGACTCGCGTGACTCCAAACCAGATTGCCGCGACGTTCGCCGAAATCTTCAGCCACCCCGTTCAGGCCCAGGCTGTTCCTCGCCAAACGTGGGAACAGCTTTTCAAGTCGCAGGGTATGAAATATCCGGGGCCGCGCATCCAAATGCTCGACGGCTTCAACCAGGCATGGATCGAATTCGAGCAGGACGAAACGAGGAGACGAAAAGGGCGAACCGGGTTGAAAGAAGTTTTGACGGGACTAGCAGGCGGGAACTCAACGGAGGCATAGTCCCGAAGCGGGAGCTTGCAGTCCAGAATCAAGGAAGATCGCTAAGCCTTTTGGGGCTGGGAATGGCTCTCTAAACTGCAGGTATGATCCTCGAGGGCCTCGTCACCACACTCGACCCGGGCGGAGCCGTGCATGTCGCCCCGATGGGGCCGATTGTCGATGAGTCTCTGACGAAGCTCCGGCTGCGGCCGTTTCAAACGTCGCAGACCTACGGCAATCTCAAGCGCACGACGTGCGGCGTGTTTCACGTCGTCGATGACGTGCTGCTTTTGGCCCGCTCGGCGGTGGGATTACTGGCGGAAACGCCGCCGACTGTGCCTGCCGAAAAAATCTCGGGGGCCGTGCTGGCCGACTGCTGCCGCTGGTACGAGTTCGAGGTCCGCGAATGCGACGACTCGCAACCCCGGGCCGAGCTCTCAGCGCAGGTGGTTCACGCGGGCCGTCGACGCGATTTTTTTGGATTCAATCGGGCCAAGCACGCAGTCGTGGAGGCGGCCATCCTGGCGACGCGCGTGCAGTTGATTTCTCGCGCGGAAATTCTGTCCGAGTTCGAGCGGCTGCGGCCGGCTGTCGCCAAGACGGGCGGCCCGGCGGAGTCTGACGCGTTCGCGCTCTTGGAGCGCTTCGTCCGCGAGGCGCCCGCCGCGCCGACGGACGGCTGACCGGCGAGGTGTCCGCGATGTCCGCGACCATTCTGATCTCGACCGGAGCCCGCTTGCACTTCGGCTTTTTCGCCCACGACGGGGCTCGCTCGTTTTCGGGAGAGACCAATTACGGCGGCGTCGGCCTGATGATCGATGCGCCCTCCTTCGTGCTTGCTGCCTCCGGACACGACCCCGAGGCCCGCGCTCGCCCCTCCGGGACGCCCGGCCGGCTGAAGATCGAATCGGGACTGGACGAGGTCCGCTGCAATATGAAGCGAGCCACCCAGTCCGGCGCAGGCGATCCGTTCGCCGGTCCCCCCGTCGATAAGTGGAGCGAGCTGGGAGCGCGGGCGCTGCGGTTCATCCGCGAATATCGCACGCGGGCCTCGCGCGGAAATCGGCCGCCGCTGCACTGCGAAATGGAGCTATGGTCGGCCATCCCCGCACATCAAGGTTTGGGAAGCGGCACGCAGCTGGGGATGGCCGTCGCCACGGCCCTCTCGATGTTGGCGGAGGAGCCGGACATCGACCCGGTGACGCTGGCGCGGCGCGTCGGGCGTGGGGCGCGCTCGGCTATCGGCATTCACGGCTTCGGTCAGGGCGGCTTTTTGGTCGATGCCGGCAAAGAGAACGAGAACCTGATCGGCCGGCTCGAAGCCCGCGTCGCCGTGCCGGCCGACTGGCGGTTTCTGCTCGTCAACCCGCCGGGGCGAGCGGCCGGATTGTCAGGCAAGGCCGAGTCGGAGGCGCTCGGCCGTTTGCCGGCGACGTCCCGCGAGATGACCGATCGCCTCCGCCGGCTGGCCCTGGAAGAAATGCTGCCGGCCTTGAAGAGCACCGACTGCGATCGATTCGCCGACGCGATCTTCGAGTTCGGGCGCATCAACGGCGACTACTTTCAGCCGGTGCAAGGGGGCACCTACTCCACGTCGGAAGCCTGCGCGCTGGTCGAATGGATTCGCGGCCACGGTCGCCGGGGCATCGCCCAAACTTCGTGGGGGCCGACGCTCGCCATCTGTTGCCCCGATCAATCGGCTGCCGAAACACTCCGCGACCAACTCCACGCCGAGCCCCGCTGGCAGCAGTGTCCCACGCGAATCGCCCGTCCCCTCAACGCGGGGGCTAGAGTTCAGTCAATCTCGAGCCCCGAGTCCGGCTGAGCGTTGGGGTGGCTGGGGTCGAACCGCTTCGGTTCGCCCCCAGATTCTTAGATGTCAGGGGAGAGAGTATTATGTTGAGGTCCGACCAGCCCGCGAGAATTGGTGTGTCGAACAACACGGATCGTCTGCGCATCGTTTGGGTTGAGCCGATTCCCGAAGACTACACACTGCTCGCAGGAGAGAGCCTCGAAGTTGTCGTCCACGATCGTTCAGAGCCGCCGTGGTTCCATGTCGTGGAATGGGAGTACAGCAGCCAGGTCTATATCGAGGGTGTGAACCTCGAAAGGTTTCTTGAGGGAATTGTCAGCGTGTTTCAGAACGGAAAGCGACTAGAACCCGGCCATCAACGCAACAAGGGTCTGGAGGCGGGACTGCGGTATTGAATTGGACGCCAAAAATGGCGGGTTAGCGCGCCAGCCACCCGCCGTCGATGGGCACCACGCTGCCGTGCATGTAATTCGAGGCGTCGGAGGCGAGGAAGACGCACAGGCCGCCGAGTTCGTCGGGCAGACCCCAGCGTCCGCACGGAATGCGGTCGAGGATCTGCGGGGCTCGCACCGGATCGTTCCGTAGCGAGAGCGGAGCGTCGGTGTCGAAATAGCCGGGGGCGATACAGTTCACGTTGATGGCCCGCCCGCTCCAGGCGACGGCGAGCGACTTGGTCAATCCGGCGATGCCGTGCTTGGCGGCGGCATAAGCGGGAATATTCAGGCCGCCTTCAAAACTCATCACCGAGCCGACGTTGATGATCTTGCCGCGGCCGCGGGCGAACATGCCGGGCGCTGCCTGCTGGCTGAGATCGAAGGCGGCATGGAGATGCGTCTCCAACAGCTCTCGCCAGTCGGCCTCCGGATAGGCTTCGGGCGGATGTCGCGTCGAGTTGCCGGCGTTGTTGACCAGGATGTCGACGCGGCCCAACTGCTCGGCGATGCGGTCGATCAGGCCCCGCCGCTGTTCGGGCTTTGCGAGATCAACTTTGAGATCGAGAAAGCGCCGCCCGGCCCGCTCGACGAGTTGCCGCGTGGCGTCGGCCTGCCCGGTTTTGGAGACGCAGGCGATATCGGCGCCGGCCTGTGCGAGGGCCGCCGCCATCGCTTGCCCGAGTCCCCGTCGTCCGCCGGTGACGACCGCGATTCGCCCATCGAGCTTGAAGAGATCGAGAATCATTCGCGGTCAGGGCGACTGCGCCGTCGTGCTGCCACCGACGCTGCCGGCTGTCGGCGGGCCGAGGGCCGGTCCGTCGCTGGGCGGGGCGCCGGGTGAACCGGGTTGCCCCTCCGCTGATGGATCTTCCGGGGCGGGCAACGGAGGCAGCGCGGGCGTCGTCGGCTGTGCATTCTGCGGCGGAGCACTCCGTGCGGGCGTCGACGGCGGTCCGACTTGCGGCGGAACGTTCGGGTTAGTCGGCTGCGCCGGCCCGCTCGGCTGGGCGGTTCCGGGCGGCGGAACCTGCGGCGGCTGAGGCACGTTGCCGTTCCACGGGCTGCGCGGACGACGTGACTGCGGCAGCGGCTGATACAGCCCGCGGGGAACTTGCCGCGGCTGCGAGAACAGGCCTTGCGGCTCGCCCGGCGGTCCGAAATCAGGAGGCGCGACCATTTGGGGCGGTGCCATCTCGCGTGGTTCGCGCGGCGCCGGAGCCGGTCTGCCGCCGTTGGGCATGCCGGCCCCGCTAGGATCGCCTGGCCCGTTGGGATTCTGTCCGCCCGGTCCATTCCAAACCGGTCCGGGAGAATTCTCCGCCGGTCCGGGCCCGGCGGCCGGGTGCAGAAACGCCAGCAGGTGGTCGCCATATCCGGCCAGGCGGAAGGCGGCCTCGAAGAATTCGCTGGCGCGGGTATCGCCGTCGAAGTGCAGGATAACGCCCATCAAGAACAGACGATCGGGATCGCGAATGTCTTCGCGCACCCAGCCGCCGACGCGCTCGATCATCGTCAAAACAGAGAGGCGATTGTCCTCGCCGAAGAGCGTGTCGAGCCTGTCGCCGTGGGTCGGCCAGCGGGGATCGAGATCGAGCCCTTGCTTGATGTACTTGACGGCCGAGTCGAAGTTGCCGACCGAGGCCAGCGAGAAGCCGAGGCGAAAATACGGTTCGGGACGATCGCTGGCGGCCGACTGGGCCACCTTGTATCGCTCGTAGGCGTTGAGGAAGCGAAGCTTCTTCATCCAGACGTCGCCCTGGGCCTGCGCGCGAAGGCTCTTGGCCTGTTGCTCGGGCGACGAGACGTGCACTCGTGTTCGCGTCCGCTGCTCCGGATAGCCGGGCGGCAGCGCGGTTCCCCAGCGAAGCTGGTTCTCCAGCATCGTGGCCTGCAGCAGCGGATTGGAATACGGATTCCAATCTCCCCAGACGGGCGGCCAGGAGCTGGCGAACGGCTCGCCCGCGAAAATTCCGGGATAGGCGGCCGGGTAGTAGCCCGACGCATTCACGTACGGATACGCGTAGCCGCCGGCGACCGGCGCTCCGTAAGGCACGTAAGCCGCGGGTGGTCCGAAGATCCGGCTGTTGGCCACGGCGTAATACGGCGATCCGTGCCGAGCCGGCGGCGGACCCGCGTAGCGCCGGTAGTACGGCGCGCGGACCGGAGCGACCGGGCCCCGCGTGGAGTGCCGGTGGTCGGCTCGCGACGTGTCCGGTGAGGAAACAAAGGCCGCGGCCGACAGACCGCAGGCCAGAAACATGCCCAGAAGTTTGCGCTGCATTCCGTGCCCCTTCGGATGCGAGAACTCCCCTTAGTTTCAATTATCTGTAGCCGCTGTGATGGGGTCAATCATTTCTGCGGCCGGGCGGCTCGATCGGCGGTGGCGACGGAGCGGCCCCGCGAGGATCGCAGCCCGCTCTTCTTGCTTCGAGACGCCCGGTCAACGCGGGCCATCGCGTCGCCCGTGTGCGCACGGCCCCGGCCCCCCGTTTCCCGCGGTTTTGGCTGTTTTCCGCTGGTTTTTGGCTGTCCGCGTGAGGTCCGATCGTGCCGAGGTGATGCCAAACGGCAACGGTCAAGACATTGCGTTTTTTTCAAAAACGGTTTGACTCGCCGACCCACGAACCTAGGTTTGTCATGTTCAGCACGCGAGTCGTGCGACACACTTCGCAACGGACGGATTCAACAAAAATCTCTATAGAAAGGGTCAACTCATGAGTCTCTTGCACAGCGTGAAGCGGTTCGTGGTTTCGGAAGATGGTCCCACCGCGGTCGAGTATGCTGTCATGCTCGCTCTGATCGTCGTGGTCTGTCTGACGGCCATCCAGGCCGTCGGTACGAACGCGAACAACAAGTTCAACGCCGTCAAGAACGCCTTGACGTAATCTCGGCGTGACTTCGATCGTTCTGTGCGGCCGCTCCCGCACAGCGAACGGCGGGGACGATTATTCGTCCCCGTTTTCGTTTTCGAACGGCGGCGATTCGATTCGCAGCTTGCCCGCCGCGCGCTCGCGGGAGTAGAGTGAGGTCAGACCTTTTCCGCGCCCCGTTTCGATCCTCTGCTTGCGTCCGCGCGCATGAGTTCGGCTCAACAGCGAGAGCCGCTTGTCGGCTCGAGCACGCCAACCGGAGAGCCGCTTGTCGGCTCGACTCCCACAAGCGGAGAGCCGCCGCCCAGCTCGACTGACCGACCTGATGAGCCGGTGGCCGGCAAAGATCTGGCCGCCTGGCTGAGCGTCGGTCTGGCCCTCGCCGTCACGCTGGCGACGTTGCCCCTGATCTGGACGCCCCTCCGCCTGCAGGGGTATTGCTCGCTCGTGCATGCGGACTGGTACCTCTACGTGCTGGGCACTCAGCTCGTCGCGATGCCGCTGTTGCTCGTCCTCGCGGGCCGGCCTCGTTCGCGGCGCGGTTGGTGTCTCTTTGCGCTGGCGAACGTTGAGCTGGCCGGACTGGCATACCTTTCGGCCGAAGATCTGCTCAACGTCGCCGCGATCCACGGGTTGGTGCTGGGACTGCGGATCGCGATCCTTTCGATGTGGCTGTTCGTGCTGCTCGGAATCCCGGTCGTCATTTGGCACGTGTCGACGCGTCGGCGCGCGCCGGCGACACAGGTATCGACGCTCGGCAAGCTGTGGTTCTCTTCGCTCGTCTTTCTCTTGATGGCCGAGCCGAGTGCCGCGCTCTTGGCGCGCGTCCTCGATAATCCCGACCGGTTGGCGCTGCCCGCCAATCTCCCGCTGCCGCCGCCGAACGAGCTGCATGTCGCCTTCGTCGGCGAATCGACGATGGCCGGCTTTCCCTACAGGAAGTTCGGCATTCCGAAAGTCGTCGGCTGGCAGCTCGAGCAGATGTACCCGAACCGCAAAATCGTCCTCGACGACCTGTCCGCGGTCGGCCTGAATCTGCGCACGGCCCTAAAGCGGCTCAACACGCTGACCGTGCGGCCCCAGTTGTTGCTGCTCTACAGCGGCCACAACGAGTTCTTTTACGACGTCGAAGAGCTGGCGACCGATCTCGACACGCCGTGGGAGCGATTTGACGGGCTGCTCGAATGGTCGCCCCTTTTTCGCATGCTCGACCAACGCATCTCGCGACACATTGGCGTGCAGGAACTCGAAGCCCAGGGCGCTCGCTCGCTGGTCGATCGGCCGATCGCGTCTCCTGAAGCCTGCGAAAAGCGGCTCGCGCGCTTCGGGGGGCAATTGGAACAGCTCGCTGGTTGGTGCGAGCGTCTGAAAATCGACGAGCTGTGGTTCGTGCCGGCTGGCACTGAGGCCGATTATGCTCCGAATCGTTCGTGGTTGAACCCTTCGGCGACGGTGTTTCAGCGGGCGCAGATCGAGTCGCTGGCCCAAGAGGGCCGTTCACTCCAGGAAGCCGGCCGCTGGCACGAAGCGGTCGCCAAATATCGCGATGCCGTCTCGCGTTATCCCGGTTTCGCCGAGTTCGACTTCCAACTGGCCGAGGGCTTCATGCATGAGGGGGAGCGGGCCGAAGCCGCGCTCCACTACAGCCGGGCCCTCGAATCCGACGGCCTGCCCGTGCGGATGACCGCACCGTGGCGGCAAAAGGTCGCCGCGGTGTCCGCCCACCACGAGCTCCCGTTCCTCGACGCCGATGACGTCCTGCGACCGCACACCAAGACAGGAATCCTCGACCGCTCCGTGTTCTTGGATTACGTGCATCCGAACCTCCGCGCCTACTACTACCTGGGGATGGCCGCCATCGAGCGGCTCGGATCGGACAAGCCGTGGCTGCAGCAGGTCGGTTCGCCGCGGGCTCCGGCCCACACCGACTTCGCCTCCGCGATCGCCTGGGCGGGCTTCACTCCGAAAGACCTGGCGCTAGCGTACCGGCGAACGGCCGAAGCCGACCGCTGGATGACGCGGCTGCGCTTCGAGAGTTCCCGCCTCACGCGCGACACCCAGCAATACGAAGACTGGAGCCGCCGGCTCGAGAAGGGCCAAATCAATCCGGGCGCGGCGGGCGCGGAGACATTGAAATAATCCGTCCTCGATCAGGCTTTTTGTGCGAGACGCGCGATATGCGGCCGGAGTGCCAACTCAAAGCGAATCATCGCGTCCACCAAAGCGATGTGGGTTTTATGCCACGTCGTTTCATCGTCACGGTAACCTCCCTGGATTGAGACCCCGACGCTGGACGCCCGTTTGTTGTCGAGCCGCTCCCAACGAAGCGGGGCGCCAAAGTCCGCCTCGATGCGCTCGCTTTCGGATTGCAAATTATCAAAGATCTCTTTGTTTTCTTTGTCGCGGCTGGCCCCACGGTCTATATAAAGCTCGACATAACTCGAGTGCTTCGTGACGTTGTACTTCAGGCCTATGCCTCCAATGCCTGTAGCCGCACCGACCCATTCGTATTGGGATGCCGCTGTATTCGCGTGCAAATCCGTCTTGGTGCGCGCGTAGTCAAGCAGTTGCGTCCAGAATCGCTTCCGCAAAATGTAGCGGTCCGATTGGTCCTGCTTCTCACTTAGTTCTTTCTCTCGAATTTGGATTTGGTAGTCGGCAGCTTCCGGCAACGGGATGACCTGTTGGACGTCGACCAATATCTTGCTTCCATCGCGATAAGGTTTCATTCGAACGCATTTGATGTCCAAACCTTGCGCATTCAGCCAGATTACGGACGTGGTGAGTTCTTTTGAGAAGTCGGCCGCGACGAGAATAAGTCGGACACTTTGGCCAAATCGCGTCTCGTCCGGCTCGTCCCAATTGAGAAAATCGAGCAGAGATTTCCTTGCTGCTGAGCCGTTGCCGCCCTTTAGGAGATGCTCCGAATAAACATCGACCGCCTTGTCAAAAGTCATCGGCGACACCATTGCGGCATAGCGGAGCCCCTGCAACTCCATGTGCCCGCCGTCCTCGTCCCTCTTTAGTTCGATGACGACCAACTTGGCTTGGTCGTCGACGCCGAGGAGATCGATCCGTCGCTTGCTTTCCATCCAGTCGCCAAACTCTTCGGAAATGACGACCGTGTCGGGAGCAACGACTGAAATGTTATCTCGTAGCAGCCGTTGAAGGTCGGCGCGCTCTTTAATACCTCTGCGGCAAACGTGGTTTCGTCGACTTTCCGCAACGAGTGTTCGGCAACCTCGTAAATTGTCATCGGCGCATCCGCTAAGCATCTCGAAACGAAGCAATGGATTTACATTACGGCCATTCGCCGCTCCGATCAACGAGGTCAAACGAGGCGCGGAGCTGTGAAAGGATGCAGCTGCCGCGCCATGTTTCATTTGGAGCGCCCGGGATGCGAGCTAACTCCCGACCTGGCAGGCACGCCCTTATGAAAGCCGCGCGACTGCTAGATTCGCGCGGAAATGCTCGAGGCTCAGGCCGCCGATCACCAGCGAGGCCACATGCGGGCTGGCGAGCACAAAGCGAATCGCTTCGTCGGCTGGCAACTCGCCCGAAGCGAGGCCTTTCTTGACGACGAGTCCGACGCCCCGCGCCGCGGCTTCGACGATCAGCGGTTCGTGCGAGCGGTCGCGGAGGTGGTACTCGACCATCAACACATCGGCCCAATCGAGCGCTTGCCGCGCGCCTTCGACCGTTTTTCCCGAGAGGCCGATCGCCCGCGCGAGCCCTTGTCGCTTGAGATCCTGTAGCGTCGCGACGGCGTCGGTTTCGGTCTGAATCCAGGCGTCGCGGCCGTCGGAGTGCAGTAATAAGACGTCGATGACGTCGGTCTTTAATCGCTTCAGGCTGCGCTCGACGCTGTGCCGCACGGCCGGGCCGGAAAAGTCGTAGGCCGAGGCGCCCGCCTCGAACGTTTCGCCGACCTTGGTGGCCAGCACGAATTCCGCGCGGCGCCGCGAAATCGCGCGGCCGATCCGTTCTTCGCTCGTGCCGTAGGCCGGCGCCGTGTCGATGTAGTTGATCCCCAGCTCGAGCAGGCCGTCCAAGAGCGCGCTCACCTGGTCATCGCTCGGCAGGTCGTACGCGGTGGAGTATTTCGTCTTCTGATTGCGGCCGATCTTGAACGCGCCGAAGCCGATCGGTGAGACCGCAAACCGGGTGCGGCCGAGCGGGCGGAGGGCGAGTGTCATCGGCGCGCCTCCTTTACGCAGCGTGGCGAGCCGCTCGCGGCAAGTCGCGGGTCGCATACCACGTGCGAGAGACTTCCCAGGGCAGCGCGGCAATCGTCGCGCGAGGCCACTCGTCGCCGATCTCTGCGTCGTCCGCTGAGCCCGCGGTCGCCGAGCCTGTGGTTGCGGATCCCGCCGCCGCGGCAGGCAGCCGCTCCAAGACGCGTTCGGCCAGGCAGGGCACGAGCGCCAGCTTGGTCGGCCACGCGGTGATCACATTACCTTCGTGGAGGATGCCGGCGGATTCCGGCCGCTTGCCGCCGGGAGTGGCCTGTTCGGCCCGATCGACGCGATAGGTGGCCCATTCGACCCGCTGCAAATCGAGTCCGGGGATCACGGCGGCCAGCTCGTCCGCGGCCCGCGCCAAGAGCGAGCGCTCATCGAGCGCGACGCCGATCTCGGCAATCTGGCCGCCGACTTGCCAGACGGTGCGGCCGGCGGCATCGCAATCGGACGCGCCCGTGTCCGATCTCTCTGTGTCGGACGTGATCGTGACCCGCGTCGTCCGACCGTCCACGCAGTGCCCGTTCAAGTGCGGCAGGTCTCCCCGCACGAGCACCATGTGCAGGGGCCGCGTCTGCATGACGGTGATCGGCAAGCCCGCGCGCGTTCGCAGGTCGGCATTGCCCCGCCCGGCGGTCAGCACCACGTGCCGCGGCTCGATCTGCAACCGGCGACCCGTCGCCGGGTCGGTCAGTTGCACGCGGCGGACCGTGCCTGCCGCGCGATCGATCTCGAGCTGTGACGGATCGATGTGGAGCACGCGCCGCGCGTTGCCCGCGACCAGTGCCGCCAGCAGCGACTCGGGGGCCAGCACCGGCTCGTCGAGCCGCGCGACGGTGCCCGGGCAGCCGACCAAGGCGCTGGGCCGTTCGTCAGTGGAGACGACTTGAGGGGCGACCCGCAGCCCGACGCGGGCCCCAATCATTCCCAGCCGCGAGCCAAGCGAATCAGTCCGCCACAAATGGCAGCTGGCGGCCCGCAGGCGCACGCCGCGCAGATCGGGCAGCCGACGACCGGCCAAACAGTCCCGCCAGAGCTCGGGCATCTCGCGAATTTGCACGGCCGACGGCGTGAGCGCGCCTTGCAGCGTGTATTTGAGCCCGCCGTGAATGATGCCCTGCGAGGCGATCGTCTGCCCCGCGCCGAGCCGCGCGGCTTCCAACAACAAGACCCGGTCGCCGCGACGCGCAAGCTCGTCGAGCAACCACAGCCCCGCGGCCCCGCCGCCAAAAATCAGCACATCAACCTGCATCGCAGCCGGCTCTCCCAGCGCGGCGAACCGGGCATCCGCCACGCGGGCGAATTCTCGCAGGTTCGGCGGGCCATGAAAACGCGACTTTTGGCGGGTTAGCCCCGGGAGGGCGAGGCTCCCGCCGAGCCACTGACGTGGGAACGAGAATGCAAGGCTCAGCGGGAGCTTCGCCCTCCCGCGGCGTTCAAACCGCCTTGCGTTCCTTCGACTCGGCGGCAGCAGCGGCGGGGCGGCGGGGTTTGGCGCGGGCGGCCAGGTGGCCGCCTTCCGAAAGTGCCTCGGCCGAGACGAGATGGACGACGTTTTGCGAGAGCAGGTCGAGATCGACCGTCAGCGAGTCGAGGCGGCCTGAGAGGAATTGGTACATCGTCAGCGACGGGATCGCGACGGCCAGTCCGGCCGCCGTCGCCAAGAGCGCGATGCCGATGCCGCCGGCCAGCTGGTCGGCCTTGCCCATGCCCTGCGATGCGGCGATGTCGTTGAAGCACTGGATCATGCCGATCACGGTGCCCAGCAGTCCGATCAAGGGCGTGATTGTCGAGACGGCGTTGAGTACGCGGAGGTGGGCCCGCAGTTGGCTGACTTGGCGCTCGCCGCCGTCGATGATGGCCTGCTCGACTTCGACGCTCGACTTACCCCATTTGCGGACGCCGTGAGCGAAAATCTGGGCGATGGGGCTGCCGTTTTCGTCGCACAGCCGCAGCGCCTCTTCCTGATCGAGATTGCCCTGTTCCAGGTTTTGCAGGAAGCGTTCGACGAACGGCCGGGGAATCACGCGGCCGCGGCGGAGCACGACCAGCCGCTCGATCGAGAACCAGACGGTGATCACCGAGCAGATACCGAAGGCGAGGATGAACGGCACGCCAAGCGCTTCGATGATTTCGAGCGGTCGGGTGGGAATTCTGCGATGGGCCTTGGCCGGTTTCGCGGTCGCACCGACGGCTGGCGTTTCGCCCTTCGCGGGCGCGTCGAACGGGGCGGGGGCGGACGCAGACTCAGTGGCCGTGCGGACGGGCACGTTAGCTTCGGGCGGAGCGGGCAGGGTCGGAGCAGGAGTTGTCGGCGGGGCTTTGGCTGATGCCGCTGCCGGCGACGTCGGCGGGGCGACGGCGGGAGCGGGAGTCGCAGGGCCGGATTTAGGCGAGCGTTCTTGCGCGGGTCCCCATTTTGTCAGGCAAACGACCACCGCGAACACGACCACGGCCAGTCGCATGACCAGCGCCATCACCTGCCAGCTGCCGCGCCGGCGTGGCGGTTGCGGTGAGCCGCCGGCAATTCGACCCGCGGGGGCTGTGCGGCGAAAGCGAGTGAAATTGGCCATCGGGGATCCTCAACCTGCCGGCCGTTTGTGAAGCTCGTCCAACCGCTTTTGGGCGTCCTTGGCGAAATCGCTGCGGGGAAAGCTGGCGATGAGCTGAGTATAGGTCTTTTCCGCGTCGCGCGTCTGCTGCAACTCTTCCTCGCACTGGCCGACCTGAAACAGCGCCGGGGCCGCCCATTCGGGCAGCCGATCGTAGAGCGTGCTGACCTTCAAATACTCTTCCTTGGCGTGCCGAAAGTCCTTTTGCAGGAAGCGGATCTCGGCGATCATCAGCTGGCTCTTGGCGGCCGTGTCGTTCTGCTCACCGTGCGAACCGTCGATGGCCTTCTGAAACGCGGCGGTCGCCTTGTCCCATTGCGTGCGGTTCTTGAAGCTACGGCCCAGCACTTCGTCTGCCTGCGGCAACAGGGGCGAATCGGGCATGCGGCTGTGCAGATCCTGGACGGTCGCTTCGACCTCGTCGTACTTGCGTTGCTGATACTGCGATTCGGCCAGCAAGATCCAGACGTTGGGCCACCAGGGCGCGGCCTGGCTGCCGTCCGCCTTGAGTTCGCGTAGCAAGTCGGCGAGCGTCTTTTCGGCCGCCGGCGCGTCGTTCAAACGCAGATCGGCCGAAGCTCCCTGCAGCCGCACGACGCGCACGTCGGGGCCCTTGGGGAACTCGGCGAGATACTTCTGCGACAATTCGCGGACGGTCTTCCACTGTTGTTTCTCGGAAGCCAGCGTGACGAGCCGGGCCAGCGCGTCTTCCCGCGTCTTGGCGTCGGCCGCATTGTCGGAGACCAGCCCGCGGAGCATCTTGTCCGCGGAGGCCGCCTGTCCGCCCTGCGCGTCGAGCTCGGCCAGGAAGAGCCGCGCCTTGGGCTGCGCGGCACTCGCGGGAAAATCACGTTCGATGCGGGAGAGCAGGTCACGGATGCGCTGCTTCTGCGGCGCGTCCTTCTTGGCGACGTACAGCACGTTGGCCCAGTCGAAGAGCACGTCGGCCAGCTTGTCGGCTTTGGGATAGTGCTCGGCGACGCGCTGATAGGCGGCATCGGCGTCCTCGTAACGCTTCAGCTGCGCGAGCAAGTTGGCCGCCTGCATGCCGGCAAAAAAGCCATACTGCGTCGGACCGTGCGATTCCTCTCCCGGCCGCGCCGCACCGGTCGGCGCGAGTTTCTCGAACGCTTGCGTGTAAGCGCGCGCCGCGTCGGCCAGCTTGCCGGCCTTTTGCAGGGCTCGCCCGCGCATGAAGCCCGCCTCGGCCACTTGGAGAATCTCGGGCGAAAACTTGTCAAAGACTTCGCCGAAGGCGGCCGCCGACTGATCGAAGGCGTTCAACTCATACTGCGACCAGCCGACTCCCGACAAACCCATGCGACGCACTTCGGTCTTCGGCTCGCCCAGGTCGGCCAGCTTGGCGAAACGGTCGCGGGACGTCTTGAAATCGCGCGCATCGTAGGACAGCTCGGCCAGCCGGCGGAGCGTTTCGGCCGTCGCCGGATTGTGCGGAAAAGTGCCAACGAGCTGGGTGACGTCGGCGTTCGCGTCGTCGAGTTTGCCCAGTCGCGTGTGGGCGACGGCTCGGTCGGCCAGCGCGCGTTCGGCCAGCGAGCCTTTGGGTCGCAGCGTGAGATACTTCGACAGCGGCGCCACAGCCGGCTCGAACTTGCCGACCGCCACCAGCGCATGCCCCGAGAGCGCGAGCGCGTCGACCGCCTCGGACGAGGCCTTCGGCTGGTCGGCCTGACTGGCCAGCGGTGCCAACACGTCGACGGCTTTGGAAAAGTCGCCGGCGTCTTCCAGCGTGCGACCGAGATGGAATCGCGCGAGGGCAACCGTGCGGGGCAGATGGCTTTCGGCCATCACCTTTTCGAGCAGCGTGATGGCGTCGCGGCGTTCCTGCTCCGCCTTGGCGACGTTGAGCGGACGATCGGGACGATTCGCCTCTTTGAGCAGCGCACTCGCCTCCGCATTCAGCACGCGGGCCCGCAGAATCTGCTCGTGCAAGCGGAGCGGACTCTGTGGATGTTCCTTCTCGAAGCGGGCGACGATCTTCTTGGCTTCATCGATCGCACCGGCGAGCATGGCCGCTTCGCCGGCAAAGTGCAGTCCGTCGTCGGCCAGGTCTCCCTTGGGAAACTTTTCGACCCCCTCCAGAAAGAGCTGCTTCGCCTTGTCGAAGTGACCCGTCCGCAGCTCGCATTCGGCCCAATAATAATGGGCTCCTTCAGCGAGTGGCCCCTTGGGGTCCGCGTCGTACGTCGCCTTCAGCCGGCCGAGCGCCTGCGGATAATCACCCAGCGCCTTTTCGCTCAGCCCCTTCCAATACCCGGCGGCGACGGCCTGCCGCTTGTCCGCGCCCGCGCGATCGAATTCTTCCATCGCCCGCTGATAGCGCGCCAATTCGTAGAGCGCGAAGCCCGCGTTCAGATGAGCCGCGCCGACCAGCGACGATTTGGGAAAATCCGCCGGCAACCGCAGAAACGTTTGTGACGCCTCTTCGAATTTCCCGCCGCGGAAACGAATGGTCGCCAGGTTCATCAGCGCCTGCGGAGCCCGCGGGCCGTTTTTATCTTCGGCCAGCGGCTCGTACATCTCGGCCGCCGCACGATCCTGATGCAACTCCTCGTACGCCCGCGCCAGGCCGAACTTGGAATCGTCGGCCAGCCGGCTGCGAGGAAACTGTTCGAGCGCCGTTTTGAACGAGTCGCGGGCGGCCGCCGGCTCTTTCAAGCGCAACTTGCTGTCGCCCAGGTAGGGCAGGGCCCACTCGACCAGCTCGTGCCGCGGATACTCCTTCACGAAACGGCCCAGCTCGCGGTCGGCCGATTTCAAATCGTCGAGCAGGTAACTGCACTCGCCGGCCCGATAGAGCGCGTCGGGCAGACTCTTGCTCTGCGGATAATCGCGAACGTAGGCCCGCAGCACGTCGCGAGCTTCGGCATACTTGTCGGCGTTGACCAGCGTCAGCCCCAAGTAGAGCCGCGCGTAGGGGACGCGTTCGTGATCGGGATGATTCTTGATGAACTTGCGAAACGCATCCGCCGCCAGGTCCCAACGCTGCTGCCGATAAAGCCCGGCTGCGAAGCGATACTCTTGGGGGACAGTTTGCGACTGGCCGTTTTGCGCCGCGCCGGTTTTCGATTCGGACTGCGGCGCGGTGTCGCCCGCATTCGGCTTGTCAGGCTGACCCGCATTGTCAGACGGCGGCTGATTCTGGGAACCAGCCTGTGTCTCCGGTTGCGCTTGCGAACGGACATCCGGAGCGACGACGAGCAAGGCCAGCGCGGCGCAGGTCGACACGCCAAAAAAGCGTCCCAGCCATCCGGGCCGAGCACCCACGCTCTGACCTGCCAGCATGCCAAACCTCTCCAGAAGCGCGCACGAAGTCAGCGGAGCGTCCTTGGGGCGTTGGCTTTCGCCGCCCCGACGCAATCCGCCCGCGGCCAAGCCCTTATATAAGGACGAGCAGACCCGCGGCGCGCGATTTCTGAATGGTACCCGCCAACGGCAAAAATCAGCAAGATCAGCCGTGCCAAGGGGTTTTGAAGATCTCAAGCCGTTACTCACGACGCCCGGCGAGCCGTCAGCGGTCGGGTGGCACGCCCTGACGATAGAAACGGCGTGGTGGGCGTTCTCCGGAATTGATGCAAGATGTCGGGGCCCGGCCACGCCCTGAGCAGGGCGTGCCACACCGCGTGAGCAACTCCTGGCATTTTGGCCCGTCAACGGAGACAATTCGCCGAGACGCGAGTTTTTCAGCCCTTCATCATTTTCGCAACAGGGAGAATCCGTATGCGCGGCTTACGAGCAATCGTGTTTGCCAGTCTGAGCGTCCTACTCGTTCCCGTGCAAAGCGCGAGAGCCGAGACGAAAATTGAGCTGAAGGGAGTTCACCTGTGCTGTGGGAAGTGTGTCGCCGCAGCGAAGTCGGCCGTGCGTAAGGTCGACGGAGCCAAAGCCACGTGCGATCAAAAGAAGGGCACAGTGACCATCGAGGCTCCGGACGACGCCACCGCCCAGAAGGCCCTGGACGCGTTGGCGGCCAAGGGCTTCCACGGCGACACCGGCAACAGCACGCTGAAGATCAAGGAAGACAGCGGAGTCGCCGCCGGCAAAGTGACCAGCCTGACGCTCACGGGGATTCACAACTGCTGCGGCTCTTGCAACGCGGCCATCGAGGACGCGATCAAGAAAGTCGACGGCGTCACAGCCGACACCGCGAAACCCCACACGGAAATGGTAACGGTGACCGGCAACTTCGACGGAGCCGAACTCGTGAAGTCGCTCAACGCCGCCGGCTTCCACGTGCGGGTGCAGCAATAGCCTGTGCCGGGCCGAGCAACCGTTCATTTCCGGCCACCGCTTCGGTGTCCCTTTCGACCAAGAGCTTCCTTCAATGCATCGACGATTCTCGAAGCAACCCACTCAGCATCGGCTCTACATTCACCGGGGATCATCAGCGTTCTGTAGCAGCAAAGGGACAGCATCAAGTTGATGGCTGCCTTCGGGTCGTCGCCTCCGGCGCGGATGTCTGTCCGAACGCCGATGACCGGACGGCCGAGCTTATAGGCGTAGCCGCACTCCCAGGCTGTACCTGAGTCGACGTCCGCCCCATCGAAGATCGCGACAACTGCCTTGGCTTTCCCGATGCCAGCTAAGTTCTCCTTAAACAAGATGGTCGGATCGAAGTTCTCTTTCCCCGCAAGCATTGGCTCCGCTCGTTCTTGCGGGAGAAGCACGGACACGCCTCGGCTCTCCAGCTCCTCTTTTAGGCGCTGATTCCATTGCCATTCAGCCTGAGTAAACAACGGGCCCGCGAGATAAATCCGGATTGACGCCGCGTGGCGCATTCTGCATCTCGCTTTCTTATGGCGTCACTTTGGTCTTTGTGGAAGGTGGTCCCGGTGAAGGTCCGTGCACCGCAGTCGTGGATGTGGTTGGCGTCACACCGACAGGACTTGGCTTCGGTACAATTTTCAAGTCGACACCCTCGGTCGGCGCTCGCTCGAATTTGAACTCGAACTTATTGGATGAACTTGGCGGCGTGGTCATCGCGGACCATTTCTGGCCCGTCACCGCGACTAATGCACACAGACCGATAAAGACCAACGAGTAAAAGCCGCAGATGTACCGTGTGTGGTGCTTGGCAGAGTCGCTGATCCGCGTGCTTAAGATAATTCTCTCGATCGGCGGTGCGCCTTTCGTGAGGTCTTCGTGCGCGTGGATCGCCTTTACGGCACCAGTCAATAACTTGTTGTAGTAGCCGAGGTCCAGAATGCAGAGCGCGATCCACGCAAGTGTTAGGAAGGCGCTTGTGCCACAAAGAACTTCCCATTCGGTCGCGCTGACCGACTTTCCAGTAAAGCTGACGGCTAAACCGGATACGGTCACAACTCCGGCCAGGCCCGCAAGTGCTTGCGTCCGCAACTTCATGATCAAATCGTTGAAGTGCATGGCCACGTCTTCGTACTTGCTCCACAGAACGAAGGCGCTGCTCTCTACGAATGCTGGCGGATCGGGTGACAATCCGGCGGTGGTACCTTGAGCCGTTGGACCCCCTGCTGCCGCACCCGCACTGTTTGTCATCTTTGGCCTCGCAAAAAGCGCATTTTCCCGAGTCGAGGAACACCGTACCCCTGTGACTTCGATCAATCAAGGAATGCGATTGTGACGTATGCGGGATCGCGGGCCGCGAGCCCCCTCATGCCGCACGGCGCGGTTCTAAATCCAGTCGCGCCCATCGCGGACGCAGCCTGTCAGGCATCCAAGTTGATGGCTCAGGCCCAAAGCTCTTGTCCGCTCGGCTTGATCGCATTCCCGACCATCGCGCGAGCTCGTGCGGGCGAATCCGACCGCATTCCGGGCACCGAATATCCCGGGGCTCGGTCCCCCTCGGACCGATTCCCGAAAAGACAAATCCACACGAAAGCAGATTTCAGCACAACCAAATAACTCCGAAATCTGCGCATCGCTAGGTCCGCTTTGCGTCGTTCGACGCGAACAATAAACTCAACTCCGGGCGTGCGACGCATTAGAGTGTCAGGGAGCGATCATGTTACGGTTCATCCAAGCCGCATTTTTTGACGTCGATGGAGTGCTAATCGACTCGCTACCGCAACACCTGGAACTTTGCAGAGACAAAGCCAAGGAGTTCCAAATCAATCTAAAGGTCCCTTCCATCGACGAGTTCCGCGCTGCGGTCAGTGCCGGCGTGAAAGTCAGCCCGATGCTCGATTTCTTTTTGGCTATCGGCTTTCCAGAGGAAGACGCGAATCGGGCCGTCGCGACTTACGACAAGGAATTCGCGACGCGATATCATCCGCCTGCGTTCGAGGGCGTCGACTCGATGTTACGCGCTTTACGCGACCAAGGAGCCAGGCTCGGGATCGTAACCTCGAACACTCGCGAAAACGTCACTCCTGTTTTAGCGGAATCATTGGACGCGTTCGATCATTCATGCCTTTTCTTTTATGACAAAGAAGCGCCTCCCCGACCAAAGTCATCGTGCCTGACGGAAGGAGCCCGGCGGCTTGGTCTGCTTCCTGCAAATTGTGTTTATGTCGGCGATCAGCCTGCGGACCTCCGCGCGGCGGAGGCTGCCCGTTGTCACTTTCTCGGCGTCACCTACGGATGGGGACTTCTAGCAGGCGATTCCAGGTTCCCGGCTGTAGGTAGTGTCGACGAGATTCCAAAAAAAATCGTCGATATCGACACGAAGCTAGTCACGAGATGATAATGATCAGCGCTCTCTATTAATGAATCTAGTAGATGAACCTATCGATTAAGAGAGGCGCATGATGGACGACACGACCAACGGCCACGAACCAGAATCGGCGCAAAGTCCGCCTGCAGATTGTGAGGCATGTTCCAAAGACCGATTCGACTACGCATGGAAATGGTTTGCTTACCATGCAGACCAGCGCGTGAAGATGTTCAATTACATGTTGGTCGTGGTTGGTATTTTTGCCGCCGCGGTGACGGCGGCGTTCGATAAAGGGATGCCCTTCGTCGCGCTAGCGCTATGTGCGACCGCTGCGGTGTTGGCGTTAGTCTTTTCACGGCTGGATCGACGGAATCAGGAGTTGGTCCATTTGGGCGAAGACGTGCTCGTCGATCTGGAGAAAACGTGGTTTTTTAAGCGGAACGGGCCACCGACGGCGGCGGATGACAACTCCAACGCCCCTGCGGCAAGCAAAGAAGAGCCGGGAATCCTGGTCCGCGGGCGATCCAGAAAAGCGGAAGACTGGCACCCGTTTCATGATATGGGAAAAAGTGTCGCGAAGACCTCATTCTGGAAATATGCATACGATGCCTACGTCGGCAAACACCGCTTCTGGTTGCGGGCGACGGCCTACTTGATTGCGATGCTGTTTGGTTTCGCCGCTTGGACGATCATATATCGTCCAGAGTGGGCACGCCCAACGAGCGCATCAAAGTGCAGTCCGGATGAAGCAACGCACGACTCGACGACGAAATCCCATTAGGATAATAGGATGGCTCTGCGCGGGCTTCGGAAGTTAATGTATTCTCCCGACCTGCTTCGAGCACGACGAAGTCCGGGTTCTTCATGCCAGATCAGCCTTCGCCGGAAGTTGAACTGCTCCGGGCGGCGTACGTTGCGTTCAACGCGCGGGATTTCGATGCTGCCTTCGCCACCATGGCTTCAGACGTGGCGTGGCCGCGGGCGTTCAAGGGGGGCGTCGTTCGCGGTCATCAGGAGGTCCGAGCTTACTGGACGGAGCAGTGGTCCGAGATTGATCCGCACGTCGAGCCGGTTTCCTTTCATCCCGAGGGGGCTGGGCGAATCCTGGTCGATGTGCATCAAGTCGTGCGCGACCTGGACGGGGCCATCCTTGGTGATGAACACGTTGGCCACCGTTTCACCATCGAAGACGGCTTGATCCAAGCCATGGAAGTCTGTCCGCTGCCGATCGGTTGAGTCCAAAGTCCAAGGTCGAAGGTCAGATGCTCGCCAACTCGACTTTGGACTAACGCCGGGGCGAGGGGGGAAGAGTTGGTTTTTCTCGGTCCCAGGCTCCGCTTGAGGGTGTCCGGGAATTGAATTGAGCTAAACCCAAGGGCCTCCGGGCGTTTATGTTTTTTCTGCCAAGAAGAAACTAAACGCCGCAGGAGGGC
>Ga0210396_10001165_pt1 | contig 29496 bp, 26 predicted proteins | sample IncBWH17OmetaG_FD_155466 | JGI IMG/M metagenome (GOLD analysis project Ga0210396, IMG submission 155466) | Forest soil microbial communities from Barre Woods Harvard Forest LTER site, Petersham, Massachusetts, United States - Inc-BW-H-17-O ...
TCTACCTGATATTGACCATCCCGCTGACCCACCTGGTCAACCTCGTCGACAACCGGCTTCGGCACGGCCGGGCCGCCGCCGGCGAACCGGAAGATCCGCTGGCATTGGCAAGTAGTCAGGAGATGCTGTGACCGAGTCAGTGTCGTTGGCGGGCAATGGGATTCACCTATCCTTCGGCCGCAATAAAGTGCTGCGCGGTGTAGACATCAGCGCTCCCGCCGGCAACACGGTGGCGGTGATCGGCCCGTCGGGCTCCGGAAAGTCGACCTTGCTGCGCGCGCTGAATCGATTGCACGAACCCGACGGCGGCGACATCTTGCTCGACGGTCAGTCGGTTTTGAAGGACGATCCCAATACGGTTCGGCAGCGGATTGGCATGGTGTTTCAACATTTTAACCTTTTCCCGCATCTGAGCGTCCTGGACAACGTCATGCTGGCGCCGCGCAAGCTCAAACGACTCTCCGGCGACGCGGCTCGCGAGTTGGGGCTGGCGCAACTTGACCGCGTCGGCATGAAGCACAAGGCCGATTGCCGCCCCGGTGCCGTGTCGGGCGGCCAACAGCAAAGGGTGGCGATCGCCCGGGCGCTGGCGATGGGGCCGCAAGTGATGCTCTTCGATGAAGTGACCTCGGCGCTGGATCCCGAACTGGTCAAGGGGATTCTGGCGTTGATCGCGGACTTGGGCGCCGAAGGCATGACAATGCTTGTGGTCACGCACGAAATGGGTTTTGCCAGGTCGACATCCGACACGGTTGTCTTCATGGACCATGGTCAGGTAGTGGAAACCGGGCCGCCGGACCAGATATTCGAGGCTGCGGAAACTGAGCGCTTGCAGCGCTTCCTGTCGCAAGTACTTTGACAGCAAAACCAATTTTTGGGTGTCTGAACAGCAGACAGGTTAGACTGACAAACTATGGCGGAACGCGAAGCCACGGTGTCGGAGACCGAGCTGGCTGAGGGGCTTCACCGCACGCTGTCCAAGTTATTCTCGATCCTGCGCCGCGGGGACCCCAGCGCCGGCAAGGAAGCTGCCGGGGACCTGACGCTGGCTCAGCTGTCGATCCTGTTTACCTTGCTCGATCAGGGTCCGATCCGGATGACAGATCTCGCCGCACACGAACGCGTGCGAACGCCCACCACCACCGTGGCGATCCGCAGGCTGGAGAAGATCGGCCTGGTGAAGCGCTCGCGCGACCCGTCTGACCTGCGCGCCGTGCTGGTCGACATCACCCCGCGGGGGTTGGCTGTTCACCGCGAGTCCATGACTAACCGGGTCACGGCCCTGGCAGCGCTGCTGAGCCAGCTCAGCGAGCCCGACTTGGAGACTCTGACCAAGGCACTCGCGCCCCTGGAGCGGCTGGCGGCCAGCGAGCCGGTAGGCAACCCGGCGGCCGCCGAGGTCAACGGCGACCCGGCTTAGCAATCCGGGCTTGACCAGCCTGAACGCTTGCTGCCCCTAAGCTGGCCGGCATGCGGACCGCGCTTATCACCGGTGCTAGCCGCGGGATCGGCGCCGCCATCGCCGTCGCGCTGGCCCCGTCGCACACCCTGCTGTTGGCCGGAAGGCCGTCGGCCGCGCTGCAGGCCACAGCGGAGCAGCTGGGCGCCACCACGTTGCCGCTGGACCTGACCGACACCGACGCGATCCCCTCCGCAGCCGACGCGATCGGCGAGCTCGACGTGCTGGTGCACAACGCCGGGGTCTCTTTCCCGGGCCGCGTCGCCGAGTCCACGGTCGACGAATGGCGCACCACCTTTGACGTCAATGTCATTGGCGCAGTTGCCCTTACGCTGGCGTTGCTGCCGGCCCTGCGGCGCACACACGGTCAGGTGGTGTTCATCAATTCCGGCGCGGGACGTAACGCGTCGCTCGGAATGGCGTCGTACTCGGCGAGCAAGTTCGCGCTGCGCGCGTTCGCCGATTCGTTGCGGCAGAGCGAGCCGTCGCTGCGGATCACCACCGTCTACCCCGGTCGCACCGACACCGACATGCAGCGTGAACTCGTCGCCTCGGAAGGCGGCGACTACGACCCCGACCGATTCCTGCGGCCGGACACCGTCGCCGAATTGGTCGCCCACGCGGTGGCCACCCCGCCCGACGGTCACCTGCACGAGGTGGTGCTCCGTCCGCGCGGCTAGACGACCAAATTGACCAGCCGTCCGCCGACCACGATCACCTTCTTCGGTGTCGCGCCCGCCAGGAACGTCTGCACCTTCTCGTCGGCCAGCGCCGCGGCTTCTACCGCGTCGGCGGCTGCGGTGGCCGGCACCGTGATACGGCCGCGCACTTTGCCGTTCACCTGCACGGGGTACTCGACGGTGTCCTCGACCAAGTAGTCGGGGTCGGCCACCGGGAACGGCCCGTGTGCGAGCGACGTCGGGTGGCCCAGCCGCTGCCACAACTCCTCGGCCAGGTGCGGCGCCAACGGCGCCAGCATCAGCACCAGCGGCTCGACCGCCGCGCGCGGAACCGAGTCGCGGTGTTGCTTGGTGAGGTGGTTGGTGTACTCGATCAGCTTGGCCACCGCAGTGTTATTGCGCAGTCCCGCATAGTCTTCGGCGACACCGGCGATAGTGCGGTGCAGCAGCCGCAGCGTGTCGGTGTCGAGTTCGGGGCTATCGACCACCCGGATGTCGCCGGTCTGCTCGTCGACGATCAGTCGCCACACTCGCTGCAGGAAGCGGTGCGCGCCGACGACGTCCTTGGTGGCCCACGGGCGTGAGGCCTCCAGCGGGCCCATCGACATCTCGTACACCCGCAGCGTGTCGGCGCCGTAGTCGTCGCACATTTCGTCCGGCGATATCGAATTCTTCAGGCTCTTACCGATCTTGCCGAATTCCTGGAAGACTTCGACCTCCCCGTCGGGCCCGGGGTAGAAGAACCCGCCGTCGCGTTCGATGACGTCGGCGGCCGGAACGTAGGCGCCGCGGGCGTCGGTGTAGGCGAACGCTTGGATATAGCCCTGGTTGATCAGCCGTCGGAAGGGCTCGCGGGAACTGACATGACCCAGGTCGTAGAGCACCTTGTGCCAGAACCGTGAATACAGCAGGTGCAGCACCGCGTGCTCGGCGCCGCCGACGTACAGGTCGACACCGCCCGGATCGTCGGGGCCGTGCTCGGCCGGCCTCGGGCCCATCCAGTAGGCCTCGTTCTCCTTGGCGCAGAACCGTTCTGAGTTGTGTGGGTCGGTGTAGCGCAGCTCATACCAGGAGCTGGCGGCCCACTGCGGCATAACGTTGGTGTCGCGGGTGTAGGGCTTCAGCCCGTCACCGAGGTCCAAATCCACGTGCACCCAGTCGGTCGCCTTGCCCAGCGGCGGGGATGGTTCGCTGTCGGCGTCGTCTGGGTCGAACAGCACCGGCGAGTAGTCCGGGACGTCGGGCAATTCGACGGGCAACGCGGCCTCGTCCAGCGCGTGCGCACGCCCGTCGCTGTCGTAGACGATCGGGAAGGGTTCACCCCAGTAGCGTTGCCGCGCGAAAAGCCAGTCACGCAGCTTGTATTCGATGCGGGCCCGGCCACGACCGTCGGATTCCAGTCGCGCGGCGATGGCGTCCTTGGCCGCCGCCACGTCCAGGCCGTTCAGGTAACTCGAGTTCACGAGCACCCCGTCGCCGGAGTAGGCGGCCTCGGAAATGTCGCCGCCGGCAATGACTTCGACGATCGGCAACCCGAAGTCGTGGGCGAACTCCCAGTCGCGCTGGTCGTGGCCCGGCACCGCCATGATCGCCCCGGTGCCGTATCCGGCCAGCACGTAGTCGGCGATGAAGATCGGCACCCGTGCGCCGTTGGCCGGGTTGGTCGCATAACCGCCCAGAAAGACACCGGTCTTGGTTTTGTTCTCCTGGCGCTCCAGGTCCGATTTCGCGGCGATGGCCTTCCGGTAGGCGGCGACGGCCTCAGCCGGCGTGGCGCCGTCGAAGGTCCAGTGCGGGTCGACCCCGGCTGGCCACTCGGTCGCGGCCAACCGGTCCACCAGTTCGTGCTCGGGGGCCAACACCAGATAGGTGGCGCCGAAAAGAGTGTCCGGCCGGGTGGTGAACACCTCCAGGTCGACGGTCTCGCCGACGGCGGTGTCTGCGGCAAACAGGACGGCGGCGCCGGTGGAGCGGCCGATCCAGTTGCGCTGCATGGTTTTGACCTTCTCCGGCCAGTCCAGCACGTCGAGGTCGTCGAGCAGCCGGTCGGAGTAGGCGGTGATCCGCATCATCCACTGCCGCAGCCGCTTCCGGAACACCGGGAAGTTCCCCCGGTCACTGCGGCCGTCGGCGGTGACCTCTTCGTTCGCCAGCACGGTGCCCAGCCCCGGACTCCAGTTCACCATCGAATCGGCCCGGTAAACCAGGCGGTGCGCGTCAATCACATCGGCGCGTTCGCCCGCCGACAGCTTCGCCCATTCTCGGCTGTCGTCCAATTGCCGTGCACCGGAATCGAATGCGGCGACCAGGTCGGTGATCGGGCGGGCTTTGTTGGCGGCGGTGTCGAACCACGCGTTGTAGATCTGCAGGAAGATCCACTGCGTCCACTTGTAGAACTCGACGTCGGTGGTGGAAAAGCTTCGCCGATTGTCGTGGCCGAAGCCCAGCCGGCCCAATTGGCGCCGGAAGTTGACGATGTTGGCCTCGGTCCGGGTGCGCGGGTGGGTGCCGGTCTGCACCGCGTACTGCTCGGCGGGCAGACCAAAAGCGTCGAAGCCCAACGCGTGCAGGACATTACGGCCGATCATCCGGAAGTAGCGGGCGTAGACGTCGGTGGCGATGTAGCCCAGCGGGTGACCGACGTGCAGGCCCTCTCCTGACGGATACGGGAACATGTCCAGGACGAACATTTTGTCGTCGGGGACGGCGGAGCCGTCGGTCGGTGCCAGCGACCCGACCGGGTTGGGCACGTTGAAGGTCCCCATCCCGTTCCAGATGTCCTGCCAGGTCGCTTCGATGCGGCCGGCCAGCTCCGCGGTGTATCGATACCGCGGTGCATCGGCGTCGGCCTGGGCGGGCGGGCCGGCACCAGGACCGGGGCCCGTCGCGGCCGTTGGGGAGTCGGTCACGTCCAACAGGTTATAAGGGCGCCTGCGACGGGCCCGCCGGCCTCACGTTTGTCTCGGTTGCATTGCGGACCGGTCAGGGGTTTATCCCAGGTGTATTCCAACCCTATTGAGGTGCTGGTAGCTGCGGCGTGCCGGTGGTTACAGTCCGACTCATGCTTTGCCGCTGAGCGATTTGGGAAGGACCGTCTCGCATGATGCAGATTGCCCGTAGCTGGCGGGTCACGGTCGCAGGTCTAGCCGTTGGCGTCGTGGGTGTGCTGGGCCTTGCCTGCCCCACCGCGTCGGCAGATCCGGTGCTTCCGCCCCGACCCAATCCCGCTCCGGTGCCCGCCCCGGCCCTGATGCCGCAAGCCGTCGCGGGCATGCCCGGCGCCGTCGGCAACCCCATTCCGGGCACGGCGGTCGCTGCGCCCGCGGTGCCCGCTCCCGCCGCGCCGGCGCCCGCCCCAGCGGCAGCCTCGGCGGTCCCGCCACCCGTGCCGATGCTCGTTCCGGCCCAGTCCGGGACGCTGCGTGACTACTTCGCCAGCAAGAGCGTCGCGATGGAGCCGCAGAAGGCGCAGAACTTCAAGGCGCTCGACTTCTCCTTGCCGATGCCGCCCGGCTGGACGCAGGTGCCCGATCCCAATGTTCCCGATGCGTTCGTGGTGACCGCCAACCGGCACAGCAGCAGCTTCTACACCTCCAACACCCAGCTGGTGGTGTACCGGCTGGTCGGCGATTTCGATCCCAAGGAGGCCATCACTCACGGCTTTATCGACAGCGCGCAACTGCCCACCTGGCGGAGCACCAACGCCACGCTGGCCGATTTCAACGGCTCCCCGTCGTCGATCATCGAGGGCACCTACCGCGAAAATGACATGACGCTCAACACCTCGCGGCGCCACGTCATCGTCACCTCCGGACCGGACAAGTACCTGGTGTCGTTGGCGGTCACGACCGATGCCGCCACGGCAGTCGCGGAAGCGCCGGCCACCGACGCGATCGTCAACGGGTTCCGGGTCGGCCCGCCCGGGTCCATCCCACCGCCGGCCCCGCCGCAGGGGCCCGCGGCGCCGGCGCCGGCCGCAGTACCCGCGCCGGCGGCTCCCCCGGCGACAGCGCTCGCGCACTAGTAACCGGGCGCTGCGGCGCATCGGGCCGCCTCGTATTGTGGCCCCATGCTCATCGCCGGAGTCCTGTGCGTGTGCGCGGCGGTCGTCATGGCCGCGCGCGCATTGTGGTCGCTGTCGCGGTCGGTTGCCCCTGACACCGCCCAGGTGGTGATGCGCACCGTAGCGCCACCGCAACTGGCCGCGGCGATCATGCTGGCGGCCGGGGGCGCGGTGGCGATTGCCGCGCCGCGCGACGCCGCGCTGCCGGTCGTCGGTGCGTGCCTCGGGGTGTGCATTGTGGGCGCCGTCGGCACCGTCGCCGTCGGTTCTTGGCAGAGCGCGCGGTACGCGCTGCGCCGCGAAGCGGCCGCGGCCACTTGCGGCGGCGCTTGCACGACCTGCACCCTGGCTTGCCGTTGAGAACGGTGCGCCGGCACTCGTGCTGAAGCGGCTGTCGGCCCTGCCGATAGACACCTTCCTGCTGGCGATGGCCGTGACGGTAGCCCTTGCGGCGCTGCTGCCGGCCCGCGGCGCCGCCGCCGACGTGATGTCGCTCGCCGCGAAAGCCGTGATCGCGTTGCTGTTCTTTCTCTACGGCGCCCGGCTGTCACCGCAGCAGGCATGGCAGGGCGTCAAGCGATGGCAGCTGCATCTGCTGGTGCTGGCCACCACGTTCGTGGTCTTTCCGGTGCTTGGGCTGGCCGCGCGTGGGCTGGTGCCCTGGCTGATGAACCTCGACCTGTACAACGGGCTGCTCTTCATGTGTCTGGTCCCGTCGACCGTGCAGTCTTCTATCGCGTTCACATCGATTGCGCGGGGCAATGTCTCGGCCGCGTTGGTCAGTGCTTCGCTGTCCAACATCATCGGGGTGGCGCTGACGCCGTTGCTGGTCGTGTTGCTGATGGACACCACCGGCGCCGCTCGTATGGACGCCAGCGCGATTCGCGACATCGTGCTTCAACTGTTGCTGCCGTTCGTGCTCGGTCAGTTGCTGCGGCCGTGGATCGCCGGCTGGATTACCCGGCACTCGCTCCTGACCAAAGCCGTCGATCGCGGATCGATCCTGCTGATCGTGTACACGGCGTTCTCGATCGGCATGGTGGAACGTATTTGGCTCAGCGTCGACCCGTGGCAACTGGTCGTCGTCGCCGTCGTCGACACCGCGCTGTTGCTGGCGGTGCTGCTATTCACCTGGCTGATCGGTCAACTGGCCGGGCTGGACCGCGGCGACGGGATCGTGCTGCTGTTCTGCGGCTCGAAAAAGAGCTTGGCGTCAGGTCTTCCGATGGCGCTGGTGTTCTTCCCGTCCGCCACTGTCGGGGTGATCATGTTGCCGCTGATGATTTTTCACCAGATACAGCTGGTGGTGTGCTCGGCGATTGCCAGCCGACTGTCCCGCGATCAGGCGCCGGCCTAGTTGCGGCTGATGTCGATCGGATGGGTGGCCAGCAGCGAAAGCGGTAGCGGCTGGCGCCGCAGCACCCGCCCCCACAGATCCACCCGAGGCTGGACCAGAACGTCAGATGGCAACGCCGACAGCACAATCCAGTCGTCGCGCTCGATCTCACCCTCGAGCTGACCGATCGTCCAGCCGGAGTACCCCGCGAAGATCCGCACTCCCTCCACCAGCGGCGCGATCGAGTCGGGCTCGGCGTCCAGGTCGACCATCACCATCCGGCCTGCGACGTGTCGCATCCCGGGCACGCTGTCCGGCTCGGCGCCCACCCGCAGCACCGACAGGCACAGCGCCGCGTCACGCTTCACCGGCCCCCCGATGAACATCGTCTTCGGTTTCGCCGACAGCTTGGCCCACTGCGGCAACACGTTGTAGACCGCGGTCTCGCTGGGCCGGTTGAGCACCACGCCCAGGGTGCCCCCGTCGTTGTGCTCGACGATGTAGATCACGCTGCGGCGGAACGTCGGCTCGAGCAGATCCGTGTTAGCCAGAAGCAAAGTACCCGCTCGCACACGTTGCGCGGCGGGGGCAATGAAGTCCTCCGGGTCCTCGGGCTGCGCCACCCCTCCATCATGGCATCCAGGTGGGGCCGCTGTCGTGAACAAGCAGCACGCTCCGCGATATTTGTACTGTTGTTAACAGGGTCCGGAGGCCCGGTCTGCGATTACCGGAAGTAGGTTCGGTGACTCACACGCGCGCACCCGTCGCCGTGTGGCACTCGGTGCGCGGCCTGCCCGACTTCTGGCGGCTGCTGGAACTGCGTACCGCAAGCCAGTTCGGCGACGGCCTCTTCCAGGCCGGTCTGGCCGGGGCGCTGCTTTTCAATCCCGAGCGGGCCGCGCGGCCGATGGCGATCGCCGGTGCCTTCGCGGTGCTGTTCTTGCCCTACTCGTTGCTGGGTCCGTTCGCCGGCGCGTTGATGGACCGCTGGGACCGTCGGCTGGTGCTGGTCGGCGCCAACCTGGGACGGCTGGTGTCGGTGGCCCTGGTCGGCGTCTGCCTGGCCGTCGGCACCGGCAACGTGCTGGTGCTGTGCGGCGCGCTGGTCGTCAACGGCCTGGCCCGATTCGTCTCCTCCGGCCTGTCGGCCGCCCTGCCCCATGTGGTGCCCCGCGAACAGGTCGTCACGATGAACTCGATCGCGTCGGCGACCAGTGCGATCGCCGCATTCCTCGGCGCCACCTTCATGCTGATACCCCGCCGCCTGTTCGGTTCCGGCGACACCGGGGCCGCATCGATCATCTTGCTGGTCACCATTCCAATGCTGATTGCGCTGCTGCTGTCATGGCGATTCGGCGCCCACGTGCTGGGTCCCGACGACACCCGGCGGGCGATCCACGGATCGGTCGTCTACGCGGTGATCACCGGTTGGATGCACGGCATCCGCACCGTGCGGCAGCGTCCCACCGTCGCCGCCACCCTTTCCGGGTTGGCAGCGCACCGAATGGTGTTCGGCCTCAACACCCTGGTGGTGTTGCTGCTGGTGCGCAACGGCGGTGCCCCATCTGTCGGCGCGCTGGGCGGTGCGATGTTGTTCCTGGCCGCCACCGGCACCGGATCCTTTCTGGCCAATGTGATGACACCGCCCGCGGTGCGCCGCTGGGGCCGCTATGCCACCGCTAACGGCGCATTGGCGATCGCCGCCGCGGTGCAGATCGCCGGGGCCGGCTTGCAGTTGGCGGTGTTGGTGGCGTGCGGATTTTTTCTGAGCGTCGCGGGCCAGGTAGTTAAGTTGTGTGCCGACACCGCGATTCAGGTCGACGTGGACGACGCTCTGCGCGGACACGTATTCGCCGTACAGGATTCGCTGTTCTGGGTGGCGTTCATCGGCGCAATCGCCGCGGCTGCGACCGTCGTCCCGCAGGACGGCCACTCGCCCGCATTGGTGTTGGCCGGGACCTTGCTCTACCTATGCGGGCTCGCCGCGCACAGCATCGTCGGCCGCCGCGGCCAGCCGGCCGGGGATCGTTAAGGTACACAGATGGCCGCCGTGCAACAGATCGTGGGCGACCTGCGCGCCGAAAGCGACGAGCTCGATGCGCTGGTCGCGCCGCTTGCCGAGGATCGCTGGGCCGCGCCGACGCCCGCCGAGGGCTGGACGATCGCTCACCAGATCGGACATCTGTTGTGGACCGACCGCGCGTCGCTGATGTCGGTGACCGACGAGGCTGCCTTCGCCGGGCTGCTGGAGATGGCTGTCGCCGACCCAATCGGCTTCGTCGAGGCGGGCGCCGACGAACTCGCCGCCACCGCGCCCGCAGAGTTACTCGCCGACTGGCGGCTCACCCGCGCGCGGCTGCACGACGCGCTGCTGACGGTCCCCGACGGCCGCAAACTGCCGTGGTTCGGGCCGCCGATGAGCGCGGCGTCGATGGCGACTGCGCGGCTGATGGAAACCTGGGCGCACGGACTCGACGTCGCCGACACCCTGGGCATCACGCGGCCACCGACCGCACGGCTGCGTTCCGTCGCCCATATCGGGGTGCGCGCCCGCGACTACGCGTTCGCCGTCAACGGGCTGCCCACGCCCACCGAGCCGTTTCTTGTCGAACTACGTGCCCCCGACGGCGGCATCTGGTCGTGGGGCCCTGCCGACGCGGCGCAACGAGTCACCGGCCGTGCCGAGGACTTCTGCTTTCTGGTCACCCAGCGGCGCGCGTTGGGTGATCTCGACGTGACGGCAGAGGGCGACGACGCGCGGAAGTGGCTGCAGATCGCCCAGGCGTTTGCCGGGCCGCCCGGCTCAGGGCGGTAACGGAAGGTCCCTGCGGCTCTGCTCACTCCGGTAGGCTCGCCGCTCGACATGACTGAAGCCGGCCCGATCCTGCCGCGGGAGCTGACCGACGGGCTTTCCGACGAAGTCCGCAACGCCCCGCCGCCGCCCACGCCGATACTGACCGAGCCGTACGCGCTTCGTCTCGTCGATCCGGACGCCGACGCCGACATGATCGCCCAGTGGATGAACATGCCGCATCTGGCCGAAACGTGGGAGTCCGCGTGGCCGCCGGCGCGCTGGCGCGCATACCTGCGTGCGCAGCTCGACGGCAACTACTCTCGACCGTTCATCGGCAGCATGCACGGCCAGGACGGCGGATACGTCGAAGTGTACAGAGCGGCAAAGGATTCCATCGCCACCCGGTATCAGGCTGATCCCTACGATATCGGGCTGCACGCGGCCATCGCCGAACTGACGATCGTCAACAAGGGACTTGGCCCGTTTCTGCTGCCGCGCATCGTCGCCAGCATCTTCGAGCTCGAACCGCGTTGTCGCCGCATCATGTTCGACCCTGACCATCGCAACAAAGGGGCGCGGCGGTTATGCGAGTTCACCGGCTGCACGTTTCTCGGCGAGCACGACATGAGCAATCGTCGGATGGCGTTATACGCGTTGCCCCGGCCGGAGACTTATTCTGGGCGCTCGCCGATCAACTCGGCGTAGCCGTCGTAATCGGGCTTCATCGCCGCGGCCACCAGTTCCCAGAGCACCTCGTCGGTGCCGCCGCCGATCCGGGCCAGCTTCATGTCGCGCCACCATCGGCCGAGGGGCGTCTCATCCACCAGGTAGCCGGCGCCGCCGAAGATGTGCATGCACTCCGACAGCACCTCTTCGCCGAGCCGTGCCGCGGTGACCTTCGCCGCCGCCGCCGCCCGCAGATCGAGGCGGCCTTGCGCGGCAATTCCGTTGAGCCCGTGTCGAAGCAGATCGACGCGTGCCTGCAGATCGGCGACGCGCATGCGGAGCGCCTGGTGTTCGAAGAGGGTGGCGCCGAATTGGCGGCGGTTCACCATCCGGGCGTGGGTGATGCCGAGCACCCGTTGACACGCTGAAACGACTTGCCCCGCAATGGACATGCGCTCGTGCGCCAGCCCCCAGGAGATCGCGGCCAGACCCGTGCCCGGACGCGCGATGAGCGCATCCGCGGGCACCCAGGTGTCGATGTGTACCGCAGCGGTATCCAGCGGGCCGGCCCCGACCTTCCGGTACGGCTCCTGGACATCGGTCTGCGAGGTAGGAACCGCGATCACCAGCACGTTGCCGTGCCGACTGTTTTCGTCGTGATCCACACCGCGCGCCACCACCATGATCTGGTCCGCGATAGGTGACAGCGAGACAAACTTTTTGACTCCGCGAACCTCGAATCCGTCACGCGCCGAACGCACTTCGGTCTCGACGATCTGCAGGTCAGAACCGCCGGACTCCTCGGAGGCGCCGATGCACAGCACGGCCTCGCCGCGGATCGCCTGCTCGCAGATGGCCTTCAGATAATCGGACCGAGCGAAACGGCGCAGGATCGCGATCGCCGAGTCGTGCAGGCTGACTCCGACACCGATACCCGCCGAACCCAATCGGCCCAGCGCGAACGCGAGAGCGATGAGCTTGGCCACGTCGGGGTGCTGCCCGTCGTCCCACTTGTGTGCGAATACCCCGCTTTGGCCAAGGTGTTCGATCAGTTTGCGCGGAAACCGTTCGCTGGCTTCGGCTTCCGCGGTCCACTCGACGATCTGCCGGTCGAACACGTCGTCGAGCAGCGCGCGGTACTCGTCGATGCCCAGGGTGGCCGGATCGGTCACGTGGCCTCGGTCAGGTGCGGGGCCGCCAGGTTGCGCTTCACCTCGAGGCGCCGGAGCTTGCCCGACGACGTGCGGGGCAGCGACCCGGGCGCGACAAACACCACCTCGGATGGAACGACGCCGCACGCCGACGCCACCCGGGCCACCAGCTCGCTGCGCGCCCCGGACTCGTCGGGGCCACGGAACTCGGCGGTGATCACCAGGCCCTGCCTCGTCGCTCCCTCATCGGTGCCGACCGCCACCACCGCACCCTCACGGACGCCACGGACTTCGGCGGCGACGCCTTCGATCTCGGTGGGGAAGATGTTGCGGCCGGCAATCGTGATGATCTCCTTCGCCCGCCCGCACACCACCAGGCCACCGTCGGCAAAGTAGCCTAAATCGCCTGTCTTGAACCAACTTTCGGACTCTCGCGCGGGTTCCCCGACATACCCCGACATCATCGACGCGCCGCGGATCTCGATCTCGCCGACTTCGCGGTCGATGAGCTCGGCGGACTGCTCTTGCACCGCGTCGATCCGCACCTGCATGCCGAGGATCGCTTCGCCGAGGATTGCGTGGCGGCGCATCGACTCACCGGAGTCGTCTGTCGCGGACCGGACTTCGTCATAGCGCAGACCGGTACCCGCGCGCGGAGTCGTCACCGCACAGGTGGCTTCGGCGAGGCCGTACGACGGGGTGGCCGCCCGCGCGTCGAAACCGAACTTGCCGAGCTCGGTCGCAAACCGTTGCATCGCAGCGCAATCCACCGGTTCCCCGCCGTTGATCGCCACCCGTAGCCGGCCCAGGTCGACCTTGGCGACCCGGCGGGCGTACTTGCCGATCAGGTTGTAGGCGGTGTTCGGGGCAGCGGTCATCGTCGCACCACTGTCGTGCAGCCAAGTCAGCCAACGAAACGGCGACGCAGCGAACGCCGCAGTCGGCGCCAGCCACATCGGGGCGCCGGCCAGCGCCCCGCTGAACAGAAACGTCAGCCCCATGTCGTGGTACAGCGGCAACCAGCTGCACCCCACGTCGCCGTCGGCGGCCTCGACGCCGAAGGCGGCGAGTAGGCCGTTCAGGTTGCTCAACACTGCTTCGGGGGACAGCCGCGTGGTCCGCGGAATGCCTGTGGACCCCGCGGTGCCCTGCAGTACCGCCGGCGTGCCAGCGGTACTGGCGACCGCAGCCAGGCTGGCCGAGCGCTGACCCCGCGCAGCGGTGCCAACGTCGAGTACCGGCAGCGGCCCGGCTGCCGATCGCAGCAGTTCCAGCGCCGGTCCGTGGCTGAAAACGGTGCGCACCCCGATCCCGGTGAACCGTGTCACCGTGGACTGCGCCCAGCGCGGCGGGTCGGCGCCGCGGACCGGGCCGGGCAAGATCGACACGCTCTGGCCGGCCAGCCATGCGCCCTGAATGGCGGCGACGAAATCCGCGGTCGGCTCGCCGACCAGCCCGACGGCGCCGGGTTGCGCCACAGCGAGGACGCGGGCGGCGACGCTTTCGGCGCGGGCCTGCACTTCCGGCCACGGATGGCGGATCCAGCTTTCGCTGTCCCGGTCGAAGACCACCAGGTCGTGGGCCGACGCGTTCATCGCCGCGGCCAGCGCGGCCGCCAGCACGGTCACGGAGCGACCGCGACCTTTGACCGGATGACGCGCTCCAGATCGCCGACGGTGTCGCAGGTCAGCAGCTCTTGCTCGTTGATCACCACCCCGAGCTTGTCCTCGATCGCCACCATGCCCACCGCAAAGGCCACCGAGTCCAGCCCGACGTCATCCACCAGCCGGGACTCCCGGGTCACTCGGCTGATGTCGACGTTGAGGTCGTCGCGCAATATCTCTTCAAGCGCAGTGCTCGCCTCGTCGGGAAGTGAGTGCTCCACGTCCATGGGGCGTCACAGTACCGGCCGGGTGCGTTGAAAGGGGACCTACGGTTTGGGCTGCAACGCGCTGGCCGCATCTGCGGTGCCGTCGCCGTCGGTGTCGGTCAGCTTGACGTCCCACCGTCCGTCGCCGTCGGTGTCGACGTAACCCGTCACGCCGTTGTCGCCGGTGGATATCGCGCGGTCGGCCAGCCCATCGCCGTCACTGTCGAGCAGTCGGTCCTCGGCGCGGCCGTCACCATCGAAATCCACCAGCGGGCCGCCGGTGTGCTCGACGCCGTCGAGCCCCAACCAGCGCAGTTGCGGCTGGCCGGGCCGCGGCGGGCTCACCGCAACCGCCCAGGTCCCCGAGCCGTCGTCGGTGAAGTAGCTCTCCGCGATGCCGTCGTTGTCGAGATCCAGCACGACGTGGTCGGCGATACCGTCGCCGTCGAGGTCGGCCAGTGCGTCATCGGCCAGCCCGTCGCCGTCGAAATCCAGACCGACCGCATCCAGGCGGCCGTCCCCGTCCAGGTCGAGATCCGGGCCGCGCTCCCAGATCGTGGCCGTGCCGTCGCCGTCACCCAAGCAGTACTCCATGCCAAGTCCGACGCCGCCGGGCCACTACTGGTTCCCGCGGGAATTCCACCAGGTCATCAGCTCGGCCGTCGCCTCATCCCGGGTCAGCGGCCCACGGTCCAACCGCAATTCCTTGAGGTAGTTCCACGCCTCCCCCACCTGCGGACCCGGCGGGATGCCCAACAATTCCATGATCTCGTTGCCGTCCAGATCAGGCCGGATCCGCTGCAGGTCCTCCTTGGCGGCCAGTTCGGCGATGCGGGCCTCGAGATTGTCGTAGTTGGTCTGCAACCGGGCGGCCCGCCGCCTGTTGCGGGTGGTGCAGTCGGCCCGCACCAACTTGTGCAGCCGCGGCAACAACGGTCCCGCGTCGGTGACATAGCGGCGCACCGCCGAGTCCGTCCACCTGCCCTCGCCGTAACCGTGGAATCGCAGGTGCAGGTACACCAGCTGCGATACGTCGTCGACCATCTGATTGGAATACTTCAACGCCCGCAACCGCTTTCGCGTCATCTTGGCGCCCACCACCTCGTGGTGGTGGAAGCTGACTCCGCCGTCGGGCTCATGTTTACGGGTGGCAGGTTTGCCGATGTCGTGCAGCAGCGCCGCCCAGCGCAGAACCAGGTCGGGACCCCCGTCTGGAAGGGGGTCTTCCAGGGCGATCGCCTGGCGCAGCACCGTCAGCGAATGCTGGTAGACGTCCTTGTGCTGGTGGTGCTCGTCGATCGCCATCTGCATGCCGCCGACCTCGGGCAGCACCACGTCGCCCATCCCGGTTTGCACCACCAACTCGATGCCGGCGCACGGGTCGTCGCCCAGCAGCAGCTTGTCCAGCTCCGCCGCGACCCGCTCGGCGGTGATCCGGCCCAGCTGCGGCGCCATTTCCACGATCGCCGCGCGCACCCGCGGGGCGACGGCGAAGCCCAGCTGCGCGACGAACCGCGCAGCGCGCAGCATCCGCAGCGGATCGTCGCCGAACGACTCCGGCGGGGCCGCCGGGGTATCCAGCACGCCGGCACGCAGCGCGGCCAAACCGCCTAGCGGATCGACGAATTCGCCGGCACCGGCCGCCGTGACCCGCACCGCCATCGCGTTCACGGTGAAATCGCGGCGCACCAGATCGTCGTCCAACGAGTCGCCGAACCGCACCTCCGGGTTGCGCGACACCCGGTCGTAACGGTCAGCGCGAAAGGTGGTGATCTCCAGCCGGCGCTCACCCAAGACGGCGCCGACGGTGCCGAACTCGATACCGGTGTCCCATAACGCGTCTGCCCACGGGCGCAGCAAGCTCTGCACCTGCTCGGGCCGGGCGTTGGTGGTGAAGTCCAGATCGGGGCTGAGCCGGCCCAGCAGCGCATCGCGCACCGAGCCGCCGACCAGGTACAGCGCGTGGCCCGCCCCGTCGAACAGCGAGCCGAGCTCGCGCAGCACGTCGGCATGCCGATTCAAGGCAACCGCGGCCGCGGTGAGCAGCTCCGCATCGTCGGTGGTTTCCGGCACGTGGAGAGAGTAGTCGGGCAGCACGCGACCGGCGAGTGCGGCAAGGAGCGTCTTAGCACGCCAGCTACCATCGCTTAGGTGTCGGAAGGCGAAAAAGCGCAACCACGTCGACGCCGGGGGCGGCGTCGTGGTCGCCGCGGCGCCGGATCCGGCCAGAGCCACACCGACAACGGAGCGATCGACGGCAACGCGCCGGCCGGCGCGGACAAGCCGGCCCGGTCCGGTTCCGCACGCCGCGGCGCGGAGCGGCTGCGCACTGTGCACGAAACTTCGGCCGGTGGATTGGTCATCGACAATATTGATCGGCCGCGTGAGGAGCAGGTTGCCGCGCTCATCGGCCGCGTCGACCGGCGCGGCCGGATGCTGTGGTCGCTGCCCAAAGGCCACATCGAGCTCGGTGAGACGGCCGAGCAGACCGCGATCCGGGAAGTCGCCGAGGAGACCGGAATCCAGGGCAGCGTGCTGGCGGCGCTGGGCCGGATCGACTACTGGTTCGTCACCGACGGGCGGCGGGTGCATAAGACCGTGCACCATTATTTAATGCGCTGCTCGGGTGGAGAGTTGTCCGACGACGACGTCGAGGTCGCCGAGGTGGCCTGGGTGCCGATCAACGAGCTGCCGTCCCGGCTGGCCTACGCCGATGAACGCAAGCTGGCCGAGGTGGCCGACGAACTGATCGACAAGTTGCAGACCGACGGCCCGGCCGCGCTGCCGCCGCTGCCGCCCACCTCGCCGCGGCGACGGCCGCAGACTCATTCGCGCACCCGAAACCGTCGGCCCGACGAGTCGGTACGGGGGCGGAAGAATGGTCGCGGACCCGGCCCCTAGGGGCCATCGCGGTAGAGGCCGACGACGACGATGCAGAACGAAGCAATGAGGTGGGGGCACCTGCTTGCGCGGGTGAGCGGCGCTGTGGTCGCGCCGCCGCTGCGGTGTGCCGCCGTGTGGCGCCTGGCCGTGGTGGTCGGCATCCTGATGGGCTTTACCGGCGCGTTCGCGCTGCCCGCCGCCGCGCCGCGCGCCGCCGCGGGCGAGCCCGGCACCACTCCATTCGTCCAGGTCCGAATCGATCAGGTGACCCCGCAGATGGTCACCACGACCAGCGAGCCCGTCGTCACCGTCACCGGAACCGTGACCAACGTCGGTGACCGTCCAGTGCGCGACGTCATGGTCCGTCTCGAGCACGCCGCCGAGGTGGGCACCTCGCCCGGGCTGCGCACCAACCTCGACGGCAATACCGACCAATACGAGCCGGTTGCCGACTTCCTGACGGTCTCCAGTGAGTTGCAGCGCGGCCACAAAGTCGGCTTCTCGCTGTCCGCCCCGGTCCGCTCGCTTAGCAAACCTTCGCTGGCGATCGGCAGGCCCGGCGTCTACCCGCTGCTGGTCAACGCCAACGGAACGCCCGACTACGGCGAGCCCGCACGACTCGACGACGCCCGGTTCCTGCTGCCGGTGGTCGGGGTACCACCGGATCCGCTGGACGGCTCCGGCGGCGCGATGAGCGGCGCGGGCGCTGGCGTAGCGCCCGATATTTCCAAACCCGTGCCGATCACCATGCTGTGGCCGCTGGCCGACCGGCCCCGGCTGGCGCCCGGCGTACCGGGCGGCACAATTCCGGTGCGGTTGATGGATGACGAGCTGGCGACGGCGCTGGCCGGCGGCGGCCGACTCGACGTGCTGCTGGCCGCCGCCGAGTTCGCGACCAGCCGCGACGTCGACCCCGACGGCGCCGTCAACCGCTCGATGTGCCTTGCCGTCGACCCGGACCTGCTGGTCACCGTCAACGCGATGACCGGCGGCTATGTGGTCGCTGATGGAGTCCCCGGCGCACCCGAGCAACCAGGGACGCCGACGCACCCGGGAACCGGGCAGGCCGCGGCGGTCGACTGGTTAAACCGGTTGCGCACGCTGGCGCACCGGGTGTGTGTGGCCCCGCTGCCCTACGCGCAGGCCGACCTCGACGCCGTGCAGCGCGTCGGCGACGCCGGGCTCAGCGCGATCGCCACCAGCTCCGCCGCCGACATCGTCGACCAAATCCTCGGCGTCACCACGGTCCGCGGCGCCACCCTCATCCCCGATGGTTCGCTGACCCGCCGCACCGTGGACCTGTTGAACGCGAACGCCAACACCGTGGTGATCGCCGCCGCCGACTCGTGGGCAGAAGACTCCGCCAACGCCGCGCCGGCGCCGGTGACCACCACCCCGCGGCGGCTGTCTGCCCAGGTGGTGGTCGCGCCGTTCGACCCTGCCGTCGGCGCTGCCTTCGCGGCCACCGGCTCTGATCCCGTCGCGCCGCCGTATCTCAACGCCGCGCTCGCGGTCCGGCTACAGCACGACTCCGACATCGCTCGCCGGCAGGACGCACTCGGCTCGATGCTGTGGCGAACCTTGCAGCCCAGCGTCGCGCCGCGTGCCGAGATCCTGCTGCCGCCCACCAACTGGAAACTGCGCTCCGAGGACGCGGGCGCCATCCTGACCACGCTGGCGACCGCGATCCGCTCCGGCCTGGCGGTGCCACGGCCGCTGCCGGCGCTGATCGCCGACGCCTCGGCCACCCCGCCGGTCACCGGGACGCAGCAACTCCCCGGCGTCGACGCAGGCGAACGCGGCCGGTTCGATAACCGCGTCGTCGCAACGATTGCTGACCAGGTGGGCCGGCTGTGGGAGCTGACGGCGGCGTTGACGACCGATCCGCGTACCGGGCTGAACGGTGTCAGCTACACCGCGCCGCTGCGCGAGGACATGCTGCGCGCCGTCAGCCAGGCCGACCGGCCCGACACCCGCAACGGTCTGGCGCAACAGCGGCTGGAGATCGTCGGCACCGCGATCGATGACTTGTTCGGTGCGGTCACCATCGTCAACCCGACCGAGTCGTACACACTGGCCACCGAGCACAGCCCGCTCCCCCTGGCCCTGCACAACGGGCTGGCCGTGCCGATCCGGGTCCGGCTGCACGTCGAGGCCCCGCCCGGTATGCAGGTGACCGATCTCGGCGAACTCGAGATGCCGCCGGGTTACCTGCCGCTGCGGGTCCCGATCGAAGTGAACTTCACTCAGCGCGTCGCCATCGACGTCACGTTGCGCACTCCCGCCGGTGTGCCGCTGGGCGAGCCGGTGCGGCTGTCGGTGCACTCCAACGCCTACGGCAAGGTGCTGTTCTTGATCACACTGAGCGCGGCGGCGGTGCTGGTGGCGCTCGCCGGGCGACGGTTGTGGCACCGGTTCCGTGGCCAGCCGGACCCCGCCGACTTGGATCGTCCGGATCCCTCCGACGCACCGCCCGCCGTGGCACCGCCCGCCGACAAAGACCAGCCCGTCGACGAAGAGCACCGCGTATGAGTAGCGCCGGCCGGCCCGTACCGCCGCCGGTCCAGCCGCCCCTGCGGCCATCCGGCCCGCGCCGGCGCCGACCACACCGGCCGGGACCGCCCACCGGGCCACTGCCACCGACCGGGCTGGTGTCGTCGCACGGCACAACGCCGCCCGCCCGTCTGGAGCTGTCCGACGCCGCGCTGGTGTCGCGGTCGTGGGGAATGGCGTTCGCGACCCTGGTCAGCCGGATCACCGGCTTTGCCCGGATCGTGATCCTCGCCGCGATCCTGGGTGCGGCGCTGTCCAGCGCGTTCTCGGTGGCCAACCAGCTGCCGAACCTGGTTGCCGCGCTGGTGCTGGAGGCGACATTCACCGCGATCTTCGTACCGGTGCTGGCCCGCGCCGAGAGGGACGACGCCGACGGCGGCGCGGCGTTCGTGCGCCGCCTGGTGACGCTGGCCACCACCCTGCTGCTGGCGACCACGCTGCTGTCGGTGGCCGCCGCCCCGCTGCTGGTGCAGCTGATGCTGGGCCGAGACCCCCAGGTCAACGAGCCGCTCACCACGGCATTCGCCTACCTGCTGTTGCCGCAGGTGATCTTCTACGGCCTCTCCTCGGTGTTCATGGCGATCCTGAACACCCGCAACGTGTTCGGGCCGCCCGCGTGGGCGCCCGTCATCAACAATGTCGTCGCGATCGCCACCCTGGGCGCCTACCTGGCGACACCCGGGCAGCTGTCCGTGGACCCGGTGCAGATGGGCAACGCCAAGTTGCTGGTGCTGGGTATCGGAACCACGTTGGGGGTGGTCGCCCAGACCGTCGTGCTGCTGGTCACGATCCGGCGTCAGCGCATCAGCCTTCGCCCGCTGTGGGGGATCGACGACCGACTCAAACGCTTCGGGGCGATGGCCGCCGCGATGGTCTTCTATGTGCTGATCAGCCAGATCGGCCTGATCGTCACCAACCAGATCGCCAGCACGGCAGCCGCTTCGGGCCCGGCCATCTACAACTACACCTGGCTGGTGCTGATGCTGCCGTTCGGCATTATCGGCGTGACGGTGCTGACCGTGGTGATGCCGCGGCTGAGTCGCAACGCGGCCGCCGACGACGCCCCGGCGGTGCTGGCCGACCTGTCGCTGGCCACCCGATTGACGATGATCACCCTGATCCCGACGGTGGCATTCATGACCGTCGGCGGGCCGGCGATCGGCAGCGCGCTGTTCGCCTACGGCCATTTTGGTGACGTCGACGCCGGCTACCTGGGCACGGCGATCGCGTTGTCGGCGTTCACGTTGATCCCGTACTCGATCGTGCTGCTGGAGCTGCGGGTCTTCTACGCCCGCGAGCAACCGTGGATACCGATCGTGATCATCGTCGTCATCACGACCGTCAAGATCGCCGCCTCGCTGCTCGCGCCGCACATCACCGACAACCCCGACCTGGTCGCCGGATACCTCGGATTGGCCAACGGCCTGGGATTTTTGGCCGGCGCGATCGTCGGCTACTACCTGCTGCGCAACGCGCTGCGGCCCGCCCGTGGCCATCTGCTCGGCGTCGCCGAGGTGCGGACGATTCTGGTCACGATCACCGCCTCATTGCTGGCCGGATTGATCGCGCACGTGGTGGACCAGCTGATGGGGATGCAGCGGCTCACCGCCTACGGCGGCGGTGCCGGTTCGCTGTTGCGGTTGTTTGTGCTGGCGGTGATCATGGTGCCGATCGTGGCCGCCGTGATGCTACGGGCACAGGTGCCCGAGGCTCAGGCGGCGCTGAGCGCGATCCGCCGCCGCGTCGGTGCCCGTCCCGCCGCGGCGCCCGCCCGCAAGCGGGCGATGCCCGCATCAGCCGGCCGGGTCCCCCCTCGCCCACCGTCTCCACCCCGTCCCGGCACCTCGATGAACGCCGCTCCCCGCGGTCCCGGCGTGCCCGATCAGCTGTTACGCCCCGATCACTTCACGTACCCTGAGCAGAGGAATTCGACTACGCCGGGGGGAGATCCGGTACGCCAGCCCGTCTGGCGTGGGCTTCCGGAGCAAGTAGCTGGGGAGGAGATGCGGAAAGGACCGGGGATGACCGACGGCCCATCGGACAGCACCTCAGCCAAAGCTGTCTCCGAAACCGAGCCACCCCGGCAGCCCGCATCGTCCTTGTCACCGGACGTCGACGATTTCCAGCCCGACGTGCCGCCCGATCTTCGGGTCGGAACCGTGCCGGCGCCTGAACCGACCCGGTCCCACGGCGAGTTCGACGCACCGCGCGAACCGGCTGCGGAGCCGCCGCCGGCCGAGGATGACTCGCACCTTGTTCCCGGCGCCAGCATCGCCCGCGGTCGCTACCGGCTCTTGGTCTTCCACGGCGGAGCGCCGCACCTGCAGTTCTGGCAGGCGCTCGACACCGCGCTGGATCGGCAGGTTTCGCTGACGTTCGTGGACCCGGACGGGGCACTGCCCGACGAGGAAGTTCGCGAGATCCTGTCTCGCACGATGCGGCTGAGCCGCGTCGACAAACTCGGGATCGCCCGGGTTCTCGACGTCGTCCACACCGGCACCGGCGGCTTGGTCGTTGCCGAATGGATCCGCGGCGGCTCGCTGCAGGAGGTGGCCAACACCTCGCCATCCGCCGTTGGCGCGGCCCGTGCGATGCAAACCCTGGCGGCTGCCGCGGAGGCCGCCCACCACGCCGGCGTGGCACTTTCCATCGACCATCCCGGCCGGGTGCGGGTCAGCGTCGAAGGCGACGTGGTGCTGGCCTTCCCCGCCACCACGCCGGAGGCCACCCCCGAGGACGACATCCGCGGTATCGGCGCCGCGCTGTATGCGCTGCTGGTCAACCGGTGGCCGCTGGCGGAATCCGGGGAACGCAGCGGGATGGCGCCGGCACCACGCGATGCGGCCGGCCAGCCCGTCGAACCGGGTTCGATCGACCGCGCAATCCCCTTCCAGATTTCCGCAGCTGCAACTCACTCGATCCAGGGCGACGGTGGGATCCGCAGCGCCGCAACACTTTTGAATTTGCTCCAGCAGGCGACCGCGGTGGCCGACCGCACCGAGCTGCTGAGCCCCCTGCCGGAGCCGCCGCCCGCACCCGCACGCCCGGGCCGAACCCGCACGCCCGAGCTGGAAGACGCGCAGGCACGTGTCCGTCGCCGCCGCGCCGTGACGATCGGGATCGGGGTCGGCGGTGCCATCATCGTGGTGGCACTACTGGTTCTGGCGTCGGTGCTGAGCCGGATGTTCGGTGACGTCGGTGGGCTGGACAAGGACCAGCTGGGCCTCAATGCGCCGTCGGAGAGTTCGAGTGCCAGCGGCAGCGCACCAGCGGGCAGCGTGGTCAAGCCCGTCGGCGCGACGGTCTTCTCCCCCGGCGGCGAGGCCGACAATCCGGGCGAGGCCGCTCAAGCGATCGACGGCAACCCGGCGACCGCGTGGGAGACCGACACCTACCACGACGCCGTCCCGTTCCCGGCCTTCAAAAGCGGTGTCGGCTTGCTGCTGCAGCTGCCGAAACCCACCGTGGTGGGTGCGGTGAACCTCGACCTCGCCAGCACCGGAACGAAGATCCAGATCCGCGCATCGGCGACGGCGACACCGGGCAAGCTGAACGACACCACCGCGCTGACTCAGCCCGCGGCAATGAAGCCGGGCCACAACAGCATCCCGGTCAAGGCCTCGGCGCCGACGTCGTACCTGCTGGTCTGGATTTCGACCTTGGGGACCACCAACGGGGAGAGCCGCTCCGGCCTTTCCGAGATCACCGTCCAAGCCGCGTCGTAGTGCACTGGCCCCGGTTGAGTGAAGTGCCGGGCAGCCACCGATTGGTTACTGTCCGGCCGTGGGCTTCGGGCGCCTGGTTCGGCAGGAACTTCATGAACAGCGGAGCGACGCCGAATTGCTGGCTGCCCACGTCGCAGGCGACCCGTATGCCTTCGAGGAGTTGTTCTACCGCCACCACCGGCAACTCCACCGAGTCGCCCGGCTGACCAGCCGCAGCGCCGAAGACGCCGAAGACGCGCTGCAAGATGCGATGGCCTCGGCGCACCGCGGTGCCGGCTCGTTTCGACAAGACGCCGCAGTCAGCAGCTGGCTCCATCGCATTGTGGTCAATGCATGCCTGGACCGGTTGCGCCGCAACAAAGCTCATCTCACCATCGCGCTCGACGACGTCTACCCGGTCGCCGACCGGACCGCGCAGGTCGAGACGGCGATCGCGGTGCATCGGGCGCTGCTGCGGCTGCCTGTCGAACAACGCGCCGCGGTGGTGGCGGTCGACATGCATGGCTATTCGGTCGCCGACACCGCTGCGATGCTCGGGGTGGCCGAAGGCACCGTCAAGAGTCGCTGTGCCCGCGCCCGGGCCCGGCTTGCCGCGATCCTCGGCTACCTGGAAACCGACACCGCGCCCAACCGCCCGGCCGGCTAGCCCCGCGGGCCGCGCGTGGCGTTCGGGTTGCCGATGACGGACACTGAGGCGGATGGACGGAGTTGGGCCGGGTGGGAGCGACGGTGCGGGCGCCGACCAACCGCTGACGGTGGAGGCCCTCGCCGATCTGCAGGCAGGTCTTCTCGACGACGACACCGCCGCACGGATGCGCAAGCAAGTCCGCGCCGACCCGGACGCCCGGCAGACGATGGAAGCGCTGAACCGGGTCCGCCACGACATCGCCAAACTGGGCACCGATGCGGCGTCGGCGCCAGACGTTGCGCCCGAGGTCGTCGACGGGATCGCCGCGACGCTGCGCGCCCAGCGGCTGGACCGGTCCCGGCGGGGCGCTGCGCACACCCTCCGCCCCGGCCGTCTCCCCCGCTCGACGCGGGTGGCCGTCGCCGGCGCCGGTTTGGCCGCGGCCGCCGTCGCGGCCTGGCTGGGAACCGCCGCCCTGATCACGGCACCGGCCCCGACGCCGAGCAGGCCAACCACCGCAGAACACATCACCGTGTCACGCCCGCCGATGACGATTCCGCTATCGGACCAACAGATCCTGGCCCTACTCGACGACAAACCTGACTTCGGCCCATTGACCGACCCGCAACGCCGTACGTCATGCCTGGCCGGCTTGGGTTACCCGGCGAACGCCCGGGTTTTGGGCGCCCGGCCGGTGCAGATCGTCGGACGCCCGGCCGTCTTACTGGTGCTCCCCGCCGACACGCCCGGCTCGATCACAGCGCTGGCGGTGGCGCCGACCTGTAGTTCAGTGGACACCGGCCTGTTGGCTGACAGGCACGTCGACCGCCCGTAATGTTCGCGGGAACAGCACCGCCTACCCTGGCGTTCGACTGGTTTAAATGGCTCTTTGAACGGGTTAGGTATCCGAAAGGCTGGTATGAGCTCCTCAACCACCACTGTCCACAACGTGATCGTCATTGGCTCCGGACCCGCCGGTTACACGGCGGCGCTCTATGCGGCGCGCGCGCAGCTGGCGCCGGTGGTGTTCGAGGGCACCTCGTTCGGCGGAGCGTTGATGACCACCACCGAAGTGGAGAACTATCCCGGTTTTCGCGAGGGGATCACGGGTCCTGAACTGATGGACCAGATGCGCGAGCAGGCGCAGCGGTTCGGCGCGGATCTGCGCATGGAGGACGTCGAATCGGTGTCGCTGGACGGCCCGGTCAAGTCGGTCACCACCGCCGAGGGCGAGACGTTCCACGCGCGGGCGGTCATCCTGGCGATGGGCGCCGCGGCGCGCTACCTCGGGGTGCCGGGTGAGCAGGAGCTGCTGGGCAGAGGGGTGAGTTCCTGTGCCACCTGCGACGGTTTCTTCTTCCGCGACCAGGACATCGCCGTGATCGGCGGCGGGGACTCGGCGATGGAAGAGGCCACCTTCTTGACGAAGTTCGCCCGCAGTGTCACGCTCGTGCACCGCCGCGAGGAGTTCCGGGCGTCGAAGATCATGCTCGATCGGGCCCGCAGCAACGACAAGATCCGCTTCGTCACCAACAGCGTCGTGGAAGCCGTCGAGGGCGACACCACGGTGACCGGCCTGCGGCTGCGCGACACCGCCACCGGCAAGGAATCCACGCTGGCCGTGACCGGGGTCTTCGTCGCAATCGGCCACGATCCGCGGTCGGAATTGTTGCGCGGCGCGGTGGACCTGGACCCGGACGGGTACGTGCTGGTGAAGGACAACACCACCTACACCTCGCTGGACGGGGTGTTCGCCGCCGGCGACTTGGTCGATCACACCTACCGCCAGGCGGTCACCGCCGCCGGAACCGGTTGCAGCGCCGCGATTGACGCCGAACGTTGGTTGGCCGAGCTCGCAGAGCCGGGCGAGCGTACACAGACCAACGCCACCGAAACCCCAGCAGCAGCGACACTTTGATTGGAGCACCCCGATGACTAACACCGGCTCACCCGTAGACGTCTCTGACGCATCGTTCGAAAGCGAAGTACTGGCTAGCAATACGCCTGTGCTAGTCGACTTTTGGGCTACCTGGTGCGGACCGTGCAAGATGGTGGCGCCGGTGCTGGCAGAGATCGCCGCCGAAACCGCCGGGCAGCTCACCGTCGCCAAACTCGATGTCGACGCAAACCCCGAGACCGCCCGCAACTTTCAGGTGGTTTCGATCCCGACGTTGATCCTGTTCAAGGACGGCCAGCCGGTCAAGCGCATCGTTGGAGCCAAAGGTAAGGCGGCGCTGTTGCGCGAGCTTTCCGACGCCGTTCCCAACGTCGGATAGTTCGCTACCGATCGGCGCGATTTGCCTGGCGTTTTCCCGAAATCGACGAGCGTCTGCGACAATACCGCCAAGCCTGTCAATCAACGGCAGGGCTGTCATCAGCTCACCGGAGGCCTTTGAATGTCGCACCCGCACCGCGGCGCCGGCGAGGCGCTGCGCTGTGGTGACCGCAGCGCAGCGGTCGCCGAGATTCGGGCTGCGCTCGCCGCGCTGGGGCACCTCGACGCCGACGAGGAGCTCACCACCGGAAAGCATGTCGCGTTCGACGTCTTCGACCAAGAGCTCGACCACGCGGTACGGGCGTTTCAGCAGCATCGGGGGCTGCTGGTGGACGGCATTGTTGGCGAAGCCACTTATCGGGCACTGAAAGAGGCGTCCTACCGACTCGGCGCCCGCACGCTGAACCATCAGTTCGGTGCCCCGATGTACGGTGACGACGTCGCCACGCTGCAGGACAGACTGCAGGATCTCGGCTTTTACACCGGGCTGGTCGACGGATACTTCGGCTTGCAAACCCACAACGGGTTGATGTCGTACCAGCGTGAGTACGGGCTCTACGCCGACGGCATCTGCGGCCCGGAAACGTTGCGCTCCTTGTACTTTCTCAGTTCCCGGGTAACCGGTGGCTCGCTGCATGCGATCCGTGAAGAGGAACTGGTCCGTCGATCCGGGCCGAAGTTGTCGGGCAAGCGCATCATCATCGATCCCGGTCGCGGCGGCGCCGACCACGGGCTGATCACCCACGGTGCAGCCGGACCGATCAGCGAAGCAGATGTGTTGTGGGACTTGGCAAGTCGTCTCGAAGGTCGGATGACCGCGATCGGCATGGAGACGTTCCTGTCGCGGCCGACGAACCACAGCCCTTTGGACGCAGAGCGTGCCGCGACGGCTAATGCGGTTGGTGCCGATCTGATGATCTGCCTGCGCTGCGCGACCCTGGCCAGCCCGTCGGCGAACGGCGTGGCCTCCTTCCACTTCGGCAATGCGCATGGTTCGGTCTCCACCATCGGCCGTAATCTGGCTGACTTCATTCAACGAGAAGTGGTGGCGCGCACCGGTTTACGCGATTGCCGCACCCATGGTCGGACCTGGGACCTGCTGCGGCTGACGCGGATGCCGACGGTTCAGGTCGACATCGGCTATATCACCAATCCGCGTGATCGCGATCTGCTGATCACCACACAAACCCGCGACGCGATCGCTGAGGGAATCCTGGCGGCGGTCAAGCGGCTTTATCTGCTCGGCAAGAACGACCGGCCCACCGGCACGTTCACCTTCGCCGAGCTACTGGCCCACGAGCTGTCGGTGGATCAGGCCAGCCGGCTCAGCGGCTCGTAGCCGACGATCCCGCCGCGACCGGTTGCTGCAACGACGAGGTCTCCAGCAGCCGTTCTAACGCAGCTTCGACCTCCGCTTTCCAGCCAAGGCCCTTGTCGAGCTCAAGCCGTAGGCGTGGGAAGTACCGATGCGGTGCCACCACGACGAAGCCGACGTCACGCAGGAAGTCGGCCGACATCACGCAGTGCTCGACCGAACAGTCGCCCAATGCCTCCAGCGCAGGCCGCAGGTCAGGATCGACGCTCTGCGGGTTGAGCAGCTCGGCGACGTTCTCGGTGCGACCGAAAGCCTCCAGCGCCCGGACGCCCCGGCGGACCAATTCATCGACCACCCGCGCCACGAGGCTGTACGGCAGCTCGTCGGCGGCGGGTCCTGGCTCCACCCGCACCGAGGTCAGCAGGACCGCGTCGGCCGACACCGGCGCCGTCGGAAACCGGTGCGCCCGGGGCACCGCGCGGGGCGGGGCGTAGAACGCATAGCCCAGGCAAGTCGGCTCGCTCTCACCGGCATCGGATGGAGCCGCCATCGCCACCTGCCCGCACGACCCCCACTCCAGCATGACCATCGACAGCCACGCTTCTTTCTCGAATTCAGGATCGGCCAAATGGTCTTCGTTGCCGAGGGTCGCGGGATCCACTTCCCAGAAGGTGCAGCGGCGCGCATGCTTGGGAAGCTGGTCGAAGGCTTCGAGTCGCAGCGGTGTGATTCGAGCAGACACTAGACTCCTGGGCCTCCGTGGAACGCGAGAAGCGCCCGAGCCAGTGGCCCGGCTTCCCCGCAACCGGGTGGTGCCGCCACCCCGCAGATGAGCGTACCCCCCGCGCCAGTCCGACCGCGATACCCGCGAGACGCCGGTTCGCGGCCACGAAACGCCCGTGCCTCGGCCGGTCCGCGGCAGGTAGCTACCCCGCGCATGGCCAGATCCGCGTCGAGAACGAAACGTTGTGGTGCACAGCTTGATTCAGCTGATCGCGGCATGATTAGGCAGTCTGAGCGGCCGGATTGTCACAGTGACGTAATCAGCTCGTGTCTCTGATCAGCTATCCGACGAGTTCATCAGGCCGACAATGCGCTGCAAATCGTCCACCGAACCGAACTCGATCACGATCTTGCCTTTGCGTTTGCCGACGCTGACGGTGACGCGGGTATCGAAGGCGCCGGAGAGCTGCTCAGCAACATCCTGAAGGCCGGGCATCTGGATCGGCTTGCGCCGCGGCGCCGGCGGCTGGCTGGCATCGCTGCGATTGGCGAGGGTGACCGCCTCCTCGGTTGCCCGCACCGACAGCCCCTCGGCGACGATCCGTGCCGCCAGGGTCTCCTGCGCGTCCGGACCGCCCTCGAGGGACAGCAGCGCCCGGGCGTGGCCGGCCGACAGCACGCCTGCCGCGACCCGGCGCTGAACCGGAATCGGCAACCGCAGCAATCGGATCATGTTGGAGATCAGTGGCCGGGACCGGCCGATGCGGACGGCGAGTTCATCGTGAGTGACACCGAACTCGTCGAGCAGCTGTTGATATGCCGCCGCCTCTTCCAGTGGGTTCAACTGCACCCGGTGGATGTTCTCCAGCAGGGCGTCGCGTAGCAGGTTGTCCTCGTCGGTCTCACGGACGATCGCCGGGATCGCGGTCATGCCGGCCGACTGGGCCGCACGCCACCGCCGCTCCCCCATCACGAGCTGATAACGGGGTCCGCCCGATGCTCCGTCCACGGCGCGGACGACGATCGGCTGCATGAGGCCGAACTCGCGGATCGAATGCACGAGTTCGGCGAGCGCCTCCTCGTCGAACACCTGCCGGGGCTGACGCGGGTTCGGCTCGATGAGGGCCGGGTCGATTTCGCGGTACACCGCGCCGATATCGGTGGAGCCCGCTGAAGTCCCCGTCGGCGGACCACCGAGCAGGATGTCGGCGGCCGCGTCGCCAATCCTCGGCCCGAGCCGGCCCGCCTCATCGCTGCCATCGGCAGGACCGGTGGGGATCAGCGAAGCCAGGCCCCGCCCGAGCCCGCCCTTCCTACGTACCGGCTGATTCATGCTTGTCCCCCTTCTCGGGTGCTGGTCCATCTCGCTCCGCGA
>Ga0210396_10001166_pt1 | contig 29487 bp, 30 predicted proteins | sample IncBWH17OmetaG_FD_155466 | JGI IMG/M metagenome (GOLD analysis project Ga0210396, IMG submission 155466) | Forest soil microbial communities from Barre Woods Harvard Forest LTER site, Petersham, Massachusetts, United States - Inc-BW-H-17-O ...
GCAGCGCGCTGATCGCGGGCTTGCGCATTCTCGGTGTAGAAGAGGGGCTGCCGCGGCTTCCTGACCTTGAGTTCGCGATCTACGAGAAGGCGCGGCCCGACAAGGCCGCAGCGGCACTGGCTGCGGTTCTGCTGACGCTTGCACAGGGATCATCACGCCCGGCGATCTGAGATGAACCGGCACTTCAATCGTCGAGAGTCGGTTGTGGGTCATTCGCGACAGGGTCGAGCCGCTGCACGGCGCGCTGCTGACGAACGAGCAGGACGTGCACCTGTTCGAGCGGCTGGCGTTCCTGAGCCGGCGCGAGGTTTTGAGGGATTCAATTTTCGGGAGGTTTGAGGCGCATGGTCCGTGCTGGACGGGCGACGAGCGATTTCCTTGGTCGGCCGGATGACGAATGCTAGGGCGCGTACTTGTAAATCGAGCTTGATTGTATGACATCTCGATTACTAGCGACGATCGGACCATATAAGTAAGGATCACTTTTTAGGGAAAAATATTCGACGAGCAAGGGAGGCCCCGAATGTACGCCAACATTCTCTTGAGCACGGATGGATCGGACGTCGCGAGAAAAGGCGTTAAGCATGGGATTGCTTTGGCAAAGGCCTTGAACGCTAAAGTGACAATCATCACCGTAACGGAACCGCTACCGGTCGACTATGGGAGCGGACACGCCTCGGGATGGATTCCCTCGCAGGAAGAGTTTGATAGCTTTGACGCAGCCTGGAAGGAACGTGCGGGCAAAGTGCTCGATGAAGCTCGAGCTATGGCGGAGCAGATCGGGATATCTGCAGAACTCTTGCATGTTCCGAATGCGCACCCAGCCACTGCGATTATCGAAACAGCAAAGTCCAGAGGCTGCGACTTGATCGTCATGGCCTCTCATGGGCGTCGCGGCCTCAGGAAGCTATTGTTGGGGAGTCAAACATCGGAGGTCCTGGTGGACGGAAGCGTGCCGGTGTTGGTCGTGGGTAGCGGACATTAAATGATAGTGCAGGGTTTGGTGAAACCGGCTCCTGGGCGTGGTTTAGCCCCAACGTTGAAGGTCGCTTTCTGAACGCGTTTCCAAATCAATAGAAAATCGTGCGGCGTGATCGATGTCCGCGCCGCGCGGGAGGTGGTGCGAGGTTTCATCTTTTGACCTTCCCGCCTGCCCCCTTCTTGTTGCCGGGCCAGCGGGGCTGCCGATGCGTCTAATCCGTCAGGCCGTCGGGCCGGCTGCGCTAAAACAATTCGGCGGCTGGGGCAGGTCCTCGATCACGAAAACAGAAAGACCCCGATCAGCAAACCTGCTGCAAATGACAAGAGGCCTAATGTGCAAGCTGAGATTACGCGGACGAGGTTACGGAGGTCTTGGTCCTGCGGCATCTCTTGGGATCGATCCGTCATTGCAACCCGTCCCCTGCGGTGGCGGCTAACCCGTTACGGGAGAATTGGCAATCCTTTGTAACGCCGTTAGTCTCCTCCTCACAGGTGCCCAAAAGAAGGCAAGATCCCTACCCCAAACGAACGCACCCACGCGAGCGAAGAGGGGAGGAAGACCCTACCGGTGCCCACCGGCATCAAGAAGCGTCTGGTGGAAGAAGCCCTGCGGATCTTCTTCGAGGTGCGGGAAGTGTAAGGCATTAGCCCCCTGTCAGCGATCCGCCCGAAGCGATGCCGTCATCGAGATGAAGGCGAGCAGGATAATGACGGCGCCGTAGATATAGGCGGTGGTCGACAGCCCTATCCGTGGCACCGACAGTCCGGCCGCGACCGCCGGGAGGCTGAACGCCAGATAGGATTGCAGGTAGAACGCAGAGAGCAACCCGGCGCGCTGATGGGGTTCGGCGGTGGGCAACAGCGCGCGCAGCGTTCCCGAGAAGGTTGATCCGAATCCCGCCCCGGCGATCACGGTTCCGGCCAGCAGCGCAGCCACTTGCTGCTGCTCGATTCCGATCATCGACACCGCCACGCCAAACCCCAGCGTGCTGGTGCTCATCACGATCAGGCGCCGCGCCGGCCAATCCCTGAAGGTCACGACCGCGATGGCCCCGGATAACATCAGCGCCGCAACCACGACGCCGCCGACCCAGGGCGTGGCGACACCCATCGCCGTTGCCACCACCGTCGGCATCAGCGAGAGATAGAGTCCGCCGAGCGCCCAGGCCGCCACATTGGCCGGCGTCAGCCTGGCAAGAATGGCCTGCGACTGAGGTGGCACGCGGACATGCGGGCGCAGCGACGCCAGCGCCCCTGTTTTTCGCGTGCTGCTTTCGGGCATGACGTAAAGCAACATGATCAGCAGCGCCGTCAGCCCAAGCAGCACCTCGTACACCCTGTGCAACGGATCGGGCGCGAACGTAATCAACGCGGCCGCTCCCAATGAGCCGACCGTCATGCCGAGAAATGCCGTGACGCTGTTGAGGAACGGTCCGCGGGTGCGGTTGGTATCAAGTATCGCCGCGCCCATCGCCGTGGTGCCGACGCCGACGCAAAGCCCCTGGACGGCCCGCGCCAAAATCAATTGCCCGACGTCCCGCGCCTCCGAGAACAGGATCATTGCGGCCGCGTTCAGCAACAGCGCCGCGAGGATCACCGGGCGGCGTCCGACATAGTCGGACAACCCGCCGACCGTCAGCAGGGCCGCGAGCAGGCTGGCGACGTAACTCGCAAATACGACCGTGATCCAGAACGGCGTGAGGTGCATGGACGCCTGATAGAGATGGTAAAGCGGTGTCACCGCGCTGCTGCTCGCCGCGATCAGCATCGCACTTGCGAAACTGAACACCGTCATGGCGCCGGGTGACAGGGAGCGGGTTGAGCTTTGGGGTCTGGCGGGGAGCGCTTCGGCAGCGACATCGCACTGCGGATTTGTCTGGCAGACTTGCATCGGAAGCTCCTAAAGCTAATATATTGCCTTAGCGATATGGGAGCCCGACGCCTTAAAGCAAATTATTTGCGTTAAGATCGACCCTCGTTTTGGCATGACAAGGTTGCACGGAGAAAAAAACGTGGCCGTCAAGGAACGGGTTCGGGTCGGGGGACGAAGCGCACGAATCCAGGGCGCCGTGCACGAGGCGGTCAGGCGTCTCGGCACTGAGACCAACCGCGATGAACTCACGGTGCCACAAATAGCCGCCGTGGCCGGGGTGACACCGTCGACGATTTACCGGCGATGGGGCGACCTGTCCGCGCTATTGGCGGATGTCGCCGTGGAGCGATTGAGGCCGATCTGCGACCCTGAAGACACCGGCGCCATGATCTCGGACCTGCGGGTGTTCATCGAACAATTCATGGAAGAGCTGTCATCGCCGGTGGGCCGGGCGCTGATCAGGGACGTGTTTTCCACGTCGGGTGAAACCTACCCGATCCAGTGCAGCGGCTTTACCCACGAACATCTGGCGACCATCGTTGCGCGGGCCAAGGCGCGCGGCGAAACACCATTCGACATTGATGAGGTGATCGACCACGTCGTGGCGCCGATCATCTATCACATCCTGTATGGCGGTCGGGAATTGACGCTGGACTACTGCCATTCCCTGCTCGATCGGATCCAATCACTGCCGCGCAAGAGGTGAAGGGACTGGTTGAAGACCCGCCTGCGCGCGAGCGTCTCGGCCACAAGCGCGCGACAAGCTTGCTGCCGTCGCTATCCATTCAAAGGCGCGAGCGTATGCTTGAGTTTCTCCTTGGGTAGCTGCAGCAAGCCGGCAAACGGCCGGCTCAAATCCGCGACAAGGAACAGCGCGGTCGAAATCGACAGCGCAAACACCAGTAATGCGGCGAAGACGACCGGGCCGGGTTCGACGAACAGGCCGAAGCTGCCAAAGACCACCACCAGCCAGAAGATCAATATCAGCATAAACGGTGTCAGGACCGGCGTGTCGCCATCCGCAAACATCGAAAGCCGCGTCAGCGCGAGGACGCTGATGGCCTGCTCGACGCGCGCCTTGAGCCCGCGCTGGATGTCGTTCTTCGGCGATAGCGCTTCGACCGCCGTGTAGAGCTGTTCGGCGAGCGAGCGGGCCGTAAACGCGGTGTCCTGCGAGGCCGTCGCCTTCTCGCGCCAGATCCGGTCGATCGCGGCCGGGACCGCTTCGCGCATCAGTTGGCGCATGCCGGTCGCCTCCGGCCCGTACTGCGCGAGCAACTGGTCGGCCTCGACGAGATAGGCTGCCAATTGCCGGAAGTGAGCATCCTGGGTTTCGTACGACGATTTCGCCGAAGCAATCGTCAAACTGATCAGCACGGCAACCAGTGTTGCAAGCAGGCTGGAACCGAGCCGGATCATGTCCCGGCTCTCGGCGTTAAAATGTGCCTTGGGAAGCCGGGCGCGCAGCGTCATGCCGCTCGCGCAGCCCGCGACAATGGCGAAAAACGAAACCAAAAAATCCAGGTGGATGTCACGACACGGTCCTGCCGCGGATCAAATCCGAGGCCTTGTCGGCGATCATCATGGTCGAGGCGTTGAGATTGGCCGAGATCATGCGCGGCATGATCGAGGCATCGATCACGCGCAGGCCTTGCAGCCCGTGGACGCGCAGTTGATCGTCGACCACCGCCCATTTGGCATCGGCCGGGCCCATCCGGCAGGTGCAGCCGGGATGGAAGGTCGTGGTGCCGCGCTGGGTCGCGGCGGCCAAAAACTCTTCGTCGGTCTGCACTTTGGGTCCGGGAAAATCCTCATACGCGTAATAGGGCGCGAGCGGCGCTGACGCCAGAAGCCGCCGCGCCAGCTTCATGCCGGCGACGACGGTGCGGCGATCGAGTTCCTCGACCAGATAATTGGTCTGGATGATCGGCGGCTCAAATGGATTCGCCGAACGTACCCGGACATAGCCGCGGCTTTCAGGCCGTTGCTGCCAGGACGCCACCGTCATGCCGGGCTCGTCTTCGAGCTGTCCCTGCACGCCTTCCTTGTAACTCGCGGGCGTAAAGGTCAGTTGCAGATCGGAGCTCTCGGTGGTTTCGCCGGAGTGCCAGAAGCAATAGACCATGGTCGGCGACAGCGACAGCAGACCGCGCCGTGTCGTCGCCCATTTGATCGCCTCCCCCACCAGGCTGAGGCCGCGCCGGCGTTCGTTGATGGTCTTGATGTTCTTGACGCGGGCGACCGAGCGCGGCGCGTAATGGTCCTGCAATCCTTCGCCGACGCCCGCCAGCGCATGGCGTACCTCGATGCCGAGCGATTGCAGCAGTTCGGGCGATCCGACGCCCGACAGTTGCAGCAGCTGCGGGGAGTTGTAGGTGCCACCGGCGAGGATGACTTCCTTGGCCGCGCGCACCTCTAGCGGCACCCCGCCCTTGCCGCCTTTGCTGTAGCGCACGCCAACCGCGCGCTTGCCCTCGAAGATAATTTCGGTCGCGTGCGCATGCGTGCGCACATGGACATTGGACCGTTTCATCGCCGGATGCAGAAAGGCGGTCGCCGCACTGACGCGCAGGCCATTTTGAATGGTGCGCTGGGCGTAGGAGACACCCTCCTGGATCGCGCCGTTGTAATCGGGATTGCGCGGAATCCCCAGGCTTATCGCGCCGGCCATGAAGGCTTCGCAGAGCGGATCCTGCCAGTCCATGGTGGTGACGGTCAGGTTGCCGTCGCGTCCGCGGAACGTATCCTCGCCCTCGCCGACGCGCCGCTCCAGCCGCTTGAAATACGGCAGCACGTCCTCATAGCCCCAGCCGCGATTGCCGAGCTGCGCCCAGGTGTTGAAATCCTGGCGCTGGCCGCGATTGTAGATGTGACCGTTGATCGAGGAGGAACCGCCTAGCGTCTTGCCGCGCGGCGCGTAGATGCTGCGGCCGCCGGTCCAGGGCCCCGGCTCCTGCTGGTAGGCCCAGTTGAGGCTTCTCATGTGAAAGGTCTTGATGAAGCCTGCCGGCAGATGGATGTAGGGATGCCAGTCGCGGGGACCGGCTTCGAGCACGCAGATGCTGGTGCCGGCATCTTCGCTCAGCCGGTTGGTGAGAACACAACCCGCCGAGCCCGCTCCCACGATCACGTAATCGAACGTATCCATGATACCTTCTCAAAAGCGCTTTTTATTTTGCCGCGTTTTCTTCGCGCGAACCGGGTTCCCACTTTTCCGGATCATGCTTAGCCGCGCTCTTTCTCGTTCAACTGATAAGTCAGATGCGCCTTCACCGTCGGCCATTCGCTGGCGATGATGCTGTAGACCACGGTATCGCGCAGCGTGCCGTTCGGCGCGATCTGATGGTTGCGCAGGATGCCATCCTGTTTGGCCCCTAACCGCTCGATACCGCGCCGGCTCGCATGGTTGAAGAAATGAGTGCGGAACTCGACCGCGATGCAGTCGAGCGTTTCGAACGCATGCGTCAGCAGCAATAATTTGCACTGGGTATTGAGCGCACTGCGCTGTACGCGCTTGGCATACCAGGTCGAGCCGATTTCGACGCGCCGGTTCGCCGCATCGACGTTCATGTAAGTCGTCATGCCGGCGATCTTGCCGTCGGCGTCGAATACCGTGAACGGCAGCATCGCGCCGGCGGCCTGCAGGGCGAGCCGGCGATCGATCTCCTTGCGCATGTCTTCGGCTTTGGGAATGAAAGTGTACCAGAGCTTCCACAGCTCGCCGTCCTTCACGGCCTCCGTCAATCCGTCGCAATGATCCTGCGACAGAGGCTTGAGCTGCGCATGCGGGCCGCTGAGCGAAACTGGTTCAGGCCAGGGCATTAATTTACTCCGCTTTTCAAGGCGTCATCGCTGCGAGGAAACCCAGACTTCCGTCATTCCGGGATGGTCCGAAGGACCAGACCCGGAATCTCGAGATTCCGGGTTCGATGCTGCGCATCGCCCCGGAATGACGGCTTCGGATATTTCGCTCGCAATGACGTTTCTCTCATCACTTGTTCAGGAAATTCAGCGGCAGGCCGGGCCGCGCCCAGTCCATCGCGATGAGTTCGCCCTTGCCGGACAGCGTGATGTAGGCGGTCTTCAACTCCGGCCCGCCGAAGGCGATGTTGGTGGTGACGCGGTCGCCGGTCGGCACCTGCTCGACAATACTGCCGTCCGGCGCGATCACCGAAATGCAGCCCGAGATCAGGGTGGCGACGCAGACATTGCCGCAGGCTTCCACCGCAAGCGAGTCGAACATCTGGTAGCCGCCGAGACCCGCGATCGGCTTGCCGCGTTCGCCGCGATAGATCACGTCGCGCGGCCGGACCTCGCCCGGTGCGGAGAGATCGAACGCCCACAATCGCGCCGTCGGCGTTTCCGCGACGTAGACGGTGTTTTCATCCGGCGAGAGCCCGATGCCATTGGCGGGCAGCATGCCGAAGCTGCCTTCGACGACGTCGGTAGCACCGGGCTTCATGTAATAGAACGCGCCGACATCCATGTCGCGCGCGCGGCGCTTGCCCAAATCAGTGAACCACAGCCCGCCGTGTTTATCGAACACCAGGTCGTTCGGCCCCTTCAGCGGATGCTCGCCGCATTTGTCGAACAGGGTTTCGACCTTGCCGGTCAAGAGATCGACGCGCTGGATCGAACCGCCGATATATTCATGCGGCGCCGGCGCGCCCGGCATCATGGTGCCGCGCGAGGCAATCCAGCCAAAGCCGCCATTGTTGCAGATATAGCATTTGCCGTCGGGCCCGATCGCCGCCCCGTTGGGGCCGCCCGGAATTTCCGCGACCACTTGCTTGCGCCCGTCCGGCCACACCCGCGTCAGCCGCCGGCCGCGGATTTCGACCAGCACCACCGATCCGTCCGGCATCACCACCGGCCCTTCCGGGAATTCAAGATCGGTGGCGAGAACGCGAACGTTCGGCATGGAATCCTCCGGGCTTTTTTGAGCGCAGGCGGATCCAGCTCATTCCGCGGGCGCAACACTTTCGTTGCGCCAAGTTATGGCAAAGTCGATCTCGCTTGCCAAGCAATTGGGGACGCGAGGCTGCGCAAGGCAGCCCCGCGATGCCAGCTAAGCGTATATTGCACGCGTTTTCTTGACGCGAACCGGTACCCCACTTCGCTCGAAAACGCTTTAGTCCCTGACGGGTACCCAGATTTCGAGGCCGCCATTGCCGGTGAGCGGATCGAACTTGTCGTCATACCGCTCGAAGTTGGGCGCGTCAGCGACCTTGAATCCCGACGCCGGCAGCCAGTGATTCCAGATCGTGTTAATGGTGCGGCGAATGGTCGAGACGTGTTCGCGGTGGGTGAACACGGCGTAGCGCTGCTCCGGGATGCGGACGCTGGAGAATTCGCGCGGCAGGTCGGAGAAGTCGGCAACTTCGACGCCGGCGATGTAGTCGAAATTTCCGGCATCGTCGCCGTTGCAGCAGACGCCGTACGCCACATGCCCGATCCGGCCGGGAATATTCTCGACGGATTGCTGGAAGCGTTGCCATTGGCTGGGAATGCCGGCGGCGTTCTCGTGATTGTAGCGTTCGCTGATGCCGGCGATGAGCAGCGGCTTGCTGGTCTCAAAACGCGGCGCTTGCAGATTGTCTGTAAGGGTTGAGTCCATGGGGATCGGCTCCTGAAGCTTGATGTGGTCGAGACGCTTGGCGCTGCGGACCGCCTCGGGCGTAACCCCGAAATGGTCGCGGAACGCGCGGGTGAATGCTTCGTGCGAGCCGTAATCCGCATCCAGCGCCAGCGTCAGGATGTCGGGCGCGCCGCCCGCGAGCGCCCGCGCCGCTTCGCTGAGGCGGCGGGCACGCACATAGCGCATGACCGACAGCCCCGTCGCGGCGGCGAACGCCCGCACCATGTGGAAGCGCGAGACGCCACCGATCGCCGCGACCTCGTCGAGGGTCAGTTCCTCGGCAAGGTGGCTTTCGATAAACCAGAGCGCCTTCTGGGCAGGATTCATGAACAACGGCTTTCGTTCGAAGCCCGCGTAGTATGATCGGTTCGCGCATGCGCCATTTGACAGTCCTTGCGCTCGCTCGCGTTTCGAGGACTGGAACCTGACACGACAGAATACGCCCTCTTCCGCTTTGTGGAAAATACCGACGAAGGCATCACTGGCAAGCCACGACCAATCGTGCATACTCCGGCGGCATTCAATCCGACGGCTCACCAAGCTGCCCAAAAGAAGACTGCCTGAGCCTCGGCCAGCACGTCAGGGAGAACGATGATGCGCAGCTATGTTTCGAACAGTCATGCCAAATCCGCAATGCTTGCGGGACTTCTCGCGATTGCGGTCGCCAGTAGCGCCCATGCGCAGAAGCGATACGATCCCGGCGCCACCGACACCGAGATCAAGGTCGGCAATATCATGCCCTATTCGGGACCGGCATCGGCCTATGCCACGATCGGCAAGACCGAAGCCGCCTATTTCAACAAGATCAATGCCGAAGGCGGCATCAACGGCCGCAAGATCAATTTCATCTCTTATGACGATGGCTACAGCCCGCCAAAGGCGGTCGAGCAGGCCCGCAAGCTGGTCGAGTCCGACGAGGTGCTCTTGATCTTCAATCCGCTGGGAACGCCCGGCAACAGCGCGATCCAGAAATACATGAATGCCAAGAAGGTGCCGCAGATCTTTGTTTCGAGCGGCGCCGCCAAGTGGAACGATCCGAAGAATTTTCCATGGACCATCGGCTGGCAGCCCAGATACCAGGTCGAGGGGCGCATCTATGGCGCCTACATCCTGAAAAACTATCCCGGCAAGACCATCGGCGTTCTCTACCAGAACGACGACTTCGGAAAAGACTATGTGATCGGCCTGCACGAAGGATTGGGCGCCCAGGCCGATAAACTGATCATCATTGAAGCATCCTACGAGACCACATCGCCGACGGTCGACTCGCAGGTGGTCCAGATCAAGGGCGCGAACCCCGATATCTTCGTCAACATCGCGACACCGAAATTTGCCGCGCAGGCGATCAAGAAGGCCGGCGAACTGGCCTGGCACCCCGTGCAGTTCCTGACCAACGTGTCGGTGTCGGTCGGCAGCGTCATGAAGCCGGCCGGCTATGAAAACGACCAGGGCATCCTCAGCGCGGCGTATCTCAAGGATCCCAAGGATCCGCAGTGGAAAAACGATCCCGCCATGAACGAATGGCGCGCCTTCATGACCAAGTGGTATCCCGACGGCGACCAGGAAGACGCATCGACCACCTTCGGTTACGGCGTGGCGAAGGGACTGGAACAGGTGCTGCGGCAGTGCGGCGACAACCTCACCCGCGAGAACGTCATGAAGCAGGCCGCCAATCTCAATTTCGAGATCGGCGTCTATCTGCCGGGCACCAGGATCAAAACCAGCCCGACGGATTTTGCCCCGCTCGAACAGTTGCAGATGATGCGCTTCAAGGGCGAGAGCTGGGAGTTGTTCGGCCCGATCATGTCAGGTGAGAAGAATAGTTGAACGAGATTGCAACCTAAAACCAATCGTCATGCCCGGCCTTGTGCCGGGCATCCACGTCTAAAGCCTTAGCATAAGAAAGACGTGGATGGCCGGGACAAGCCCGGCCATGACGGAGCGTCCTTCTCATTTCCCGCCCTCCTTCGCCGCCGGCACCGGATCCTTGACCGGCGCCGCGTTGGCTTTCTTCTTCGCATCCTCGGCGGCTTTCTTCTGCGCCGCCTGCAAATCGTCGACGATTTTCTGCAGGCCGGCGACGGTGCTCTTCAAGCCCTCGATCTGCCGGTTCGCGGCATCGAGCTTCTGCGCATGGTCGGCGCCGAGTTTCGTGATGGTTTTTTGCAGGAAATCGACATTGCTCTGCAGGCAGCTGGTGCGGCGCTCCATGGTCTTTTCGACGGTGCAGATTTCGATGCCGGGAACGTCCTGGGCGTAAGTTGCGGTGGATGTCAGCAGGCAAGGCAGCAAAGCCACTGACACGACGAAAGCGATCCGGCCGATCATCAGAATCCTCGTTGAAATGCGACTGCTCCCGGTCAAATTGTTGCGAGCGGGGTTCAAGGGAGCGACGATACCACACTGAAACCTCATTCGCGCATTGAGGTTTTGGCGGATGTATCCTGACCAAAGCAGATACGGGTGCCGGATGTGAGCGAAAGCGACGCGCCGGCGCGTCCTGAGGGAGAAAATTGAAATGGCCACGCGCGAACGACGGCTTGCTGAATTCAACGGCGAGGGAGAACCGCCGCCGAATCAGCCGGTGCAGGTGCTATGCGAGGATCATAGCGGCACGTATCAGCTGCCGTTCCCGTGCCGCTTCACCGACGGCGCCTGGCGCAATCACGAGTCGGGGGGCACCGTCGAAGCGACCGTGGTCGGCTGGCGCATGCAACGCCCCTGATTCAAACGCACGAAAATCAGCGTTGCGCCAGCGCCGCTGTACCAAAATGCAACGGAAACCGGGGATAGATAGAGTTCTTCTTAAGGTTCGGAACGCGCGCGGAACGAATCGCGCCCGAATCAGCCGCCGTGCGCTGTACGCCACTGTTCACGGCTAGATATCGGCGGGTTCATCAGAGGCCGCACCATATCCAGCGCCACGCGTTTTCAGAGCCGCGCGCGCCAAGCAACAATCGTTAATGGCTACGGCAGCCCGCACCGGCGGCCGGCGTCGGTCATTACGGCGTGTTCAGCGACCGGCGCTGGAACAACGAGATCTATCCGCTGCAGCGGGATTTCGTGCACGTCAATTCGTGAGTTGACGCGATTCAACTCATCTCGACCTCATTGCCTGCGACAAACGCGAAGCGTTTGCGCAAGGGAGCGAAAGCGACGAAGCAATCCAGTCTTGCTTTGCCGTCCCATGGATTGCTTCGCGGAGCCTGTCATCGGGCGCGCATTCGCGCGACCCGGTGGCTCGCAATGACGATCTGCATCAATCGACGTGGGCTAATCCCCCCTTTGCCAGATACCATCTCTCCCGTAATAGTGCGCGGCCCATCAAGAGCCGACCCGGGAGAAATAATCATGAGAATATCCGCAAACTTTCGCAGCCTCGCGCTCGGCCTCACCGCCGCTCTGTTGCTGGCCGGCTCCGCAAGCGCCGCCGAGGTCCGGGTGATGATCTCGGGCGGGTTGAGCGCGGCCTACAACGCGCTGGCGCCGGAATTCGAACGTCAGACCGGCAACAAGGTGCTGACCACCTACGGGCCTTCGATGGGGACCACGGTCAATGCGATTCCGGTCCGGCTGGAGCGCGGCGAGCCTGCGGACGTGCTGATCCTCGTCGGTTATGCGCTGGGCGACCTCATCAAGCAGGGCAAGGTGGTAGCCGACAGCCGCGTCGATCTGGTGAAATCGCCGATCGGCATCGCGGTGAAATCGGGCGCGCCAAAGCCGGACATCAGCTCCGCCGACTCACTCAAACGCGCGCTGCTGGCGGCGAAGTCGGTCGCCTATTCCGACAGTGCCAGCGGCGTCTATGTCTCGACCGAATTGTTTCAGAAGCTCGGTATCGCCGACCAGATGAAGGACAAGGCGAGAAAAATTCCGGCCACGCCGGTCGCCGAAATCGTGGCGCGCGGCGACGCCGAGATCGGTTTCCAGCAGATCAGCGAAATGCTGCCGGTGCCGGGCGTCGATATCGTCGGGCCGTTGCCGGCCGATTTGCAGAAGATCACGGTGTTTTCCGCCGGCATCGCCACCGCGTCGAAAGAGCCCGACGCCGGCAAGGCGCTGATCAAATTCCTCGCCTCACCGGCGGCCAGTGCGGCGCTCATCAAGAGCGGCCTGGAGCCGATTTCGGCGGGGAAGACGAATTAACGCCACTGCTCGGAGCGTTCGTTGGATGGTTCGGTAAACGGCGGTGAGTTCCCTCTCCCCTTGTGCGAGAGGTGAAGCCAAGCCCGTAACGTTGACAATTCCAAACTCACGCGCTCGACCCGGAATTACAATTACTGCACCCGCAGCGGCGTGTCTTTCAGTCCGTTGTTGTCGAACGCCTTGCGCAGCACGCCGTCGGACTTCGCCTCGTTCATGAATTTGGTCGCAAAGGCGAGCGCCAGCGGGTGACCCAACGGCACCGCGACCGCGGTCACGGTCTGCTTGAAGGTTTCAGCCAACACGCGCGTTCCCGGAATCTTCCTGGCCATGGCCTCGAGCTGGCCGCGCGACAGCGCGAAGGCATCGATCTCGCCGTTCTTGAGCAGGTTGAAGATTTCGTCATAGGTCTGATAGCCCGTGACCTTGGCGTGCTTCAGATGCGCCATCGCGCCGCGCATGGTGGTGGTGTTATTGACCGCCGCGACCTTGACGCCGGGCTGATCGAGGGTCTGGAAATTGGTGATCGTCGAGCCCGGCTTGACGATGTAGGTCGCCTCGGTGACCTCGTAGATCGGCCCGAACAACATTTTGGTCTCACGCTCGGGGTCCTTCGGCAGGAAGGTGACGTCCCAGACACCCGTTGAAGCCGCGTCGGTGATCTGCCCGGAGTTCGGATACGCGACGTATTCGACGGGAACACCGAGCTGGTCGGCCATCGCCTTGCCGAGGTCGACCGGCACGCCAGCATAACCGCCGGTTTCGGTCCTGGTCGACCAGTAGGCGCCGCCCGCCGGGCTGATTCCGATCGCCACCCGAAGCTTGCCGGTCGGCGCGATTTGATCCTTCAACGCATCGGCGCGGACCGGACCAGCCATCATGACCGCGACACCCAGAATAAGGCCGGCAATGCGCGGCAAAAACAGTTCAGACATGGCTTCCTGCTCCTCGGCTCGCTATCAGCATCGAGCCTTCAATGGCCATCGTGATCGATTGGCGCAAGCGTCAAAACCAACATTCTCGGCCGGGATGAAAACTTTGTGAGGGCGCTCACCTGATATCCGGGAGCGTGCAGCGGATTTGACGGCGGCACTCTATGTGGTTGTCAGCACCGGCGCAAACCCGTCGCGATTGGCGCGCCAGGCCCGCTGATATTCCATAATCCGCGCGGTCTCGTCGGCGACGTGCTGGCCGAGCATGCCGGCGATCAGATGCAGCGTGGTGTCGATGCAGAGCGAAACGCCGCCGCCGGTCACGACCGTCCCGGTATCCACCAGCATCGCCTCCCGCACGTCGATCCGTGGATAGGTCGCGCGCATCACTTCAATCGGCGAGGTTTCCGGCGGCACCACTTCGCGTTTGGTGGTCGCGGGGCCGTTATCCAGCACACCGCTCGCCGCCAGGATCATGCCGCCGGTACATACCGACGCGATGCGCTGAGAGGCATGCACGCGCCTGATATAGTCGAGCGTCGCCGGCGCCTGCGCCTGCGCGCTCCAGCCGGGACCGCCGGTGACGATGACGAGATCGCAAGAAGGAGCATCGTCAATACCGAAATCGGCGGTGACCTTTAGCCCGTTCGCCAGCGCGACCGGACCGGCACGGGGCGCAATGGTGCAGATCGCGATCTCGGGCGCAATCCGGCGTGCCATCGACAGCACGCCGAAGGTCGCGAGATCAATCGGTTCGACCCCGTCATAGATGAAAATGCCAAACCGCACGGCGCCCGACCCTGTCCTGGTTTTCCGACCTCGCCTTAGTCTTTCAAAGGAACGCCCATGGTCTCGTGCGCCGCCAGCGCCGCCGCCAGGGTGCAGAGCGCGAGAACGATCATCATGATCGACACGCCGGTGGTACCGCCGAGATATCCGACCATCGCGGTGGCGATGATCGGCGCGAAGCCACCGCCGATCGCCGCGGAGAGCTGAAATCCGAAGGAGGCGCCGCTGTAGCGGACGCGGGAGCCGAACAGTTCGGGGAAGTAGCAGGATTCAGGCCCGAACATCATGCCGTGTCCGAAATTCATCGCGATCATGATGGCCGTGAAAATCAGCGCGACGCTCTTGCTCTCGACCATCCAGAACAGCGGGAACGCAAACACGATGGTGAACAGGGCGCCGAGAATGTAGAGCGGCCGCCGGCCGATCTTGTCGGACAGCCAGCCGAACAAGGGCAGGCTGACCAGTTCCAGCAGCGCGGCATACAACACCGCATCGAGCATCATCGGCTTGGGCAGACCGAGCTTGCCGGTGGCGTAGCCCACGATGAACACCGTGAGCATGTAGACCCAGGACACCTCGGTGAGTTTCAACCCGACCGCGATCAGAAACATCTTCGTGTTCTTGCCGACGACTTCGCCGACCGGATTGTTCGACAGGCCGTCGCGCAGTTTGAGGCCTTCGAAGACCGGCGTCTCCGGCACCCGGGATCGCACGAAGGTTCCGACCGCCAGCAGCACAATGCTGACCAGGAACGGAATGCGCCAGCCATAGGCGGCGAAATCGGCCTCGGGCAGTTTACTGACCAGCGCGAATATCAGGGTTGCCAGCACCAGCCCGATCGGAAATCCGATCTGCACGAAGCTTGTGTAAAAACCGCGCCGGTCGGCCGGCGCGTGCTCCAGCACCATCAGCGAGGCCCCGCCCCATTCGCCGCCGAGGCCGATGCCCTGGATCAGGCGCAGCAGGATCAGAAAGATCGGCGCGAACACGCCGATCGAGGCATAGGTCGGCAACAGGCCGATGCAGAAGGTGCTCAACCCCATGATGAACAGCGTTAACACCAGCATCGATTTGCGGCCCAGCCGATCGCCGAAATGACCGAACAGCGCGCCACCCAGCGGCCGCGCCAGAAATCCGACGGCATAGCTGCCGAGCGCGGCCAGGGTCCCCGCGAGCGGATCGAAGGTCGGGAAGAACGCCTTGTTGAACACCAGCGTTGCCGCGGTGGCGTAGATCAGGAAATCATACCATTCGATGATGGTCCCAAGAGCGCTTGCGAACACGATGGAATTGATCTTCGTGCGCTCGATGCCGACGACCGGCGCCGTGGCCGTAATAGTCATTGGGCCTCCTGCTGCTGCGCAATCCCCAAAAGCGGAGAAATATCGGCTTAAATGAATGCAAGCAGCATGCCGGACTAGCACTGCCTCGTCTATCCCGGATCTGGATAGCGATGCTTTTGCTGCTGCGCACGCTCCGGAAACTATCCGTTAATACCGTTCATGCGGGCGCAAACCAGCCGCGGCAACGGCGATTTCAGATATCCGCCCGAAATCCTGCCTCGATGATGGCGTTGTGCGGAAGATCTTGAAGAAATCAAGGAGCCATCGCGAGATAGGTGTCAGCTCAGCGCACTCAGTTCGCGTCCGCCGCCGGCACCTTGATCTCGGTCGGCAGGATGATCGCCGCCGCGATCACCAGCAGACACAGCCCCGCAAAGGCGTGCAGCATGGTGACGAAGCCGCCCTGCTGGTACAGCCACGCCACCAGCCCCACCGATGCGCCGGCCGCGGTGAAGCCGACGAAATAGCGCACCGCATAGGCGCGCGAGCGCCATTCCTCGCTGGTATATTTGCCGACCATGGCGTCGTTCACGGTCACCTGGCCGAACGCGCCCATCACGATGCCGATCGCGGCCAGGATCAGCGGCAGGTTCGACAACGTCGCCGCCATGTATAAAAACGGCGCCAGCACGAACGACAGCGGCAGGGAGACCGCCTTCAGCGAATGGCGGTCGATCAATTTGCCGATGGTGTATTGCGTCATCGCGCCAAACACATAGACACCGGCCGCGATCACGCCGAGCAGCGCCGGGCTTGCGGTCAGATCGGCCAGACGTTCCGCGAACAGTTTCGGCAGCGCCACCGTCACCGCATTGAAGGTGGTGGATATCGCGATCACCACAATCAAGAGTGCTGCGATCACCCGCCACATGTCCTGTTTCGCCACGCGCGCCTGCGCCGCGGCCTGTTTGAGGCCCGAGCGATCCTCATGCACCACCGTACGCATAAAGGCGACGCCGATCAGGATCGTGACAATGCCCGGAATGATGAAGGCCCAGCGCCAGCCGAGATACTGGCCGACCACGCCGGTGACCAGCGCCGAAGACGCCACGCCGAGATTGCCCCAGACACCGTTGAGACCCATCTGGCGCCCGAGACTGTCGGCGTAGGACACGATCATGGCGGTACCGACGGGATGATAGATCGACGCGAACAGGCCGATCGAGAGCAGCGCCGCGCCAAGTTGAAGCGGCGTCTGCACCAGGCCCACCGCAATCATCGAGACGCCGATCCCGATAAAGAAGATCACCATCATATGGCGGCGGCTCCAGCGGTCGCCGAGCCAGCCGGTCAAAAGCGAACCCGCGCCAAAGGCGACGAAACCCGGGGTGGCGTACGGCAACAATTCGGAATAGGCCATGCCGAGCGCCGGCCCCATCACGATGACGGCGGCGGCGAAGATCAGCATCGAATAATGATCGATAAAATGCGCGGCGTTGACAAAGCCGATCACCCGGACGGGATTATTCATGAACCTTCCTTGGACGCTTCTTTGTATGTTTCCTGCATTATTCTGAAATAGGTTATAGGGTCTTGTCCTGACGGGATGTGGCCAATGAGTATCGCCGAAACGCCAATCGCCGCGATCCGTGGAAGCCGTCCTTTGGCGGGCGACGGCGTCCATCTGGTCGCGCGCCATTACCGGAAAGGCGTGCGGCTCGACACCCATATGCACCGCGAGGCGCAACTGGTGTATGCGGCCCGCGGCACCATGCAGGTCACGACCCCGAAGGGGCGCTGGCTGGTGCCGCCGGACCGCGCGGTATGGGTACCGGCGCGGTCAGAACATGCCATCGACGTGCTGGCGGACATCGAGATGCGCACGCTCTATTTCGATCTGGCGTGGCTTTCGCGCGAGGAGCGCAGCACGAGCCTGGACGCGGAATTTGTGGTGCGGGTATCGCGATTGTTGCACGAGGCCATTCTGGCGCTGTTCGACGGCCGCAACGATCCTGATCGTACCGCATTGCTGGTTAGACTGGCGTTGCTCGAGTTGCATCACGCCGAGGATTCCGCGACCTTCATTCCACTGCCGCATGAGCCGCGCTGCCGCCGCGCGGCGAATATCGTGCTCGGCGATCCCACCGGTACGCACGAGATCGAAACGCTGGCGCGCGAGGTCGGAACCTCGGCGCGGACGCTGTCGCGGTTGTTCTCAATGGAGACCCAGCTGAGTTTCAAAAGCTGGTGCCAGCGCGCCCGCATCGCGGCGGCAATCGAAAAACTGTCGACGGAGACCAATGTCTCGGTCAAACAACTCGCCGCCGATCTCGGTTATGCGAGTGTCCCGGCGTTCTCGCACGCATTCCGGCAGGTCACCGGCAAGACGCCGACCGAGTTCGCGGGGAAGCAATAGGGCGTGCAGGGCCTTGAATAATGGTGCCGCCGTTCAAAGCAAAATGCATCATTACCCCCAAATAGTCGGAGAAGAGTCCATCCAACCCGCTTGCAACCCCGCTTGAATGTGATCCCCTTCTCCCTAAATCCCATGTAGTATTTCCATCTGATTTGGACACGCCTCGCCCAGCATGAGCAGCAACGCCTTCTTCTCCGATCTTCTCGCCTCGATTTCCGAGCGGCGCCGCTCACTACTGCGCCGCGCGGGCTCGTCCCACGACAAGCAGGACGCGTCCGAGCTGCTCCAATTGTGCGAGGCCTTGCTATCGGGCCGCGGCGAGGCTTCCGGCACCGCAATGGCACGCGAGGTGCTCGATCGCTATCATCACCTCGACAAGACCGGCCGGCTGTCTTTCTTCGGGGACCTCGCGCGCAATTACGGTCCAGACCGCGAACGGCTGGCGCAAGCGATCGAGACCTGGCGCGCGCATCCCAACGACGATGACGCCAGCGATCTGCATTTCGCCTCCGAGCCGCGGCGGCAGGAATTGATCCGCAGGCTCAACCGCGCGCCCGGCGGCACCGGCGAGTTGGTGGCGATGCGCGCCGATCTGCTCGATCTCGTGAAGGGCGACAAGGACCTCGCCGCGCTCGACCGCGACGTCGTGCATTTGCTGGCCTCATGGTTCAACAGGGGGTTTCTCGTGCTGCGCAGGATAGACTGGTCGACGCCGGCAAACATTCTGGAAAAGATCATCCGCTATGAGGCGGTGCATGAGATCCGTGACTGGGACGATCTGCGCCGGCGCATCGATCCCATCGACCGGCGCTGCTACGCCTTCTTTCATCCCGCCCTGGTCGACGAGCCCCTGATCTTCGTCGAAGTGGCGCTGACGGAATCGATCCCAGGCGCGATCGCGCCGCTGCTCGCCGAAGATCGCCAGCTGGTGCCGGTCGAGCGCGCCCGCACTGCGGTGTTCTATTCGATCTCCAACACGCAGCGCGGCTTGGGTGGAATTTCCTTCGGCAATTTCCTGATCAAGCAGGTGGTCGAGGAATTGCGGCGCGAATTGCCGAAGCTGGAGAATTTCGTCACGCTGTCGCCGGTGCCCGGCCTCATGCGCTGGGTGAAGCAGGCGGGCGACGTCCCTGTCACCGACGAGGACCGCGCCCTGCTCGAACATTTGGAAAACCCTGATTGGTTCGAGAATGTGGAATTGGCGACGCAACTGCGTTCGGTTCTGGAGCCGCTGGCGGCGTATTATTTTCTGAAAGCGCATACGCCGAAGGGCCGACTGATCGATTCGGTGGCGCGATTCCATCTCGGCAACGGTGCGCGGCTGGAGCGGATCAACTGGCTTGGCGATCTTTCTCCGAGGGGCCTGCGCGAATCCGCAGGCTTCATGGTCAACTATCTTTATCGCCTTGAGGATATCGAGAAGAACCACGAGGCCTACGCCAACCAGGGCACCGTCGCGGCGTCCAGTGCCGTAAAGAAATTGCTGAAGACCGAAGGCCGGCGATTGCGGGATATGCGGCCGTCGTCGTTTTCGGCTGACTGACGGTGATGGCTGTCTGGTGCCGTCACATCCAGCGTCGGACTGGCGACGGGCTCATGCTTCAGCCCGGATGCGGATCAGATTGTGATAGATGCCGGTCAACTTGACCGTCTCGGGGTCGTCGCGCCCGAGCCGCTCCACCAGGGCCTGGATCGCGGTATCGAGATCGAAGATCATGGCGAGGTCCTGCCGTGTTCGCGGCGACATTCATATACCGTCGACACCTGCGCTCGTCTTCAAGCTACAGCGCAGTACGTTCTCTTTGAGCAATTCTAAAAATGATAGAGGCCCCTTCCGGGGCCTTTCATTTGCTCCTCGCAATGACGAAGGACCGTCTCAGGCCGGTCCCTTTTCGCGGAAATACGGTTCGACCGGGCCGTGGACCTTGATCGTGAGTGGGTTGCCATAACGATCCTTGGCGTTGCCCGCGGTCACGCGGACCCAACCCTCGCTGACGCAATATTCCTCGACGTTGGTCTTCTCGACGCCCTTGAAGCGAATGCCGACATCGCGCGCCAGAATTTCTTCATTGTAGTAGGGGCTTTTCGGATCGCTCGAGAGCCGGTCGGGTAATTGGTCGGTCGTGGTTTGCTTTTTCTCGTTCACAGCAGCGCCTCGATTTCCTTTGTGAGTCCTTCCGGGCTGGCCGTCGGCGCGTGCCGCGCGACCACCTTGCCCGAGCGATCGACCAGGAATTTGGTGAAATTCCATTTGATCGACGAGCCGAGCAGCCCGGATTTCTCGCTCTTGAGATATTGATACAACGGATGCGCATCGCCACCGTTGACTTCGATCTTGGCAAACATCGGGAAGCTGACGGCATAATTGCTGGCGCAGAACTGCTCGATTTGGGCAGCGTCGCCGGGCTCCTGGCCCCCGAACTGGTTGCAGGGAAAGCCAAGAACCGAAAAGCCGCGCGGACCGAAGGAACGCTGCAGCGCCTCGAGGCCCTTGTATTGCGGCGTGAATCCGCATGCGCTCGCGGTGTTGACGATCAGCAGAACCTGACCTTCATATCGCTTCAGCGGAACGTCCTCGCCGGCCAGCGAGGTGGCCGTGAAATCGTAAATGCCTGCCATCGCGATTCCTTCACGCCCTTCGGCAAATTCGTTCAGCTCGCGGGATCGACCGGCGCCGACGGCGTTCCCCCGGCTTCAATGGCCTCGCCTGCGAGCAAACAGAGATCCTCGCGGAAGCGACCGGAAACCACCTGAACCCCGACGGGAACGCGGCCGACCAAACCTGTCGAGACCGTTAGCGCAGGCAGCCCCATGAAGGGAATAGCAATTTGCGACAGCTGCGCCCGCCATACCCGCGCAAACGAGTCGTCATCGCGGACGTCGAGGCCGTCGGGGAACGGCAATTCGCCGGATACCGGCATCAGGAGAACGGAATAAGTCTCAAGGAAATGCAGCCATTCCCGCGCCAGTGTCGCCCGCCGCGTCAGGGCCTTCGACAACGCGGCCCCATCGAGCGGAAAAACCTTGGCCCGGTTGCCGCGCAGGCAGGCGAGCGCGCCGGGATCGCCTTCACGCTCGGCGGCGGCGAGCTGGGCCTCATAGCCATCGCCGAGCCAGAGCTTGGTCTGAAGGTCCGCAGCCTCGCGCAGCGGCGGCGTGGTCGCGATCTCATCGACCAACCATCCCGCACGTTCAAGACGCTTGGCCGCATCGGCGACAGCCGCTTTCACCTCGGCGACGGGTTCAAGGCCATCCGGCTCAAGGCACACCGCCGCCCGCTTCGGCATCGCGGGCCCGTCGAGCGGCGCGGGGACCCACCAGGGATCGCGCATGTCAGGAGCGGACATCGCCGCCAGCGCGATCCTGAGATCGCCGATGGTACGCGCCAGTGGCCCGGATACCGCCGAAATCTGCGGCCCGATCGGGCGCTCGGCCAGCGACGCATTGAAGGCCGCGACGCGGCCCACGGTCGGGCGCAGGCCGTGAACGCCGCAGGCATAAGCGGGGTAACGAATCGAACCGGCGATGTCGGTACCATGCGCGATATGACCGATGCCCGCGGCAACCGCCGCCCCCGCGCCGCCGGATGAACCTCCCGGCGTGATGGCGGGATCGCGCGGATTTTTGGTGTCGCCATGGATCAGATTGGTGGTGAACCAGCGATAGGAAAACGCCGGGCAGTTGGTGCGCCCCAGAATAACGGCACCGGCCTTGCGCAGATTGTCCACCACGGGACTGTTGGTGCGCGCGATGACGTCGCGCTGCAGCTTGAGGCCGTTGGTGGTGGCAAATCCTTCCTGATCGATATTGGCCTTGACGGTGACGGGCACCCCCGCGAGCGCACCAACTGCCTCGTTGCGCGCGATCGCCGCATCGATGGCCGCGGCCTGTGCCAGCACCTCTTCCGGCCGATGGTCGACGACCGCATTGATCGACGGGTTCACGGCGTCCAATCGGGTCAGCGCGGCAAAAACGGCCTCGTTGGCTGAAACCTTCTTCGACTTTATGAGTGTAGCGAGTTCAGCAGCCGACAGGCGCCAGAGACTTTCCATGGCCAACTCCCTTGGATCGCCCGTGTTGTAGCGCCGCCGAGAGGGCAGCGCCATACCGCAGGGCTCCAGGGGTTAGCGAAAGGCCCGGTAGAGAGGCTAGCGCACCCGGGCGAGAAAATAAGCGAGATCGGCAATCTGATCGGTCGTTATTGGCTGCAGCACTTCCGCCATGGTGCCCTCATAGCCGTGACGGCTGTTGTCCTTGTATTCCCGCATGGTCTTGGCGAGATAATCCTCGCGCTGGTCGGCAAGGCGCGGGACATTGTCCTTGCCGGAAAAATCGGTGTTATGGCAGGTATTGCAGCGGTGCTGCTGCACCAGCGCCTGGGCGCGCGCAATTCGCGCGGGATCGCCGGCGTCGGCCGGGGGCGCGGGCTTCGGCAGCGTGGCGATAAAATCGGAAAAGGTGCGAAGATCGTCGTCGGTGAACGCCTTCGTCATCTCGTTCATCGGCTCAAAGCTGCGCAGCTTTTCGCGAAACATGAAAAGCTGGATCAGCGCATAAGGCGCCTGCTGTCCGCCGAGCGACGGCGTATTTTCGGTCTCGGATTGGCCGTGCTCGCCATGGCAGGCAAAGCAGGCAGCCGCACGCTCTTGAACGGTTTCCGCGCTCGCCGAAAAAGCGGCGGACGCAAACACAAGCGCGGTTATTATTTTTCGCATCTACCTATCCTTGAGAACACAATCCAAAAGAAAATCGGGGGCAGCGAGCGCTGCCCCCGATTGTCGTCTCATACTTACTTACTGGGTAGCGACCTTCGGCTTGCCGTAGGTGATGCGATAGACGGCGCCGTTCCAGTCGTCGGAGACCAAGAGCGAACCATCCTTCATCTGCATCACGTCGACCGGCCGGCCAACATATTTGTTGTCTTCCAGGAAGCCGGTGATGAACGGTTCGATCGACTTCACGGTGCCGTCCTTGTTGAGTTTGACGGAGACGACGTCGCCGCCGAACTTGTTGGACCGGTTCCAGGAACCATGCCGAGCCACGAAGATGGTGTTCTTGTAGCTCTTCGGGAACATGTTGCCGGTATAGAACCGCATACCGAGCGCCGCCGCGTGCGGTCCCATCAAACCAACCGGAGGCGTGAACTCGCTGCAGGAATGTCCCCAGCCGAATTCAGGGTCCGGAATGTTGCCCTGGTAGCAGTACGGCACGCCGAAATCCTCGCCGACCTTGGTGAGGCGGTTGAGCTTGTCCTGCGGGACGTCTTCCGACAGCCAGTCGCGGCCGTTGTCGGTGAAGTACATCTGCTTGTTTTCGGGATTCCAGTCGAAACCGACGCTGTTGCGAACACCGAGCGCGACCACTTCCGCGCCGGTACCGTCGAGATTTATCCGCCGGATCTGGCCGTGCGCCTCGTCGTGCAGGACGTTATTGCCGGGCTGTCCGACCGGAATATAGAGTTTGTTGTCGGGCCCGATGGCGATGAACTTCCAGCCGTGGGCTTCGTCCTTCGGCAGATTGTCGTAAATCATCGTCGGCTTCGGCGGGCTGTCGAGATTGTCTTCGACCTTGTCGATCTTGGAGATTTTCGAAAGCTCGGCGATATACAGCGTGCCGTCCTTGAACGCGACGCCGTTGGGCCGGTAAAGGCCCGAGGCCACGATCTTGACCGATCGCTTGCCGTCCTTGTTGACGATGGCATAGACCTTGTCGACCGTGCGGCTGCCGACAAATACCGTACCCTTGTCGCCTTCGGCGAGCGAACGCGCGTTCGCCATGCCGGCGGCGTAGACTTCGATATTGAAACCGGCCGGTACTTTGAGCTTTGCCAACGGCAATTTGTCGGGCGCGGTGGCGATCGGTGGCTGCGCGACGGGCGCAAGCTTGGCCGCGGCTTCGCCGTCCGGCCGCCCGATCAAGGGCGAACCCGGCGGCAGCGCCGGCGCGGCGGCGGGCGCCGCAGCGGGCGGACTGGCCGACTGCTGCGCGGCAGCGCCCAATGTCATAGCTCCAAAAAAGGCACCAGCCAGCAGCAGGCTGCGCGGCGCCGATGAGTAGATTCTCATAGTGTTCTCCCCTTTGTGGAAGACCTTAATCCTTGCACGGACGAGCACTCTGTCCGCACCAGTGGTCTTCGTGTCGACAGTCTTCAATTTTTTTCCGCAGATACGCAATCGGAAACATTCCTGGAATGTCAGGATTGGCGGCGCGTAATATCAATGCTTTGTGACGCCTGACACGTCGAGGAGCGCTTCGGCAAAGGGAAACTCCAGCACGATCTCGCCGTCATCATCGGTCACTTCGAGAATCGCCTTCGCGAGGCCGGCTTCCACGCCTTCGGTCTTGAGCAGTTCGCGGATCATGGCGCGGGCGATTTCCCAGGCGCGATCGGGGTCGCGCAGCTCCTCACCCTCGGGATCGGAGATCAGTTCATCGTCGATACGCGTGTTGAAGAAATATCGCGGCATGGGTCAAAACCACTTCCTTTGAGAACTCCGGACCGGCGCCGGCGGCATCCCACGCATTCTTTATCTCGGGTGTGCTGCGCCATCTTGGGTGTGCTGCGCGCCGGGCCAGACCGGTATCAGCTTCCGGTTTCTGGCCACAACTATGAACCCGTTGATCCACGATGTTTTGACGACCCTCCGCACAAAACCGTGAGTTCCTTTTGCACTGCAGCATAAACACCGGGGTCAAAAAAAAGATTTCACTGGCGAACTTTTCGATCCGCGCTACCTTAACCCGCGGGCGGAGTTCGTCCGGTTTGACAAGGAGAGCCTAAATGGCCTGGAAAGCACCGAAGATCGTCGAAGTGCCGGTCGGCATGGAAATCAACATGTATGCGTGCGCCGCCCGCAAGTAAGCGGCTGCGACAGCATTACGTTTAGCGCGGGTGGATTTCCGGGCATAACGCAACCCCGATCGTAGGGTTGTGGCTATGTCTGGATCCACCTTCGAAGCTTTTTGAGTAGCTCAAAGCTTTAGAGTTTCCAGGAGACGGATCATGCTTCGCGTCGTCGTCCTGGGCGCCGCGGCAGGTGGAGGAGTTCCGCAGTGGAATTGCGGCTGTGCGGTTTGCCTGGCGGCGCGAACCGAACATCCCGAACTTCAGAGCACCCAGGCCTCGATTGCGATCAGTGCCGATGGCGATCACTGGTTCTTGATCAATGCGTCTCCCGATCTACGCCAGCAGTTGATCGCGACGCCGCAGCTTCACCCCGCAGCCGGTCAGCTTCGTCACAGTCCGATAGCGGGCGTGATCCTGACCAACGGCGAAATCGACGCGGTCGCCGGTCTGTTGTCGATGCGCGAAGGCTGGCCGTTTACGATCTATGCCCACGCCAAAGTGCTGGCGATCCTGAAGACCAACAGCATCTTCGACGTGCTTAACGAGAAAAACGTGCGGCGTCAGCCGATCGAAGAGGACGAGACGTTCGAGCCGGCACTGCCCGACGGATCACCCTCCGGCATCGAGATTTTGCCGTTCGCCGTTGCCGGCAAGAGCGCATGGTATCTGGAAGGCAAGGCGCATCCCGCGGGCGATAGCGGCGCCGGTGACACGCTCGGGCTTCGCATCCGGGATAAAGCGACGGGCAGGTTTTTCTATTTTCTAGCCGCCTGCGCCGGCGTTTCCGACGCGCTCAAGTCCCGGCTTGCCGGCGCGCCGCTGGTGTTTTTCGACGGCACGGTGTGGCGCGACGACGAGTTGATCGTGGCGGGCCTTGGCAACAAGACCGGGCAAGGCATGGGACACATCGCGATGTCAGGCGATAGCGGCGCGATCGCGGCCCTGGCCGGTCTTGATATCGACAGGAAGGTATTTCTGCATATCAACAATTCCAACCCGGCACTGCTGCGCGATTCCCCGGAGCGCAAGATGGCCGAGCGCGCGGGCTGGCAAATCCCCGCCGATGGAACGGAGTTTACGCTGTGAACGCCAGGATCTCGAACGCCATGGTCCCGAACGCGATGACGGCTTTTTCGCTCGGCAACGGCACAGCGCTGAACAGCGCCGAGGAGCTTGAAGCCGCACTGCGCCACATCGGCGAGACCCGATACCACAATCTGCATCCGTTTCACCGATTGCTGCATGGCGGCAAGCTGAACAAGGGACAGGTGCAGGCCTGGGCACTGAACCGCTATTATTACCAGAGCACGATTCCGCTCAAGGACGCCGTGGTGATCTCGCGCTTCCGTGACCGCGGTACCCGGATCGAATGGCGGCACAGAATAGAGGATCATGACGGCAACATCGGCACCGAAGGCGGCATCGAGCGCTGGCTGAAACTGACCGAGGGCCTTGGCCTCGACAGCGCCTATGTGGAATCCGCCGAAGGCATCCTCCCCGCGACACGCTTTGCGGTGGACGCCTATGTGCACTTCGTCCGCGACAAGACGCCGCTCGAGGCCATCGCCTCCTCGCTGACGGAACTGTTCGCGCCCAACCTGCATGAAGAACGCATTTCGGGCATGCTGGCGCATTATGATTTCGTCAACCCCGACATCATGAGCTATTTCAGCCGGCGGCTCACGCAAGCGCCACGCGACGCCAATTTCGCGCTCGACTATGTCAAGGCCCATGCGAACACGCCGGCGGAGCGCGAAGCGGTTTGCAACGCGCTGATCTTCAAGACCAATGTGCTATGGGTTCAGCTCGACGCGCTGTATCATGCCTATGTCGACGGGCATGTGCCGCCGGGAGCGTTTGTGCCCCAAAAAAACTAGAGCGAATTAGAGCCGACAGGTCCAACAAGAGGCGAAGCGATGGCAGGCTCACGCAACATCAGCGTCAGCGAGGCGAGCCGACCGGTTCTGCCGCGGCATGCCAAGCTGAAATTCGACGAGACTCGTCAGGTCTGGGTCATCCTGGCGCCGGAACGCGTGCTGGCGCCGGACGAGATCGCGGTGGAAGTCCTGCAACTGTGCGACGGCGTTCGCAGCGTCGCTGTCATGATCGACCAGCTCGCCGAAAAATACACCGCCGACCGCAGCGCCATCGCCACCGACGTCATCGCCATGCTGCAGGACCTGGCCGACAAGGGATTTCTCACCGAAGCGCGCGAGAAGACGTCATGAGCCCAACGCTGACCGATGCCGCCATCGCCGCCGCCGATCCCCATGACGGGCTCGCAGCGCTGGAAAAGCGCGGCTCGACGGCCGAGACCTTTGGCATACCGCTCGCCGTGCTCGCCGAGCTGACGCATCGCTGTCCGCTGCAATGTCCCTATTGTTCCAATCCGGTCGAACTGGATCGCGGCAGCAGCGAACTGACAACAGAGGAATGGAAGAAGGTCCTCTCCGAACTGGCCGAGATCGGCGTGCTGCAAATTCATTTCTCCGGCGGCGAACCCACCGCGCGCAAGGATCTGGTCGAATTGGTCCAGCACGCCAGCGATGTCGGACTATATTCCAATCTCATCACCTCGGCGGTGCTGCTGACGCGCGAAAAGCTTTCCGCGCTGGCCGATGCCGGGCTGTGCCATGTGCAGATCAGTTTTCAGGGTAACGAACCCGTCGTCGCCGACCGGGTCGCCGGTCTCAAGCATGCACACCAGAAAAAGCTCGAAGTCGCGAAATGGACGCGCGAGCTGGACCTGCCGCTGACGGTCAATGCCGTCATGCACCGCCAGAACCTGTTCCAGCTACAGGATATCATCCAGATGGCGGTCGATCTCGACGCCGACCGGCTGGAGGTCGCCAATGTGCAGTATTACGGATGGGCCCTCAAGAACCGTGCTGCGCTGATGCCCACTCTCGAGCAAATCGAGGAGACCAGCCGCATTGTCGAGGAAGCGCAAGCGCGGCTGAAAGGCGTGCTCGCCATCGACTATGTGGTGCCGGATTATTACGCGCTGCGGCCGAAGAAATGCATGGGCGGCTGGGGCCGGCAGTTCTTCAACATCTCGCCGGCCGGCAAGATCCTGCCCTGCCACGCCGCCGAATCCATCACCGGGCTAGAATTCGAATCCGTGCGGTCAAATCATTCGATCGCCTGGATCTGGCAGAATTCCGAGGCCTTCAACCGTTATCGCGGCACCGGCTGGATGCCGGAGCCATGCCAAAGCTGCGAGTTCAAGGAAATCGATTTCGGCGGCTGCCGCTGCCAGGCCTTCGCGCTGACCGGCGATGCCGGCAATACCGACCCGGCCTGCACGCTGTCGCCGCTGCATGACAAGATTTTCAAGCTGGCGCAGGCGGAAGCCGCCGGCGACAACAACCGCTTCATCTATCGCAATTTCGCCGGGGGCACGCCCGAGACGGGCGGCGACCATGGCGCCTGACGCCGACGCGGGCAGATCCTCCGGTCACCGCTCCGACCCGTTCGCGCCGCTGACGTCGCAGTTGCTGCCGGTCGGCGACGGCCACGAAATTTACGTCGAAGCCGTCGGCCGCACGGATGGCCTCCCCGCGGTCTATCTGCATGGCGGGCCCGGCAGCGGCTGCCAGCCCGACCATCGCAGGCTGTTCGATCCGGAACGTTTCCACGCGGTGTTGTTCGATCAGCGCGGCGCCGGACGAAGCCGGCCCAAGGGCCGCCGTGAAGGCAACACGCTGCCGCATCTGATCGCGGATATGGAGATGATCCGCGAGAAACTTGATCTTACCCGCTGGATGGTGGTCGGCGGCTCTTGGGGCGCGACGCTGGCGCTGGCTTACGCGCAGGCGCATCCCGACCGCGTCTCGGGCATCGTGTTGCGCGCGACCTTTCTCGGCACCCGCACTGAGCTCGACGGCGCCTTTCTCGACGCCCTGCCACGCTTCTATCCCGGTCTCAACGACGACTTTCTGAATTTGTTGCCGGCGGAGGAACGCGCGAAACCGCTCGACGCCTACTGGCGCCGCGTTCTCGATTCCGATCCCGCGATGCATGGCCCATTCATTCGTGCCTGGCATGACACTGAACAAATTCTCTCCCAGCATGCGCCAAGGCGTGACCGGCTCGATCTCGCGTCGCTGCAATCGACCGGCGCCTTGCCCTCGACGCCATCGATGGAAGCGCATTATTTCCAGAACGACTGCTTCATGAAGCCGAATCAGATTCTGGCGGAAGCCGGCAAGCTCAAGGGCATTCCCGGCATCATCGTGCAGGGCCGCTATGACCTGCTGTGTCCGCCGGCCACCTCGCATGCACTTGCCGCGCGATGGCGCGAGACCGAGATTCGCTTCGTCGAAGGCGCCGGCCATTCGCTGTACGATCCCGGCGTCCGAGACGCCGTGATGAGAGCGATCGCGGATATTGCTTCCAGGGTCACGGGATAAGGATTTTCGAAATGCCCCTCGCCGGCAAAGGCATGCTGCTGACGTCGATGGACATCGATCCGTCCGACGAGGCCGAATTCAACCGATGGTACGACCGCGAGCACCTTGAGGAGCGCGTCGCGATCGAGGGCTTCCTTGAAGCCCGGCGCTATGTCGCGCATCAGGGTACCCCG
>Ga0210396_10001167_pt1 | contig 29487 bp, 27 predicted proteins | sample IncBWH17OmetaG_FD_155466 | JGI IMG/M metagenome (GOLD analysis project Ga0210396, IMG submission 155466) | Forest soil microbial communities from Barre Woods Harvard Forest LTER site, Petersham, Massachusetts, United States - Inc-BW-H-17-O ...
GGCGCCGACGGGAAGTCCGGTGAGGAAACCGGGAACGGTGGCGGCGGGAGTGCCGGGGGTTGGTTCACCAGTGAAGAAATAACCGGCACGGGAATAGCCAAAGCGAGCGGTGTTGAGGAGAGATGGATTGAAAACGTGAGTTTCTTCGAGACTCGCGACCTGTTCGCGGAGATTAAGGATGTCGGAACTGTAGGGATTGGCTGGAGTGGCGGTGACGTCGCGGCCGTCGTCGATGGTGTAGATGCCTGCCAGAGAATCTTTTTCGGAAAAGACGTGGTCGGCGCGAACGGTGCCAAAGTCTTCTTGGATGGTTTGTAGGGGGCTGCTGAAGACTTCGGCGATGCCATTGAAATCGGGCGCGCCGGCGGGAGCGATTGGCCAGAGATTGAGTAGCGGCTGAACGCTGGGAACGGCAGAAGCGCGGGATTTTGCGTCGGGAACAAAGGCTGCGGAGGTTTGATGGAGGTTCTGGCGGAAGCCTTCGTAATTGACGAAGAAGAAAGTTTTGTCTCTTTGGATGGGGCCGCCAAAGGAGCCGCCGAATTGGTTGCGTTGGAAGGGAGGCGCGGAACCCTGGTCGAAGTAATTGGGTGCGTCGAGTGCGTTATTGCGGAGGAACTCGAAGAGTGCGCCGTGCCACTGATTGGTGCCGGATTGGGTGACGATGATGACCTGGCCACCGGGGCGTTTGCCGAACTCGGCGCTGTAGGAATCGCGTTGCACATTGAATTCGCGGACGGCGTCGACACCGAGCAGCATGCCACTGGCTCCGCCGGGCTGCATATTATTTTCGGCGGCTCCGGTGTATTCGACACCGTTCAGAAGGAAAAGATTTTGTTGGGGGCGATTGCCGGAGACAGCGAAATTGCTGGCGGTACTGGAATTGGAAATGCCGGTGCCACCGGTTTTTTGCGAAGTGAAATTGACGATGCCGGGATTGAGGGGAAGCAAGAGATCGTAGCTACGGCCGTTGAGTGGGAGATCTTTGATGGCTTGCTCGCCAACCAGGCCGCTAATATCTTGCGTGGTGGTGCTTACCATGGGCGCATCACCGGATACGTTGACTTGAGATTTGACGGCACCGACTTGCAGCGGAACATTGACGGTGGCCTCTTGGCCGACGACGAGGTGAATTCCGGTGTGAGTGGAGTCTTGAAAATTTTGTTTGGAGACGCGGACTTCGTACTCGCCGACGGGAAGGGCTAAGACCAGGTATCTGCCGGCGTCGTCGGTGGAGGTGTTGCGGATGGCTCCGGTCTCGAGATTTTTGACGCGGACGGCCGCCGATGGAACGGCTGCGCCAGATGCGTCGGTAACGATTCCTTTTATGCTGGCGGTGACTTGGGCCTGGACGGGGTGAGCGAGCGAAAGCAGAAGGAGGCAGGCAAAAAGTTTGAGACGCGAAGCGGCCCAATTCCGGTGGTTTGAGCGGCTTGGAGCAAGAAAAGGAGAGAAAGAGCGAGTAGCCGACAACCAATTTCGAGACATTTCGAAATCCCCCAGTAGATAGGCCCGAGAAGCGGGCCGCATCGAAGAGCCTACAATTCAATACGTCTCGACTCGTTATGTCAAACCGACTTAATTCGAGTTATTTTGATGTGAATTTATACGGTTGGGGGCTGGGCGAACTGATGTGAATCGAAGGATCGAGGTGGGGTTATGGAAGCCTCAGGCCTGAAGGTCTGAGCTGCAGGATGTGCTCGGGCTTGCGCTGTGCCAATTTATCGAGCAAGCCGCGATCCCTCCGCTACGCGTCGCAAAAGGCGCGACGCTTCGGTCGGGATGACAATGTGATGGCGGGCAATTATCGGGCGTGGCGGGGCACGGCGTATGGGAACCCGACGAATTGGTGGCGACTATGACGAGGGGGTGCGGTGGTCCAGGAGCCAAAACAGAGCTTCATCCAACTCCTGAAATACGCGAATGCCAGTTTCTCCCAGGGATTCGCGAATGGCGATAAAGGTTCGAGCAAATCCATAGGCCACGTCGCCATGCACAAGGATGGAGCGACGAGCCTCGTTGGAGAAGATGGAGCGCTGTGCGAGCCTGCGAATATCGTCAATTCCCATTGCTATTTGAGTGACCTGGGTGGTGCAGTCAATTAATTGAGAAAAGGTGGGAACAAAGTTGGGATCCTTGAGCAGTCTCTCCTGATGAGCAAAGCCGTCTTCAAGCGTTAATACCCCGGAAAAAGTACTGATCACCAGTTGGCGTTCTTTGTTGATTTTGAAGTATGCGGGCAAGAGCTATCTTCCTTTTCTGTCGCGAGGGTCCTGTGCGTTGGAGTCTTTTGTTTGTTATTCGAATTCGTATGGGTGCCTAGTCAATGTGGGGCTTACAAAACTTTTTCCCAACATAACCGCTTCCAGGGCGGGGAACAGGTCGTTGAAGGCTTCCGATTTAACGACGTAACCGTGCCCGCCGGCGTCGATTGCGGCGCCTGCCACCGCGCGATCAGATTCCTGACTCAAGAAAAGTATTTTGGCGTTGGGAGAGATATCTCGAATGCGCCGCGCCGCTTCGATTCCATTTAGTGTGGGCAGTCCGATATCGAGGAGAATCAAATCGGGCTGAAGTTGCTGTGCTTTCAGCACCGCTTCCAGTCCGTCAGAGGCGACGCCGATTACCTGAAAGCGGCAATGTTCGCTGAGCCATTCAATGACCAAGTGGCGCCAATCGGCAAAATCATCCACGACTAAAACACGAACAGACGACAGATTGCTTATGACGTTCTCCTGTGTAGAGGGAATCGACAGAGCGCTGCATCGATTGGGTTGTGGCATAGCGTTGTCCGAGAAAGGATCACACGCGGGATGGAGGATGTCGTTGCTTGCAAGCAGTTTCGAGACTGCTCGGAAGCAATTCCGGAATGGGGAGGAGTTAAAAAGCCGTTTAGAACTCGAACCGAAGTTTATATCGCACGCAAGAAAAGGCGTTCAGGAGACCGGAGAAGAAGTTTGCCGCGACGCTTTACGAGGGCGCGATCGCGTTGCCACTGACTCATCACGCGACTTGTGGTGAAGGGAGTGACGTTCGCGGCGCTGGCCAATTCCTCGTTGGTTATCTGGATTTCGACTCCGCCGGGAACTTGCCGGCCAATAGTGCGCGCCAAAGTGACCAGAACTTCGGCCATGCGATGGCGCGGGGTGTAGCAGGCCAGGCCGACATAGGAAGTGAGATGCCAACTAAGGTAGTCGGAGGCGGTTAAGAGGGCATTTTCCAGCAAGCGGGGAAATCGAGAAACGAGGGAGCGGATTTTGGGGCGATCCCAAACTAATGCGGAAGTATCGGTGATTGTTTCGGCGCTGAAGAGATAGCAGGATGGCTTGGACAAGGCGCTACGACCGCCGAGTAAGTCTCCGGGTCCAATCCATTGGAAGAGCAACTTTTTTCCTTCTTTGGTGACAATGAAATATCGGGCAAAGCCTTTGGTCAAGAGGTAGAAATGGCCGGCAGGGTGATCCTGATTGGTGATTACAGAACGCGCAGCGAACTGACGTTTCGTGGCAGCAGCGAGCATTGTGCGGCGTTCAGATGGAGTCAACCCTTCAAGAAATTGAGAGTGAAGTCCGGCGGGTACAGCGGCAATGCCGTGTGCTGGCATCGAAATGTCTCCTTGCGGGCAGAGGTGATAGGCGGTGCTGCGCGCCACGCGGGAAGAAGTATTGCGGGCTGGGTGGAGTAGGGGAACTGTCAGAAGTACTTAAGTTGGGATGGGTTCGGATTCGGGTTCGATTGCAAACTGGCGTGTAGGACTGAGGTGAGTGGGGGAGAAAACCCCACGCGCAAGTACGGCGTGTGGGGCACCCGGTGCGGAGGGTACAGAGCATCGGCGTGGCTAAAGCCACGTACCTACACGAACTGCGGTGCGAGTTGGGGAGGTGTGGTTGTGATTGGATTTCTCGTATCATCTGTGGGCGTTAATTTAGGGAGCCGGCTTTGGGGTTCGAATCTGGAGCGGTGAGGAGCCAACTTGATAAAGAAGAGAAGGATGACGAACCTATTGCTTTGGAGTGTGGTGGGATTTTTGTTGTTGATTGCGTTGCCGGGTGGAGTTTTGGCGCAAACGTCTGAGGCGGGAAAGGGTGCGGCGTACGACGTGATCGTTGCTAGGAATGTGATGGTGCCGATGCGAGATGGTGTGAGGCTGGCGACGGACATTTATATGCCGGCGCAAGGAGGGGCCGCGGCGGCGGGAAAATTTCCGGTGCTGGTGCAGCGCACACCGTACGGGAAGACGCCGCGCATTGCACCGGGGACCGATCCGATCGCGGAGAAGGAACTGAACGCGGCGAATTATTTTGCGAAGAGTGGGTACGTTGTGCTGGTGCAAGATGTGCGCGGGCGATTCGAGTCTGAAGGCAACTTTTATTTTGCGATCAACGAAGGGCCGGATGGGTACGACACGGTGGAATGGGCGGCAAGCCAGCCGTGGTCGAACGGAAAAGTGGGGACGTTCGGCGGGTCGTATTTGGCTCACGTGCAGAACGCGATGGCGGTGCTGCGGCCACCGCATTTGAGCGCGATGTTCATCATGGTGGGCGCGGGAGATTATTTCGAAGAAGGCGCGTGGCGAGGCGGCGCGTTCATGCTACTGCACAACGTTTTCTACGCGTTGACAGCGCTGACGATGACCAGCCATGAAGCGCGAGGCAATGCGGCGACGCAGGCGGCGTTGAGCAACGCAGCGCATCGAGACCTGGGCTCGTGGATGTTTGCATTTCCGTATGGAGCGGCGGCGACTCCGTTTAGTGCCGTGCCGGCGTACGAGAAGTGGTTTCAGGATTACGTGGACCACGATACGTATGACGATTATTGGAAGCAGAACGGGCTGAACGCACAAGGCTTCTATGACAAATATCCGGACATCCCGATGTATTTCACGACGGGCTGGTACGATTTTTTCGAGCGGGGAAGTTTAAATAATTTTCAGGCGATGGCGTCGCGGCACAAGTCGCCGACCAAGTTGCTGATTGGGCCGTGGGAACACTTGTCGGTAGGGCCGCGGTTCACGGGCGACGTAGACTTTGGGGCGAGCGCGGAATTCGATATGTTCGCGGAGCAGTTGCGGTGGTTCGATGAGACGTTGAAGGGGCAATCGACGGGGATATTGCAGGAGCCTGCGGTGCGGGCGTTTGTAATGGGAGGCGGCAGCGGAGCGAAGAACGAAGCGGGCAGAATGCAGGAAGGCGGGCAATGGATCTCGGCGAGTACATGGCCGCCGACGGGGGCAGTGCCTCATCCTTATTATCTGCACGGTGACGGCACGCTTTCGGAAACGGCACCAACCAAGGGGGAACGTCCCAGTGTGTTCGAATATGATCCGGCGCATCCGGTGCCATCGATTGGCGGGCAGATGAACGATAGCGTTGGCCCAAATTTTCCCGCGGACGGGCCGCGTGACCAGGTGTGCAGCGTGAAGACATTTGGCTGCGATAACGATTTGCCGTTGGCGTCGCGCCGTGATGTGCGCGTGTTTCAGACTCCGCCGCTGGCGTCGGATGTGGTGATCGCTGGTCCGGTGTCGGTGGATCTTTGGATTTCTTCGTCGGCGCCGGATACGGATTTTACGGCGAAGCTGGTGGATGTGACGCCGCCGTCGAAGGATTATCCGTTTGGCTTTGCGATGAACATCGAAGATCGCATTATTCGTGTGCGGTGGAGCGAAGGTTACGACAAGCCGGTGCCGTTGAAGGCGGGGGAAGTTCGAAAAGTTACGGTGGACCTGATTGCGGCAGGGAACCGGTTCGCGAAAGGGCACCGGATTCGCGTAGATATTTCGAGTAGTAATTTTCCGTATTTCGACGTGAATCCTAATACCGGGGAACGGGTGGGATATTCGACGCATACGGAAAAGGCGTTGAACACGGTGTATCACGACAGCGAACATCCGTCGCGGTTGAATTTGACGGTTTTGCCGGGGACGTCAGTGGAGAAATAAAGAACCGCACGGGATGGGGCGAGGGTGCTCGTTTTGCGTGTTGCCGGATGGAAGGCGGCGCTACGGAGGATAGCGGCCGAGGAGTTGGGATACCTCAGCGGCTAAAGCCGGGTTTGTAGCGAATTGATGACGGCACGGCTGAAGCCGTGCCCTGACTTGTCGAGCGGAAATCGCAACGGCACGGCGTGGTGGGATGGGAAGAAAAACCTCCCACGTGAAGGCGGCGTGTGAGGTGCCCGGGATGGGTCGAGGGTGATCGATTTGCGTGTTGCTGGATGGAAGGCGACGCTACGGATCGTTACGGGCAGTTTGGGACTGTGACGAAGCGACGCGCTTGGAGTGATTCGGGGTGAATCGTGGGAGAACGAATTCTTGGAGAACGCCGGCTAGGGAGGTTTCGGCTAGGCGGATTAATGCCGTCGAGACGACGAACTGGGAGTTGCGACGATCGTTCGCGGGAATGTAGAGGGCCTGAAGGCCGGCACCCGCAAAACTGCCGATTACATTGGAGTAATTGGGCTGCCAATTTCCGTTGTCACCTTTGCAGATAAATGAATTGGCCACCAACGCATAGAGAAGTCTGGAGCGCTTGGTGCCGGTGCCTTTGTAGAAGTAGCGCGGATCCTGTTTGAGAATCGAAGGCATGACCGCGCTACCAATAAAGGTAGAAGCAAAAACGTTAGCGTAGGTGGCGCCGTAGCGCTTTGCATAGCCTTGCGCGCCCTGTCCGTAGGCGCCCCAACGATCTGTGGCCTGATCAACCCCGGCTAATACGCCGACCCCGGCGATGGTGATCGGATCGATAGCGGATTTCCAGGCAAGCCCAAACTTATGTTTCGTGCGGAGAGGGGCGGCATCCGATTCGTAGCTGACATAGAAATTCGGAATGACTCCAAAGACGCGCTGTTTTTCTTGTTCCTTTATCTGCACGTCTGCCAATTGCTCGGGCGAGAGTGCGACGCGCACTTCGGTTAACTGCGGGCGGATCGCCAAGATGATTAGCGGAGTGACGTAGGCATCGCCCGGTTCGAGAGTGCCCGAGAGATCTCGCGACGTAAGATTCGGGGAGGAAATGGTGAGCTGAAACGGTCCGGGAGCGACATTCGTAAATGCGAAGAGCCCATCTCCGTTCGACGTCACCACCGGGCCCGAAGATTGGCCTTCGCGTATTAACTTTACTTGGGCTCCGAAAATGGCGGCTCCGGATTGATCAACAACTTTGCCGCTAATGCTCCCGGCTTTTTTCGGAGAGTCTTGTTGCTCGCGGGAAGAGGCGGCTTCCTGCGAATCTGATGGTGCGGTTTGCGGAGTTTGGTCGATCGGAAATTGCTGAGACCAAGAGGGAAGGGCGCAAAATACCAGTGCCACGCTTAGCCAAAGCAGCTTTGCGATACTGGGAATCGAGCTCTTTTTCGCGGAACCCGCGCGCATTTCTTGCTTCCTCCTCCCGCTCCTATGGAAGTCGTCTGGTTAGATGCTTGATGGTCGCCATGAGACACACTGTTCTTCGGTTGTCAGCTCACATTGCCAGGTTGGTGTGGGCGGAGGACTGGGCGACTTCGTGGATGGCATCGATCACCAGGTCTGGTTGATCTTGCATGATCCAGTGGGTGCTCCGCTCTGCAAGCAGATGATGACCCTGGGGTAGGCGCTGCGCAATAGCCAAATGCTGTTCGCGACGATTGGAAGGCGTGGACTGGGCAGAGAGAATGACTACAGGTTTATCGCAAAAATTGCCGGCTTCGGCTACGCGCACGGCGGAGGCTTGCAGATTTTCGAGTTGGCTAGCAATGGTGAGGCAGAATTTTTCTTGCACCCAAAACACGGAGGCCATGGCGCGTTCACTGGCAGGCAAATTCCAAAACCAAGGACTGGACACCGAGCCGGATTCAACAGTTGTGCCGCGGCTGATGAGTCGCACCAGACGAGCTGCAACTTTTCTTGCTTGGGAAGTAAGCAGGAAAGCGACAAGGCGAATCACGCCAATGCGAGTTAGCAGAGCGGCTCGACGACAGACTCTGGAACCAATCTCGACGCGCCTGCGGTCCTGCTCCGAAGGAGGATTCCATTCGGCGGGCACTACCGGATCGACCAGCACCATACCGGCTGTCTCTTGCGGATAGCGCGCCGCAAATAGAGGCATGGTGAGTCCGCCAAAGGAATGTCCCACCAGAATATACGGGGGAGGAATGGCGGCGTGCTCGAGCAGGGAATGAAGTTCGGTGACGATGCGTTCCGCGGTTCGCGGCATCGGACCGGGATCGCTCCAGCCCAAGCCGGCGCGATCGTAGCTTACGACGCGATAGGAATCGGCCAGCACGCGCTGGATTTCTGTCCAGCTCAGCAGCGTAGACATGAGCCCCGCCTCGAGCAAAACAGTTGGCGCGCCGGCGCATCCCGCTTCAAGCAAGTGCAGTCGATGAGTTCCCAGATCAACCAGTCTGCCCGGAGGCGGATGCAGCTTGCTATCGCGCCACAATCCAACGCGCTGGTAGACGATGCCGGCCAGGACGGCGAGCAACAGCAACGCCGAAATCCAAAGTAGCGTGTGAATGAACAACGTCTGCTCCTCTGCCCAAACACTACCGCAGCGCAGGAGTTCGATGCTTCAAGTGCGCATATGGCTATGCAGGGTGTCTGCGGCCTGGAATCCGCTGGCTGCACAATCGCCGATGGAGCGGCCGTTTAGATAATTTCCGGCAAGATACAGGCCCGGGAATTCGTGCAGAGCTGCTGCAATTGCCTGGACACGTTGCGCGTGACCAATAGTGTACTGCGGTAGCGCGCGTGGATATTTCCAAACAGCGTGATCGATCGGCGTGCCGGTTATTCCCAGGATCTTGGCGTTTTCTGCTTCTACTGTTTGTGCCAACACACGCTCAGAGGCGTTCATTAGATCGTCGTGAGATTCGCCAGCGGAAAAACTTGTCATCAGCACGGAACCTTCGGGTGCGCGGCCCGGGAAAACAGAAGAATTCCAGATGGTGCAAACGGTGTGCAAGCCTTCTTTGCGGGGAACCATGAAGCCAAAACCGTCGAGAGGGTGGCGCACTTGGTTTCGGTGGTAAGCGGAGGCGACTACATTCATGGGTGCGTGTTCGATTGCGGACAGCAGGGAGGATAGTTGCGGCGCGGATGGTTGCAACAGGGTAGCGGCGGCATAGGCTGGTAACGCGAGGACCACGGCGTCTGTGCAGAATTCCTCGAGGCCTCGTGCGCGAACCTTCCAAGCGGAGTGGTCGCGCAGAGTGTCTTCGCGATCGATGAGCAGCGATTCAACTGGCGACTCGAGGCGCAATTCGTCTTTTAGTTCTTTTGCAAGGCGGTCTATTAACGTTCCCATGCCGTTCTTGAAGGAACCCAGGGTGGGAAGGGAATCGGTGACGCGCAATTTTTCGTTTGCCTCGGTCTGTGAAGCTTTGCGAGCTGCACTTGCTGCTGATGTGCCATCTTTTTTGGCTTTTTTGGATTTGTATGCGCGAATTGCGCCGCGCACTAGGCTTCCGGTGCTGCGCTCCCACTCGACAAGCGCCGGAAACGCGCTGAGCATGCCCAGTTTTTGAGCGTCACTGAAGAAAAGTGTCGACACGAACGGGTCAACCAGATAGTCCGAGACCTCGGCGCAAATTCGGCCAAGGATTCTTCTGTAGGGGGAGGGCGGGTATGGCGGAGCGCTTCGCTGAGTAAGCGATATTTCGAGTGCATGCTAAGCAAGTTGGTACTGAGCAGACTCATCGGAGAAAGTGGAGCCAAGTGCAGGCGCCCGTCTCGCAGAATGTAACGCTTGGCTTTGGGATCGCCAGGCACAAACTCGTTTTCCAGCTTTAGTTCACGCACCAGAGTCCAGACAGGCTGGGGGAAACGCGGGCCTTGCGGTCCGGCTTCAAAGAGGAAACCATTTCGTCGTAGCGAAGAAATGAGTCCACCGGCTTGGTTCGAGGCTTCGAGGAGCAATGCGGGAATACCTAATTGTCGCAAACGAAAGGCACAAGCCAGGCCCGTGATGCCGGCGCCGATAACGATCGCTTTATAGATGTGCCCCATCCGCAGTAGATTTTATCAAAGGGAATGCCGCAGGGTTGAGGATGGTTGAGGATTCGAGAACGGGGATGGTTGAGATCCTTCGCTGCGCTCAGGATGACAAGTGGTGACGTGTCGAGATGGCGCGGAGAGCTTAGGGCAGACCTGGATGTTTGGCTAGCTGCGAATCTTGTTGAGAGGCTGATTTGGAATCGTTGGTAGAGTTCGTTTCAAAATATGCGTCACATGCGGAAGAAGTCGCGGTGCGTTACCGTCGCGGCTATCGCGTGGAAAGCTGGAGCTACGCGCGCGTTGCGCAGGAAGGCAATCGCGTGGCTCGCGAACTGGAATCTCGCGGAGTCAACAAAGGCGGCGCCGTGCTGCTGTGGGGAGAAAACTCTCCGGAATGGATCGCGGTTTTTCTTGGATGCCTGCTGCGTGGCGCGGTGATCGTGCCGATCGATCACGGTTCTACAGCGGAATTCGCTTCGCGCATTGCAAATGAAGTGAAGGCCAGTTTTGTGTTTCGTTCGAGAGCGCTTCCGGACATGCAACACGGGGCGGCTTCTATTGTTCTGGAGTCGCTGTTTGAGAATATCGCGCACCACGATTGTTCGCCGTATCCCGCTGCAGCTTTCTCGCGCAAAGACACGCTGGAAATTATTTTCACCTCTGGGACCACCGCGGAGCCGCGCGGGGTGGTGCTAACGCACGGCAATGTTCTGGCAAATATCGAGCCGCTGGAACGCGAAATCGGCAAATACCTGCGATACGAGCGCTTCGTGCATCCTTTGCGGTTTCTGAACCTGCTGCCGCTCAGCCACGTGTTTGGGCAAATGTTGGGAATATTTATTCCGCCGCTTTTGGCGGGCACGGTAGTTTTTCCCGGATCGCTCAATCCCTCGGAATTGATTGAGGTGGTCCATCGCGAACACGTCTCGGTGCTGGTAGCGGTGCCGCGCTTTATCGACTCGCTGCAACGAGAAATCGAGCGGCAAGTGGAACGCGAGGGCCGCCTGACAAAATTCGAGAAGGACTTCGCGCTTGGCGAGAAAGAACACTTTTTGCGTCGCTGGTGGCGGTTTCGTCGCATCCATTCGCGTCTGGGTTGGAAGTTCTGGGCATTTATTTCTGGCGGAGCGGCGCTCTCTGAGAGCACCGAAGTGTTCTGGAACCGTCTGGGGTATGCGGTGATTCAGGGCTACGGAATGACGGAGACTACTTCGCTGATCAGCCTCAACCATCCATTTCATTCCACGAAGGGTTCGATTGGGCAAGTTTTCCCGGGCATGGAGGTTCGCGTCGACGAACACGGAGAAATTTTGGTGCGTGGGGAGAATGTTGCGGCGGCGTATCGTCAGCGTGATCAGGCGGAAGCGGTGGCCGAGCCGGACGGATGGTTTCGCACTGGGGACTTAGCGGAGACTGATGCGACGGGCCGGCTATATTTCAAGGGTCGAAGAAAAAATGTGATGGTGACGGCGGCTGGGATGAATATCTATCCCGAAGATTTAGAGAAGGCGATCCGCCGCGAAGCAGGGGTGAAAGATTGCGTGGTTATCGGACTTGACCGAGATGGCAATGAAGAAGCGTGTGCGGTGTTGCTGCTGGATGGTTCGCAGCACACGCCGGCGCAAATTATTGAGAACGCGAATCGGTCTCTTGCGGAGTATCAACGGGTTCGTGAATGGTTTGTGTGGAGCGAGCCCGATTTTCCGCGTACGCCTACACAGAAGCCGATACTTCCGCGCATTCGTGAAGTGGTGAGAAGCGACAAGCTCGCGACGCCGTCCGCGCCAACACAAAATGGCAATGGGAGCTTGGCAGGTTTGATCACGCAAATCACTGGGCGCGGCATCCGGCCTGATTCTGAGAACGCCGGGCTGGAGACTGATCTGCAAATGAGCTCGCTCGATCGCGTGGAACTGATGAGCGCCCTGGAGGACCGCTATCAGACCGATCTTAGCGAGGTGCGCTTTAGCGAAGCGGCGACTATTGGACAACTGGAGAAACTGCTGAGCGGGTCGCAGACAACAAGCGCTCGAAATGCCTATCCGAAATGGCCGCAGCATTGGCTCACCACACTATTTCGACTGGGCGTTTATTATCTTCTTGCCTGGCCCGCAACGTATCTTATGGCCGCACCACGCGTCCGCGGGCGGGAAAATCTTCGGGGACTACGCGGACCGGCGTTGGTGGTAGCCAACCACGTCACCTATTTGGATATTGCGTGGGTTCTTCCGGCACTCCCGGCGCGTTTTCGAAACCGGCTGGCTACCGCGATGCGCGGAGAAAGACTGGCGGAAATGCGGCACCCGCCGAAAGAGATGAGTTTTGTTGAGCGATTCAGGGAACAGCTCGACTACTTTCTGGCCGTGTCGCTCTTCAACGTGTTTCCGCTGCCCCGAGAGGGTGGATTTTTAAAGAGTTTTTCCTTTGCCGGAGATCTAGCCGATCGTGGATGGAACATTTTAATTTTTCCAGAGGGGCTAACCACGGAGGATGGAAACATGGCAACGTTTCGCTCGGGGATCGGGCTGTTAGCAAAGCAACTAAATCTGCCGATTATTCCGATGCATTTGTCGGGGCTGTTCGATCTGAAGCAACAAAATAAAATTGTGACGCGCCCTGGGCACGTCCAAGTAGTGATTGGAGAACCGCTCCGCTTTTCAGCGGATCAGGATGCCCAAGAAATCGCGAAAGAACTGGAAAGGCGGGTTGCCGCGCTTTAGTCCGCTTCCGATTGCTGACTTCGGCGAACAGCAGGAAACATTCGCACCAGAAGGAAGAGCATAAGCAACGCGGAGAGAATTCCGAGCGATGCCCATTTCTGGTGCAACACAAATTCCTTTGCTGCTGCACCGTATCGCGCCCCCAGGAATCCCTCGACAAAGAAGAGCGTTCCACGTCCCACAAAGGTTCCAATCACGAAGATCAGGAACGGCACCTGGAAAACGCCCTGGGCAATGACAAACGGCTTAAAAGGAACAGGGAAGGGCGCAACGGCAGGAAGTAAAACGGAAGTTAGCGGATACTTCTGCACCCAGGCGCGAATGCGTCCCGGTGCGTGTCCTTGGTTCCTGCGGTAGTAGGCTTGGCCGCCTTTTCGCGCGAGCGCATAAATCCAGATACAGCCTGCCAACGAGCCGATCGCCGCCATGGCCGCGTAATAAGGCATGCGCGTCGGATTGCGACTGGAGAGTTCCATTACGATCAGGTCAGTGATTAAGGGGAGAGGGATGAAGGAAGAATCGAGAAATGCCGACAATAGAATTCCCACGCCACCAAACGCGGGTAGCGTGGCTTTTACCCATAGAGCGAGGCGAGTCGAAGTCAACGCGTTAACCCTTCAAGACGACGCGCAGAAAAAGTCGAATCAGAACTGGTGCTTCGCTTGCACTGCATTTCCAGAGAATTGGATTGTAGGATGCGCCAATTCCTAGTACTTGGGGGAGTTTTTTGAGCCTGGGCGTTCTGCCGGGCGATCGGCTTATTGTCCAGTGTATCGCAGCGTACATAGGGGGCAGGGGTAAGCCTCAGAGTGTAGACAATTTCCGTAGGGCGCAGGGGCGTCGTCTCTACCATTTCGCGGCCCGCTACTTTGGAAGGCAGCATCAAAGTGAGACGAATCCAGTAGACAGGGCTGCTATTCGAGTATGCCGTGAGAAAAAAGGATTTAAATCGCCCCATGGGAATGAAGCCGTGCACAAACATGTCCCAGATATGGATGCGAGTACGGGCGGGAAGGACACACAGCCTTCCCCTTAGTAAAGCGAGCTGATAGTTATCCACTAAATATTTGCGACTTGGCCTGTATCCCTCGGGGCTTGTCTAGAATCCAATGCGGTATATCGCGGCCGTTAGTGGGAGGCGAAGGTTGTTGTGCGTTGCATCTGCAGCGCACGAGACAGCCGCGGAAGTGGAACACGTCAGCTAAGTACCAGCAGCGCCTTGAACGACGGAGCTGTCGCCAGACAGCCGCGTCATTTTGCGCACATTCAAGGAGTGATTATGTCTGACCTGCAACAAGCACTTCCCACGGTTCCCTCGTCTTCTTTTCGCTTGGACGTGCCGCTGCATTCGTTGTTGCAGCAGCCAACCGAGAAGCCTTCGGAGGATGCTTCGAAGGAAATTAAAACGCTTCCGACGCCGATTTTCCCGCAGCAGCCGGAAATGTTGCACGAGCTGAATGCCGAGGATATCGCGGCGCACGAGCAGGTTATACAAACCGGGAAAAGGCATTGGCCGGTCTCGCGCATCCTGACCACCATGCGTGGATGGATGTTTCCGTATTTCAAATCGCGGATGCTGCCCGGCGATTTCCAGCCGATCATCGCGTACCTTTTTACGGAGTGGAAATGCAATCTGGATTGCCATTACTGCTGGTCGTACGACAATCGCATCAAGGGCATGACGGAAGACACCGCGCGACGGGCCATTGATTGGCTACATTCCACGCCATGCCGGGTGCTGGCGCCTACCGGAGGCGAGCCGCTGTTGCGACCTGACTTCGTGCACAAAGTGGTGTACTACGCGGCGAAAAAAGATTTTTGGGTATATCTGGCGACGAACGCGCGTTTGCTGCGGCCGGAAGTAATCGACCATTTGACTGACGCGGGCATCGCAACGATCAATTTCGCGGTAGATACGATTAAGGAGAAGCCAGGATTACCGAAGGCGTTGGAGCATGTGCGCTCGTACTTCGATTATCTCGTGAAACGCCAATACCGGTACGGGTACACGGTATTTTTCAACACGAATATTTGCCGCACTAACATTGAAGACGTAAAGCAACTGGTAGAGATCGCTCACGACAACGGAATTTCGCTGACGTTTCATATCAACGAGGCGCCGATGATGGAGCAACCGCATTTCAAGCATCTCGACGCCAACGATACGTACATCCGTCCTGAAGATTTTCCAATGGTGGATGACCTACTTGACTGGCTCATTGATAAGCAGCGCCAGGGCTACAAGATGGTCGATTCCATTCCACGTTTACAAAACATGAAAGGGTTCATGCGCGGCATTGGCGAACATTGGGGCTGCCGTGCTGGGCAGAACTGGTTGATCGTTCGCACAGATGGCACGCTTGCGCCGTGTTTCCCGATGTACAACGCGAAATACGATTGGGGCGCTGTCGAAAAGCAGAAATTCGATGTGGAGCAGCTGGCGGAAATGAAGCAGGGTTGCGAGCCTCATTGCTTTTCGACGCTAGGCTACAACGTTGCGTATTGTTACGACGCGGCTCGGGTCATGAAGTGGCTGGCCAAGCAAGCGCGCCATGGCTTTCAAGGAGTCACTGGCAGCTTCGAGTGATTGCGGGTTGCGTTGCGAGAGGCGAGGCAGGTGCTGCGGGGCATTTTTGGTTGCAGGTTGTGGAATGGTGCCGCGATCCCTCCGCTGCGAGTCGCAAAAGGCGCGACTCTCCGGTCGGGATGACAATTTTGCTTAGGGTGAAATGGCGGCCTGACGTAATTGAATGCTGTAGACGCGAAGAGAAAAACCTCACACGCAGAGGCGGTGTGTGGGACACCCGGCGTGCTCCGCGGTCGGGATTACAGTTTTGGCTTAGTGTGAAATGGCGGCCTGACGTAATTCAATGCTGTAGATGCGAAGAGAAAAACCCCACACGCAGAGGCGAGTGGGGCACCCGGTTGCTTGTTGTAGCTCTACACCAAGCGATCCTCCCTTGACCTATACATTCAGCGGATTGGAAAGAGAGATGGAATTGGTCACGAGAGCTTGTAGACCTGGCGACGAACGCGCACTTTCGGTTATTGCGCAAGCGACCATCCTAGAGACATACGCGGGGATAACGGACGGCAACGACTTAATTACGTACGTAAACGCTGAACTGACGGCAGCCGATTTTAATCGAATGCTACAGAGCGATCGCGTGCGCGCCTGGATCGGCGAAACGAGCGCGGGAAAATGTGCGGTTGGCTATGCCGTTGCAGTCTCTGACGAGGGCGTGAAATTGTTCTCTTCTTTCGAATTAAAGCGACTGTACATCTTCTACCGATTTCACGGGAATGGATTAGGCAGGAGGTTAATGGAAGAGGTGTTGTCGTTTGCCAAGCGGGAGAACTCAGAAAAAATTTGGCTGCAAGTCCACGAAGCCAACAATCACGCGATCGAATTCTATAAACGATTTGGTTTTGTGCAAACCGGAGCTGATCTGTTTCGTGCTGGCGAAGGTTCTTACCGCGTCCTGACTATGGAACTGGCTCTTCCACGCTAACTAAGCGCGTTACGGCGGAGAGGTATCATCTGGATAAACGCGACTAGGGGAGAGCGATATCCACCGTCTCTGCGTTCCCGTTGCCGGAATAGGTCAGATGGTACTTTACCTTTTTGTTGCGATCAGGAACGGGGAAATAAATATAGCCTGCAACTGGTGAGGATACCTTCGCATCGGGCAGAGCCTTCTCGTAGAGTTCGCGCTCCATTACGTCGCGGTCGTGATCAGCAACGCCTGGCGGAACTTTGCCATTAGGAGCTACGCCAATTCCTACCGCAGTTTCGACGGTGTGCACGTGGACAGGCTGGCCCGTGTTTGGATCCGTATAGGTGCCCCACTCGTAGCCAACCGTGCCGTGCGGGTAGACCTCGGTGCTGCTAGAATTTTTCTGTTTTTCGAGTTTGGCCGCCACGATCGTGGCGCTCTCGGGTCGCACGGGTATGTCGCTGCCCACTTCTTCCAGCTCAAAATCCGTAAAGGAAAGATCGAGGGGTTGGTCTTTTTTCGGGTAGACGGCCACAAGGACGACGAGGCAGCAGTGGTTAACGTCCGCGGCAAATGTCTGGGAGGCTTGCTTTTTGCTTAGCAATTCGGCGCCGATACTGAACCCGTCTTTTTCAAGGTGCGCGCGGTACTTCGCAGCAGAGGCCCTGGGCGCAGCACCTCCGAGCTTTTCTGATGTTTGATCTGGCTCTTGGGCTTGCAGGAGCGGCAGGGAAAGCGAAAGGACAAGAAGCGACGGAAAAAGCGCGAGCGCGTTTCGAAACATAAGGGCACCGCCTCGCCGGGCAAGTCCGCAGGAATGATCACTGATCAAAGCAACCCGGGCTGTCGCCATTATAGACGTAAAAAGCGCGCTCGGAAGGTACACGCGGATAGGCTGCTGGCAGGGCTGAATACACGGATGTAAAATCACGATTGGAGCATCAAACTGATGGTGCTACAGATTGCGCGTGGTCAGACGGACGATGAATGGAGGAACCGAAATGAATAAGAAAGTGTTGTTAAGGGTTCTTTGCATGATCGTCGCGCTGGTGGCGCTCGTTTGGTTGCCAAGGCCGGTGCTTGCGCAGCGCGGCGGCGGTGGTCACGGAGGTGGAGGGGGAGGAGGATTTCATGGCGGTGGCGGAGGATTCCACGGAGGCGGAGGTGGATTCCATGGAGGTGGAGGGGCATTTCACGGAGGCGGAGGAGCGTATCGCGGTAGCGTAGGAGGATTTCGCGGAGGCCGGTCGTATGGCTATGGTGGCCGGTCGTATGGCTATGGTGGCCGCTCTTATGGCGGCTATGGTGGAGGACGCTACGCCGGAGGACACTACGGTGCAGGACGCTACGGCGGCTATTACGGGTGGGGCGGCAGAGGTTGGGGTTACGGCCGAGGTTGGGGTTACGGCCGAGGTTGGGGCTATCCAGGTTATGGCTGGGGCTGGGGATTCGGCTGGGGATGGCCATACTGGTATGGGTATCCATACGGTTACGGGTCTGGGTGGGGATACTCTTATCCTTATTACTATCCAAACGACTATCCGAATTGCACTCCTGGCTACGACTGCCCTAATGACGGGAACGGCGATCCTCCGCCATCCGATTCCACGCCACAAGGTAAGAGCTACCCGGCACCTCCTTCGAGAGCACCCGAGGAGTCAGGGCCTTCGAACTATTCGCCCGGTGATGGTGCGGATGATGAGTCGGACCGTCCCGTTCTTTCCATTGATCGGATAACTGATACTCCGAGGAACTATCCGGTGACGAACCCCGGCGGGCAACAAGAGCCGGGCGCCTCCATTGTTTCCGGTAACCGGATGACCGCTACGCCGAGTAGCTATCACGTCGCGAACCCCAGCAAACAACACGGGACGACGCTCCGCCCCGAAGTGCAACATGCGATGCGAGAATTGCGGGAGATGCCACCCTTTGCGCGCGAGCGTGAAATCGAAACGGGCCGCTATAGCCACTATTCGCCTCAGGAAAAGCAACTTCTGAGAAGCGTGAAGTAAGAAGGCGCTTGATCGAGCACCAGCGCAAAGACGTCGAAGGCAAGGCATCCACAGAGCGCAACATTTGCTGACGAGATCTGTCAGGTCCCGGTAAACGCCGTAGTCGTCTATGTGAAGTTCTGAAACTTGGTTTGTCCGGTTTCCGAATTACCAGGAGTTGGCGGTGTTTTTATCAGTTGTCTAGTTTCGTCAGTATCGAACCTAGCAGATATGCAGAGAAGAAGCCGATGACGTAGATGGCTGCTGAAACCCAGAGCAAGACCCGGCTGAATTTGCTGATGTCTGCGCACGCCGATGGATCGTCTGGTGTGCAGGCATTCGCTCTCAGCCGTGGCGCGATGTAATACATGTTCAGGAAGCTGAGTGCGATCAAGCTGCCGGAAACTGCGAACGTCCACTGCTTGTGTCTGGAAAGGGTGACTAGCCACGGTAACGTTGACAACGTGGAAGCCACAGACGCGCCCAGCCCTGCCAACACGAGCAAAGACGGCAGGGCACAGCAGAGTAGTGTTCCAACGGACGTAAATAGCGAAAAGTAGCTCAACAGCGACGAAGACGTGCTCTTAACGACGGTGTTCAAGTCAGTTCTCCAAAGTGATCGAGCGGTAGTGAATTGTATCGGGTGCCTTACCCTTCTCGGCTTCGTTCAACGTCCCTTCGACCAAGACTGATTTGCCAGCCAGTTCATTAACTTTGACGGTTTGGGAAGATTCAGGAATCAGTCTCACCACATCATTCGACCCCGACACCTGCAATTGGGGCTGGCCGTTAGTCATCACCACTTTTCCAGCCACACTGACGTTCGATGGCTTCATCGTGAATCCGTTCTTGGTGATCGCCTCTTGCAACTGCCGAAACGTTGTGGCGTTTCCTGGTTTCATCTTCACACTCGCCAGTCCCTTGTCGAGACTGACATCGACGGCATCCACTCCCGAAACCGACTTTAATGACACGCGCACGGCGTGTGCACATACTTCTCAATCCATTCCAAAGATTTTGATTTCGATTGACCGGATTTCCGCTTGAGCAGATGCAGCCAGCAGTGCAAGAGCAACTAGTACAACGGCAATCCTCTTCATGGCTTCTCCTATTGATCGTGATGCTGAAACAGCAGGTAGCTGAAATTGATTCCGAACCGGACGTGTTCCTTCGGATAGAGCGAGCCTACGTTCTGGTAGATCGGGAACTGAGCTCCGAAACTCACCGTGAGGTTGCGATGGATTCCCAACACGGACGGGCCAAGAAAAACTTGACTGGCCTGCGATTGGGGGACGGCGGCATTCGATTGCAAGAACTGATCGGAACGTTCGCCTACCAATTCAGCAAAGATGCGCCAGTCCCACTTGTCGGGCGGTCTGCGCCATTTCGGTGGGCGATAGCCATACACCAAGCTGTAGTCGAACACGTTGGGGCGCTGGTCGCCGTTGTGCTGGAAGAACTTCGTGAACGTGGCACCCAACCAGATGTAGTGGCTGCGGGAGGCCATGCCAGTAACGGCACCGAACATGATGCCGGGCACATTCGTGGTGTTCGCTGTTCCGGGGAAGCCAGATTGCGGACCCGGAACCGCGAGACCTGCGAACGCCGTGCTTTCAAACCGGGTGCCAACCTTGGTCGCTCGGTGTTGAAAGCGCCACGCCAGTTTCGCATCGAAATCATCGCCGGGTTGGATTCTGGTTGGAGTCAACACGGCATTTCCGAAGACCACCGGGGCCGTGAAGAACAGCGACAAATGAGGAGTGAATCCGTAACCGATCTGTTCGCGGAACGATGCCTCTGTATCGAAGCTGTTGCTCCGACCAAAAACGCCACTGTCGAAACTCCACTCACCCTTGGAATTTGTCGGAGTGGCCAATCCGAACACAGGGCCGTGACCGTCCGCGAACAAGGACGATGGCAAAGCCAACACAACAATAACCACGAACATGTATTTCATGATTCCTCCGGTAGACACACGAATACCTACGTGGACTTACCGGAAGTTCAGATTCTAAGGACGGATTGTGAACCGGGTGGTGAGATTGGAATGGGGGAAGGAACGACGCTAACGACTTCGCTCGTGAGACCACCGCTGGCGTTGGTAAAAACCGTTTGGACTACGACCAAACCATCTGGCTGATGAACTTGCGAATTATGTGAAATCGCCACCAGTTGAGGAGTGCTTACCGTCGTCTTGCAGCATGAGTGATTGCCCGTGCCCATGTCGCAGTTGCCTGCCATTTTCTTGCAGCAAGCCATTTCAGAATCGGTCATGCTCGGGGTCGGCAGGCAAGATAGCAGAGGGGCTGCAGCCAACAGCACTCCCAGCGCAAAAAGGATAGGACGACGGAAGCTCACTAACAAAGCCTACCGCTTTGATGATGCCGGGTAAAGTCCTGGTCTTGGTAGAAAGATTTGGATGGTGGGGCACTCTGTAAACTCGTGTTTGGATCAGCCACACGTTTCAAGATTCGGAATGGTGGGTGGGACGCTTTATCAGCGTCCCGTTGGTCAGGTTAGGGGTGTCAGGTGAATTGTCATTATGGTGACGAATCGTCACCCTCTTTGAAACTGTCAGAACTTACAGCATTGTTTTGTAACAGGAAATTAATATTTCATTCAACTTAAACGTGCACGCGTGCATGCCGGCATTGGAGATGTAATCGACCACGTCGAAGGCTTGGCGATGCGGATTCCCGCGCCGCGTGGCATGAACAGTTATGGCCCCTCTTCACCAATGGCTGCTTCCACTGTGCCGTCGAGCGCAACTTGCTTCGGCAAATAAAGCGCAGGAACACGAGGAAAAGCGCAAAAGGTCTGCCGGGGCGGGGAAGCCTCGCCTCTTAAAGTACAATCGGTTTGAAAGAAGCGTGGCCCGAAGGAAGCGTAGGCAAACATGACACAAGCGGAGGTTGGCGAGCGCGGAGCCAAAGTCAGATTTCCACCTCCGCTCGTTTATCTAATCTCCATCCTTATGGGGGTTGCCATTCGATATGCTGCGGCCCCACTTGCTGTAACGGCCTATCGATACCTCGCGCTCGCGGCAGGAGTAGCCGTTCTCATGGCTGGATTGGCGTTTATCGTCGGCGCATGGACACTTTTCAGGCGCACGGGCCAGGACCCGAAGCCTGGAAGCCGACTCCTGAGATGGTGGTGAGCGGACCTTACCGGTTCTCGCGAAATCCCATGTATTTGGGACTGACGTGCATTCAGATCGGCCTTGGACTGGCTCTGAATAATCTTTGGATTTCATTGCTGGCGGCATTTTCGCTTTTGGCGGTGCATTTCATCGCAGTCTTGCCGGAAGAAAGATACCTGACAGAGAAGTTCGGAGAAAGCTACCGAAGCTACCTGGCAAAAGTCAGGCGATATCTTTAACGCCGATCCCGCAGCTGTTCTCATTCGGGAGTTAACGTCCCAGCTCAAGATGAGTCTAAAGTTTGGCAGCAGCTAACACCTTTCTGGCCAAATCACGAGCGAGGTACTTTTGTAAGACAATCCGTGTCTCGGGATTGGCGGCCAGATAGCGGTCGAGCGGCTCGACCTCCCATCGCACGCATCGAACAGGCTCGACTACCACGGCATCTACATCGGCTGTGACGCCACTCAACAGAAGCGCTGAGCCCACAATGTGGCCCGCGACGAACTCCCCGAAGACGCGATCATCTCTCGTGACGCGCACTTTCCCGCGAACAATGACCGAGATTGCCTCAGCACTTTTGCCACGCTCCAGCATTCGCTCGCCAATTTCCACGGTTGTCCACGTTCCGAGACTCAGAATCTGCAGGACTTTCCGAGACGGCAAATCCGGGAAGACGAGCCGGCGAATTTCCTGCTCTTCAGGCGTCAATTTAACTGGACGTCGCTCGACAAAAATACGCCAAGACTGGAACGAATTGATCGCAGCAAAGACGCTGCTCCAAATGATTGGCTCCCACAGCGGTTCAGGCTGCAGGATGAAATACGGCAGCGATATCAGCGAGGCTGCCACCGCAAACAACCTCAGCCAGAGAACGTCGGGAACGCTGTACGCTAGCAACATCAGGATGTTCGCGGCGTGCAGGAAATAGCTCGGTTTAAATAGACCCATGTTTGTAATCTCCCTCGGTGGCATGTCGGAACTTGTTCTGCTGGGGCTGGGGGAGCGGGCTGAGGACCTACTACGGGCTCAAGCTGAACGCTTGTCAGAGACTAATCGTCGGCTGGAATCTAGAATACTGTCAACACTTCAGTGCCGGCCTTGTTGAAAAGCCGATAAAGCCGACTCCGTAAATCACAAGTGGCTTGTGGCCAACACTAGCATTCGAAGCAGCGTTTTCTAAACTCCGGATAAACGCAGAAATCGGAAAAGTGGGTTCCTGTACCCAACTGAGTGGGTAAACATTAGCGAAGATTTCTAGTGAGCAAGAACAGAAAAACCAGGAACGAAGCGAAGCTCAAAACGCTTCGGACCGCATGTAGTCTCGCCCAGCGATCTAGTAGTCGCCGAGCATCCAGAGATTCCTTAGCAAGATCTGGGGCAAGAAGTATTCGATTGGTGGGTAAAATCACAATCAACGTAAAGGGAATCACGAGCCCGAGCAGGATGCCGCCAATCAGCCACAAGCCTCCCGCCCCCTGCATCCAAGCGCCTGTAGCGCTCAGAAATCCGACTGCGGCCAGGCTTGCCTGCATCACGGTCGCCCGCTTGTAACTGGGGCCCCACTGCGCAACAGCCAGAGCGGTACCACATTGGATTCGGGCGGGATGCTCTACCAAATTGACGTAGATCGATGCACCACTGAACAGACCAGCGGACAGAGTCGCGAGCAGCTCTAGGATCATCACCGCAACATCCTAACTGTTGATGTCATCTAAATCGCCACGTTGAAATCCTGACGCAAGGAGCATCGACACAGAAAGTTTGAATGTCTTCTCACAACTTTGCGGCAGATGCGAAGCGTCTTCAGGGCTGAGAAGGTCGTCGAGTTTTTCGAAGTAGCTCGAACGCGTAAGGCAAGTCATCACCTCTGACGCAATCGAGGAAGGGAACTCATGATTCGCGGGTTCCATGCGGTCAATATAGCACTCAGTCGTAAACTTCTCTCAAGTGCCGATTGGCGCGGTTACGTTCCATTTGGGCTTATACGCAACATTTCCGATTTCCAGGCCTACCTGGATATGGCTTAATTTCGGGTGGCTTTTCATAAATATTTTAAATAATCACGCTCTTTTGCTTAGTCGTGGCATCCAATGCGCGGAAGTCCTCTCGATGAGGGCGCAGTGGAGGTTTTCAATGGCGCGGAACGTAGCAGATTTATTGTGGGAAATGCTTCAAAAGGCTGGCGTGAAACGCTGCTATGGAATTGTGGGCGACGCTCTGAATCCCGTGATCGATGCGCTCCGCCGGAACGGAAATGTTGAATTCGTTCATGTGCGGAATGAAGAGTACGGCGTCTTCGCCGCGGTTGCAGAGGCCTACTTCACGGGAAGCCCCGTTGCGGTGTGCGGCACGGCCGGCCCCGGCGTGACTCACCTGTTTAACGGGCTGATGGACGCGAGGAAAGAAGGCGCCGCGGTCATCGCAATTGCTGGCGACGTGGAATCGAAGCTGATCGACACGGCGGCCCTGGAAGAGCTCAATCCTTACAAGTTTTTTGACGCCGCCGCGCTGTACATCGGCCGCGTCGTGAATCCGGAACAGGCCAGGGCAGTCTTCAACACCGCCATCACGACTGCGGTCATCGACCGCGGTCCCACGGTGATTTCGCTGCCCGGCGACGTCGCAGCATCCGAGGCGCCGGACGGAATGCATACCGTCGCGATTCCTGCCAAGGCTGTCTATCGTCCTGCTGAGGCGGACCTGGAAAAGCTCGCGCGCTTGATCAACGATGCAAGGACGGTTGCCATCTTCGGCGGCGACGGCTGCCGCGATGCGCGGTACGAAGTGCTGACGCTGGCCAAGAAGGTAAAAGCGCCTGTCGGATACTCCTTCCGCGGCAAGCAATGGCTCGAGCACGACAACCCCTACGCCACGGGCATGACCGGCCTCATCGGCTACGGAGGAACGTATAAGGCGATTCACGGCGCCGATGTTCTGCTGCTGCTCGGGACAGATTTTCCGTTTTCGGAGTTTTTGCCGAACGGCAACGTGAAAAAAGTCCAGATTGACACGAATCCGAAGCATCTCGGCCGCAGGACGGCGTTGGATCTCGGTCTTGTCGGAGACGTGCAGGCGACGCTCGAGGCCTTGCTGCCGAAAATACGCGAGAAGAATGACATCAGCTTCCTCAACAAGCACCTTGCGCAAACGCGAGAGTTCGACGAGTTGCTGAGCCACTACGTTGAGAAAGGTCCTGGCATCAAGCCAATTCGTCCGGAGTACCTGGCCGCGACATTGAGCGCGCTGGCTTCCGACGACGCCATGTTTTTCGCGGACACTGGAACGGCCTGCATCTGGATGGCGCGGCACATCAAGGGCGGCGCGAATCGCCGGCTTTTTGGCTCCTTTTCATGGGCATCGATGGCCAACGCGGTGCCTAACGCCTTCGGCGCACAATTGGCCTTCCCAGGCCGGCAGACAATTGCGCTCTGCGGCGATGGCGGTTTCACGATGCTGGCGCTTGGCGACCTGCCCACGCTGGTGCAGCGCAAGGCGCGCGTTGTGCACATCATCCTGAACAATGAATCGCTCGACTTCGTGAATATCGAGCAGCAGGAAGCGGGATTTGTTCCCTTTGGAGTGGGCTTCAAGAATCCGAATTTCGCGCGCGTGGCCGAAGCGATTGGAGCGAAAGGCATCCGTCTCGAGGAACCGGGCGACGTGAAAGAGGCTCTGACGGAAGCGCTGGCCTACAAGGACGGCCCGGTTGTCGTCGATGCCGTGGTCGACCCCTACGCGCTTTCGTTGCCGTCACACGTCCCGTTGCACACAGCGGCGGGTTACACACTGAGCCTCGCCAAGCAGGTGCTTGCAGGTCGATTCGACGAAGTGATCAAGACGATGGAACGCAACGTCCGTTTGGTGTGAGCAATGATCCTTGAGGTGCTAGTTAGCGCGGACGAGGTTTCCGCGAGTACTGCACGACTAGAAGCCATCTGATAAATGGCCAGACTCCAACCTCGATAAGACTTCAGGGGCTAAAGCCCTTATTTTCCGCGTCCCTAAACGTCGCGGCTGAAGCCGCGACCCACAAGGCCATTTATGTGATGACGACTAGTCACGCGAAAGGGATCTTGGATATGGCTAAACCCATCCTGGTGGTAACCAGCCGTTATACGAAAGAGATTGAAGACCGTATCGACCGCGACTTCAACGTCCGACGAAATCCGAACCAGGTTCCTTTCAGCCAGCAGCAATTGCTTTCCGCAGCCGAAGGAGCCGACGCCCTGTTCATCACGCCGGCAGACCGGCTGGACTCTGGATTTTTCCAGAAAGTTTCGCCAACGATAAAAATCATCGCCACGTACTCGGTGGGTTTTGAGCATATCGATCTGGAAGCCGCCGCTCGCAGGAAAATTTCGGTCGCTTACACCCCGGGCGTCAACCAGGAAGCAACGGCCGACATCGCCATGCTGCTTTTACTTGGTGCTTCGCGTCGCGCTTACGAGGCCCAGGAACTGGTTCGAACAGGAGCTTGGAGGCCTTTGAGTCCCGACACACTCTTGGGCTGGCAAGTCGGTGGCAAAATATTGGGCATTTTCGGAATGGGGCGCGTGGGACAAGCCCTGGCGCGTCGAGCGCGAGGATTCGGAATGAAGATTCACTATTGCAACACGTCTGAGTTACCCGCAGAAATCGCAGGAGACGCCGTCTATCATAAGGATCCGCCGGATCTGCTTCGCGTAAGTCAGTTCTTGAGCCTGCACGCCCCGGAAACTCCTCAGACCCACCATTTCTTGAACTGCAAAGCCATAAGCCTTCTGCCTCCTGGGGCTATCGTGGTGAACACCGCGCGCGGCGGATTGGTGGTCGATGACGACCTCATCGTTGCACTGAAGAGCGGGCGGGTCGCCGCCGCGGGACTCGACGTATTTGAAGGCGAGCCAAAACTAAACCCGGAATATGTTTCGCTGAAAAATACGTTTCTATTGCCGCATATCGGCAGCGCCACGATTGAGACCCGGACAGCAATGGGCATGCTGGCGCTGGACAATGTGGACGCGGTCCTGAACGGCAGGCCTGCGCCGACGCTCGTGCAGCGCTAGTTCATGCGGGTTGTGAGTCCTGCTTAAGGCGCAAACCGTCCAGGTGAAGTTTTAGAACTTGGCTTGTCAGGTCATCCGGCTTAACGGGAGTTGACATTAACGAAGCAGGGAATGGTCGGGGTTCAGTTCGCGAGAGTAGCGAAACCGTTCTCACTCAAATCGAATGAAATCGCGTTGCCCGCCAAGGACATTTTCTCATGCACTCCACCGCCGTATCCGAAAATACACTGATACTGGCCGGGGGGAACCTGAAACGTAATTCGCATCTTCATCGATTGACCGGGATTCAATTGGACTGGTCCGGCCGGCCGAATTTCCGGATCGACTGTGAATGACCATGAGCGAGCAATACCATCGACGCTGCTTTGTTGCGCTCCATGGTGCACCAAGTCACTTCGTGTAATCACGGCCATCGAGCGCCCATCAGAAGGTACCAACGGAGAATTCTTATCGACTGCTGCCAACAGGACCAGAGCGACCTGCTGAGGGTCGATGCTGGCTAAGGCACTTCCCGTGTTGCTAATTTCGAGCAGAAACGTCGGCATGCCCTTCAGGCCGAAGTCGCTCCTGGTCATCAACTCCAACCCGTCAAGAGTGGCCCAGTGATGATCGTTCGGTGCGGGACCGATAATTCGGTATTTCCGAATGAGTGCGTCGCCGGGATTCATGGGCTGGAGGACGTCAGACGCGTCGACCTGCACGGCCTTGCCTGCGTAGGGGCGAAGTTCGTTCTTTGCGTTCTCGGAAATATACGTGATGTAAGGTCCACTGAGCAAAAAGCAAGTATCCCATCGGTCGAACACGACGACGCCACAATATTTGCCCGGACCGCGAATACCTGCATTCGCCAGCAGGGCGAATGCAAAGGTAAGCAGAAGCAGTGTTGCGGAAGGTAGTCGAGTTGGATTCCGAAAACGGGGGCTGTTCATGGCGTTTACCATCGGCGATTATTTGCTGACCATTTTAGTACTTCTGATTCGCGAAGCGAACATGCCTGACATACGTTGCAAAACGGACAGGCGAAATCTCCAGTAATCGTCAGCCAACACGGTTATCTACAACATATCCTGAAAGAACAGGGTGGACTATAGTTCGCAGAATGTGCGCTGCGGAGGGAGAATTTTGTGGATGATTTGAAGAACAACTTGTCGTCGAGGTTGATGTGCTTGGATGTCTACAGGGGATTGATGGTAGCAGGGATGATCGTGGTGGATAACCCCGGGAGCGACGAGCAAGCGTATTGGCCGATCATGCATACCAAGTGGAATGGATGGACTCCAGCGGACTTCATCTTCCCTTCGTTCCTTTTTCTGGTCGGAATTTCAATGGTTTACTCATATTCTGCGCGGCGGGAGCGGGGTGACACGAAGCAGCAGATTTTCGTACACGCAATCAAGCGGAGTCTGATTCTGATCGCGATTGGATTGTTGGTGAACGCATCGCCGATCATCGGGCTAGACTTGCACACTTGGCGATTTGAAGGAGTGACCCAACGGATCGGGATTTGCTACTTCTTCGCCTCAATCCTGGAACTGTGGGCGGGACGGCGCGAACAATGGGTGGCACTTATCGCATGCCTGGTCGGATATTGGGCACTGCTTCGGTTTGTGCCGATTCCAGGAGCCGGAGTTCCAGGTCGTGATATTCCCTTCATGGATCAGGTGCAAAATCTTCCGGCATGGCTAGACAGAAAACTTTTCACGGGACACTTGTATGACGGCAACCGAGACCCGGAGGGACTTATCCATACGATTCCGGCAATCGGCACAACTTTGATTGGGGTACTGACCGGCCATTGGCTGAGAAAACAGAACAGCAACCGTAAGATAGTCACGTGGATGGTGCTGTTTGGAATTTTGGGAGTAGTTGGCGGAGGGATTTGGCATCGATGGTTTCCCATCAATAAAAATCTGTGGACAAGTTCGTTCGTGTTGTTCAGCGGAGGACTTGAGCTACTGTTCCTGTCGCTGTTGTATTGGATGATCGAAGTGAAGAAATGGCGTAGGGCATGGACCATGCCAATTCTGGTCTTCGGAATGAATGCTATCGCGGGGTTTGTAGCGGACTCTATGATATACGGGCCGGGCTACACGTTTACGGCGAACGGACCGAATGGGACAAAGATGAATTGGCACGAAGCCGCACAAGCGTGGATGGAAGCGGCGGGACTCGGCACGGCGAATGCATCGCTGGTCTATTCTCTGGGGGCAGTGACGATCTGCTGGATTCTGTTGTGGTTCTTGTGGCGAAAGAAGATCTTTCTGAAGATCTGAAGTGTTAGGTGAATACCCAAGCTTCTGGCAAACGCGATAATCGTCTAGGTGAAGTTCCAGAACTTGGCTTGTCGGGCATAACAGAGCATCCGAGGACTCCCAGATCGACTGGGTAGCGAAGTAAAATGAAATCCATGAGCAAGAAAGCGATCTCCCCTGGCGCGGTGCACAACGTACCACCGGATTTACGAAAAGTTCTCATTTCCGATTCCGTTGCTCGGAAAAAATGGGAAGATATTACGCCACTCGCGCGCAATGAGTGGATCTGCTGGGTTATCTCGGTCAAGAAACCGGAAACCAGAAGGCAGCACATTGAGCGGGTACGCACGGAACTCAAGGAAGGAATGCGCCGGCCTTGTTGCTGGCCAGGCTGTCCTCACCGCTGAAAATAAGTCAGCCAAAGGAAATTGCGGGCCTGAGAGCGGCCACACTGACGTGAGTAGTAGTAGGAACTTTCCCGGTAACCCGCCTGACCGGAACCTAACGCAGAAACTTCAAACGTTGGATCGCAACGATTGCTACGCGCTTGCTGCTTTCTTCGCAAAGGCGCCTGCTTTGCCGGCATCCAGAAACGACTGTGCGTCGAGACGCCCGAACAGCTCGATCATTTTTGCTACCAAGCCAGTCCAGCCGGTCTGATGGCTCGCTCCGAGACCAGCGCCGTTATCTCCGTGGAAATATTCGTAGAACAGAATGTAGTCTTTCCAGTTAGGATCGGTCTGAAATTTCTCTGTTCCACCGTAGACCGGTCGACGGCCAGACCTATCGCGCAAAAAGATCCGGGTCAATCGATTGGCAATTTCCTTGGCCACCTGGAACAAGTTCATTTGATTGCCGAAGCCAGTC
>Ga0210396_10001169_pt1 | contig 29463 bp, 26 predicted proteins | sample IncBWH17OmetaG_FD_155466 | JGI IMG/M metagenome (GOLD analysis project Ga0210396, IMG submission 155466) | Forest soil microbial communities from Barre Woods Harvard Forest LTER site, Petersham, Massachusetts, United States - Inc-BW-H-17-O ...
GATAGCGGTCTGGGGCCGGATGAGACGCCAAATCGGGCGTAGGAGCGGATAAAAATCAATCGGGCTATAGATGACCCGGCTCCCCTCCGGAGCTCGATCCAACGCCAACTGGTAACCGGTCGAAGTCGTGGTTGAGATCACTGCCTTAAAGCTAGGATCTTGCCGGCGTATTTCTTCGATCAATCGGATGGCGACTAAGACTTCGCCGACGCTGACGGCGCGTATCCAACTCCATTCGCCCTGGCCAAGCTCCGAACGTAACCGATGCGAAAAAAAGCCGAACCGCTGAAAGAAGTTCCGGGCGTACCCGCCTCGCCGGATCATTCGCCGGAGGTAAAACGGAAGCGAAACCAATAAGAGAAGAGGCAACAACAGATTATAAAGAAATAAAAGCATCCGGAGCCAAACCGCCAAAGTAACCGCGAATAGACACGAATTGAACCGCGAATGCACACGAATGGACACGATTAAAGCCGAGGAACGCAGCTAGGACTCCTGGAGCGGTTGCCTCGCTTGCGAGGCCGAAAGGGGTCGCCACCCTGCGAACTCGCCTACGCATATAAGAGATCGTGGCCTATAGATCTTAACCTCTTCGTCGTGTAGCCCTGCCCAATAACGTGTCTCGCTCTACCGCATTGACTGACCAGACTGCGTACACCTTGCGTTAATCTGTAGTCGTTTTGTCTTTATTCGTGTTCATTCGCGTCCATTCGCGGTTTAAGCTTCCTGTTTATTTGCGGCTAGAAAGAGGACTTGCGTCGAGCCGTAGATTTTGTCACGGATCGCGGTCCAGCCATGAGCTTCCAAACGGAGGCCACCTGATGTCTTTTCGAGGACAACAAGGCCGTCAGCCGCGAGGTGCTTCTTGAGTGCGTTCGAGGCGATAAGCTGCGCCGCAAGGTCGGGGTCCTTGGGATGTTTCGAATAGGGCGGGTCAGCGAAGATGAGATCGAACGTTTGATCCGTCTTTTCCAGGAAGCGAAAAGCATCGGAGCGAACGACCGCGGCCTCGAGGCGGGTCTTCTCCAGATTCGCTTTGATCGCAGCGATCGCCTTTGGATGATCATCCACAAAAGTTGCTGCGGCTGCCCCGCGGCTTAAAGCCTCGATGCCGAAAGCGCCGCTTCCCGAAAACAGATCCAGCACCTGAGCCTCGATCACTCGTTCACCCAGGGCGGAAAAGATCGCGCCGCGGACCATCTCCATCGTCGGGCGCAGATCGTGACTCGGAATCCGGAGAGGTATGCCGCCAGCGGAGCCTGAGATTACGCGCATGATTAACGCCGGGAGCGCCGGGAACGCACGGGAACAGTCGCGGTCGAGCACCTCATAAGCAGCAAAATTGATTGTTTTTCGTTGATGTCATCGTTTCCCGACGCGCTCGACTCTGCGCCGTTCCCGGCGATCCCGCGCATTCCCGGCGCTCGCCGCGTTTCTCATTCCGAAGCAGGCGCTTCGGAGGGCGTGGGTCGGCTGCCGTGCAATAGGCGTTGCCAGAGCTTGCGACGGTCGCCAATGATCTTTTCAAAAAGGTTGCTCTCCGGCCGCACCAGCGAACCCGAAACGTGGAAGTCAAGGTATCGGCTATGGCCGTCGGTCGTTGGTTGAAAATTATCCTCGAGCTCGTTGGGGATCTTCTGGCTCAGGAATTGGCTCACCGTCAGCCGGCCGTCCAAAGCCAGCCGGTGAGCGTCTTCGACTTGGCCATTCAGGGTGATCTGACAATTCTTGGAGACCAAGCGGATCGAATCGACCTGAATATTGGGGCCGACTACCCGGAAACTTGAAACCGCGCGTTCCAGGTCTAACCGCTGTAACTCGTCAATCTGGGTCCAACGACCGATTTCTTGCATTAACGGGTATTGATCCAGATAGGCTGACTTAATTTCCAGCGTGCCAAGGCCAGCGAGTTTAGATGGGTCACGTACAGATCCCGAGAGCTCGAATGTCCCTTCGAGGGAGCCATGTGCCCGATCCAAGAAATTGTTGGTCCGGCTGGCGACTTCGTTGAGATCGACTCCAACGGCATGGAGCTGTAAGCGGTAATCGACACCCGGCTTATTGAAATCGACCGTCAGTTCGCCAGTCAATTCACCGCCGGCCATGCTGGCGCTGATTTCGTTCAGGGTAAGAACGCCGCCCTGAAATTTTACAGGCGCGCCGATATCATCGATCTGGATCGAGTCCACTACCATGGCGCTTTCCGCGTGGGCGCGCCCAAGATAATCCCCATGCCGGAAATTCAGAATACAATCAAGTCCCTGAACTAGTGCCACGCTTGTGCCATCCGAGTGTACAACGGTGATCGAGGCGTCCCTGAGCTTGAATTTTTGAATCTCTACCCAGAACCGCCGGCTCAAGGTGTCACGCAAAGTGGGGGTTTGCTGCGGCGACAAGGGAGGGTGTGCATCCTCGCGCGCCGCTGGCGATAGTGAAGCGGCCGCGCTTTGGGCCGGCGCCTGGCTAGGGGACGGTCGGGAAGCAGCTGACCCTGAGCGTGAGGTTTTCTTTCCCTGCACTAGCAATGACTCGTGCTCGGTCGATCCCATCGGGATCGTGATATCGACATGCTGCAGCAGTATCTCCCGAACAATGATCTTGTGGCGGAAAAACGCGTTGTAATCGCAGCGAACTCGGAGATTTTTGGCGTGTAGCACCGGAGACGACGTACCAGGTTTTCCGACGGTAACGGCTTCCAGGTTTAGCCCTCCCCAGGGTGTGAATGTGATGCGGAAAACATCGATCGGGAGATCCAAGCTCTGGCTGACCGACTCACGTAGCTCCCGCTGGATGCCCGGCGATTGAATGTACAGGTTGATGGCGAGTAAAGCGACGCCGAAGCAGCCGATTACTCCCAGTACAAGGAATAACGCAATCCGAATAACACGTTTCAAACGACTCACAGCCGCCAAGCCGCTATAATTAAGTCCAACGGTACCAATGGACAAGCGGAAGCTGTGTATAATTTTCAACCCCTCTGCGAGAGGCGGCAAGGCGATTTCTCTCTACGGAGAGCTCAAGGAACTAGCAGGGACGGCCCCAATTTTCCCTGCGGCCGCGGCGGATTCAATCCAGGAGCTGGCTGCTGCGGTGGTAAAACAAGGGTATGACCACATTATCGCGGCCGGGGGCGACGGAACGGTTAACGGTGTCATCAACGGCACCGGGACGGCCGACGTCCTGCTGAGTGTCCTGCCCCTGGGGACAATGAATGTTTTTGCCTACGAGCTCGGGATACGTTCGTCGCAACTCAAGAAATGTTGGGAGATGATCGAGCTGGGGCGCCCGAGAACCGTGGATTTGGTGTTGGCCAACCAGAATTATTTCGTCCAGTTGGCCGGAGTCGGTCTAGACGCGATGACAGTTCAAGGGACCGATTTGCAAATGCGCAAGACCATCGGGCCGGTGAGCTACCTGCTATCGGCTGCCAAGGTGATTGGCCGTCCGGCGCCAACCCTTCGCCTTCAGTTCGAAGACCATTCTGAAAGTGCCGGCTGCTTTGTCTTGATCGGCAACGGCCGCTTTTATGGAGGACCTTTTTCGTTGTTCCAGGACGCAAGAAACGACGATGGCTTGCTCGATGTGCTGATTTTCAAACACCAGAGCTATCTCGACATTTTCCGATACTTGCAGGGAGTGCTTATCGGGAACCACACCGATCTGCCCGATATCGAATACCGCCAAGTCCCTTCGGTTCAAGTCGTTAGCGAAGAGCCCGTCCCCTTGGAGCTGGACGGCGATGTAGCCGGTTCCACCCCGGTCCAGTTTCAAATTGCCCCGAAAAAATTGCAGGTTGTCGCGGGTTGAGAGTTGGAGGGTTACGAGTTGCGAGTTACGGGTTGTTTGTTGCGCGTCGGCGGTACGACGTTTGCTGTTCACGAACCAGGCACATATAGGTCCTATTAGTCCCATGAGTCTCATTTGTATCCCAGAGCTACGAATCACGACGCGTATCCGGATCAACGACGCCCAGCCCGAACCGATAACTCGCAACCCGTAACCCGTAACTCGCAACCCGTAACTCGCAACCCAATGCGCGAGCTGCACGAGCTTCCCAGCCTGTTCCGCCAAGGAAACCGATACCCGGTAAGCACTGCATTGGCGTTTATCATCGTTTGCGCTTACGCCCTGCAGTGGATCTGTTCTTTTTGGGGACCTGGACAAATCGAACCTTGGCTGGGACTTAGCCGAAATGGACTCTTAAGGGGCTGCCTCTGGCAACTCTTGACCTACCCTTTTCTGGGTGAGCTCGAGAGCCCCCTGGGGAGCATGTGTCTGGTGATCGGTCTGATGAGCATCGGACGCGAGCTTGAGAATATTATCGGGCGGAAACAATTCTCGCTCCTAATTGGGATCTCAACGGTATTGCCAGGTTTAGCTGCCGTGCTCCACTCACCGACGGCAGCGCTGCTCGGCGCTTGGCCCGCCTTTTTTGCTATAGCTGTAGCGCTCACCGAGGCATTGTCTGAGTGCCAGCTCTCGGTGCCCTACTTTAGAGTAGCGATACGTTATCGATTCCTGGGAGCTGCCTTGGGCGCGGGTCTGTTTACGAGTTGGCTGCTCGCCTGGTTCCCGTTCGGTCACACTTCTCCTTATGCCAACCTCGTCGGAGCCGGTATTGGTTGGCTCTATGTCCGTCTTCTCGGGTTCGGAAAACAGCTTCCGGGCGAAGCGATATTTCGGAGTTGGCTGACAAGGAGAAGGCAGATTGCTCGCATGCCGGCCCGGCAATATGTGATGGAATTTGTTGATCCTATCTTAGACAAGATTCATACCGAGGGCATGGATCGGCTTAGCCGATCCGAACGACGGATTCTTCGCAAAGCACGACAAAAAGCGCAGCGTAAGCTACAGTAGCGCTAGATGAGCGGAACTGGTCGCGCCGAAGCTAGCGAAGGCGGAACTAGCCGCGCCGCACCGGGGGAAAGTGGAAGTCCGTCGGGGACGCACAGACTCTCCGCGCAGTGCTGGAAACCGGAACTCGCCGGCGAAATATTGGCCAGGTTGGCAGAGTTCTCTCCCGATCTGGAATCCGTCTTGCGCCGATCGCCACGCGAAGGTGTCGATCTTCTCAATTTTCTCTGTTTTTCGCCGGTCTCATTTGAGAAGATCCACCAATCTCCGGACCTCCTGCCTTGGCTGACAGCGCCCGATGTAGTCGACTTCAAAAAGGCGGAGCGGCAAGGAAGAGATCGTGAAGGATCAGACCCTGATTTCGAATCTCTGCGAGCATGGAAATCGCAAGAGTTGTTGCGAGTGGCCTTTCGGGAGATCAGCGGCTTAGCTGGGTTCATTGAGACCACGCGTGACATTACGGAGATTGCGGAACGCTGTGTCCGCCAGGTCTATCGCACGAGTTTGACAGCCTTGAGTAATCGATGGGGTTCGCCTCAAACTGGTTTCGGTGTGTTAGGTATGGGGAAGCTTGGGGGCCGGGAGTTGAATTATAGCTCGGATATCGATCTTATATTTTTATACGGCGACGAAGGGTTCATTAATCCGCGGTTCAGCTATCATGAGTTTTTTACGCGGCTGGCCGAAAAGATCGTGAGCGAGTTTGCCGAGAGAGGTAACGCGCTCTTCCGAATTGATTTGCGGTTACGCCCAGAAGGCAGCTCGGGACCTTTGGTGCGGGGTTTGGCTAGCACAGAAAACTATTACGCCGGTTATGGCGAAACCTGGGAGCGGATGGCGTTGATCAAAGCGAGAGGGATCGCGGGCGACCGAGAGCTGTTGTACGAATTCGAGCATCGGCTGCAGCCGTTTATATTTCCGAAGGCGGTCTCCGATGAGTTGGTGACCGAGATCTCAGCGCTGAAGGAGCGGATCGAACGCGATTTATTGGATGCTGACGATCTGTATCGGAACGTGAAGCTCGGGTTCGGCGGGATCCGGGAAGTCGAGTTTATCGTTCAGACATTGCAAGTCTTGCATGGAGCTCGCCATGCTTTTCTGCAGGAACGCAACACCCTGGAAGCGCTGAGCGCATTGGCTGAGCTCGAGATTATGCCGCGAAAAGAGGTCGATGCACTTCGATCGGCTTACGTGTTCTTGCGCGCGGTCGAACACCGTCTGCAGATAGTGCGAGAGCAACAAACGCACACCTTGCCGGCCAAGAGCGAGGACCGGTTTCTTTTAGCAAAAAGTATGGGACTGGATTCGGTCGAAGCGTTTGACCAACAGTACGGCGAACAGACCTTCACTGTACGAGTGATCTTTGACCGCTTGTTGCAACGTCGCTCAGGTGAAGTTGCAGAAAAACACGCGCGAGAATTTTTCGCTCAGCCGGTCGAGGCCAACAAGACCCTGGAACGACTGGAGGCCGGTCCCAGCGATATGCATGTATCGGCGCGCACCCGGCGTTTGTACGCAAAGTTAGAACCGGAACTGTTGCGCTGGCTGGCTCGGATGGCCGATCCAGACGCGGCCCTGAGCCGTTTTGTTCGATTCGTGGACAGCTATGGGATCCGCGGACTGCTCTTCGAGACGTTGCTGGCCAACCCGAGATTGCTGGAGTTGTTAGTGCGGTTATTTGATGCCAGCGCCGCTTTTGGCGAGTTGGCCATCCGCCGTCCGGAGCTGATCGAAGAAATCGCCCGGGGCAGGGCATTGGGCCTGACGACCAGTGCTGCTGACTATATAGCCGCTTTGCAGGCTAATCCCGAGCAGCTGGCGCCTTTAGAATGGGTGAGATCTTTCCGGGAATCGGAGGTATTACGAATCTTGCTCCGCGATATTTTAGGCGTTGCCTCGCTAGGGGAACTGCAGACCGAGATGTCAAACTTGGCCGATGCGTGCGTGCGGTTCTGCCAAGAAAACATTCCGGGTGCGGACCGGCTTACCATCGTGGCACTGGGAAAATTCGGCGGCCAAGAACTGCTTTATGGCGCGGATTTGGATGTGGTCTTTATCGGAGAAGAACCGGGACCGGCGGGACAATGGATTGCGGCGCTTAGCGCGACGACCAATGCCAGCCGGGTTTTTCCGATCGATACTCGGTTACGGCCGGAGGGAGATAACGGTATGTTAGTAGTTACTCTCGGCGCTTACGAATCCTATTTCGATGGACGAGCGCAAACCTGGGAACACCAGGCTTTGACCAAGGCGCGCGTCATTTCCGGCCCCGAACAGCCGGAAGTGGACAAGCTGATTACTAAGGCCTGGAAACGGCTCCGCACCAGATCCAATACCAAGGCGGAAATTGCTGGTATGTACGAACGCATCGTGAAAGAACGGGCCAAGGGAGGTGATTGGCAGGAGTTCAAGACCGGCCGCGGCGGATTGATCGCCATCGAATTCCTGGTACAATCGCTCGAAATTGAGCTCGGGGTTCGCGAACCGAATACGTTGAGGGCTCTCGAGCTTGTCAGCGGGCAGTTAAGGAAGGACGAGTCAGAGACGTTGGCGAACGATTATCTCTTCTATCGGCGGATCGAATCGATTTTGCGCCGCGCAAACAATCAATCCGTTTCCAGTCTGCCGGCGCCGGACTCCGAGCAAACAAAACTTGCTCTACGCATGGGGTTCCGGGATCGCGGCGAATTCACCGATGAATATCGTCTACGTCGCACCCGCGACGATGAAATCGTGCGGAAGTATTTCTATGGAGGGTAACAACGGAGGGTGCGCGCGCCACGACAATAATGAAGTTTCGAGCGTCAAATTCGAGGCTTGCCCCGAAGGGGCTAAGGGACTCAGCCAGGGGTTTTACCCCCTGGAAACGAGTAAACATAGCGACCCGCCCTGAAGGGGCGGAAGCTATCTATAAGAGAAGGTCTGTTTGGTCGACACCTTTGCATTTGAGGCACCGATTCTATCGCCCCTTCAGGGCGGGCGGTTTTTTAAATCAGCACCTGGGGTTAAAACCCCAGGCTGAGTCCTCTTGCCCCTTCGGGGCATCTACAACTCGCTACGCGGACGCAATTCTGATGTGGGCAGTTCCAGTACTCCAACGCTCCGTTCAGCCGGAGCCGACGACAGCCTGTCCGACGAAGCCCAAGCTCTATGTTGCCGACCGCTGGAGTCGGCCTCGCAACTTGTCCTCCGTAGCTAGCCGCCTCGACCTAGCGCGCTCTAATGTCGGCCTTGCAAGCAAGGCAGCGCTCCACGGGATCTCCGCTTGTCGAAGGAGCAAGCGAGGCACGCTCCACAAGAAGGGCATCGGCGGAGGGAGAACGAAGCGCTGCACTGCCGACTCTTCACGTTTCACTTTTCACCTTTCACATTCCCTCGCTAAGCGCCGTGCCCACTGACGTTTCCATTCAGCTCTTTAACCACGTAGATGACGCTTGGGCCGATGGTCTGCGCGACTGGTTAAAAACAGGATCTGAAGCGGCGTTATCGGGTCAAAAAGTCTGGATGGTTTGCCGCTCATTTGTGCAAGCAAATTGGTTACGCCGGCGTTTTCTGGAAGAGAGCAAGACTTTGATGGGCGTCCGGTTTCTCGATCTGCGCCGGCTTCGGCGTGAGCTGTGCTTGCGAGCTGATCTACCAACTCCTTCTTTTGGGCGGGAGACGTTGAGCCTCATCCTGCGAGCAAACATGACGGAACCGGAAGCTGCGTCCGCCTATGCCGGACAACTGCTCGATGCCATGGACAAGCTGGCGGCCTGCGGCTGGTTAGACAGGTTCGGCGCTGCTGCGGCCTTGAATGCACTTCACGTGACGCAGACTCTGCGCCCGGCAGTGCGCGCGATTATCGATTCGTTACTTTGGCGCCCGCGGGTGGATCAAACCTTGGTCGAAAACCAGGTCCAGATTCCTGAGCTGCGGCTTGGTTTTTTTGGACTGGATGCCGAGGCCCTGGATCAACAAGGACTTATCACGGCTGCGGTGTCCGCGTCAGAGCAAGCCCATTTCTGGGTCGCGCAACCGTTAGTGGCCCAGGATATTTTCATGCGCTGGGTTGAGCGGCTGGAGAATAGTTTGCCCGCGACGGTCACGGTGGCCGCCAGCGAAGGTAAGGCCCGGCCTTTTGAGGACGTGGTTAGTCAGTTTGTTTATCCGACCGGGCCGCCGGAGACAGTTCCTCGAGTGGTTCGAGGCGTTCGTTGGTCGGACCAGATCCGCGCCGTGGTAGCGGTCGTGCAAGAGGAGTTCAGTGCTGGCTGTCGCGACGTCGCCGTCGCCATTCCTCAAAATTCACCGTCCGGTGCGGCTATTGTCGAGGCGTTGATCGTAGCGGGAATCCCGGTCAGCGACGAGTTTCGCTCAAATGCGATATTAGCTTTCACCGAAAGGGTTCATCGTTGGTTAGCGGATTGGGTTGCTGGTCCGCGAACCCCGGAAAAGTTGCTGCATTTATTCGGTCTGCTAGCGCATGGACCGGAAAGCTACGGACGGTTTCGCGACTATCTGCTAAAGCAGTTTGATAAGCGGCAGACGCGCCTGGTCGCGGAACTCGTACCCGCGGATAGCGGCTACCTGTGGCTCCGGGAAGTGTTTGACTTTGGGCCAGACTGGCCGCGAAACGGTTCTTGGAAACAGCTCGATACCAAATGGTCTGAAACACTCACCCGGTTTCAAGAATTCCTAAGCCAACATCGATCTTTCTTTCGCTCAGTGCGGCTCTCGCTCGAACCGTTACAACCGAATTGGGACGAAATCGGGAACGCGTTGGGAGACCTGTCGATTTCATCGGGCCTCTTTCTCCGGTTTGTGTCTGATTCACTTTCTGCGTCGAGCCGGCTTGCGCATCGAGGAGCCTCACACCGCTATGCGCCAGTCGTAGTGAGTACGCCGGAACAATTGCACGGCACCAGCTGGGACGCGGTGATCTTGGTCGATGGGATCGGCGATCTCTGGACACGTCCGGTTGAACAGGATTCGCTCCTCAGCCAGGAGTTCAGGGCTCAGGCGCGGGATGGGGGATTCTTGCTGCCAACGATTCAGGATCATGCGTCGCTCCGTGAAGATGCGATCCTCCAATTAATCCAGCACGCCCGTTCTTCCGTGACGATTTGCGGGTATGCGAAAGAGGAGAGCGGTGAAGAAGTAGACGCGAACCGGTTTGTAACATTTCTCGAACACAGCCTTGGCGCTGGGCCGCTCGTGTTTGAACCACCAGCCATCGAGGTCGTAAATCTGTTTCCCCAACTGGGAAAGATTCGCCAGGACCGATGCGATCCGGAGCACGGTTTTGACGAGTACCTGTTTAACTTCAGCAGCCTCGATCTGAAGGCCGATGCCTGGCCGGCATCGGATCTACAGAGAGCGATTTCGGCCCCCGGCACGTTTGCCCTTAGACAATTGTTCGGTCTCAGACGGACGTGGGATCGGCGCTTTGAACGAGATGGCCGGAGGACTTTAGGTGTCACCCTTCATGACCTAATGAAGGTCATTCTGCGGCATCCATTAGGGGATTTATTTAAAGAAGGTTTGGGAGATTTGCGGCAGAGTTCCGAATTGAAGCAAAGCAGCGGCCCGAATGCTTACCGTTACATCACCAAGATCGCGCTGGGCTGGAATTTGCCGCCCGAGGATACGTGGTGGCAATCCGTCATCGCCAAAGCGGCTCACTTGGTTGACGGCATGTCGCAGAAAGTAGTGGATCGGTTGGCAGATTTTCCTTACGGAATTTCGGAATATTCTTCGGGCGATAAAATCGTACCCGAGCTGCAATTATTTTTAAAAGGTCGCTTTGACCTTTTATTAGCCAATGTTGACCACATCGATGGCGCCGACATTGTTATAATCGACTTCAAGACTACGAACTCGATTCGGCGCTTGAACGCGGATACTGGCGAAGGTTTCCAGATCATCGCATACACCTTGTTAGCCAAAGAGATGGGCGCAGCGCATTGCGGTCAGTTTGTGTTCACTCCCGCCGGCGCGAAAGAATTAGATCTTACTAACAAAGCTGACGAGATCATTGCGAAGTTGAACGAATTGTCTTGGATCCAAGAGACCCACTGTTTCGGACATGCTCCGTTATTGCGACAGGAATTCGCCATTAACGAGGCGTTGCCGCTAGCAACGCTGACAATCCCTGTTTGGGTTTTAAGAAAAAAACGAGCGCTAATGGTGCAGGGCATAGAAGAGTCCCAAGATTCGGATCCACCCACGACCTCGTAATCGTCCTCGTACTCGTCGTCGTCCTCGTCCTCGACTTAAAGCGTCTCCACGGCATTAACCTTTGAAACTCCCAAACATGTTCGACCACGAAAAACTCGACGTTTATCAGCTGGAATTGGAATTCCTGGGTTGGGCGACTGAATTTCTAGTGGAGATTGCCGATAAACCGTCTCCGATAAACAAACGCGAATTATCCGACCAACTTGACCGTGCGAGTCTTTCCGCCCTTTTGAATACCGCCGAAGGAAATGGAAGACGGCAAGGGAAACAACGAGCAAAATTCTTTGATGATGCACGAGGATCGGCCTTTGAATGCGCCGGCCTGTTTGGATGCGTCGGTAGCGAAGAAACTTTCGACTACCGAGAGGATCCAGCCGGGCAAGGAATTGCTCGAGCGCATCGTCGAGATGTTATCGAAGTTGGTTGCGAGGTTTGATCCGGACTTGTATCGCGTCAGGGAAGGGGACGACACGTTGGGTGACGCCGAACCGATCGAGGACGAGGACGACGACGAGTACGAGGACGATAGGCCGGGTAATCATCCACATTTATGAGCCTTGTCGCAGATCAGGAAGCCAGAACCCGTTTCCACTCCGAACTCGACCGGAACTTCTGCGTCGTCGCTGGAGCAGGATCCGGCAAGACCACAGCCATCGTGGAACGAATTTGCCGGTTAGCAATCCGCGACCGAAATGCATTGCGGCGCTTGGTCGTGGTTACCTACACGAAAAGTGCCGCCATCGAATTCAAAAGTCGTTCCCGGCAAAAGTTGTTACACACTGCCTCAGAAACGGATGCGCTCGACTATTTGCGGGCCCTGGAACAAGCCTATTTCGGCACTATCCACGGTTTCTGTTTCAATTTGATTCGGGAGTTCCGCAGCCGGCTCCTCATTCCGGAACAGCCACGTGTGCCGACCGAGGACGAACAGAACGTGCTCTGGGAAACGTTTGTGACCGATTCCAACGAGCTGAATGAATTGCTGCAGCAGCCGGTCACTCGCTCTCTGCTAAGAGTCTGCACGCTGTCCGATCTGTTATATATCGCGAAAAGGTTTCGGCCGAGCATGCCGCGAAGCGCGCCAGCTAAACGAATGCCGATTCCGGATGGCGCCGGGACCAGAGCGGTCATTCTTAATAATAAAAGATCCGAAGACGTCAAAAAGAGAGCCATTGCCTCGCTGGATGCATTTGCCGCTACGATGTCAGCCGACGCCGGGTTTAGCCTTTTGCCGGTTTGTGACAGCACCCGGGGAAAACTGATCGAGGCGTTTAAACAGGACATGGCGCCGCTGGTAAAGTGGCTCCAGGAAGCCGCTGAATGGTTCGCCGATCGTTTGGCCAGGAGTTTTCGTAGCCGCTGTCTGCAAGAAGGCATTTTAAGCTTTAACAACCAGATCGACGTTTGCCTCGAGCTGTTACAACAGTCGGATATCCTTGATCAATTACGGGGTCGTGAATTTATCGTGATTGTCGATGAAGCGCAGGATACCGACTCGCGCATGTTCCAGATTTTCGTGGAACTAACCAGGCCGCAAAACGAGCGTTTCGGAAGCTGGCCCGATGCCGGGAAACCGCCAATAGCGGGTAGATTCTGTTTAGTGGGCGATCCGCGGCAAACCATTTTCGAGAGGGGTATGACCGGCCGGTTTGCCAAGCTGTGCAAATACTTCGGAGACGGCGATGGCGGTGAATTGCTCCGTTTTAACGTCACCTATCGATGCGCAGAAACGGTAGCCCGCCGGATCAACGAGTTATTCGCCTCACACGAAGTTGAAGAAGTGCCGTTAGACGATCTGGCGGCTCAAGCTGGGGCGCCGCCAGGCTCGGTTGGCCGGCTGTTGTTCAATCCGGGACAACCCATAGATAGTGAAGACGAAATCGAGCCCTTGTTAGTCGAATGCGACGCCGTGGGTGAGTGGTTAGCCCGAGTAGGGCCTGCCGGTCTGGGTGCCAGTTCCTGGAGTGATCTGGCCATCATCGCGCCCCGGCACGATTGGTTGATCATCGCCGGCGACGCGCTAAAAAAGTATCGAGTCCCGTTTAGCTTTTTTCGGCCAAAAGTTTCCCGTTCCGGTATCGCTGCGTTTGCTTGGCCGGTATCACTCTTTATACGCTAATTAATCCCATGGGATAAGTTCGAGCGTTATGGCGTTCTGAGAGAAATCTTTGGTGTCGCGGATACCGACTTGTTACGGGCGGCCAGAGGAATAGCAGATCCTGGCCCCAGGTATCGCGAAGCGGAAAAGCTTTTAAGCGAGTTGCGTAAACTTTGCCAGGAAGCGGGCTCATTGTTGTACTTTGTAGATCGTTTGCTGGAACGGGTTCAGCTAATGGACCGGCTCATCGCTGTCGGTGAAGCCACGGTTGGACTCGATCAACTGCGTTGGGACGCAGCCCGGGCTGATGAACGCGGCGTGAGCTTGGAACAATTCGTTGAAGAATTGCTGGTTTGGCTGCAAGACTCGGCTGAGCCTACCAAAGCTCCCGCAAAAGGGGTTGAGCTCATCACCATCTTTTCCGCTAAAGGCCTGGAGTGGGACTGGGTGATTCCCATTGGCCTCAGAAAGAAGTTTTCCAGTCCTAGCCAGCCTTATCCCCGGGTTCAAAGTCTGGAGGTTAACCAGGTTGTCTGGTCCAACGTCAGCGAACGTGCAGCCCGCGACGAGGAAGCGGAGAAGGCTAATATAAAACGATTGCTCTATGTCATGCTGACTCGAGCAAAACGTGGGATAGTCGTGCCGACTCCGGACGGTGAATATCGGCCTGGTAAGCAAGGGACGGCTTTTACCGAGGTAGTACCCGACAACGCTATCGAGCTTCCTTTCGCGGATGAAATGCTGCTTGTCCGCCATAGTCCGGCTCAGCCGGACGACGGAGGAATCCCGGACGAACGAGAACGGGACGAGTTGCCCGCCGCCGTTGTTCCCGGCTTGCCCGACGCCTCTTCCGACGTTCCCGGCGTCCAGCCCTGGAGCGCTGCCTCGCTTGCGAGGCCGACGGGGTCGACACCCCTGGAGCATCTTCCCAATATTCCCGGCCTTATTCACTTGGTCAGGCCTTTTCAGTTGGCCGATGATTCTCCGGTACTCCATCTCCAGTTTGCTGAAGCAGCAGGTGCTTACGATTACGGAAGATGGTGGCATACCTGGATCGAGATGTTTCCTTGGGGCGCTGATTTCGCCCAGTGGGAGGAGTATGCCCGCAGGGCTGAACCGCCAGCGATTTACGACGATCGAGCCAGGAAAGAGATAGCCGCTTTGCTGGCGAACCAAAGGCTCCGCGAATTCTGTGCCGGAGCCGCTTGGTTTCAAGCCGAATTCCCTTTCTCTTGGCCCAAAACTTCAGCCGAATGGTATGAAGGAGTTGTCGATCTCATGATCGCACGTCCGGCTCATGAGGTGATCGTGATCGACTGGAAAACGAATCAGGCAGCTGAGGCAGAGACGCCAGATGCTTTGGCCGAAAGACTGCGACAAACCTATTTGCCCCAATTGGAAAGTTACCGCTCGGCGTTGAACGCGACCGGAAAAACCGGCTCGGTTGAAATAGCGATCTATTCAACCGTTTTGGGTAAATTCGTGTGAACGCATAAAATCGTAATCGCCCTCGTCATCGGTCCTTCCGCCTTCGCCAAGCTGCGATTTCGTGGAGCGCTGCCTCGCTTCCTCCTTCGACAAGCGGAGATCCCGTGGAGCGCTGCCTTGCTTGCAAGGCCGACAGTAGAGCGCGCTAGGTCGAGGCGGTTAGCTACGGAGGACAAGTTGCGAGGCCGACTCTCAGCGGTTCGCGACCTGAACCATCGGCTACGGCGGACAAGCTGTTCTCGAATCTCTTCGGGCGAGACGGGACCCTTCGCGGATAACGGCAGGGATGAGCTCCCGCTCATTCGTGTTCGTATTCGTAATACCGCTCGAATTCTGACCCGGTTTCCGCGCCGGCAGCCCGGATGAGCGGGAGCTCATCCCTACCGATGCTTCGCGCAATCGTTTGCATCGCTTGATCACCCGATGTTACGTTTCCGCGTTTTCCCTTTCCCCTCTCATGAAACGTGCTGCTCAATTGTTGGCTGCCGGTCTCGGAGCCGTTGTTTGGACCTCTGCCGCGGCGGCGGCTGATTTACCCTCGTTTAACCATGTCACGGTTACGGTCGTGGGCGACGCCGGTCAGAACATGGAGTCGTTGAACAAATACGCCGACGATTTTACTAAAGCCGGCATCACTATCAAACAGGTCGGCGCCACCTTCACCGGCCTTTACGATAAACTGAAAACCAGCTTCGTAGCCGGTTCTTCCGATTATGACATGGTGATCTTTTACCCGTCCTATATCGGCGATTTCGCCGGGAACGGTTATCTGGCGCCGCTCGACGACTACATGAAAAAGGAGCCGGCGGCCATCTGGGATCCCAAGATGGACGAGGTGATGCCGCCTTATCGCGAGGTCTACTGTAAGTGGGAAGGTAAGACCTACGCATTGCCCTACGACGGTGATGTGCTCGTACTCTATTATCGCAAAGACCTTTTCAATAACCCCGACGAGAAAGCAGCTTTCCAGAAGAAATATGGCCGCGAACTGGCTCCGCCGGTTACGTGGAAAGATTGGTTGCAGGTTGCAGAATTTTTCACGCGCAAAGCGGGTGACACCTTAGCCGGCCAGAAGTTAAGCCGTCCGTTCTACGGCGCGGCTGAATACGGGGCTCGCGGATTCAGTTACGGTTGGTTCTTGTCCCGATTTGGCAGTTCGGGCGGCATTTATTTCGATGAAAACATGAATCCGCAAATCAACACGGACGCAGCCGTGGCCGGATTACAAAACATGTGCGATACGCTGAAATTCAGCCCGCCCGATGTGCTGAGTTATGGTTACGAAGAGCTGAAGAATGCTTTTCTAAACGGCGATCTGGCCATGGTGGTGCAATGGTCTGATGTCGGCAAAAAGACGGCAGATCCGCAACTCAGCAAAATCGTAGGGAAAGCCGGATTCGCCGTGGTGCCAGGCACCGAGGTGAACGGCAAAGTCGTGCACAAAGCGCCCATGCCGGTAGGCCGGGTTTTAGCTGTGTCTGCCAAATCGAAGAATAAGGAGGCCGCTTATTGGGTCGCGAAATACCTGTCTCTGGATAAAAGCGCGATCACCGTCGCGGCTAACTGGAGCGGCCAGGATCCCTATCGGCTCAGCCATTTTACCGATACCTCGCATTACAAATTCCCGGATGAAGCTTCGGTTAAAGAATACGTAGCGGCCGTCGAAGAAAATCTAAAAAGCGGTTATCCGGATCTCAACATTCCTGGCGCCGCCCAATATATCGATGCTTTAGATGTGGCGGTCACCAAGGCTTTATCCGGTGAAGCGGATCCCAAGACCGCGTTGGATGGTGTAGCCGAAGATTGGAAAGGGATTACGCAGCGTCTCGGAGCGGACACCCAGAAGAAGTTCTGGAACGCAGCCCTGGAAAGCTACCGCGCCGCCGGGTTGCTTAAATAGAGAGCGTGTGGGCGTATCGGCGTGCCGGCGTGTCGGCGACACGCGCCGCTAATCGCTGTGCACTCAGTCCACTGCGCCCACTAAGTCTACTCCGTCGACTTACGTGTCCAACGCCCCAGAACTTTTGCCGCCGCCGGCTTACTGCCAACTGCGAACCGTGAACTCTACGCAACATCACGAAAGAACCTTTGCCCGCCTGATGGTCGGACCGGCGGTGGCGGTTCTTTTCTTGATGACGATCGGGCCCTTGCTGTTCTCTTTGGTCGTTTCGTTCACGAATCTTCAATTCAGCGCCCCGCAACCGATGCGTTGGGTCGGGCTGGATAACTACCTGACTCTCCTTTTCAACGACTCGCGTTTCTTGACAGCGTTAGGGCGCACGCTGGGCTTTGTTTTGGCCGGTGTCGCCGTACAGACCTTGTTTGGTTACTTCATCGCTTGGTTGCTTCTGCACGTAAACCGTTTCCGAGCGTTTGTGCTCGGTCCGATCTTGATTCCGTCGGTGATTTCTTCGGTCGTTGCCGGCTGGCAAGGTCGGATGATCTTCAACGCTTCTTACGGTCCCTTGAATGACGTATTGGCTCATCTGGGCATAAAAGGGCCGGCTTGGTTAGCCTGGCCTCAGACCGCGTTACTCTCTGTATTCATAACCGATACCTGGCAATGGACGCCGTTTTTGGCCTTGGTGATTCTGGCCGCCTTGCAAAGCCAGCCGCAGGAACTATTAGAAGCAGCTCGCCTCGACGGTGCCCATGGCTGGTCGATGTTCCGGCGAATTACCCTTCCACTGGTTCTCCCGGTCGCCGGGGTTGGTATTTTGCTCCGAGGAGTCGACTTATTCAAAACGTTTGATTTGGTCTATATCCTGACTCAGGGGGGACCCGGCAACAGTAGCGAGACGCTGACTTTTTTGACCTATCTCCAGGGGTTCAAGTTTTTCAATCCTAGCTACGCCTCGGCCATGTCATTCATTCAACTGCTTCTGGTGACGATCATGGCAAAAGGCTACTTGGGATTGGTTAACCGAAAGGGGGCCCAATAATGTCGAAACGCTTGGTGATCAATCTCCTGAAGTGGCTCGCTATTTTTGCGGTATTGATCGTGCTGCTATTCCCAATATTTTGGATCATCGCCAGCAGCCTCAAAGCTCGCGGCGAATTCTTTACCCGGCCGCCAGTTTGGGTTCCAGCTAATCCGGAATGGCTGAACTACCCAGATTCACTTCGCCGCGGCGGAATGAAGGGGTTGATAGATAGTTTCACTATCGCCTTCTTTTCCATGGCCATTTCGGTGGTGTTGGGCGCTCCGGCCGCCTATGCCATCGCCCGGTTCCAGGTCGGAAAAAAGAACTTGGCCTTCTGGATTCTTTCCATCCGGATGTTTCCGCCTATCGCCACCATCCTACCGCTGTTTGTGATCTTCCGGTTCGTAGGACTAGTCGATTCTTATGCGGGACTGGTGCTGTGTTATACGGTATTTAATCTGCCGTTCGCGATCTGGATATTGAAGGGATTCATTGAGGAGTTACCCAGAGAGATCGAAGAAGCCGCCAAGGTTGACGGCGCCACCCGTTTCCAAATTTTTCGGAATATCGCCCTGCCATTGACCGCTCCCGGTCTGGTGGTGGTGGCATTGTTCACCTTCATCTTCGCTTGGAACGATTTCGCCTACGCCGTCATTTTCAGCGGCTCGAACGTCACGCCGCTGCCCGTGGTGATCGCCCAGTTTGCCGGCGGCCACGAGATTCTTTGGGGACAAATTTCCGCGATCGCCCTCATGGCCATCCTGCCAGCTTTGGTCCTGGCAACCTTTTTGCAGAAATATCTGACCCGCGGGTTGACTATGGGAGCGGTGAAATGATCGGTAGGGACGAGTTCCCGCTCGTCCGAAACCCAAAACGTGAAACGTAAAAAAGAAAAGCTCGTGGACTCCGCCTTCCCTCAAACCTAAAACTTAGAACTTAAAACCTAAAACCTAAAACATAAGACCTAGAACATGCTCAAAAACCTTACCTCCCTGCATACTCCCGAGTTGTTGCATACTTTAGCTTCGATGGGACACGGCGATGACATCGTGGTCGTGGACGCCCATTTTCCGGCCGTTTCTATGGCGCAGCGACTTATCCGGCTTGATGGTGTCAGTGCTCCCGCGGCGTTGGATGCAATTCTACAGCTAATCCCGCTCGACTCGTTCGTCGATGATCCAGCCTTGAGGATTGAGGTGGTGGGAAAACCGGATGAAATACCGGACGTACAGAAAGAATTTCAGGCGGTCATCGACAAGCGGGAAGGGAAGTCGTCGCCGCTAGGTAAACTCGAGCGGTTCGCATTTTATGAACGGGCAAAGAAAGCGTTTGCCATCGTCGCCACTGGTGAACTGCGTACTTATGGCTGTGTGGTCATTAAGAAGGGCGTTATCCTCTAAAATCCTCTAACGTAGCTGGTATGCCAAAAGCGAAAGTCAGTATCTTGGGAGCGTTTGTAACCGACCTCGCTTGCCGGACGGATCGAATGGCGAAATGGGGAGAAACGATCCTGGGTAACTCCTTCAAGCTGGGTCCTGGTGGCAAAGGCTCAAACCAAGCCGTGGCCGCGGCTCGTTTAGAGGCGGATGTGGGCTTAATCACCAAGATTGGCAAAGACGCCTTCGGCGAGATGGCTAAACGTTTCTACGTGGAGCAGGGAATGAGTGTCGCGCATATCTATGAGGACCCGGACGAAACTAGCGCTACCGCGACGATCATCATCGACGAAAAGACAAACGAGAACTCGATCATCGTGGTCCAAGGCGCTTGCGCTAAGTTGACTATCGAAGAAGTGGAAGCCGCCCAGACTGATATCGGCAGCGCGGATATTTTCCTCACCCAGCTCGAACTACCGCTGGCGCCAACAGTTCGCGGAATCGAACTGGCGCATGCTGCCGGTGTACCGATCATCTTGAACCCGGCACCCGCTTTACCGGTACCGCCGGAAGTACTCGCCAAGGTCGATTATTTGACGCCGAATGAAACCGAGGCAGTAACTCTGGTTGGGAAAGAATCGCTGGATCAATTCAGAAACATCGAACAGCTTGCCGATGAGTTACTCGCGTTCGGCGTCCGCAATGTGGTCATCACATTGGGTGAGAAAGGAGTTTTCGTGAAGGGACCCGGTGTAACCGAACATGTTCCCGCGTTTGCCGTGGACAAAATAGTCGAAACCACCGGCGCAGGCGATGCGTTCGCCGGAGGCTTCGCGGTTGCGTTGGCTGAAAAAAAGCTCCTGGTGGAGGCGGTACGTTTCGGATGCGCAGTTGCCGGAATCTCAGTGACTCGCCGCGGCACCGCGCCATCGATGCCGTACCGGAAAGAGGTCGACGCGCTATTGGGCGGCTAGCGGACACGGTAGGGACGAGCTCCCGCTCATCCGTGTGGAAGAAACCTGGAGCGTTGCCTCGCTCTTGTCCTCCGAAGCTTTAGCGAAGGGGGATGCGAGGCCGACTCGGTCGGAAACTGTTGGGCGACGAAGCCAACCGGTTGGAACTCACCGTTAGCTAGAAACTAGAGCGGCTGCTGTCGCCGGTGCTGGCTGCGCATGCGATACATGCGTTCCGTGAAGCCGCCATGTTCCAGGAAGCGTCTAGCCAGGCTAGCGAGCTGGCGGTCGAGAAGGGAGCAGGCGACTGCGATCAGCACGAGTGCCGCGTTAGCCGCGATTTCTTCGTACCTGGGTTTTCGGCCGTTAGCGCCGAGTCGCGCGCGGACTTCTCTGACCCATAGTGCTACGTCTTCTGCGCTGGCGCAGCGTGCGTCGATGAGCTCTTTCCGGAGACGCTCGTTGTAGGACCATTCCTTTAGTCCGCGTTGGCGGAGATAGTCTTGGTAATCTCGATGTAGCTCTTCCAGGCTGAATCGCGCGGTATCAGTGAGCTTCAGCTCGATCCTTTTCGATGTGCCGCTGGCGGCACTGCCCTCGACAATATTCTGTGTGCCGCTCCGAGCGGCCTGGACCATCTGGTCATGGGTCCGGCTACGTCTGTCGACGTAGCGCTCGCAAAAACGCACCGTCACATCAAAGCAGAGCTCCGCCATCTGGAAGCTTTTCAGCTTCCGGTACCCGCCATGCGGCGGGATAAGAGAGTCGCCGTTGGGCGGTTCTTGAGGAGGCCTCTTCACGGAGGAGAAGCATATATCATAACAAACGGTAGACAAGTTATATACTGCACGTGTAGCCACATTAGTGGACGAAGTGGACCTAGTAGACTTAGTGGACGCAGTGGAGCGCCGTCAGGTCGCCGGCCTGTCCACTCCGTCTACTAAGTCCACTCCGTCCACTCCCCTCCACTTGCACGGCGCTGCGCTTTAACCGCCCCTTTCATTGACAACCCGCCCCAGCATTCCCATTTTTCTTCATGAAATCTCCCGTCAAGATTGCCGTGACCGGCGCCGCAGGTCAGATCGGCTATTCGCTTCTCTTCCGGATTGCCTCAGGGTCAATGCTCGGGCCGGATCAGCCCGTCGAGCTTTACCTTATCGAGATACCACCGGTATTGCCCGCGCTGGAAGGGGTAGTCATGGAGCTCGATGATTGTGCTTTTCCGCTGTTGCAGCGAATCGTGCCGACGGCTGATCTAGATGAGGGCTTTCGCGGGGTGAACTGGGCGCTCCTGGTAGGAAGCGTTCCGCGCAAACAGGGGATGGAACGAAAAGATTTGTTGGGCATTAATGGAAAGATCTTCACGGGCCAGGGACAAGCCATCGCCAAGAATGCTGCCTCGGATGTTCGGGTTTTAGTCGTCGGTAACCCCTGTAACACCAATTGCCTGATCGCGATGAACAACGCGAAAGATGTTCCCAGCGACCGTTGGTTCGCCATGACGCGATTAGACGAAAACCGGGCAAAAGCGCAGTTGGCAGCCAAAGCCGGGAGTCACAATTCCCAGGTCACCAACCTGACCATCTGGGGTAACCATTCATCGACCCAGTATCCGGATTTTTTCAACGCCAAGATCGAAGGAAAACTGGCAACCGAGGTCATCAAAGACGAGGCCTGGTTTAAAGAAGCGTTTATTCCCACCGTTCAACAGCGTGGAGCCGCCATTATCAAAGCGCGAGGCGCTTCTTCCGCAGCATCCGCCGCGAACGCGGCAGTTGATACTGTCCGCACGCTGGTTACGCCGACGCCCGCAGGTGACTGGTACAGCGTTGCCATTTGTTCCGACGGCAGCTACGGCGTTGAAAAAGGCCTGATGTCGTCGTTCCCGATCCGCACCACCGATGGCGGCCGCGAGATTGTGCAAGGCGTCCCGATCAACGATTTCAGCCGCCAAAAGATCGATCTCTCCGTAAAAGAACTTTCAGAAGAACGTTCTTTGGTCAGCGACCTTCTGCCGAAGTAGGAAAACCCTGCACGCCGATACGCCTTCGTGGCGTATCGGCGATTTCCCGACGTCTATCCGTGACCCCGATCTTTGCAGCCAATCCCTGCTCCGATGCTTTCCAATATCTGAAAATCCTGAGCGAAACATCCGCGAAACAACCCCAGGATTGAAATACTTCTTTCAAATGCCGACGATAGGCTGCGCCTATGGAACGGGATGCGCTTCGTTCTCGTCCTTCCGACTTCGCCAACCTGATTCTTTTGGAGCGCGCATCGCTTGCGAGGCCGACTTGAGCTGCGCGACTGTCCACTGAGTCCAATCTGTCCACTACGTCCACGTCAGTCCACTCACTGATATAATCTCGGTGGCGTCTGTCGCCACGCGTCTCCGTGGACACCCTGAGCGTGCCCTAGATCAAACAGAGCGAGCATATATTTTTGATCGACTAAACCGACACTCTTGACCTCAAAACTATTAGGAATGTAGGCCAGGTTAAACGTATAGCCTTCGTCCTTGGCGAAGATGTACGAATTCAGGATGGTGTCGTAGAAAGAGCTCTTTACTAGAGTGTTAAAAGCGCGAGCGGCGATATTGAATGTTTTTGGCTTCGTGACGGCAAAGTTCGGATCGAGGTTATTATTGATAATAATGTAAATTTTGCCGCCATTATGGCCACCACCTTGGCCGCCAATTTCGCCGGTAGCAGCCAGTAGTCGTACCGGCACAGCAAATAACGGATAGGCGGTCCCTCCGTCCACATGCATCTCTTTGAAGTGATGTCCATTCGCCTCTGCATCGATGTAAACGGGATCGAATGCACCAGCTACACTAGCGGAAGCCACCAACACCTTGCGGAATAGTTCCAGGGCTTGAGGATGGCCGCTAGCCGCCAATGCACCCATGTTCCAGAGCACTGGCCGCTGGGCATCGAGATTAGTCGTGATAACAAAGAGACGTCTCCCATTGCGGTACGCGGTAGCAATGTCGTCGAGCAGCTTTTGATCGATCTGGCTCGCTACAATCCGCTGTAGTGGAGCTGTGCTGTATAATCCTTGCCCGAATAGCCCCAGGAACGGATTCCCTGAAAAAACACCATGGAACGTCATCTGGGTATAGAGTCTCTTGAGCCGGTCGTCGTACGCACTCCCCAGAAAGGCAAACGGAGACATAAGTGCGCCCGTGGAAACCCCGGTCACAATATCGAAAGTTGGACGATGCCCACTCTCGCTCCAGCCGCAAAGTAAGCCGGCTCCGAACGCTCCATGTTCGCCGCCTCCGGAGAGCGCAAGCATCGAAATCGGTTGTCCGGTGAGCAGGGGACCTAAGTTTGCTAGCTGGGTCTTAAGCACAGAAAGCGGCGCATCTCCCCAGGCGCGTACCCCGGGGATCCCCATCGGTATCGCGCTTTCTAATTCCGCTTCGGTGTATGGCGTCCGCTGTTCCGCAGTTGCTGAAACCGCGGTGCCTATCAGAAGCACCGCCGCGAGATTCACGGCGCATCGAGCGGGATGGGGGATAGACATGTTTTGAAGCTCCAGCGGGAATCTGATTCGTAAAGTCGAGGTCAGAAATTAGCTAGCCTCTTTCCGAATCGTCCCGGGACGCTTCGGCCAAAATCCTTCGCGGCGAACAGCGCGAATTTCTCTTGCAACCGACGCTTCTCCCTCTACTTTTGGTTTCCTCCGATTCTGCGCACCGTTAGCTCAATTGGCAGAGCAAGTGACTCTTAATCACTGGGTTGTAGGTTCGATTCCTACACGGTGCAAACGACTTACGACGAAAAAGCTGGTCGGGTGAGACGCCGGGTGATACGGTCGGACACCGTGAAGACCACGCTTGAGCCAACCAACACGCAGCACCTCTATATCCGGCAACCTCTGGGCATGTTCTACGCTCGCTTGTACCAGGGCGGAAAGACCAAGTGGGTATCGCTCGGGACTCGGGTGAAGTCTGTGGCCAAGATTGAACTCGCGAAACGCTTACAGACCCATTACGCCGTTAAGGATGCCGAGTCCGCGGCACGCACCGGCAACGCGACCGTGGGAGACATGGCGGCGATTTACTTGCGTTCCGTCGACGTCCAAACCGACCTCAAACCGGCCTCGAAGGAGTATCGCCACAAAACGGTCAAGTACCTGTTGCGGAGTTGGCCGGAACTGGGCGGAAAACTACCGGCGAAGGTCACGGAGGGCGAGTGCAAGGACTGGGCGAAGCGATATCACGCGGAGTTCAGCGAGACGCTATACAACAACACGGTCGACTCGTTGCGGCACATCTTCAACATAGCGATCGGTCGGGGACTGATCGCGAGGAACCCGGCGGGAGTTGTCGCCAAGGTCAAGGTATCTCAAAAGAAGTTGGATCTTCCGAGCGGGGAGCAGTTCAAGGCGATCGTGAAGAACGTGCGAGAAGCAGGATCGGCGACAAGTCAGGGATGCGGCGATCTGGTCGAGTTCCTAGTATACAGTGGATGCAGGATCAGCGAAGCCTGCAGAGTGCGCTGGATCGACGTAGACGAAGCGAAAGGCCGCATCTACGTAGCGCCAGGGAAGAATAGCGAAAGTCGCTACATTCCGCTGCTGGGGTCGATGCAGGACCTGTTGAAGCGCATCAAGACGAGCCCGAGGTGGTTTCGATCCGACCATCGCAGAGAAGGCGGACTCATTCTGTCCGTCGCGGAATGTGAGGAAGCGCTAACTAGCGCGTGCGCCAAGGCCAACGCAAGCCGGATCACTCATCACGACCTTCGCCACCTTTTCGCTACCCGTTGCATCGAGTCAGGCGTGGACATCCCGACGGTAAGCCGATGGCTTGGGCACAAGGACGGAGGGGGCTTGGCAATGAGGGTGTACGGTCACTTACGGGACGATCACTTCGACGCGATGGCGGGAAAAGTGACGTTTTAAACTTTCTTGAAACTTTTCGCTTGCATTCGCGTCTGGCTTGTAAGAGCATCCGTGCTCTCACCCCGATTCAGTGGCGCAGCCTGATAGCGATACAGGCAACGTGCTCGGATGCGTCAACACCGAGGATAATGCAACTGGGGAAGCTGGCGTGAATCGAATCTCCCCACGGACCTTTGGTCGCTTGGTTATTAGTGTAGACTCGACATGCACGAGGGCCCAGCGGCCGAGACGCCCTAACGGCACTCCCTCTGTGGGGTGACGCAATAAAGTATGGGATAACTCGTTCGCGGTGGTCTGGCGACGGAAACCAAGCGGTTCCGTCTATTCCTATGTAGCCCATTGGCTCGTTGTGTTTCCCGGTTCCGCTCAACCCGAAAGGAACCAGACACAATGCAACCAGACAGTTTAACCTCGCCCGCACCAACACTGCGGGCGTACAGCCTCGCCCAAGCCGCGCAGATCTGCGGCGTTAGTCGATTCACCCTTCATCGCTAAGTACAAGCCGGAGCCTCAAAGCCCATTGCCGGATTCAAGACAATCAAGATTTCGGACATAGAGCTGAGTCGATTTCTTGGGACGACGACGGACTACCAGCCACGCGCCGACAAGGCGGGAAGGAGCTAAGGCTATGGACACCACCCAACCTAAAAAAGCAATGTGCGTGACCCACATTCCTACTCCATCGATGGCACATAGGGAGCACGTCCCTACATTATGCTTCCTCAGCGCCGATCAGTTCCTCGCTTTCAGGGAATGTATAACGAACGGCGATTCTATTCAGATAGAATCGTTTACCGTAAAGACTATCAAAGCCACCAAGCGCACACCGAAAGCACGCTTCCGCGTCGAATCTCTATTCGAAGGCCATAAGGGAATAACATTCGGACCGGATACTGACTTAGGTCATGTTATCAGCAAGGTTAGGTCATTATTAGCGGATAAGGCACAGGACAGGTTCGGCTTCTTTACTGACGGAGCTAGCACGAGCTACAAGAAAGTGAACAACGATTAACCAATTAACCGAAAGGCAAACTACAGCTATGGCAATCAAAGCACCACCTAAGCGCGACAAACCGGATAGCCCGATAGCGTACGCGAGGCGATGGCTATCCTACGAGATACCTAAGCGAGAGCCGAGAAGTTTGGCTTTTGCTTTCGCGATCGCAGCTAAGGGCTACGGACTAACAGAGGACGGGGTCCGTTCCGAGCTGATCTCGACCGGACTCTTTAGCGAGGGATCTACCACCATAGAGCGAGCAATCGCTAACGCTTGGGGAAACGCGACTGGTGAGTTTCAGAAAGGGAAATCGTGGCCGGAGCCTGACATCACTGAAGTGGAGCGCATCGTCGCGGCTTATCCCCGCGTTACGCTCGACGCGCTACGGCAAAGCCCACGCAACCGCGCCAGCACCTACACCCAGGCACAGATCATTGAAGCGATCACTTACCTGAAGCAGCTCGTTTGCTTTGGGTGTGGCGAAAGCAATCCAGAAGTCTCGCCAGTCGAGACGTTGCTAGGCAATAAGTCGGATTTGCCGAAGTGGGAATTTATCGTCGCTAATCCGATGACCAAGCGCTCAGGCTGGACCAAGCCGACTCCTGATAAGTCCGACCGATTAAGGGCGATTGGTCGACTATCGAAACCTTGCTACGGCAAATGTTCGGAGACTACCAGCTAATGTTTCTTTACGGGTGGTTACAGATCGCCGTAGAGGCGTTAATCAGCGGCGATTTTAACCCCGGCCAAGTCCTCGTTTTAATTGGGCGGCGGATTGCGGAAAGAGTTTCCTGCAGAATAAAATTATTACGCCACTACTTGGCGGCAGGGAAGCGAAACCGTATCAGTACATGACCGCGCAGACTTCGTTTAACAGCGATCTTTTCAAGGCCGAGCATCTCATCATTGCAGACGAGACTCCGGCGACCGGATATAGCGAGCGGCAGGCGTTTGGTGCAGGAATTAAAAACATGGTAGCCGAACCGATGCAGAGACTGCACGCGAAGGGTAGGGATGCCATGATGCTCGAACCGTTCTGGCGCGTATCAATGTCATTGAACGACGAGCCGGAGAACCTAATGGTCCTGCCACCGTACAACAAATCGATGAAGGACAAGTTGATTCTGCTAAAGGCGCATCGGCGGAGTGTTTGCCGAACGGAGAAAAGGATTCCCGAGCCAATTTCGCGGCGGCTATCAAGAGCGAGCTTCCAGCGTTTATTCACTTCCTGCTACACGAACACCAGATAGCACCGGCGTTTCGCAAGGGCCGGTTCGGCATTCAGGAGTACTGCGATCCGGAAATTGCGCTAGCGATCGAGGATCTCGAACCGGAAGCTGCCTTAATGTCGATGATCGAGCAGGAGTTGTTTAGTGCTGGCGGGCTACGAGACGAATGGGAGGGAACAGCGGCGGAGTTATCAACCTTACTGAAAGGTCAAAATTCAACGTCTAAGCATGACGCAGAGAAGCTATTTTCGACCTCGGGACGCTTGGGTAGGATGCTCAAAAATCTGTCAGAAAGCCAAGGTGAATACAGGGGAGCGGTGGCTAGCCGACAAAAAGACGGTCGGACGCGCTATCGGCTTTTCCGACACTACCGGCCGCAAGAGACCGATCGGGAGTAGCTCCCAAGTGGAGTAACAAGTGGAGTAAGTGGAGTAGAAGTGGAGTAAAATCCGCCTACTCCACTTGCCATTTTACGAGGGAAAACACCTCTCCAAGTGGAGTAAGTGGAGTAGATTTCTAAATCATTCCACGTGTTATAGTATGGGTATCCGGGAGCCGCTGTAAGGATTTACTCCACTTGTCCCGATTTCTCCCTCGAGAAACCCAAGTGGAGTAGGCAAAAATCTACCCCACTTGGCCTTTGACTTACTCGACTTGGTTGGAAAGAGAATGCAGAAAGCAATGACCAAACCAGAGAACATAAACTTCCCACCACCGACACCGGGGCCAGTGAGACCGATCAGGATTCCCACTGTTTCGCCGGTAAGGACGCACGATCAATTCGTGGCTGAGTTCCAGCGATTGTTCGTTAGGCGATAAACCGCGCCCCAACACCAGACGCGATTCCCACACTGACGGCGCGGAGCACCGCCAATTCGTCCATACCATTTGGCAGAGAATCTTGCTTGCTATTTGGCATAATCAGGTTCCCTGGGGCAACAACCCGAATAAGAGAAGCACTGCTGCCGACTCGACGAAATCACTCAGACTATGAGCAATGATTGGCGCTAAGAGACTCCCCGAGTTTTCGCGTAACCAGGCGTAGAGAATGCCCAGGGTTACTGCGTACAACTGCTGGCCAAGAGCGGCCGGCCAGGGTTGGGTAGCAAAGCTCAACACGTGTGCCAGTGCGAACATGATCGCAATCGTCACACCGGCCGTACTGAGGGAAAACTTTCTGATTCGCAGCCTCGAGGGCGAAAGCGCCTGGAGCACACCCAGGAGCAGACCGCGAAAGAGTGTCTCTTCACAGAGACCAACAAGCAGAAGCTCGAATAGGAGCCAGCCGGCGATATCCACCGCCGTATGAGCCCGGGCGCCAGGCGTTATGCCGCTCATCAGATCGCCGCTATGGTCAACGATCAGCATAATAATCCCAAAGAGGACGCCCCAAACGACGGCCAGCCCGACCCGAGTTCTACCAGGTGGCCAACGAATGCCAAACGTGGCGCCCTTAAGAAACCTTCGTGCAACGGCGATTCCTAAGAGAGCAAAACCGAATTCAAAAGCTTCGGCGATCGTGACAAGTGGCCAGAGTCGCGGTATCAACTGCGCATCCACGTGCCGTAGAATGATGATCGCCAGGGTAAAAGCTGACGGCTATAATGGCCAACCCGATGAACAGGGTTAGAAGGATAGGCAAGACACGGAGTCGTGGCCCTTCCCATCCAACCCATCTCTGATCGACGTTTTCACCCATAGCCTACTCGACGGCATCAAAACCGACTCGCCATCGGATGTAAACCAAAAGTCTTCAGTCTCGCAAATGGCAACGGTACTTGCTCACGAGTGTCGATGATGATTACCGGCTCTGACCCGGCTAACTCGCCAAGCGAATTAAGAGCTGGAAGTTTCACGGCTAGAGCGAACTTTCCGTGATCGGTTTGAGCTCGATTCCGGCAACCCCTTGCTCGCGCTTTCCGCCGTCTCGGCGCCTAACAGGTGCAACGTTGAACCGTTCGTATAGCTGCTGGAACAAGATTGGAGCGATGGTTTCGCGCAAGCCGTTGTGCTCGAGGTAAGTTTTAAAATGAGCTTCGAGTCTGCTTTTCGATTCGTAGGCCTTTAGATCTAGGACGCATTCTCGCCGCACGAAGGTTCCGACGGGGTCGTTAGCGATTTGGAATCGTTCACGTGCTTGCTCGCCGTCCTGGCCGCCTCCGGGCATCTCTGGTAGTTTCAGTAGCTTAGGGACCAGGCCGACAAGCAGATTCAGGATGCCAGAGCCTTCAGCGGCGATGCGTTTTTTTAACTCGAGATCCTTATGAACCGGCAGATGGGTGAACTTTAAGAATCGAAACCGCCTCAGCTCGGCGCCGGTGCCATCTTTAAACCGTGGCAAATGATTCGCCAAGCCGGCGTATTTGCAGGTCGGATCGATGTAGTAGGGCGAACCGTAGATGGCCCGGACGGGC
>Ga0210396_10001171_pt1 | contig 29434 bp, 28 predicted proteins | sample IncBWH17OmetaG_FD_155466 | JGI IMG/M metagenome (GOLD analysis project Ga0210396, IMG submission 155466) | Forest soil microbial communities from Barre Woods Harvard Forest LTER site, Petersham, Massachusetts, United States - Inc-BW-H-17-O ...
AATCGCAATCGCAATCCGACGCCGCCGACGTCGGTCGCGCGCAGGATCGTACTGTTCGGCATCCATCAGTGTCATGGCTCCTATAAGCATAACGGAAACCGGCGCAGAACAAAAAAGTTCCCGAGCTAGCGCCGAGTAATCGGGTAAGTTCGTAATGGGGGCCGCAGTGAGGGGTTGTTCTTAATTTTCCGGATTACACAATTACCACTCTCATTACAGCGTTCTCTTGAACAGCGGGGTGGCCACCGACAGCGTTACGAACGCAAAGAGCGATAGATACGCCATGTCCGGCCAGATGGCGGCCATCCCCGTTTCCTTCAGCAGGATTGACTTGAAACCGTGCACGGCAAACGTGAACGGATCCACCTTCGCGATGCCTCGCAACCACCAGGGAAATGCCTGGATGGGATAGATGGCTCCGCTAGGGAAAAACAGCAGCGTATTGAGGATGCCGAAGATCGCACGCGGCACTAGCGGATCTTCCACCCGGACCATGAGCAAAAACATCATGGTATTGAAGGCGATCGAGGTCAGCAAAATCATGATCATCAGTTGGAGCACGGTGACGGGATTGAACACCGTTCCCACACCCGCCAGCAGCGAGCCAATCACCGTAATTACGACTCCCGTCATCACGGCTTTGATGGCACCTGCGGCATTAAGCCCGAAGACCAGCTCGGTCTTGGTAATGGGTGTCACTAAGTATCCTTCGTGTACGCCGCGGGCCTTGTCATCGATGTAAAGCATTCCGCCGCCGATCATCACGGAAACGAACATTGCCAGCGTAATCGAGCCCGGCAAAAGGTACTTCATGTATTCGATGTAAGGATAAAGCTCCACAATCTGCAGTACAGTTTGCTGCAAGATTCGAGGCTCGATGGTGGGCTGATTGAGCGCGTTGGTGATGCTCGTGAGTTCGTCCTCAAGAGTCGAACTCATGAAATTGTCGCTGTTGTCCACGACCAGCGCAATACGCGGCTGATCCTGTTCATACACTCGCCTGGAATATTGTGGCGGAATAATGACAGCGCCCTGGATCTTGCCATTGCGCACATCGTCCATCGCCGTCTTCGGGTCGTTATAGTAGACCGGTTCAAAGGTCCGCATGTTGGAGCGGACCGAGTCAAAGGCCTCGCGAATCTTGAGCGCCTGCGTGCCTCCGTCCTGATCGACCAGGCCTAGCTTCGCGTCACGGATCTTTCCGCCGAAAGCATTGCCCAGGACGATGAGTTGTACCAGCGGAAAAATCATCGACGCCATCATCAGCGCCGGGGAGCGAAAGAATTTGCGCATTTCGCGCTCGACAATGGCGAGAATGTGATTCATGGCTGTAACCCCGGTCTGGGTGGCATGACGAAGGCGTGCGCTTTGACCAGTTCATCGCGCAATTGCCGCCCGGTGTAGTGCACGAAGACGTCGTCCAGCGTGGTGTTTTGTACTGAGAGCGACCGGATTTTGACCCCAGTGTGCACCGCCGCTTCCACAAGTTCGGTCGTGGTCCGCGATCCGTCACTGGTCAGCACACGGTACATTCCCGCGCCCTCATGCTGGACAGAAGTTACGGCACTCAACTTTTTCAAACGATCCTCCCAATCCGCGGGAGCGTTGTCGAACTGGGCCTCAATTACATTTGAACCCGGCACGCTTGCTTTCAATGCCGGCGGCGTATCGAGGGCCACGAGCTTGCCATGATCCACGATGGCGATGCGGTCGCACAGCCGATCGGCCTCGTCCATATAGTGAGTTGTGATGAGGATGGTAAGCTGCCGATGGCTTTTGATGTTGGTCAACATCTCCCAGACAGCAACCCGAGACACCGGATCCAGCCCAGTAGTTGGCTCGTCCAAAAAAAAGATTCGCGGACTGTGCACCAAGCCGCGGGCAATCTCGAGCCGTCGCCGCATGCCGCCGGACAGCGTCTTGGTCTGGGCTGAACGCCACTTCGTCAGATCAACCAGTGCCAGCAACTCATCAATCGCAGCCTTGCGTTTTTTCGCAGGAACGTCGTAGAGCTTGGCATAGATGTTGAGGTTTTCTTCGATGGTGAGGTCAAGGTCACTGGTAAGAGCCTGCGGAATTACACCAATCGCCCGCCGAGCCGCATCTGGATCCTTCTGCACATCGTGACCTGCGATGCGAGCGGTCCCCGCAGTGATCGGTATCAGCGTGGTCATCATGCGGATGAGCGTGGACTTGCCCGCGCCGTTTGGCCCCAGCAAACCGAAAATCTCTTCTTCCTTCACGTTGAAGGAAACATCATCGACCGCCGTGAAATCGCCATACTTCTTGACGATGTGTTCCACTTGGATGGCATTGAACACATTGGGATCGCCAGCCGCACCATGCCCGTTGGAATCATGCCCGTTGGAGGGAGCGCCTCCACTCGATCCAGCGGGAGCTTTGCGATCGGTGATCATGGATGCTCTTCCGCAGATACGTTCTCCCGCGCTGTGCCCTTGAGTTGATCAGGCGAAACCAAAACCTCCGCCGTCATACCCGGAACGTATGCGCCCCTTGGATTGTCGAGCCGAACCTTGAGGACAATGGTCCTGATGTCACGCTTGCGCCGGCCGACGTCCCTCTGAGTAGCGAAATCTGCTTCTGCTGATTTGAAAAACACTTTGCCCGAAGTAATCGTGCCGCCGGGCAACCGGACTTTCAGCGTGTCTCCCAAACCGATGTGATCGGCATCGGTCTCGGGAATTGCCGCGCGCACCCAGGTGTCACCGAGATCGACAATAGTCACAATTGCCTGGCCTGCATTTAATACTTCCCCTTCACGGGCAGCGCGCACCGACACAGTGCCCGTCACCGGGGCATAAATCTTCGTGTACCCCAAACGAACCTCAGCTTGCTTCAGCATGCTTTCTGCATTGGCGACTTGTGCGCGCGTGGATTCAACCGTGCTCTGCGCGGCATGTGCTTGATGAGTGTTGGCGACGGCCATATTCAGATCGGCCTCGGCGGCGCTCACCTGCTCCTTCAACGATTGCGCCAGCGCCTTCTGGGCCGCGAGACTAGTCTCCGCCTGAACCCGCTCTTGATCGGAAGCGACTCCCTGCTTCGCGAGTTCGATCATGCGGCGGCTATCGCTCTCGGTGCGCTCCAGAGTAGCTTCCGCCTGAAGCAACTGCGCGCGCGCGGATTGCAGCCGCGCCTGCGCATTTACGACACTGCTCGACGTCGATCCCTGTGTCGCCTGCAAAGTCGACTGAGTCTCGGCAACTTTCGATTTCAAACTATCGATCGTGGCGGCGGCGGCACGTTCCTGCGCCTCCAACTCCGACGGATCGAGCACCGCGATGAGATCGCCCTGTTTTACCTGGGTTCCCTCGTCGACCAGAAGTTTTGCCAGTCGCCCCTCGATCTGCGGGCTCACGATTATCTGGTTAGAATCCACCGTACCGATCAGAATCAGATCGTTGCTGCGGGGCGTGGATAACAGGTAGTAGGTCAGCGATATACTGAAGATCACGCCGAGAATGATTAGAAATTTATTGCGTACACTCACCTTCGGGCTCCTCGCTGCTTTGCATTGGACCTTTGAAAGAGCGCCGCGGAAATAAAATCCAGCACGGCCTTTCTGCGCGCCGCTATGAGCTGGGGAGACAGCGGGTCTTTCCCCGTCATGACGCGCATGACCGGCGCGCTGGTGAAATAGAAAACAATCACCGCGATCATAGAAGGAACAAAATGCAGGGGATCCACTGGCCGGAATTCGCCTGATGCCTGGCCGCTCTTGAGAATCTCGGCGATGCGGCCAAACAACGGGCGGAAATATTTTTTTACGATATGCTCAAGATGGTTTGTCCTGCCCCGGCCGGCGCCCATCATTTCGCCTTGTACGATTCGGGGGTAGAGCGGGTGGGTCGCGACGTAGTCGAAGTGCGCGCCCGCGTAGGCGAGAATTTTCTCGCGGGGCGGGAGATCGCGAGACAAGACTGCTCCAACGCACGCAACCAGACCGCCAAATACCTGATCGAGCACTGCGCCGTATAAGTCCTCTTTGTCCTTGAAGTAGTAATAAAGGAGGGCTTTATTCACTTTGGCGGAGCGGGCGATGGCGTCCGTTCTCGCGCCTGCGATGCCTTCGCAGGCAAACTCCCGCACCGCAGCCTGCAAAATAGCGGCGCGGCTCTGCTCAGGACGACCGCGAGATCCTAGGCGCGACCTGGAGATGACGAGGCCCATTGTTCTTAATTAACTGGTTAGTTAGATTATAGCAAAGGCCGGGAATATTCACAACTGCAGGAAAGGTTTAGGAATCAGGGCCAAATTGGGAATATGAGGCTAGGCCGCTACGCGCAGAACAACACTTTTGCCTCTCTCTAGGCCCGATCCAGTAATGTCGCGCCGCGATGCTTCAACCGCATCCCGCGTGCAGGCATTCGTAAGCACCCGCACCTGGTGTTTTCCGGAATCGCTTTTTGCCCATACCGCCGCGGCACGAGCCACTCCAACCCGGTTTCGCGCCAGAATACTTGTGATCGGGCCCATGTCACTGGGACTACTCACCGTGAAGCGAAGATAGTGCCTGCTATCCCAATCACGAGCGGTAACCCCGACGCGGCCGCCGGGGCTCACTGAAAACCCGCCTTGGTGGCAGGCAATATCGACCACATCGGAAAGCACCGCACTGGCGCTCGGCAGAGAACCAGCTCCCTTGCCCGAGAAAAGCATCTCGCCGACTGCGTCTCCGCGAACCAGCACGGCATTATTTTCATCGCGAATGCTGGCCAGTTGATGCGACAAGGGTAGCAATACAGGAGCGCAGCCAAGCGACACCGTACCTTCGCTAAATTCCGCGTTCGCAACATGTTTAATCACGAAACCCAGTTCCCGAGCCGCTTGCACGTCATCCGCGGCAAGGTCGCGAATCCCCTCGACCCGAACCGCGTTGGCATCCACCTGCGTGCTAAAAGCGAGCTCAGTCAGAATTGTCAGTTTCTGCGCGGCATCGTGTCCGTCGATATCGAGCGTAGGATCGGCTTCCGCGAATCCTTTAGCCTGCGCCTCGCGAAGCGCATTCTCAAACTCGACGCCGTCCTCGGTCATGCGGGTAAGGATGTAGTTGCAGGTGCCATTCAGAATTCCACAAAGCCGCTGAATGCGATTCCCCACCAAGCCATTCCTCAGGGTCCGGATAATCGGAATTCCGCCGCAAACACTGGCCTCGAATCCCAGGCGAACTTTCTGTGCCTCCGCCGCTTTCATCAAACTGAAACCATCCAGCGCGAGCAGAGCCTTGTTCGCGGTGACCACGTGCTTGCCGCGTGATAACGATCGCTCGATAAAACCTCGGGCCGGCTCGATCCCGCCCACCAACTCCACCATGAGATCGCAGCCATTGTTCAGCACTCGGTCGGGGTCACTGGTCAGAAGGGCGCGATCCACTCCCTGACGCTCTTTATCGAGATCCCGAACCAAAATTTTCGTGATTCGCAAATCGACGCCCGAGCGTTGACGGATGAGTGCCTCATTCTTGCCCAGCAACTCGACCAGGCCGCGGCCGACCGTTCCGCAACCCAACAAGCCGATTTTAAATTTACGAATGGTCATGGCTGAAAACTGAAAGTTGTTTTCTCTTCATCTCAAACGCTATGCAGACCCGCCCGCAATCGACGGTACCAGCAGCACTTCATCGCCATCCTGAAACGCGTAAGTGTTTCCGCCGAGGAATCGAATATCCTCCTCGTTGACATACACGTTGAGGAACCGCCGAATCTCGCCGGCTTCGTCGCGCAAGTGCTGCTTCAAGTCCGGGAACTGCTGATCGAGCGCCGAGAATAGTTCCCCCAAGTTCGCCGCTGAACACTTGACTTGTCCGGTCCCAGACGTCAGGCGGCGCAACGCTGTTGGAATCTGTACCGTAACTGTCATCTCAAGCCTCCACGGTTTCTGGAAACTCAGCAGTCTCCAGCGTTCTCTGCAAAAGTCTTTCGAACTCGGCGACCTTGGGCCGAATTGGCTCTTCCACCTCGTACTTGCCAGAGAGCACGTCGGTCGTCTTCAAACCATTACCGGTGATGCACAGCACCGTCGTCTCATCGGGCGTGATGCGTCCTGACCGGTAAAGTTTGCGAGCGCACCCGGCGGTTACCCCACCGGCAGTCTCTGTGAAGATGCCTTCGGTCTCCGCCAAGACCTGAATGGACTCGATCATTTCCGGATCGGAAACATCCTCAGCCCACCCCCCGCTCCTGGTGATGACCTTGATCGCATAGTGTCCATCGGCCGGATTGCCAATCGCGAGCGATCGCGCCAGCGTTGCCGGCTTCTGCGGCTCTATATCGGCGTTTTCAGCTTTTACTGCAGTCGAAATCGGAGAGCATCCCGTCGCTTGTGCCCCGAAAAACTTCACCGGTTTCGCTTCGACCAAGCCCAGTTGAATGAGTTCGTCGAAAGCCTTCTTGATCTTCACAATCAACGACCCGCCAGCCATGGGCACAACCACGCTGTCCGGCAGTCTCCATCCCAACTGCTCGGCGATTTCGAATCCCACGGTCTTCGAACCTTCCGCATAATAGGGACGCAGATTCACATTTACGAACCCCCATCGCTGTTCATCCGCGATCTGCGAACACAGACGGTTTACCTGGTCATAGCTGCCCGCAATGCGAACCAGCCTGGCGCCAAAGACCTGCGTGCCCAGAATTTTCGCGGGCTCAAGATCCGCCGGAATAAAAATCCAGGCTTTAAATCCGTTGCGCGCCGCTTGCGCTGCCACGGAGTTTGCCAGGTTCCCAGTCGAAGAACATGCCACCGTGTCGAAGCCAAAACTGCGGGCTTGCGCCAACGCCACCGCAACCACTCGGTCCTTGAAGCTGAGCGTTGGAAGACAAACCGCGTCGTTCTTCACGAAAAGATTCTTGGCTCCCAGGCGCGCTGCCAACTGCGGAGCCCGAAGCAGAGGCGTGAAACCCACGGGCAAACTCGGCTGATAATTGGCGGGCAGCGGCAGCAACTCCGCGTATCGCCACATATCGGGAGCGCGGGCGGCGATGCGCTCGCGCGTAAAAGAGCCACGCACGGCATCGTAGTCGTAGAAAACTTCGAGAGGAGAAAAACAGTCGTCGCAGATCGACCGGGGCTGATTCCCCCAGCTCTTGTGACATTCCCGGCAGCGCAATTCATACTTCGCGGAAACGCCGGCATCGACCCGAGTGGTGAAGCCCGTTGAAACGCTCGCAGCAGCACTCATCAGCTACTCGCTTTCCGTAGCCGGGGACGAGCGTGATCGAAAATCTCTTTACCGGAAAGAATTGATGGAGGAAAAAGAAGAACGAGATGCTGAAAACGCGGCACCCCGAATCTCATGTCCCCCGTTTCCGGGTGAGAGTTGACACCAGACGACCGGGAGATGACTCCCGATCCGGTTGTCGTGGCTTCTCAGGGCTCGTCCCTCAGCCACTCTTCATGAAATCCAAGGTCTGCTCCGAAGAGCAAACTTGTTTGCGATAGTACACGCTCGGAATCGCTTACGTCAAGTTGATGTTGGGTCGATCAGTTTGAAGCCAACGCTATCGGATGCTTCGGCTGGTAGAGACCGATTTGACCGCCGCCAGGAAGCTTGATCCTGGTAATCGAACCCCATCGCTCGTTTTGAATATCGGAGCACGCCACGCCTTTTTTCTCGAGCGCGGAGATCTCAGCCTGGAGATCGTCACACATGAGATACAGTTCATGCCGATCATTCTCGATTTGCTTCTCGTCGGGATGAAACGCGGCTTCCGCGGGAGGCAAGGCAAAAATGAGCCATCCGTGGCCTGCATCTACAGATTTGAATCCGAGAATATCTCGGAAGAAGGCGCGATCCGCCTCCGCGTCTTTGCTGCACACGATTACGTGGGCACCGAAGATCATGAGCTGTACCTCCGTGTCCTGTTTCCGAGGGCGATTCACGTCTACATCGTTATGTGATCTTTTTCCAAAACACATCCTCATCATTTCGCCGGTCGATTAGCGCATCCACCTTACCGTTATCGGTGTGGCGAAAAAGAATGCGGCCCTCAACTCCCTTGCGAAAGAATATGTCGGTGGCTTCCGGAATGAGGAGATCCTTCGGACGATCACCGCGCTGGCGGTATAAGAGCTTTCCATCGGTCGAAATGGTCAACGTGTTCCCAGGAACGAGCTCGTAGATTCCGACATACTCAGCAAACTTTGACGTGTCCCCTTTCCCTGGCGCAGGGTCTCCGTAGTACCGCAGCACTTGACCCGCAATGATTTGCCATTGCCCATGGCGGCGCATCCAGGTGTCCGTCGCATGGTAGCGCGCCGTCAGCTCCTGGCCGTAGATGGTTTCCTTTTCGTCCATGTCATAGCTCAAAACGGCCACATTTCGCTCGATGCGGCTTTGCACTTTCTCTATTTTGATGCTGCCCGAATATCCGGGCGGCATAGGAGCGAGGTCGGCGACCAATGCAGCTTTGTTCATGTTCCGGCCTTTTTCGTCAAAGTACATGCAATCGTCGGCGAAGTACTTTTTCCAGGGTGCCTGATCACCCGGGGCGACGGAATCGAACAGCTCCTGAGTGCGGCGGATAAGTTCGTCTTGCGTAATTTCGCTCTTTCGCTTGCAGGACGTCAGGTTCAGGAGCGCGACCCCAATCACGAAGAAAATAGCAATCGGCTTTTGCACAGTTCCCTCCCAACCACCAACGGAAACAAATGGCTTTACTACCGCGCCGTTTTAGTCGACCCGCGTTTTCTCCGAGCGTAGTTTCCACACGATCTGCCGCAGAATGCCGAGCCAGACTACGGCGTCACGGGGGGGAAGGTTGAGGCGCCGGACCAGACGGCGCATTCTTTCCTCGACGTCGGCAATGGGGCGCCGATCCAGATAGCCGCTGGCACGCATGGCTTCGAGTAGCGTCGTGGTGATGCGCTCGAACTCGGCCGCCGTCGCACGCTTCACTTTCTCCGTTTGCCGCGCCGCCTTACCATCGCGAATTAGTTCGTACAGGCAAACCGCGACCGCCTGCCCCAGGTTCATCGAAATGTTTTCTTCGCATGTCGGGATGCGCATCAACCAGTGGCAGTGACTGAGCGCGGCATTCGAGAGGCCGAATTTCTCCGAGCCGAAGAGCAGGGCGACCCGGCCCGATCCCAGTTGCTTGCGAATGAGGCGCGCACCATATTCCAACCGCCTGAGCGGATGCTGCAATTCCCGGTGACGGACCGCCGTGGTTCCGACGACAAGGGTGCAATCCGCGACGGCCTCGGCCACAGTCTTGCATTCCTCCGCATTAGCCAGCAGCGCCGACGCTCCGACCGCGGAACGTGCCTCGCGAAACGCTGCGTCGTAAGGGTTCACCACGCACAGATGGAGGAATCCGAAGTTGCTCATGGCGCGCGCCGCCGCACCAATGTTGAGAGGATTGCGCGCAGCCACCAGGACTACGCGCAGACGATCGAACTCATTTGTGGCAGCAGGCAATGCTTATTTTCTTATTTTGAAAAACCAAACTCAACCGGTAGCACAACCCGCTAGGTAGTTATGCCGAGCCCAGCGAGGAATCTGTTTAGCCCTTCACCGGCTGTACTGATTCTTCTTCTTCTCTTCATGACGGTCCAGCCCCAACTGAATTAACCGCCCAATCAGGTCGGAATACGATACACCGGAAGCCGCCCACAGCTTGGGATACATACTGATGGCGGTGAATCCAGGCATGGTGTTGATCTCATTCAAATAAATCTTCCGGGACTTCGGCTCCATCAGAAAATCCACACGCGACAGCCCCGAGCCGTCCACCGCCTTAAACGCCCCGATCGCCAACCGCTGGACCTCTTTCGATTCGCTTTTGGTGAGCTTGGCAGGAATAATCAGCTGTGACCCTTCATCAAGATATTTGGCGTTGTAGTCGTAGAACTCCGTGCTGGGAACGATCTCCCCTGGCAACGAAGCCTCGGGGTTGTCGTTGCCGAGCACCGAGCACTCGATTTCGCGCGCCTTTTGCTTGCGTCCGCCTACTCCCTGTTCGATGACAATCTTGCGGTCGAACTTTGCCGCTTCTTCGATCGCCGGGCCAAGGTCCTTGCGATCATGCGCCTTGGAGATTCCCACCGACGATCCCAAATTCGCCGGCTTCACAAACACCGGATACTTCAGCTTGCTCTCGACAAATTTCTGAACTTTCTTCGCATTCGTCTGCCACTGGCTGCGCAGAAGCGTGACGTGTTTCACAATCGGGAGTCCAGCGGCTCGGAACAGCGACTTCATGATGTCCTTGTCCATCCCCGCGGCTGAACCGAGTACACCCGCGCCCACGTAAGCCATGTCCGCCAACTCGAGCAACCCCTGGATGGTTCCGTCCTCGCCGAAGGTGCCATGCAGCACGGGAAAAATAACGTCGACGTCGATAGCGCGATCCGTCGCCCGGCGAGTCAGCGCGTGAGACGACGCATCAGTTTCAAAAGGCGTTAGCGATCCATGTTTTTGCGGTTCGGGGGGCACCACGACCGCTTCGCCCTTGGCCAGAACCGCGGCCCCCGGGGTGGCCTCGGGATCGCCGGCACGAAGATGCTTGTGATCCTCAAATTTCCCCTGCAGCAACCGTTCCGCATCAGCCGCTGTGACCCATCGGCCCTCCTTGGTAATGCCGATGGGCACAACCTCGTATTTATTTTTGTCGATGGCGTTGAAAACCGACGCGGCGGAGAGCAGGGAGATCTCATGCTCTCCGCTGCGCCCGCCAAACAGGATTCCGACTCGAATTTTCTTCATGGCTAGAATGTGGCTTACAGAATCTTCTTTCCGAACGCCGACAGCGCCAACTCCACCGCCAAGTCCGCGGTTCGATTGTGCTCGTCGATTACGGGATTTACTTCGACGATTTCGAAGCTCAGCATGCGGCCGTGGTCGGCGATGATCTCCATTGCGAGGTGAGCTTCGCGATAGGTGGCGCCTCCACGAACCGGCGTTCCTACACCGGGCGCGTCCTCGGGATCGACCCAGTCCATGTCGAGCGAAACGTGGTAACCCGCGGTGCCTCGTCCTGCGGCGCGCAGAGCTTCTTCCATCACGGTTCGCATCCCGCGCTCGTCAATGTCACGCATGGTGAAGACATGGATTCCTGTTTTGCGGACGTTTTCTTTTTCGATGGCATCGATGTCCCGCACTCCCACCAGCACACAATTCTCCGGCTTCACCTTGGGAGAGAAGTCGAAAATGTTGGACAGCTCAGGAGGGCCTAGTCCCATGATGGCTGCCAGCGGCATGCCATGTACGTTTCCGCTGGGCGAGCTGTCGGGAGTATTTACATCGGTGTGCGCGTCAATCCAGATCAGGCCGATCTTTTGGTTTTGACGACGATAGAATTCCGCCACGCCGGCAACTGTTCCGGCGGCAATGGAATGATCCCCGCCCAAGGTAATCGGAACCTTGCCTGCCTCCAGCGTCTTCACCACAAGTTCAGCATGCTTGGTGCAAGTTGCGGTAATCTCTTTCAAATACTTTGCGTTAGGGTCGCCTTCCTTCTTTTGCTCGGCGATTGCGACGGACACGTTTCCGGCGTCTTCAACCACGTGCCCAAGCGCCTCTAATCGCGCCTCGAGACCAGCTACGCGCACTGCGGAAGGTCCCATGTCTACGCCTCGGCGCGACTGGCCGAGGTCGAGCGGAACTCCGATGACGCGGATCTTGCGGGGAGTGATGCTTGAAAAAGATGGGGTAATGTTCGTCATAGAGTTTGCTGAGAACAGAAACAAGATTGCCGATCGTCAATTCCAGTACCGGTTAAGTTTGAAATACTCCGCGCCAGATCCCTGGCCGCTCATGAAAAGCGCGGCGCTTCGGGATGACCAGACTAAAGCTACGGATACAGCCGATGCAGCATTCTCGCAAACGGAATGGTCTCCCGTACATGCTCGAGCCCGCAGATCCATGCCACCGCTCGTTCGATGCCCATGCCGAAGCCCGCGTGGGGCACGCTTCCGTATTTCCGCAGGTCGAGATACCACCTGAATGCCTCTTCCGGCAGACCGTGTTCGTGAATGCGCTTGAGCAGCAGATCGTAGGATGCCATACGCTGCGAGCCGCCAATAATTTCGCCGTAGCCTTCGGGCGCGAGCACATCCACACACAGCGCCAGATCCGGCCGCACCGGATCGGGTTCCATGTAGAACGCCTTCACTTTTGCCGGATAGCGATGCACCATCACAGGCCGGTCGAACTGCGACGAAATGTAAGTTTCGTCTGGTGAACCCAGATCTCCGCCCCACTCGAACTTGTTTTCGAGAGCACCCTGGGCATGGCCTTCCTGTAGCATTTTCACCGCCTCATCGTAAGTGATCCGCGGAAACGGAGCTTCGATTTTCTCCAACTTCGTAACATCGCGACCAATGGTCTGCAAATCGGGGCGGCGGCGTTCCAGGCAACGCTTCACCAAAAAGCTGAGCAGCCCCTCGGCTAGCTCCATGATGTCCTCTAACTGTGCAAAAGCCACCTCTGGCTCGACCATCCAGAACTCAGTTAAATGACGCCGAGTTTTACTTTTCTCAGCGCGGAACGTAGGCCCGAAGGAATACACCTTGCCTAGCGCCATGGCAGTAGCTTCGATGTAAAGCTGTCCCGACTGCGTGAGATATGCCTGCTCATCGAAGTAATCGACAGGAAACAGCGTGGTCGTACCTTCACACGCTGCCGGAGTCAAGATCGGTGGATCGGTCAAGGTGAAGCCGCGCTCATCGAAAAAATCGCGGGCGGCTTTGATGATCTCGGCCCGCACACGCAGAATCGCGGCCTGCCTTGGCGTTCGTAGCCACAAATGCCGGTGCTCCATCAGGAAATCGACGCCGTGCTCTTTCAGTGAAATGGGATACGGATCATTCTCGGCAACCCGTTGAATGACCTGCACATTCGAGATGTCCAGCTCATAGCCGCCGGGAGCGCGCTTGTCGGCGCGCACCTTGCCTTCGACAATCACACTTGATTCCTGGGTCAGACCCTTTACCCCGTCAAACACTTCGGGCGGGACTGCATTCTTGGGCACGATGCCTTGAATAACGCCGGAACCATCACGAAGCTGCGGAAACAGCAGCTTTCCACTCTCACGCAGGTTATAGAGCCAGCCGCGGATGGTGACGCTCTGGCCCTCGTGCTTGCCGATATCGATGATCGTCGTTACAGGGGATGACATAGCTTTTTCTTTTTTGTAGCGCCGGCATCTTGCCGGCTGTCGCAAGGGCGTCCTGCTCTCGCCTGTGCGGGCGGGACGCTCTCACGAGAGCCACCGGGACAGCGGCGCTACACGGTTTCCAGCTTTTCGAATGTTTCGCCCATCTTTTCGACTGGGTTGATCTTCTCGTCGCCTTCGATCTCCAGCAACAATGGCGGCGTGTGCGGAGCCGATCGGAGCAGTTCCACGGCCTGTTTCCAATCGATCGAGCCGCTGCCCGGCCAAAGATGCGAGTCGGCGGCCTTGGCGTTGTCGTGAACATGAGTGGAGTGGATGTAACTCTTGACGGTTTCAAACGCCTCCGGCACAGCACTCATAATGTGCGCATGGCCGAAGTCAAAGCACACTCCCACATCGTCGAAGTGGGCCGCACGGATGAACTCCACCAACCGCTCTGGCGTGGATAGCTCGTTGGGAATATTCTCCAGCAGAATCCGCACTCCGAGCGGCTTAGCGAAGGCGCGCAGGTGCTCGACCGAGGTCATCGCAGCTTCGAATTTGCGGTCGTCGAACGATTCGCCGGTCGTGCCGATGTGCTGCACCAGAAAACGAAACGGAATGTGCTCTGCCACTTCAAGCGCGCGTTTGATTTCATCCATGGCTTCAATCCGGCTCGCCCGGTCCGTCGAAGCCACATTCATTTGCGGCGCCCCGGCGCGTCCCCACTCGTAGTCGGCGTAGAGCGGCGCATGAACCGAGTTCAGGACGACTCCACTCGTGCGAAACCAGTCCGCGATCTCTCGCACATGCTGCTTGCGGTTGGCATAATCCAGGTGTTGACGTGCGGCAAAAATTTCAATTGCCTGTGCTCCGCCGCGTACCAGCCCATCCAGCAGCCCGGGATGCAACCGCTCCTTCACATAGACTAACGTCGATATTGCTTTCAGCATCAGTAACCTACTGCCTTTCCATTATTTCTGACGTCGCTCGCTCCCAAACGCTCACCGGTTTTCTGATCGATTGCGATACATTCTCCGTCGCTCCAATAGGACACCCAGTCCCCTGCCACGGTTTCGCCGACTTCGACTTTATGCCCCATTTGATCAAGTAACCGCACCGCGTCCGGAGAAAACCACTGCTCGACATTCACGACGTCGGGCATCCATTGATTATGGAAGCGAGGAGCGTTTACCGCTTCCTGGATATTCATACCGTAGTCCACAACGCCCATCAAAATGTTCGCCACCGTGGTGATAATCCGCGCCCCGCCCGGCGAGCCCAACAGCAAAAATAGTTTTCCGTCTTTCAGCACGATGGTCGGCGTCATCGCAGAAAGCGGCCGCTTGCCCGGTCCGATCGCGTTGGCCGGCCCTTGAATCAGTCCGTAGAGATTGGGGACGCCTTGCTTCGCCGCAAAGTCATCCATCTCGTCATTCAGCAGAAAACCCAGTCCCACCGCGGTAACCCGCGAGCCAAACTCGTCATTCAATGTCGTCGTGACAGCCACCGCGATTCCGTCTGAGTCCACCACAGAATAGTGCGTGGTGTGTTCGGGTTCACGTACTACCAAAGGCTGCGGACGCCGCGAAGCATACTGTTCAAGCTCGCTGAAGATCGCGGGCCGCTTCAGATCTTTGCTGACGCTGGCACGCGTCGGATCGATCGACTCTCGCCATGCCGCACCATACTTCTTATCGATGAGTTGCGCCACAGGAATCTTGGAAAAATCCGGATCGCCCAAAAACTCCGCTCGATCATAGAACGCCCGCCGGAAGGCCTCAACCGTGAGATGGATCGACGCCGCAGACCGATCCCCAGCTTTAGCAAGGTCGTAACCTTCCAGAATATTCAATATCTCCATCAGCGCAATCCCGCCAGACGACGGAGGAGGTGCGCTGATGATTTCGTGGCCACGATAGGTCCCGCGTATCGGTTCCCGTTCTTTCACTTCATAATGAGCGAGGTCATCATTTGTGATCAGGCCCCCACCCTTTTGGATCGATGCCGCCAGTTCACGCGCCATCGCCCCGTGATAAAAGTCATCCGGGTTGCTCACGATTCGTTCCAGCGTGCGTGCCAACTCGGGCTGCCGGAAGATTTCGCCTTGCTTGTCGTAATTTCCATTGCGCTGGAAGATACGCCGCGACTCGGGAAACTTCGCCAGATCTTCGTCGTGCAGATCCTGGGTGTCCTGCCAGGCTAGCGGATAACCATCTCGCGCCAACTTGATGGCCGGGGCCATAACCTGACCGAGGGTCAGCTTGCCGAATTCTTTCTCTGCGTAAACCATGCCCGCAACCGAACCCGGAACACCGATCGATTTATAACCAACGACGCTGGCGTTTTCGACCACATTTCCTTGAGCGTCGAGATACATATTCGCCGTCGCCGCCGTCGGAGCCTTCTCGCGATAGTCGACGAAATGCACCCGTCCATCCGCCAGACGAATGAGCATGAAGCCGCCGCCGCCCAGATTGCCTGCCTGCGGATGGACCACGGCCAAGGCAAAACCCGTGGCTACGGCCGCATCGATGGCGTTCCCGCCGCCTTTCAGGATTTCGACCCCGGCGTGCGAACTCAATTCGTGAACGCTGACCACAATGGCATGCGGCGCATGGACGGGTTGCGTCGCCGCCATCGCGGGAGCGGCCACGGCCACCCGCACTGCCAGCAGCAGCACGATTAATCGCTTGCGCTTGAATCGCATGGAATCAAAAAAATTGTGGGCGGACTTCTGAGGCTAGCGTAGCCAGCGAGTGGGAGTCAAATTTGGTTGGGGCAGTTAGCGGTCGGCTTTCAGCGATCAGCTCTGTTGTCTTTCCGCCATTTTCCTTGCTGTCTTTTGTGTTTGAACTTTAGGGCCTTTGGTCTTCGCTTTCGTTTTGCCCTTCCCTGCCACCATTCCATACGACTGACGAATCAAGTCCTCCAACTCCTCATCAACCAGCACATCTAACCGCTCCAGCAATACCCATTTGTAACGGCCCACGTACGGTGCTGGGCCGATCCCTTCTTGCTCGCACAACTCCGCGAATTTCTCCGGCGTGCACTTGAAGCACAGGCTCTGCGGAATCGAGCCCAAACTCAACGTGGCAAAAATCTTGCCGGCAACTTTGAAGCAGACCGTCTCACCCCACTGCAAGTTTTCTCTTGCCTGCGGAAAGGAAAGACAATAGCCTCGAACGGAATCGACGTTCATGCTGGTGGAACCATTTGCGGTAGACTAAGAATCCTGCGAACCACGCCCTAGGAGATTGAAATGGAAACCCGGCAGCTTGGCAAGTCCGATTTAAACATCACCCCGGTGGGTTTCGGTGCCTGGGCCATCGGCGGCGGTGGCTGGCAGTTCGCCTGGGGGGCGCAGGATGACAACGATTCCATAGCCGCGATTCACCGCTCGCTTGAATTGGGCGTCAACTGGATCGACACTGCCGCGGTGTACGGGCTGGGGCATTCCGAGGAAGTTGTTGCCCGTGCGCTCAAAGAGTGGCCCGGCGCGAAACCCTACGTTTTCACCAAGTGCGGCTTACGCTGGGACGCGCAAGGGAACGTCCAGAAGAACCTGCACGCGGATTCGATTAGCCGCGAAGTCGAAGACAGCCTGCGGCGCCTCGGCACAGAAACCATAGATCTATACCAGGTCCACTGGCCGCCGGAAGATCCTGAGTCTCCCGACCTCGAAGAAGGGTGGTCCATTCTTGCCGCGTTGCGGCGGCAGGGCAAGGTACGCTGGATCGGAGTGTCCAATTTCGACGTCAAACAGATGCGCCGCGCGCAGAGCATCGAGCCCATCACCTCTCTGCAGCCGTCCTATTCGCTGATCAATCGAGGGATCGAGGAGGACATTCTTCCTTACTGCCAGCGTGAGGACATCGGCGTGATCGTATATTCGCCCATGGCCTCGGGACTTTTGACCGGCGCGATGACGCGCGAACGTACCACCAGGCTTCCGAAGGATGATTGGCGGAGTAACGATCCTGAGTTCAGAGAGCCGAGACTGTCGCGGAATCTTGCCCTGGTGGAGCAGTTGCGTGAGATCGGGAAGCGCCACGGCCGTTCGCCGGGCGAAGTAGCGATTGCCTGGACGCTGCGAAATCCCGCTGTAACCGGCGCGATTGTAGGGGCAAGAAATGCGCGACAAGCCGACGGCGTGATGCGCGCAGGAGAATTCCGCCTCAGCGACAAAGAAGTAAATGAAATCGAAGACTTTTTCGAACAGACTGCCGCTTAGAATTGAAAGGCCGTTTGAAGCTTGGCACTCGCGACAGCTGACGGCTGAGAGCTGAAAGTTGCCTCTAGACCTCCTGCCGCGCCTCACCCAGCACCACGTTTACCTCTAGCTTTTTCTTACCACGGTAGATGGTGATGCGGACCGTATCACCGGCGCGATGGTTGTTCATCATCTGTGCGAGTTCCTGCTGATCCTCAACTTTTTTTCCATCAATGGCGACGATCAGGTCTCCGCCGACCATGATCGGAGTGTTGCCCAGGAATGCGCGCTGGCTTCCACCGCGCAGACCGGCGTTGTCCGCGGCTCCTCCCGGTACGACCTGCACGATCAGGAGTCCATAATCAGCCGCCAGTCCCATCTGGTCCGCCAATTCAGGATCGATCGGAATCGTGCGCACACCCAGCGCCGGACGCCGCACCCGGCCCAGGGTGAGCAGATCATTGATCACCGCTTTGGCGGTATTGATGGGGATGGCGAACCCAATGCCTGCACTCTGGCCAACGTTTGAAGCGATCATCGTGTTAATGCCGATAACTTCGCCGTGCATATTGAGCAGTGGGCCGCCGGAGTTTCCGGGATTGATGGAGGCATCCGTCTGAATGGCTTCGTCAATCGTCATGCCGTCGGGTTCCTGCACCTGACGAATCGAACTCACGATACCGCGGGTCAGCGTACCCGCCAGCCCGAACGGATTGCCGATCGCGTACACTTTCTGACCGACTTGCAGGTTGCCGGAGTCGCCCAGCACCATGGGCGTGAGGTCGGGCGCTTTGATTTGAATCACGGCCAAATCATGCGAGCGGTCAGTGCCGACAATCGTAGCCCGGTATTTCTTGCGGTTGTGCAGCGTTACTTCAATTTGACGCGCATCCGCGATCACGTGGTAGTTGGTCAGTATGTGCCCCTCCTTGTCGATGATGAAGCCCGATCCCTGTCCTTCCTCAGGCACTAACCCGTAGAAGAAGTCGAACGTAACCGCCTTTGACGTTATGTTCACCACCGAGCCAATGTTTTTGTGATAGACCGTGATGTTGTTCTGTTCTTCTGCATCGAGACCATTGTTGCCAGCGGCCTCACTGATTTCCACTTTGTCCGGATGTCCGACCCAGTCGGTCAGTACGCCCCGGCCCGAACGATAAGTAGTGAAATAGAAAAACGCGCCGGCGAGAATCACGGCAAACAAAACCGGTCGAAGCAGCTTCATAGTTCAGAAACCTTCCACGGACTCACACCTAAGATTGTAATTAATTATCGATTGATTAAGGCAACGGCCGCAGGCCAGGAGCCTCTGCGGGCTCCTCCACGAACTCTGCGATTATTAGGACTCTCCTTCGGCCACACGTTTCAGTTCGCCGTAGACTTCACGGACCCGCCTCTGGGTCTCGTCCAACGATCCGGAGTTGTCGATCACATAATCCGCCGCCTTGATCTTCTCTTCATCCGGAAACTGAGCCGCCATCCGCCGTTCCACCTCGCGGCGAGCAGTTTCCTCGTCCACGCCCACACGCGCGCCCCAGCGCTGAATTCTCTGTTCAGGATGGCAGGTTACAACCACCAAACGGTTGAAACTTTTCGCTGCACCCGCTTCAAGAATCAGCGCCGCTTCAACAACGGCGATCGCCCGCAGATCCCCCCGTCCGACTTCCGCCATCCATCCTTCCTGTCTTCGAATCACCGCTGGATGCACAATCTGATTCAACTCTGCAATGCGCGAAGGTTTGGTTCCCTCCGAGTCACCAAACGCCGCTTCTGCCAGTCGCGCGCGATTGACGCTGCCATCAGGATTGAGGATTCCTGCGCCGAAATGCTGCAGTACCTCCTGATAAACAGCTTCGCCCGGCTGCATAAGTTGGTGGGCAATCGCATCGGCCTGAATCAGCTGAGCGCCAAGCGCCACAAACATCTCGCCCACCACGGATTTGCCAGATGCAATCCCGCCGGTCAGTCCGACTTTCAGCAATCCATCCTCATCAGAAGCCCACTCACTACAGAGGCACAGAGAAAACTTTCTTGAGAAAACATGGCTCCTTCGTTCTCGTCGCCGCGGAAGCAGCAGCTCGATAAGCTGCAAAATCTTGAATTACCTTCCTCTGTGTCTCTGTGCCTCTGCGATGAAGAACTTAGACCCGTGAAAACTCTGTAACCCTGTCTCCGCGCCGCAGCTTCGCGGCCCTCACCGTATTCGCCATCAACATGGCGATGGTCAATGGCCCTACGCCCCCGGGAACCGGCGTAAGAGCTCCGGCAACCTCCGTTACGTGAGGATGCACATCGCCAACCAGCGTGGACCCTTTCATACGAAACGTTTCCTCCCGCTTCACATTCCCCGCGAATAGCCGCTCGAACTCGGCCCGGTCGGTCACCTGGTTCATGCCCACGTCGATCACGGTCGCGCCCGGCTTCACGAATTCGCGCGTCACCATTCCTGCCCGGCCAATCGCGGCGACTAAGATATCCGCCCGCCGGCAAACCCCAGGAAGATCACGCGTCTTCGAATGGCAAACCGTAACCGTCGCGTTGCCATTGATCAACAGCATCGCCGTCGGCTTGCCCACAATGTCGCTGCGGCCTACCACCACGGCTTCCTGCCCGGCAATCGGAATCCGGCTGCGCTTCAGAATCTCCATAATTCCTGCTGGCGTACACGGCACTAGCCCGGGCCGCTGCGTAGAGAGGAGCCCCACATTCATGGGATGGAACCCATCCACATCTTTCGCTGGGTCGACCGCTAGCAGAACTCTCTTGGCATCGACCTGAGGCGGCAACGGAAGCTGTACCAAAATGCCATCGATCTCGTCGCGCCGGTTCAAGTCAGCGATCAACTCAAGCAGTTCCTCCGTTGAAACTGTCTCAGGCGGAGTATGTTGCTCGCTGCAAATTCCGACCTCTCCGCTGCTCTTCACCTTTCCGCGAACATAAACTTCCGACGCCGGGTTATGGCCCACCAGAACCACGGCCAGTCCTGGACGTACGCCCGCTGCTGTCATCACCTTTACTTCAGACGCGACTTCCGCCCGAATTGCGGCAGCGATCTTATTTCCGTCCACAATATTCGCAGCCATCAGCCCTCATCTTTCTCGATCCAAAATTAAGCCGCAACTCTAATCGTAACCCACTCGGCCGCGGAGCCCAGCGTCAAACGAGTGCAAGCTCGGCAGGCTCGCGGGATCTAACTTTCTCTCACCGGAAATTCCGCGCTCCCCACCTTTCCCACATTCGCTTCCGCAAATTCCCGAACTCGCTCCAACGCGGATTGCAGCTCCGCATGAAGTCTTTCTTTCTGGGAGTCATCCGCGTCCGCCGGAACCGGAATCTTGCGACTCACCCGCATCAGCGCCCGCGAAAACGGCTTCGGAATCATCGACCGGTCCCACGTATTCAGAATCCAGGCCTTCTCCAGCGCAATATGAAACACCGCCATGGGCACACCGGTCGCACGCGCCAGCAGCACCGGCCCTGGCTTGGCAACGAATCGCGGGCCGCGCGGGCCGTCGATCGTAAATGCAACCGTCCAGCCTTGCTCGAGTTCCCGGCGCATCCCCAGCAACGCGCGCACGGCTCCCCGGCTCTTCGATCCGCGCACCTTCACAAAACCAAATTCCCGCATAATGCGCCCCATCCATTCCCCATCAAAACTATCGCTACTCATGACCCTGATCTGCAGGTTCCGCCAGAGATACATCGAGGGGAAGATGCAGCTGTGCCAAAACGCATAAATTATGGGACGCGTCTCGAGAGTCGGCGGCGCCCCATCTTCAAACGACGCCGAAAAACGCAGCGTCGGGCCAATCAGCCGCACCACCAGAACTCCCGCCCAGGTGATCAGCCAAAGCAAGAATCTCTGCCAGAAGGTATATGGCCGGCCCTCCGTCGCTGCCCCACTCGAGACCGTCGACGGCGTCACAGAGCTCACTCGCGTATTGTAACGTCCCAATGTAGAGCGGACACTCCTGTCCGTTGCCGTTGACCGAGGGACCGTGGGGAGGACCGACTCCCGAGAAATCGTCGCGACAACCAGCAGTGCTACACCATGTGACAAATGTGCTACGCTGATCGCTGTCCTCGGACGTAAAAGGTGTTTCATGGGAGACCTAAGCCGTATCGGAGTATCGATCGATTCAGACCTGCTACGCCGCTTTGATTCCTTCATCACGGACAAGGGCTACGAGAACCGCTCGGAAGCCTTTCGCGATTTGATTCGTGATCGCCTGGTGAGCTCGGTAGTGATCGCCGCAAACGCGCTCGTCGTGGGCACGGTCACCCTTATCTATGAACATCACACTCGCCTTCTGCCGGAGAAACTCACCGATCTCCAGCACGAGTACCACGAAATAATCATTTCTACCCTGCATGCCCACCTCGACCACGAGAGTTGCCTCGAAGTCGTGATACTTCGCGGGACCTCGAAGGATGTACAAAAGCTGGCCGACCGCCTTATCAGCACAAAAGGCGTGCAACATGGGCGGCTTGTCATGAGTTCTCCCGAGGCCGTTTCCCACCATTCCGGACACCACCATTGACTCGAATCTCCCGTGCAGGATTTCCCTCACTTCTTCCAGACGACTTACCCCTACTCCAGAACTAGACATCTCCTGATTGGCTGACCAGAACATCCTTGTTCTCATTATTGGGTTTTGCTCTGCCCTTTGAAGCGAGCGTAAAATGCCCATGCGTAGCACAAATACAAAATCCTTGTTACTGCTTCAGCTTGGTCCCATAAATAGTTTTGGGTTGAAGAATCATGGCAATCCAAACCCTCGTCGAAAACCGTAATAGTTGAAAGGAGCACAACCTGTATTGGTACTCCACGATCTCTTTGAGTAGCACGGAAGCAGAAAAGGTAATATGGATGGGATCAAGATCGTCGTTTTCGTCCTGCTTCTCACACCCTGCCTTGCGCAGGAGATCGTGCTGAAGGGCCAAGTCATCGATCCTGAGGGAAACGCTCTGCCAGACGCCTCGATCCAACTCATGGAGCACAAACGAGCCCTGTCCCAGGCGGCGTCGGGATCGGATGGAAAGTTTCTGGTGAAGGTCATGTCGCCCGGTGAGTTCATCATCGAAGCCGAAGCTTCCGGGTTCCGCCCGGTGACCCGCCCGCTTACCGTCCACGCCGATGGCAATGCCCCGATCGAGATTCAAATGACCCAACTCGCTTCGCGGATTGAGACCGTCACGGTTACGGCCGACGTAAACCAATCCGACGTGCTCTCTCCCGACCCCGGAGAGAAAGTTTTTGTTCGTCAGGATTTGCTTGACGCCAACCCCGGCCGTCCCGGCGCGCCGGTGTCCATTCCCGGATATCCCATTGAAACCGCATCCAGCGGCATCAAAGCGCCCCAATACTTTGCCCCCGGCGTTGCTGGAGATCACGGCGAACCTATCGCCCAGTACATCGCGGTAGGCACCTATCTCGTGCCCAACAATTTATCTGCGAATGCGCACGGCAATGGCTATGCCGACCCGAACATCTTTATTCCCGAAGTGCTGGAGAGTGTTCAGATCGATGGCGGAGCATTCAACGTTCGCGAAGGCAATCACTCCGTCGACCTGGCCGCGACCTACGGGCTGCGCTACCGCCTGGATCCATTTATTACGGTCACGGGAGACTACCGCGACATTGATGTGGTTGCGGGCCTGAGCCCCAGCCCCCAGTCGTGGATGGCTTTTGAAGCCTCGTGTGGCAATGGATTCCTTGACCGACTGGAACATCGCCAACAGTACAAATTCAATGGCGAGCGAATGTTCCAGGTCGGCCAGCACCGTTTCACTTTGTTTGGCATCGGGTATTACGGTTTTTCCTATGTTCCAGGACTCGTCCCGATCCCGGCCACGAATTCCGCCGATGCCCATGTCACCAACTATGGAGACACCCTCGATCCCCGGCAGAAAGACCAGACCCACACCGCGCTCGTAGCCCTGAACGATGTCTGGCAATTCACTGGAAGCCAGCAACTGCAGCTATCCGGCTTCTTTCGCACCTACAATCTTTCCTTGTTTTCGGATTTCGGGCAGGGCCTCATCCGTCAAAGCGAGTTCCGCACGGTCGCCGGCGCGAGCGGGAACTATCTGAATAAAATTTCTGAATATGTTTCGTTGCTGGGAGGGTTTGACTACGTCCGCGAAGCGCCGCGGCGAGACGATCTCGACCACTATGGATTCTTCAATCCCAGCAACCCTAGCTATTACGGCCCTTTCGTTCCCGTGGACTCAAACAACATCACAATCGGAACTGTGGCACCCTACATTGCCGTTCAGGGCCCGCTGAGCCGTTACTTCCGGTACTATCTCGGCTGGCGCCGCGAGGAAATTAATTTTGATAACGACGATCTGTTGCACTCGCCGAATTCGTTTCAGCAATGGGTCGGCGTGAACTCGCCGAAAGCGACGGTTTCTTTTCTGCCCAGCGATTCGTGGTACGCTCCCCTCATTTCTTTCAGCTTCGGCCAGGCCTTCTTCACCGAAGACCCCCGCATTGGCACGGGAACTACTGCGGGCACCCCGGTGGCTACGGCACGTGCATTTCAGCTCGTCGCCAGCAAGACCATCCACAAGACGGATGTAAGACTCACTCTGGGCCACGTTACCAACAGCGAACAACTGGCAAAAATTGATCCGGACACTGGACTGCCGTTTGATGAAGGGCCAAGCCGCCTTCGGTTCATGACGCTCACCGTGCGTCGGAACTTTCGCTCGGCCTCGTTGTTGGCAACCTTCTCCAAAGCCGACGCGAGGGACCTCAACACTGGAGAGCCCACGCCCGAAGCGCCCCGCACCATCTTTGATCTGCTGGGCACAATTCAGAAGCTCCCCTTCGGTTTGCAGGCCCGAGGGGAATTCGAATACGTTGGCACCAAACCACTAGGCACAGGATGCCTGCCCGTCCTGATGAACGAGTGTACGGGCACTCCCGTGAAGGAATTTCGCGGCGCGCTGGTCCGTCCTTTTCTAAATGGACGCCTGACCGCCGGTGTGAATTTTCTCATCGCCAGCGGCTATACCGGTCAGACAACGGAAAATTTCTATCCCTCCGACGTTCAGGAGGTCGTCGGAGTTCGCATCCCATCCTATGCCAGCGCCACCCTCACCTACAGGTTCGGGCGAACTGGCGCACCCTAGGGCTTATGGTTTCTCTATCGTGAAATCAACACGGCAGCCCAAACTGAATAATTTGTTCGACGACGCTGCCGACAATCTGCGCGCCAGGATCGTCGCTATATACGCCATCTTGTTCGCGTTCAACATCGCTGCATGGCTCTCGGCCAGCATCGCCTTCCACCGTTACCCGGTTCTGTTGGGGACGGCGCTTCTTGCTTACAGCTTTGGCCTGCGTCATGCCGTCGATGCCGACCACATAGCCGCCATCGACAATGTGACCCGGAAATTAATGCAGGATGGAAAGCGCCCGGTTGCGGTTGGGTTCATGTTCTCACTGGGCCATTCGACTGTCGTCGTCCTTGGTTCCGCAGCGATTTCGGGAGTGGCACTGGCTCTTCAACATCGCCTCGACGCCTTCAGAAACGTTGCCGGAGTCATCGGCACGTTGGTTTCTGCGTTTTTTCTGTTTGCCATCGCAATCGTCAATCTGATTGTTCTGCGATCAATTTACCGGACCTTCGTGAGAGTCCGTCGCGGCGAGCCCTATGTGGAAGAGGATCTCGATCTGCTCCTGGGCAGCCGAGGACTTCTCTCGCGAGTGTTTCGTCCCATGTTCCGCATGATTACGCGCAGTTGGCACATGTATCCCCTGGGAGTGTTGTTTGGCTTGGGATTTGATACTGCAACCGAGATTGGTCTACTAGGCGTTTCCGCCACCGAAGCCTCGAAGGGCCTATCGTTTTGGTCGGTCCTCGTGTTCCCCATACTCTTTGCGGCAGGAATGTCACTCATCGATACCACGGACAACATCCTCATGCTGGGCGCGTACGGATGGGCCTTCGTAAAGCCCATTCGGAAGCTCTACTACAACATCACGATCACATGCATCTCCGTAGTCGTCGCGTTCGTCGTTGGAGGCATCGAGGCTCTCGGCTTGTTGGTCGAGCACTTTCATCTGACGGGAACGTTCTGGGATGGGGTGGCCAAACTCAACGATCACTTCGGCACACTTGGCTATTTCATCGTAGGACTTTTCGCAATCAGCTGGATTGTCTCGATCGCAGTTTACAAGTGGCGCCGATTTGACGAGCTCGAAGTGAATGCCTGAAGGCCTCCGCCTTGCCCCGGGTTCACTGCGAACGCCAGGGTCTTGCCGTCGGGCGACCATGCTGGGTACTGAACTGTTTCCTCGAACGTGATACGGGTTTTGGTTTTGCGCTCCAGATCAAACACCCACACGTCAGTAGGAGGGTTTCCCGCCACAAACGCCACCCGCTTGCCATCGGGCGAGAGAGTCACGTCGAACAACCCATTTTCGCGCTGACCCGCGTCACCAGTTTGTTTCCCCGAACGGTCAAACCATACCAGGCGTGTCCCCGCGGCGGCGGCACTGCCAGTCTGGTACACCATGAGCCCGTTCTGCGATACCGCGAAAATACTGCGCCACACTCCCGAGTCGTAGCGGACATTGCTAATCAGAGGCACCGGCGATCCCGACAACTTGCCCGCTGTCGGATCGAATGGTTGCGCCACCAGTGCCCGGTTCGCACGATAAAACAAATGGCCTGACGCGTATTGCGCCCCCGAATCCGACGCCACCACCATGTGGGTCTGAGTACTATCGACCGACCCAAGGTAGATTCCGTCATATTCAGGGCGCCCTCCCGTATGGCTGGTCGCCAGAAAAATAAAGTGTTTCCCGTCCGGAAGAAACCATGGCCAGCGATGGGTGGTGTGCTTTTCTTTGTCCAGCACGGTCGCCGGAACCGCAGTGCCGCCCTGGGCGCTCACTTTCAAAGTGTCATCTAGGGCCTGCGGCCCGCGAAACCTGATGAAAACGAGAGTAAGCCATTACGTGTTTTCAACGGTTTATCCCACGTTTTCGACCCTGCGTCGCGGAAGTCCGGACTGAACACGATCACGTCATCCGCGCTCCACGAGCCACCACGCATTCGGAGCATCGGCCACAACCGAGACCGGTCCTCCCGACACCGCGATCTTGTTCAACTTCCCGTAGGCGAAGAACCCCACGTACCGTCCATCCGGCGACCAGAAGGGGTGGATCGCACCTTGCGTGCCTTCGAGTTGTTGCACCGTGTCACTTTCCAGCGACCGCACCCAAAGGGATTGGGCGTTCGCGGAATGAGCGACAAACGCGATCTTGTCGCCTTGGGGTGACAGCACCGGCATGCCACCGTTGTCTCCGGTGGCGTCGAACGAGAATTTGTCCGGCGGCGGTATTTCGGCGTAAAGAGCCTCTCCAGCGCCCGCCGTACCCACAGCGCAGCGTCCGAGTCAGTATTCGCAGCAACCTCCGAACCGCCGCCCTCCACCAAGACCGCATTCCTGACGCGTTTCCGCCGCTCCGACGCCACCAAGTTCAACGCAATGCCATAAAGGTAAGTCCGCAGCAGCGCCCGAGGCTCATAACTTGAGCTCGCGCGAATCACCGCGAGAAACGTATCCTGCGCCAGATCCTCAGCCCGCTCACGGCTCTCCAACCGTCGGCAGAAAAACCCGTAAAGTGGCTCCCGATACCGCGCAAACAATTCCTCAAACGCCTCACGCGACCCGCGCTGGAATTCCAGCATCAAGGCTTCGTCACTAGTCATAGCCGTAAGCGCAACCTCCCGGCTCGCCTCAAGCAATCCCACATACCTTTAATGTCTAAACCACCCAAAAAGTCCCGACCATAAAACGGGTAGAGCGGACACTCCCCTCCACTGCCGTTGGCTTAGTTAGGCTGGCGTGTGGAGGCGGGCGCGGTTCCTTGTGTATCAGGTCGTTCGAAGGTGGCATTGAACAAACAACAACGACTGGTCGTCAGCCGCATGGCCATGACGCTTTGTCGCATCAAGAACCGCCTCTAAGGTCGGGCTGGGCGGACTGCCGGCGTGCGCCGAAATAACGGCTTTACACCAGCCAAGCCAAACTCCTCTTCCTTGTCGTTCGTGACCCTCAAGCACTCCGTCCGAAAGGAGCAGAAACAAATCATCGGGAGCGCACTGCACCGACCCGCTAACGAACTGTTGCCCACTAAACATTCCCAGGGGCAGATTGGAGCATGTTAATTCGGAAATTTCCCTGGTTAGGGCATGGTAGTGCAAGATCGGGGGATGTCCCGCCAGGGAGTACTGTAATCGTTCTCCATTCCATGCCAGCTAGGCAAATGTAACGAACATCTCAGGCTTCTTGATGGGGATAAGGACCGAGTTCAGGTGTTCGAGGAGCGCTGCGCTTTCTTCCGTGGACGAGAGTTGCATGCGCGCGGCGCTCTTAACCATGCCCATAACGACGTCCGGGGCAACACCATGGCCGGAGACATCGGCAATGTAGGCGATCCAGCCCCGATCAGTCTGAAACACAGCGACCAGGTCGCCACCTACTTCGCCACTCGGCAGGGAGCGTCCGTAAAACTCGAAACCATCGCTCTTAATATCGATGGTGGGGACGAGCACGCGGTGGATCTCGGCGGCCAGCGCCATCTCCGCATGCCACCGCAAATATTATGGCTATACCACCGAAGGTCAGCCGGCTTTGCAAACGGGCGATCTCGGCGCCCATCCAGGTTGGTGCGGGCAGGTCGGGCAACCAGTTGCCCAGCAAGCCCATCACGAAGACTTGCGTGGCAAAGATTGGCAATGCCGCCTTCCACCAATTCTTCCGAAGAATAGTTCCCGTAACCGCATACCACACAGAGAATAGACCAGTTAGTAAAATGCCCAACCCAAACCGAAGCGTAGGCTGGCGCCCCATCCGGATGATGTCGTTGGCAAACCCGATCGTGCTGAAGGTAAAGAAAACTCCGATCAGAGAAATAATGAGTGTCTTTCGAGGGGCGGTACTCCATATCGATTTGGTTGTCTTCGTGGGCTAGGCGCCGCTTGGGCGAATCGTACTATAGCAGTGGTTTCCTGCGGGGGAAACCAGTCCTTGTTCGTGAAGAGTAAGTAAGGCCAGAGGAAAAGTGCAGTGGTCAGCCAATATGCAGCGTCACCGACTCCAGCAATGCTTTGATCCCGTTCCAGGCGAATTGCACACCGATACAAACCAGAAAGAACGACGACAATTGCGTGATCACCGTCATCCCGGTTGCTCCGAGGATTCGCGCCAACCGGTCGGCAAATCCATAGCAGAGCCAAATGCTGACCGCGATCAACACCAATCCAATGAGTGCAGCCAGGATTGTCAACGGTTGGTACGGGTGATGGTGAGCCGCGTTCGCCCCCAGCGTGATCGCCACCGAGATTGATCCAGGGCCCACGGTCAGTGGCAACGTCAAAGGATAGAACGCCTGGCTGAATGTGTCCTGCGGGTGGACAGTTCTGTGTACGTCGTGTTTTTCGTCGTCACGCTGCTTCAGCAGCGACCATCCGGTCGCAATCACGATCAGGCCTCCGCCGACCTGCACCACGGGCACCGAAATCCCAAAAAAGGCGAGCACGTAAGTCCCCACAAAATACGATCCAACCAGCAAGAAAAAACTGTTGACCGCAATGCGCCACGACAATGCTTTTCGAGCTTCCGGTGCGTATTGCCTGGTCAGCGCCAGAAAAAACGGGCTGCCTCCGAGCGGGTCCACGATGGGGAAGAGGGCAACCAGAACCAACAGTAGATTTTTCGTCGCTTCTTGCATGGGTTCGGTATCCGAGTGTAATCCATCTCGATCGACGTGCACCTGGGAGTTGCCGAATCTTCAACTTGTCGCTGAGGCGGAGGAAAAAGTGTCAGGGATGTGCCCGGTCTAAGATGTCAGGGATGTCCCCGCCGTTCACTGAGAGACGGGACGGGCCGGTCGCCCGTCACCACATGGTTTTGGTTGGATTCCTAACCAAGCTGATGGCTGACAGCTGATCCCAAACAATAAGAGTCCCGAGGTGGTGTTGAGCTCATTCGTCTCGGCCAGTAGCTCGCGTTAGACCCTTGCTGACCTGACATAGTTGCTATCCTTGCGGACTGCAACCACCGATCCTTGCTTGGGCTCCGG